>Ga0209490_10001059_pt1 | contig 26924 bp, 24 predicted proteins | sample MAT06_FD_187209 | JGI IMG/M metagenome (GOLD analysis project Ga0209490, IMG submission 187209) | Freshwater microbial communities from Lake Fryxell liftoff mats and glacier meltwater in Antarctica - MAT-06 (SPAdes) (version 2) | ecosystem: Environmental > Aquatic > Freshwater > Ice > Liftoff... | reverse complement strand
GGGGAGAATATCTGGGAGGAGTTGTCCGGGGATCAGCGAGAGGGCAAGGCTCTGACCAGTTACACCTCCTTCTCGATAGAAAGCCCGGACAGTCTTGATCACAAAATCAAAGGCATTTTTATGGGCTTCACTATCGGGGGGAAACCCTTGGAGGGCAAGGAGATGTTGCTTTAGGGATAATTCTAGATAACGGGATTTACTCTGAGGCTTGAGTTCTAGTAAGCCTTCCGTGGCGATCTGGTAGTAGGCAAAGCCCAAGTTATTACGGGTGGCTAGAATATCAAAACTTACGGGGATCGGTGGCGACTGTTGAGCAAGCTGTTCAGCGATCGTCAAAGCACTGTCATAGATAGAAATGGCCTTTTGTAAGTATTCCCGGCGGGCAGCAGGATTATCAGCACAGCGCTCGGCAAGATGCCAAAAGGCAGTAGCAAGGTTATTTTGGGTGGCAGCACAGGCAGCAGGAAAAGTGTCTCGTTTGCGATATTTTAGGGCATCTTGGTAAGCTCCCACCGCTAACTGAAGCCAAGATTCGGGCTGTTCGTACTGAGCAAGGTTCCAGTAGGCAGTGCCAAGATTGTTTTGAATCATCGCCCAATTCAGGGCCTCCCCTTGGCTGTAGTAATGGGTCATGGCTTCGGCATAGGCAGCGATCGCCGCTTGCAGATAGTTGGCGGCAATTTCCTTGGCTCCCACCTGCTGAGCCAAATGCCAGTAGGTCGTCCCCAAGTTATTTTGGGTGGCAGCGTATTTTAGGGGTTCCCGTTCCTTGTCTCGATAACGGAGAGCTTCTTGGTAGGCATGGATCGATTGTTGCAAGGGAGAGGCTTCCGGGTTGCTGGCAGTGGTATAACGAGCTAGATCGCCGTAGGCAGCCCCTAGGTTACTCTGGATCATGGCGTAGGTATCTACAGCCTCCGTGGGGGCAAACTTCTCTAGGGCTTGGTAATAGAGACTAATACCCTGCTCTAGTTGGGCTTTGGCTTGGACAGGTTCCCGGAGGAGCCTCGATCGCATGAGATACAAATTTCCCAAATCATTCAACACATCTACCAATTGCAAAGGATGATCTTGCAAACCTGTTGCCCCTAAACCTACCACTGCCTGCTCGTAGGATTGAATCGCAATAATCAAGTTTTCTTCGGTAACTTCTCCCTTTTCCAAACGCTCACGATACTGTTGTGCCAAACTCAGATAGGCGTTGGTGAGGGCGGGGGTAGGGGTGGGATTTTGTTTCTTCACTCCACTGCGACTAAGCTCAGTAATCTCTTCCAGGTCAAGGTCATCATCCCAAATTTTGGGCAGGGAATTTTCGGGATCGATCGCCGCCGGAGGTAAGGGGCTGGGTTCACCGACAAACTCAAATAATCCGGTATGCCATTGCCAAAATTCGGGGACAGATTTCTGGATCAGGTTAAACCAAGGGCGGGGTAGCCAGAGGAGGAGGCTGGATTCATTGATATATTTTCTCGCAGCAGAAGGGTTACGTTCCCTACCAAGGGGCAGTTCGATGCTTTGGAGGCGGCGGAGAAAGAGGCGCTGGATATTGGCAGGCTGGGACGTGAGATGCTCTACCCCCACAATCTGAAAGGTAGGAATCGGCGGCGATGGTTGGTAATCTGTAAGCCATTGGGCAATTTGTCCGAGGGGATTGGGGTCTTCGAGATGGAGATGGAGACTCACCAGCCGGAGAGGTTCTTCCGGGGCTTCTGGTTTGGTGGCGAGTTCAGCATGGAGTTTGCTGGCTAGGCGATTTTGTAAGCCGAGGTCATCACAGACAGCGATAAATAGTTGGCGACGCAACCCCAAGCTGAGGGCAGTTCTCAGGCGTTGATAGGTTTTTTGGTTCCAGTTGGGAGAAGAATAGGGAAGGGATTCCATGGTACGCCGGGAGTCAGGACTACTATTTACTTCCCACTAATTTTAGATAGTTCAGGATCAATCAGGACAATTGATTTCGGCACAATTATTCCAGCAAAACTAACACCTCTGCCCAAGCATGGAGATATTTTTCTGGACTCTTACAGAATCCCGCGCTTTTTAGACGTGGGAGTGTCAACACAATCATTATTGCCAATTAGTTTCCAAGTTGTGGGTAACAAGCCTGCGGCTAAACTTGCCTTAATTAGGCTACCGGGCAGGAAGGGAATCACTCCCATCATTAACACCCCAAAGATACCGGGAAATTTGCCCCCAATAGCAAGCCAAACAGCTAACCAAGTTGCTCCTAGGGTGAAGGTGATTAAATCTCCAGCCAATATAGAAAAGAGAGTAGGGAAGAATTTGCGATCGGCCCCATACTTCTCTACCAAAAAACCAATCAAGGCAGCAGCGAAAGGAAAAGCAACTAGGTATCCGCCCGTGGGACCAAGGAGTTTTGCCAAGCCAAAGCCCCCTGCCGAAAAAACGGGTAACCCAGCAACTCCTTCCACAAGGTAGGTAATCACCGTCAAGAAACCAAGTTTTCTGCCTAGGGATGCACCAATTAAAGCAACACCAAGGGTCTGACCAGTGATGGGAACGGGGGTAAAGGGCAGAATAATACTTACCTGCGCTAATAAACCTAGAAAGAGACTACCGAGGAGTACCAAGAGGACGGGTTGGAAGGCGGTTCGTTGGGGAAACAGGGTTTTGAGGAGGGGAGAATAGGAAGTAGTGGTCTGCATTTTTTTGGATAACCTATAATTTAGGGAATTGATAAATCTAATTAATTTAGTTTTGGTTTTAACTTTTCTAGGGGAATTTTGTAGGGAAATTGGGGGGAGAAATCCTCAAAAGAGTTTTGAGATGAATTCTTAGAAAAGCCATGGTAGCAGGTTTCTGCAATTAAATTAACAAACTATAGACAAACTATAATAATTTTTTCATACTTCCCGCCCGACCTAGGTGCCCATCCAGTCTTTGTAATATCTAATATCTATCTAGTATCTATCTAATATTCTATTTTCTGGTAATTACCACAAGTATGGCTAAACTACCTCAGCATGATGGTGACAGGAAAAACTCTCGGCTCGCTGACCAAAAAATTCAACGAGAACTTCAGCAACGAACTCAGCAAGCAATCCACCAAATCATCCTTGGTCAGTCCAGTGGTAATTATCAAGGTAATCATCGGGGCTGGCATCTTTTAACGGAATTGGCATCCTATCTTCGATCGACCTTTGAGGTAGACTTTTGCTTGCTCTGCCCACCACAACAGGGAAATGGAATTTTGGTTAGTGCTGATGATAGCTCTACTTGTTGTCGATCGCCCCTCATCTCATGGTTAGTAGCCTCAGAACTATTAGTCTCACCGAGAGAGATGATCGCTATTAAAAACTGCCAAAACTTGCCGGAGATCGATCAAACTTCCCTACCCCACCTCTTCCGGGACATGGTTAGTTTACTAGGAATGGAAACACCTACTAGTGCGGATTTAACTACTAATAATGAGGATTTGACTGGGAATTTAACTAGAAATTTAGCGGGGAATTCAATTGGGAATTCAACTGGAGAACTGATCATTTCTGGAGGACTAGTGCTGCTAGGATGCCATCAGGAGCGGAACTGGACTCCGGGGCAGCAGGAATTACTCCATACCCTCGTTCCTCTAGTAGCGATCGCCTTCCATCAAAACCAAATTCAATACCAACTAAATATCTGTTATCCCTACCAAAAATTAGTTAATCAGATTACCCAAGCGATTCGAGATCACGAAGAAATCAATCAAATTCTCCAACAGGCGATCACGGCGATCGGGCAAACCCTTGGGGCGAATACCGGGACAATTCTCCTTTTGAAATATAAAGAACCAGCTTGGAAAAGAGCCGATCGGAAATCGTTAGAAATGATCACCGCTCACAAAACTGCTCAATGGTCAGCCCGCCTCGGTCAAGTTATTCACCAAGCTCTCAATCAATTTAGTAACCAATTTAGTAATCAATCTAGTAATCAAGATGATCCTCAAGTCAGTAATCTTCGTAATCTTAGTAATCTTGGTAATCAAAATTTTCCACCCCTCCTCCCCCAGAAAGTCGGCTTTTCCCTTGCCCTCTCTCCCCTGTGCGGTCAAGCTTTCCAACAGGCTCCCCAACCCTTGACCATAACAACCAATCCGGGGGGAGTGATATTTCCCTTAATGGGGGCGGTAGGGCCTACGCTGCCAGCCCGGGTACTGGGTTTTTTGGTGTTGGAATACCACCCGATGCGGCAGTTACTAGAAGGCGAACTGGAGTTAATTAGCTCCGTAAGTAATCAAATTAGCTATGCCTTGATTCAAGACCAAACCCTGCGCCAAGTGAAGGCGATCGTCGGGGAACGGACGGCCCAACTCCAATCCAGCTTAGAGGTACAGGGAAGGCTCTACGAAAAAATTCGCCATCAGGTAGACCAACTCCGGCAGTTAAATCAGATCAAAGATGAATTTATCAGTGCCATCAGCCATGAACTCCGTACACCTTTGACCAGTATGAGTCTAGCGATTCGGATGCTCCGAGAAGAAACCCTCACCCCTGCCAAACAAGCCAAGTATCTAGAAGTATTGGAGCAGCAATGTCAGCAGGAAATTTTGTTAATTAATGACCTCCTCGCCCTACAACAACTAGAAGAAAATTCGCCCCTAATTAGCCTAGAGACGATCGATCTCCACCCGCTTTTACAACAATTAGCCCAAACCTTCCACAGACATTGGACAACCAAGGCTCTGACCCTAGAATTGGAAATAATTCCTGCTCCTGCCACAAGTGCTAAAGCTGGTAATGTTAAGGCTGGAAACTTTAGGGTTGGTAATATTAAGGCTGGAAATTCTAATCCCAAATCCATCAAAGTTATTACCGATGAAAATACCTTTGGTGCGTCTCCCTTGCCCGTAATCTTCGTAGTCACCCACGCCGACAGTCTCCAGCGCATCTTGGCAGAACTATTGACTAATGCGGGGAAATATTCTGATCCAGAAACTACCGTCCGCCTCCGCATCGAACAAGCAGCAGGAGAAACTATCTTTAGGATTGTCAATGAAGGGGATGGCATTGCCCCAGAGGAGCAGGAATTAATCTTTGAAAAGTTTCATCGCACCAAAACTGCGGTTCAGAAGACGATCGCTGGCACTGGCTTGGGTTTAGCCTTAGTCAAGCCCCTTGTGAAGCACCTCCGAGGGAAGATTAGTGTATCAAGTAAGCCCCAGGAAGATCGACCCACTTGGGTAACTTGCTTCACAGTCAAGCTGCCACATCTTCGAGTTGATGATAGAGTCTAGAAGGATACTCCCAACTAAACCCCGAATAAACTAAGTCGAGTAATCAAACCTAGCCCAATGTTGAGCAAAATTACACAGCCAGAGTCTTTTCGCTGGCAAAAATCTAATGCATCTGCCTTGGGGCGACAACGGGATATTTTCTTAGCCGCCACCCAGTGGGTTTCCTACCTGTGGTGGGATAATATTTTTCCCCAGAATTCCTCCGCCCATCGCTACAAACGGGCAAGATGGCTGGTGCGAAAGCTCCTAGATTTGGGGCCGACTTTTATCAAAATTGGTCAAGCTCTGTCTACCCGTGGTGATATTCTGCCCTTGGAGTATGTAGAAGAGTTGGCAATGTTGCAGGATAATGTCCCGGCTTTTGGGTCTGGACAGGCGATCGCCGTCATTGAGGCAGATTTAGGTAAGTCAATTTACGCTATCTATCGAGATTTTGACCCAGTGCCGATCGCTGCTGCTAGCTTGGGGCAAGTTCATCGAGCTAGACTCCATACGGGGGAAGAAGTTGTGGTCAAAGTCCAGCGTCCGGGCTTACAGCAATTATTTAATTTAGATGTGCAGGCTTTGCAGAAGCTAGTTAATTTTTGTTATCGCTATTTTCCTTGGGCAAAAAAGTATGAATTGCAGGCTATTCATGAAGAATTTGTTAATGTTTTATATCAGGAAATAGATTATACGATCGAGGGTAAGAATGCCGATCGATTCCGAGAAAATTTTCAAGATTATCCGGGAGTAATTGTCCCCAAATTATTCTGGCAGTACAGCAGTAAACGGGTATTAACTATTGAGTATGTGCCGGGAATTAAAATTAATGATTGTGTCGCTCTCGAAGCTCAAGGTATTAATCTCAAGGAACTAAATCTAGTCGGGGTAAGTTGCTATCTCAAACAGTTACTAATTGATGGTTTTTTTCAAGCAGATCCCCATCCGGGCAACATGGCAGTAAGTGATGACGGTAAGATCATTTTCTATGATTTTGGGATGATGGTAGAGATGCAATCCCTCGATCGAGAGCAGATGATTAAAACATTTTTTGCCGTCCTCAAAAAAGATACCAACGCGGTGATTGATTCCCTAGTTTTAATGGGTTTGATTGAACCAGTGCCAGACATGGCTCCAGTGCGACGGTTGATGGATTTTATCCTCCAAGAATTTACCGAAAAGCCCCTAGAATTACCCTCTCTCAAGCAAATGGGCGGCGAAATTTATGAGATTTTTGAGGAGCAACCCTTCCGACTCCCAGCAAAGATGACGTTTATTATCAAAGCTCTCACCACCCTTGATGGTATTGCCCGCACCCTTGACCCCAAATATAATCCCATTGCCTGTGCCAAGCCCTTTGTGAAAAGTTTTACAAACTATCAAAGCAAGAGTAGCCTATTCAAAGCTGTGGCGATGCAAGCAAGGGATTTAGTTGTTAGTCGTTGGAATCAACCCAGTAAAACGGAGTTATTGTGGCAACGTCTAGAAGAAAGATTGGAGCGGGGGGAATTACAATTGCGGGTGAAATCTCTGGAGAGCGATCGCACCCTCAAAAGAATTAATATGGCTCTCAAAGCCGTCATTTATGCTTGTCTTAGTGGCTTTACTCTCCTAACTGGAGCCGTCCTCCTCATGGGCAGCTATGCAGGTTGGGCTTTTATTCCTTTTACTATTTCAGGTATCAGCTTCTTCATATTTTTCTGGCATATGTTTAACCTAGGAGTCAAGGAAAGATTGGACAAGTTAGCGAAGTAAACAGTGAACAGTTATCAGTGAACAGTTATCAGTTGATAATTGCTAGTTAATAGTTATCAGTTAATAGTATGTTTTAAAAAGCATAATTGCTGATTTTAGAGGGTTTCTTTTTGTTGAATTAAGGCTTGCCATTCGATAATAACTGCTGCGGGAATTGTTAGAGGACGTTTTTCTTGGGTTAGGGGAAGATGTAAAACTAGATTCTGATCTTTCGGTAGTTGATCGACTAAAGGCTCCAAATTAAATTGCCCCACATTGGCAGCAGGTGATTTCTTGATAAATTCATCTTCAGCGATTAATTGCTGACCATTTGTGAGATTAATTTCTAGATAGCCGGGATGGGCAAAGGTATCTCGATCGGGAAAGCCGACTAATCTTAGTTCTAGTTGATCTTTATGGGCAAACAATACTACTTGCCAAGGAAATTTTTGGTCATCTCTGAGAGTCTGTCGGGATTGGATCATTACTTGACCGGGGGCTTCCTCGATCGATCGAATTGCTGCCTCGGCGGGTGAGATTGACCATAACTGAGCAACCATTAAAGAAAGAGTACAAATTATTACAGCTATGACTACAGTTATTACAGAAAGAGTGGGGCGGACGTTTACTTTATTGGGCATTTTTATAACCTAGAATTTTAGAGCTTAGAATTTAGTCTTCGCAAGAGGATATATTCTTGATCGAGGTATTGGATATTTCTATTAAAGATTGAGCGCAGAGGCTGAGATATTTGGCATCGGCTAAAAAGTAAATACGATTATTTCCTTCCTTCCGACAGGCCACTACCCCCGCCATCCGCAGCATTTGTAGGTGTTTAGAAACATTGGCTTGGCTTAAGCCTGTGATGAGACAAATTTGCCCGACATTCCGTTCTTCCTGACAAATACACCAGAGAATATACAGACGACTGGGGTCACTGAGAATTTTAAATAATTCTGCAAGGCGGTCAAAGTCAGGTTGAGTTTTCACAGGCATGGAAAAATATGGAAAAATAAAGATTAAGTTATGAATGATTTACAGGAATTGGTGGTGGCAATGTTTGGGGTTCCAACACCGGAGAAGAGAGTTTTAACCCCAAAAGTAGTTTTAAGCCTAACTTTTCAAACCAAGGTACTCCTAACCCCAAGCGCATTTTCCATAGGAAATATTGCTCAAAGGCGATTTTTGCCCAGTTTACCCATTTTCCCTGAGCAGCGTAGGAGTAGCGTCGTTTCCCAGTGAGGGGATCGGCAACCACGGGGGCAGCAATATAGGCGATACCTGTATTCCCAAACTCAGCAAAGCAAATTGCTTCTAGAGTCGGAGTTTCTAGGGGTTTATGGATTATTCCTAATTCTACAGCGATATTATGGGCTGCAACCATTGCCATGGCTTCTACCATCTGTCCACTTTTGGGCATCCCGATGGGAACAGGCGTTTTATCTGGTTGCTCTAGCTGGACACTCACACCTACGCCATAGATGCGATCGTCATCTCGGTGACGCTGGGTTGGCAAGATGGGCAGGAACCCTTTTTCATTACCAAGTCCTGATGCTTGGACAAATTTTGCCCCCCGAAAGGCCGGTAAAATCATACTATAACCGGAGGCAAACGCCCGACCATCCCGGAGATAAACTGTATTTGGGGTGAGTCCGGCGATCGCTGCATTCGTAATAGTTTCAATTCCCCGGAAACGCATTAATTCCTCACTCAATTCCTGCGCCCGATGCACTTTAGCAATACCCAGATGACCAATGTAAGGCTCCGGGGTGATGTAGGTAATCTTGACCTGATCTCGGAGTCCCCTCTGGCGTAGTTCCCAATCAGCCAAGAGCAAAAATTCATAGGCAGGGCCAAAACACCCGGCTCCCGGAGCGGCTCCCACAATTAAGTCCGTCGGGTTTTTCAAAAATTCTTCCCAAGCTGTGCGGGCTGCCAAGGCATGACGGGGATTGCAAACTGAATGGGCATACTCACTTAATCCGGGAACTAGGTCGGTAGCTAATTCCGCACCACTGGCAATAACTAAATAATCGTAGTTAATCTGCTGTCCATCCTTTGTCATAACTAGACGTTGCTCTGGATTAATCAATTCCGCCTGACCTTGGAGCCATTCCAGCCCATGCCGCCGACTCAGGGTAGCCACATCTAGTTGAATATGCTCTAGGGGAATATGTCCTAGCCCCACCTGAATTAAGCCGGGAATAAAAGTAAACTTGGGGGACTCTGACAATAGGGTGATTTGGTGTTGCGCTCCTAAGTGATGCTTGAGTTCATAGGCTACGGGCAGTCCCCCCAATCCTGCCCCAATAACTACCACTCGACTCCCTTGCTTGTGGGTTTTATTCATAAATTCCTCTTTATAAAATCTTTTCAACAAAATAACTAAGTAGTTATATACTTATGCTAGTACACTAACATATAGTTTAATAGCAGAGAAATAAAATGTATCATTTCAGTAAAAAACTGTCCGTTACCTTTGACGAAGCGATTCCCCTAGTCAAAACTGCTCTCCAGCAGGAAGGTTTAGGAGTGTTGACAGAAATTGATGTCCAAGCGGCTTTTCAGAAAAAACTCGATCGAGACTTTCGCCGTTACCTAATTTTGGGAGCCTGTCATCCCCATGTTGCCTACGATATGTTGCAAATCGATGATAAAGCCGGGGTGATGTATCCCTGCAATGTGGTGGTTCAGGAACATGCTGATGGACTAGTGGAAGTTTCTGCCGTTGATCCCCTAATGATGTTTTTGATGGTGCATAGCCCCCAAGCCAAGGAGATCGCCCTGAAAGCCAGTGCCATGATGCAGAGAGTGATCGCTAGCTTACCTAGTAGGGAGGTTTAGATCATGTGGAGAATACTACTATTTTTGCAAAGTCAATTAGTCTGGTCTGTTCCTGCCTGTATGGTGGCGGGGATTACCTTGGGTTATTTCTTTGATCTGAGTTTTCTGAAGAGTACGATCGTCCCCTTTACCTTTTTGATGGTTTATCCCATGATGGTAAATCTGCAATTTGGGAAACTTCTAGCGGGGGGCAGTTGGAAATTACAAGGGATCGCCCAAGGCATTAATTTTCTGGTGATTCCTTTTCTGTCCTACGGTGTGGGCTGGCTGTTTTTTCGAGATCAACCCCTGATTTGGTTAGGCTTACTCCTGACTGGCTTACTCCCCACCAGTGGCATGACCATTTCTTGGACGGGTTTTGCCAAAGGAAATCTGAATGCAGCAATTCAAATGACTGTGATTGGTTTAATTGCTGGCTCTCTAGCTACGCCTCTCTACGCCAAGATGCTATTGGGGCGGGCGGTGGAAATTCCCCTCGGCGAAACTTTTAAGCAGATTGCGATCGTGGTATTTCTGCCCATGATTCTCGGCTTTTTGACCAAACGTGGGTTACTGCTTTTTTATAGCAAAGAGAAGTATGATCGACAACTCAAGCAAAAATTTCCAGTATTCTCTACTTTAGGAGTGTTGGGGATCGTCTTTGTGGCGATGGCCCTCAAGGCAAAGGATGTTGCTAGTAACCCTCTGGTTGTGCTTTCCTATTTTGTCCCCCTGGGCATTATTTATGGAGTAAACTTTGGTTTAAGTACAATCGTCGGTAAATATCTTTTTAATAGAGAGGATGGGATTGCTCTAGTTTATGGCACAGTTATGCGAAATCTCTCCATTGCCCTAGCGATCGCCATGACCGCCTTTGGCAAAGAACAGGGTTCAGAGATTGCCCTAATCATTGCCATGTCCTATATTATTCAAGTCCAAGCCGCCGCCTGGTATGTGAAATTTAGTGATTATTTCTTTGGGAAATCGAAACAACTAGTAGAAGATAATTAAAGAATGAATCAACTTAAAAACTGGGGATTTTCTAGCCAATGGTGGCGGGGTGAACGGGGAGAATATTGGGTAATTGGACAGGGACTTATGTTTCTGGGAATTGTCTTATTACCTGTTTATCCCATTGTAGGTTTTATAAATAATTTAAGTGGTAGCTCGATCGACCCATCTTCCCCAATTTGGCAATACACAAGCTGGGGATTAACTGGTTTATTTGGGACGATCGCCGCCATATTTTTGCTAGGAGGCAGCATTAATTTGGGGACAAACCTAACACCCTTGCCCCATCCTAAAGATGATAGCCAATTAGTCACCGCAGGAGTTTATAGTTTAGTTAGACATCCCATTTATAGCGGGGTGATTTTCCTTGTACTTGCCTATAGTTGTTGGCAGGGGAGTTTATTCCATGCGATCGCTTCTATAGTATTTTTTATATTTTTTGATGCAAAAGCTCGGAAAGAAGAGTCTTGGCTAAGGGAGAAATTTGCTGATTACGAGGCCTATCGATCGCAGGTTAAAAAACTCATTCCTTGGATTTATTAAAATTTAACTAAAGTTTATAATGTATGAAATTCAAAAAACTAATTCAGACCTTATCCATAGGACTAACTCTGGGTTTGATGCTTTGGCTTGGTACTTTTGGTATTGAGCAGGATTTGGCTTTGGCTGCTGGTCAGGGAGAAGCCCTATCGATCGCAATTCAAAGTGAAATTAATAGCGAAGTTAATAGCGAAGTTAATAGCAAAATTAATTCTCAAGGAGAAACCCAAACTTTAAAAAACGGGGTCGATCGATTTCTCCAATCCATACCCTCCGGCTATTACACGATCGCTAGTGTCGGAGCTTTGAAAAATCTATTACAGAAATCACCAGCCCTATTAATAGATGTGCGGGAACCCTCAGAATATCGGGCGGGGCATATTCCCCAGGCAATTAATATTCCGCTACGGACATTGAGCCAAAATCTAGATAAAATCGATGGCAATCAGCCCGTAATTGTGTACTGTTCCACAGGGTATCGATCGGCCATGGGAGTTATGACTTTGCACTTGTTGGGTTACGATCGTGTTCAAGGTTTTCCCCCAAGTTTTACTGGCTGGAAGAACGCTGGAGAAGAGATCCAGTCCGGCAATTTCCCTTAGTAATTTTGGCAACTCCCTTGACTATGCAGCAGCTTCCTTGTCACCATCAGCTAATTGTTTTCACTCGCTATCCAGAAGTGGGGAAAAATAAGACCCGATTAATCCCTGCTCTGGGGGCAGATTTGGCAACCCAACTACATCAACATTTAGCCGAATATACTCTCCACCAGAGCCGCCAGATTAACCTTGGGCAATCTACAAGTAATCTAACAAAAATTACCGTGAGTTTTACGGGGGGCGATCGAGACTTTATGGCAGACTGGTTAGGGGCAGACCTAGATTATCAACCCCAAGGGACGGGGGATTTGGGGGCAAAAATGTTAGGAGCCTTGACACAATTACGACAGCCGGGGCGGGATAATTACTTTGTGATTGTGGGAACAGATTGCCCAGAGTTAGATACTCAGATGCTCCAGAAGTCTTTTCAGGAATTAGCTCACCATGATTTAGTTTTGGGAGAGGCAGCAGACGGCGGTTACTATTTAATCGGTTTAAGGGTAACTAGGTTAAAACAAATAATTCCCCAGCTATTTCAAGATATTGCGTGGGGAACTGAAACTGTATTTAGGGAAACTGTGATGATGGCCGATCGTCTTGGCTTAAAAATTGGCTATCTCCCATTATTGCGGGATATCGATCGACCAGCAGATTTAACTTATTTAGCTAGTCTGCCCAATTTCTCAGCTATTCTTGACAATCTTCTCCAGAAAAATTAAAAAGATACTTAAGCTATGCCTTCGATCACGGGATGGAAGTAAAAAGCAAACCCTAAAACCAGATAGGCAGCCAGCAACAAAGCACCCTCTAACCAGTTAGATCTGCCATCGGAACTAATGGAGTTGGCAATTAATACCGACACCGTCACTGCCACCAATTCAAAGGGGTTAAAGTTCAAATCCATGGGCTGTCCCATGATGAAACCTGCCAGCACCAACACTGGAGCCACAAACAAGGCAATTTGCAGACTGGAACCTAGGGCAACGGATACAGATAAATCCATTTTATTTTTCATGGCTACTGTTACTGCTGTGGCGTGTTCAGCAGCGTTGCCAATAATGGGCAGAAGGATTACCCCAGTAAATAGAGAAGTTAACCCTAGGGCAGAAGTTGCTCCTTCGAGGCTACCCACCAAAAATTCTGACTCCACAGCAACTAAGAGGGTGATTCCCAAAAGTACTCCAATCCACAGGGGCAGGTTGACTTTATGTGCTGCATCTTCGGAATTTTCGGCAGGCTCAGAATTACCTGAAGTCCCCGCTAGATTAGCTGCTGCCAACTCTTCTAACTGGTTTTCTGTACCCATATCAAATAGGTAACTATGGGTTTTCATCGAGAAGATCAAAGACATGACATAAACAATGATTAGCACGATCGCTACCGCCACAGAAAGTTTCTGGATCGTAGCTTCATCAATACCTGTGGAAGTCGCATCTACCGCCGTCGGCAGGAGAATAGCAATGACAGCTAGGTTCAGCGCCGAAGCATTTACCCTAGCGATCACTGGTTGAAATTCCTGTTCTTTGTAGCGCAAGCCCCCCAGAAACATGGAAAAGCCCATAACTAGCAGGAGATTGCCAATGATCGATCCGGTAATGGTTGCTTTGACCACGTTTACCAGTCCGGCATTGAGGGCAACTAGGGCAATAATTAATTCTGTAGCGTTGCCAAAGGTGGCATTGAGCAAGCCCCCAAGGGAAGGCCCAGCGACTACGGCAATTTCTTCGGTAGCAGTTCCCATCCAAGCGGCCAGGGGGACGATTGCCAAGCAAGAGGTGATAAAGATAACTGCCTCTGACCAGTGAAGAAAATGTCCGGCGATCGAAATTGGAACAAAAATCAACAAAGACGACAAAATATTTTTCGTACTAAACATAATTTCTGCGGCTGCAAATCTCCAAGTTATTAACCAATCTCTAGAATACCTAGTCTGGGTCTAGTTTGAATCTAGTTTGAATCTAGTTTGACTGTAGTTTGAATCCAATCTTCTGAATACTCAGAGCAAGATTAGAGTTAGCCCCCAGTGTAGTTCTATTTTAGGTCTAGAAATGTTTAGGTAAAGTATCCGGGATGCTTCTAGAATAGGTCTGATGATGGTTAAATCAATTAGTTGGCTCGTCTTTAGCTTTAACAAAAGTCTTGCAAAAGTATTAAAACAGAAAATCAAAGACCTCCAGCAAGTTTTCGGGGAAGTCATCCCAGCCCGGTTCAGGACTTAAACACACCAAACTCTCATTGATATTTGCCAAAATTTCTGGGGTATCTTCTCCCTCTAGTAAATCTGCCAAAACTGCGAGGTCACGCTCATGGAGCAGGAGGGAAGGGACGGTGTGGAAGCTATTTTCTTGGTTAGCTTGATTAGTTGATCTTGTGTAATCTTGGTTGTTTAAGTCATTTAATTCTTGGAGGTCGAGCAAAAAAGTATGACTATCCGTAGGGGCTGGCAAAATCAAACTATTCCTTAATCTATTCTCAAAGCTACTCTCAGTGGCAACTAACATATTTTTTCCCATAAAGAATCACTCCTCCCCAGCAACAACAAGCTCCTGAAAGCTAGTTCATAATTTGCTGTAGATGATTGAACTGTGTTGTAGTAGATGCCGGAAAGTCTGATCTGTGTAGAAGGAGGGATTAGTTATTGACTAGTTGTTGACTAGAAAATTCTACTTTCCGCAAGAAAATTATTTTAATCAAAACCAAAATTTGAGGCTGCCCTGATGAACTAAACTTAATTTTATGCCTAACTTGTAGATCTAGTTAAATTTACTTAGTTTTCTGAAGATTTTATGGGGATCAGAGAAAATTATTCTGGGGAGTGGCCTTGAGGATTTGGTGTATTTGGTCGATCGAGCTTCAAGAATTGGGGATTTAAGCTAAGCTAGAAAGACGAGTCCGGGTATTATGCAGGTGTTGTGTTCTCGACCTGTCTCGGACGGGCAATACCTAGGAAGGGGGAAGACTCCATGCTCAGAATTATCACTGACCAGACTGAAGCTGAAACAGAGTTGCAACGGATTTGCGATCGCATCCACGATGACCAAGTGGTGCATAAAGAGGCGACAGTCCGGGAAATTCTCCAAGCGGTAAAACGCCAAGGAGATAAAGCCTTACTCCACTACACTGAAGAGTTTGATGGTCAAGTCTTCACGGCTGACCAGTTACGAGTCAAAGGGGCAGAGCTAGATGCTGCCTACCAGCAAGTTTCCCAAGAACTCTTGAGTGCTATTCAGTTAGCCGCCCGGAACATTGAAGCCTTTCATCGCCAGCGCCTGCCGAAGTCTTGGGTACAGTTTGGGGAAGATGAGGTGGTATTGGGGAAACGCTACACCCCCGTCGATCGAGCCGGAATTTACATTCCCGGAGGCAGAGCCGCCTATCCGAGTACGGTGTTGATGAATGCGATCCCCGCCAAGGTTGCTGGAGTTCCTCGCCTAGTGATGGTGACACCACCGGGACAAAATGAACATCTCAATGCTGCCGTCCTTGTGGCTGCCCAGGTAGCAGGGGTAGAAGAAATTTATCGAGTTGGGGGAGCGCAATCGATCGCCGCCCTTGCCTACGGTACCGAAACTATTCCCAAGGTTGACGTGATTACAGGTCCCGGTAATGTCTACGTCACCATTGCCAAGAAACTTGTTTACGGAACGGTGGGGATTGATTCCCTCGCTGGGCCTTCAGAAGTATTGATCATTGCCGATGGCGCCGCTAATCCTAGTCATGTAGCCACGGATCTCCTTGCCCAAGCCGAACACGATCCCCTTGCTGCCGCTATTTTAATTACCGATGATGCTAAACTTGCTGCCGCTGTCCAAGTTGAAGTAGAACGGCAATTGGTAGATCATCCCCGCCGAGTGCTTACCGAGAAAGCGATCGCCCACTACGGTCTGATTATTTTAGTAGACTCCCTCGAAGCTGCTGCCCACCTCAGCAACCAGTTCGCCCCCGAACACCTAGAACTGGAAGTAGCGGAACCTTGGGATTTGTTAGAAAAAATCCGTCATGCTGGGGCAATTTTCCTCGGCTACTCCACCCCCGAAGCTGTCGGTGATTATCTTGCTGGCCCCAACCACACTCTGCCGACCTCTGGGGCTGCCCGTTATGCCTCTGCCCTAGGAGTAGAAGTTTTTATGAAACACTCCAGCCTCATTCAATATTCGCCCCAAGCTCTTCAAAAAGCGGCGACTGCCATCCAGACCCTAGCCCAAGCCGAAGGTTTACCCTCCCATGCGGAATCCGTGCGATCGAGAGTGAAGGGAGTTAGAGAAATTTAGCTAATTTGGCTAATCTAGCTAATTCAAACTAATCTAGCTAATCTAGAGATACAGATTCCTAGAGAATGGTAGTCTGGAAGTTTCTACAAGCAATTAGGAGATTAGTTTGGGTGTTAAATGTCATTATTGTTGCCGTTGATGGTACTAAATTTTCTCAACAAATTGTTGGGACTCTAGCCAGCTTAAAAATTTCTGCCCAAGGGAAAATCATCCTCTCCCATGTGATCCCGCCGCCCGATGACTTGGCAGCAGCCGATCGCCCCCACAACCCAGAAATTTTATCTATGGCGGAGGCAGAAGAAGTGCTTGCAGCTTACAAAACCCAACTACCCTATACTTGTACCGTGGAAGTCGTCACCGGAGACCCAGCGATCGAGCTAGTCCGCCTTGCCCATATTTATCAGGCAGAACTCATTGTCATGGGCAACCGGGGTCTAACAGGATTGAAACGGATTATTGAAGGCTCTGTCAGCAGTCAAGTTTTGACAGAAGCTCCCTGCTCCGTGCTAGTAGTCAAGGCACTTCCATCTTAAAATTTGCTGTAAAAACCTTATTAATAAACAGTCATCCATATTTCTATGCAAGAAGGTGAAATCATTCAAGACTGGCATATGCCAATGTTGAACAATCAAGTTAGAAACGTAGCATTTTATCGAGCTATTTCTGAGCAAGTCAAGCCGGGAGATTTAGTCTTAGATATTGGGACTGGCACTGGTTTGTTGTCCATGATGGCGGCTCGGTTGGGGGCGGGGCACGTGTATACCTGCGAAAGTTAACCAGCCATGTATCGCAAGGCTTTAGAAATTATCAAATTGAACGGGTTGAGCGATCGCATTACCGTTTTTAATAAATTGAGCTTTGATCTTACTCCCCAAGAAATTCCCCGCTGTGATGTGCTAGTAACGGAGACGATCGCCGATGATGTCTTTGGCGAAAATATCCTAAAAATCATTACTAATGCCCAGCAAAGACTGCTGAAACCCCAAGCAAAAATCATTCCCCAAACTGTCCGGGTCTATCTAGCTCTGGTAGAATCTCGATATTTTATGGAAAGACTTTCGGTATTTGCCGATAACACCTGTGGTTTTGACCTCTCTCCCCTAAATGAATACCAAGGAAATTTCCTCTATATCACGCCCAAGGATATTCCCTACTATAAAATGCTGGCGGAGCCGATCGTGGTTTTTGATGCTGACCTGACTCAACCCTACGTTACCCAGAAGCAAACTTTGGTAGAGCTAACCCACACAGGAAACTGTCATGGCATGGTTGTTTGGGGAGAATATCGTCTTAGTGATAATAATGGTGATGGCAATTACCTAAATACAGGTCCCCACTCGCCCCAGAATTCATGGAACCAAATGTTTTATGCCTTTAACAGTAATGCTGGCACTGGGATTCCAGTTTGCGCAAAGCAGTTAGCTACTATTGATTTTGATCTCAATGCTGAGTATGCCTATTTTTTCAACACAATTTCATAGACGATACTTGGATATATTTTAGTAATTGCGACTTTAGTCACCAGTGTCAAAAAATATCGGCTTCTCAGACATCCTCTAAGCAAGTTTAATGAAAATACTCGTACTCAATTCTGGCTCTAGCACTCAAAAAAACTGCCTTTACGATCTAGACCCAGATCAATTAGGAGCCTCTTTTCCCACAGATTTCCCCACGGAACCGATTCTCCAAGGGAGAGGCTACGCCAACGAGCCAATCTGGTCAGGGACGATCGACTGGCTCCACAAACCAGATATTGCCGAGTGCAAAGCCAAGGGTAATGGTCAGGAATTTATTCAACATCTTCCGAACAACGATCGCCAAGGGGTACTCACGAAACTCCTTGCCAGCCTCTACACCGGAGAAACTCAGGTAATTGAGGATTTGGCGGACATTGATATCGTCGGGCATCGGGTTGTCCATGGGGGCGATCGCTACAGTCAACCAGTGTTAATTACCCCAGAAGTCGAAGGGGCGATCGAGGAATTAATCTCCCTAGCTCCCGCCCATAATCCCGCCAATCTCGAGGGGATAAAAATTATTCGTCAAGCCCTGCCCGATGTCCCCCAAGTGGCCGTTTTTGATACCGCCTTTCATCAAACTCTGCCCGCCGCCGCCGCCGTCTATCCCCTGCCCTACGATTTGTTCCAGCAGGGTATTCGCCGCTATGGATTTCACGGGATTAGTCATCAATACTGTAGCGATCGAGCCGCCCAGATTCTTGGTCAACCCCTAGAAAATTTGAGGTTAATTAACTGCCATTTAGGGAATGGTTGCTCCCTTGCTGCCATTGCTAACGGGGTGTCGGTGGATACGACCATGGGGTTCACGCCCCTAGAGGGGTTAATGATGGGTAGTCGCTCCGGCAGTGTGGATCCGGGCATTCTCCTCTATCTCAGTCGTCAAGGTTACTCCACGGCGGATTTAGATGATCTACTCCACAAGCGATCGGGTTTATTAGGGGTTTCGGGCGTGAGTAGCGATCTGCGCCGGGTATTAGGGGCGATCGAGGAGGGTAATACCCAAGCCCAGTTAGCCCTAGATGTATATATCCACCGTCTCAGTGCCGGAATTGCTGCCCTTGTCCCCAGCCTTGGCGGTTTAGATACCTTAGTTTTTACTGGAGGTGTGGGGGAACATAGCCCGATCGTCAGACAGTTAACCTGCGATCGCCTAGCTTTTTTGGGTATAGCCATCGATGCCGAGCGCAATTATCTTAGCAACCCTCAAAATTCTCGACAACAAAAAGAACGAGATATTGCTACTCCTAATTCTGCCGTTAGGGTGTTAATTATCCAAACTCAAGAAGACTGGTCGATCGCTAAAGCCTGTTGGACCATTCAAGAAGCCAACTCTGACAATTTCGAGTAGATTGTGCAGCTTTAAATCCTTGGAATGAAGAGGGATGTCATTGGGATTTCGCTAGGGATATTGATCGGGATATTGATCGTAAACTCCGTGCCTTTGTCGATGGTACTTTGAACTTTGATCTCACCCTCTAGACACTGGATAAACTTATGGCTAATTGCCAACCCCAAACCACTTCCCTGCTGGGATTTGTAGCCTGTAGTCGTCTGCATAAAAGGGGTAAATAGCAACGGGATCTCTGCTGGATCAATCCCCGCCCCCGTGTCCGCCACCGCAAATACTAAGATATTCTCCTCAGGTTCCAAGGTAGAACGCAGACTAATCTGCCCTTTTTCGGTGAATTTCAGCGCATTGCCCAGAATATTTAATAAAATTTGGCGGAGCTTGCGTTCATCAGTTTCTATGTATTGAGGCAGGGCGGGATCGATCGAAAAGATCAACTCTAAATTTTGGGATGCAGCCTTCAACCGAAATATTTCTTCTAGCTCCTGCAACAACAGGTGCAGATCACAGAGATTTAACTGCAAACTAATCTTCCCAGCTTCGATCTTGGACATTTCTAAAACATCATTAATTAGTTCTAGGAGGTGCTTTCCGGCTCGATTGATGATCCCTAGGTATTCCTCATGGTTCGGGTTGAGGGGATGATCGCGCTCCATGACTTGGGTAAAACCGAGGATCGCATTGAGGGGAGTTCGTAGTTCGTGGCTCATGCTTGCTAAAAAGGTACTCTTCGCCCGATTCGCCGCTTCAGCAGCTTCCATGGCAGTTTGAAGTTCAATTTCTACTTTTTTTAAGTCTGTAATATCGGTAGAGCAGCCAATAATACCTTGAATATTTCCCTCCAGATCCAAAAATGGACTAACGACGGTGTAGTAAAAATGAGTCTTGCCCCGGTGGTTGGTGACTGGTTGGGCTTCAATAATTTTTGTTATGCCTGTAGCAATAACTTCTTGGTTATTCGCCAAAAATTCTAACCTCTGCTCTGGAGAATTTATAAAATCCACTTCGTTTTTACGGAAAATTTCCTCTTTGGTAGCTCCATAGATTGAGGCGGCAGCAGCATTGAGTAGTAAAAGTTTACCTTCAATATCTCGCACAAAGAGGGCACTGGGTACGAGGTCGATCACTTGCCGGAGAAAAGTCTGTTGGGATTGAATCTCTAGTTCTGCTTGTTTGATCTCTGTAATATCCGTTGCGGAGCCAATCACCCCTTTAATCACGCCTTGGGTATCAGTAAAAGGCTCAATGATGGTTTTGTACCACCGCTCTTCTCCCTGTTTATTGACGATCGCCTGACTAGGGTAGGTCTGTCTTCCCCCGGTTTCCATGACTCGCTGATTATTTAGCAGATAGGTTTCCATCTGGGCTGGAGAAATATCAATAAACTCATTTTCCCGCTTACCAATAATTTCTTCCACATTGACTCCGTAGATGGCAGCACCCGCCCGACTGATGGTAACAAAGCAGCCGTCTTTATCCTTCACAAAAATACTATTAGGCACAATATCTAATATTTGTTGTAGAAAAGCCTGATGGTTTTTGAGGTCAATTTCTATTTGTTTCTGATGGCTAATATCGGTACAATAGCCCACAATTTCTAGGGGATGCCCTGCCTCATCTCGGACTAAACGCAACTGATCATAAAACCAGTGATAAGTATTGTCAGCACAAAGAAAGCGATACTCATAACTACAGTTATCTTGGTGACGATCGTACTCTGCAATAATCTTCGATCGATCCTCTGGATGAATCTGCTCCAACCAAAAATTTGATCCATCTGTAAATTTCTCGGCAGGATATCCCATCACCACCTCGACATTGCTGCTAATAAAAGTAGTCCGCAGATTCAGACTGCAACTAAAGATTAAGGCTGAACTAGAAGTCAAAAGATGTTGTAGGCGCTCACTAACCGAAGTGGCCTCTGCCTGTAACTGTTTGAGAATAGTAATATTGGTACAACAGCCAATCACACCCTCCACTTGTCCATCAGAGGTGATATAGGGATTGATAATAGTTTGATACCATTGTTCTTCTCCTTGGGCAGTCGGAACCATTTCTAGCAAGGTTTTGGGCTGGAGGGTGTCCATAACCTCCGCGTTATTCTGGCTGTAGATAGCTAACTGCTCAGCCGAAATCCCTTGGTTTAATTCTCTGATATCTTTGCTAATTATTTCCTCTAGGGGTACGCTGTGAATTTGGGTAACTGCTTGGTTGGCAGCGATGAAATTACCCGATCGATCCTTGACAAAAATCGCACTGGGAATCACATTAATCACCTGTTTCATAAACTCCCGCTGTCCTTGGAGGGAAGTTTCATAACCTTTCCTTCTGGTAATCTCCATAATTGACCCGCACCAAGCTATGGCTCCATGACTACGCCGTTCTGGTCGGGAATTTACCTGTAGCCATTTCTCAAGCCCTGAAGCAGTGATAATCCGAAATTCGTAATAAAAGGGATGAAGTTGTTGACCACTCTCGACTACCACCTGCCAAAAATCCCGGCGATCGTCCTCGTGGATTAGTTCTCGCATTAGCTGGGGATTAGCCAATACTGCATCTCGATCGAGTTCATAGATATCTTTCACTGCCTCGCTGAGATACTCAAACTCCAAGGACTCATCTGGGTAGATCAAAACTGTAAAGACGACCCCCGGAATACTAACGGACAAGTTCTGGAGTTGCCCTTGGATATGGGACAAGTCATGATTTTTTGTGGCAACTTCTAGCTCTAAATCTTGCAGGGTTATCTCTAGACCAACTTTGTCCTGAGCTAAGGCAGCATTGAAATTTTTTAGCTCCGTCAATTTTTTTTGTAGTCTTAGGGCAAGGTAAGCTGCAACTAGACCCATGGCTGTAGAAATACTGAGGGCAAGAAAGGAGAATAGCAAAATATTCTCTTGGGAAAAATCAAGTCCTCCCGTTGATTTGGTTAATTCAGCAAGAGGAAATGCTCCTAAGAGGTTAATTGGCATGGTTACTGTCATCGGTTGTTGATGCTGGCCATAGAAAAATCTGGCTAAACCCATCACGCCGATCGCTTGCAGTCCCAAGATTATGATAATTACTTGTTGGAGAGAAATTTTATGAAAGAAATTAGCAATCATGGCAACGAAATATTAGGAGAATAAGCTCTTGGTGTACTGCTTCAATACCTCCATTGATCATAGATGATCGAGGATATTTTCTTCTAATTCTTTCTAGATAATTGTCTTAGTTAGGGGCTATTTGATTACCTATTTGACTAGATAGCTATAACTATGAAGTTGTGGAAATTACCTATACAATTTGTCTATGATCATTGACGATCAATTTACTCTAAATTAACAGCAAGTATTAGTTGTTAAAACTATTTATTACCAATACCTATCAAAACCACTATTCCTAAAGAATGGGACTAGAGTTATAAAAAATTATGCCTAGGAATTTTGTTCCTCAAGTTAATAAATAAATTCAATAAAATATTCATCCAAAGAATTAGCTAAAGAATTATTTAATATCCTCAAGATGCAAACGTATTCTACAAACTTTCCTGCCTTTGGATTTCTGAAGAGCTATCCATCTCCCATTCCTGAAATTTTAACTACCCTTGCCACAGAGCTAAAGGTAAATACTCCCCAACTCCAAGGCAGATTAGAAATTGGTGAGGCCCGTAAAACTATGCAGAGATTGGCTCCAGACTGGCAGGCAGATGTAATTTTTCTGGATCCCTTTTCTCCCCCCAAGTGTCCGTAACTATGGTCGATCGAGTTTATAGCCCTCCTTGCCCAACATCTACAACCCCAAGGCAAAATCATCACCTATTCCTGTGCTGCTGCCGTGCGAACTGCTTTGCTCAAGGCGGGGCTATACATTGCTTCTACTCCTAGTGTGGGCCGAAAAAATCCGGGGTCGATCGCCAGTCCCTCACCCCTAGAGTTTCCCCCCCTAACTCCTGCCGAACTAGAATATCTCCAAACCCGGGCCGCCGTCCCCTACCGAGACCCACACCTACAGGATGAAGTAACCACAATCCGCCAGCACCGCACCCAAGAACAAACTATTTCCCATCTTGAACCCACTAGTAAATGGAAAAAACGCTGGTTATCTACAAGGGCTACTTGAATTGTTTCCTCTGTTATCTCATTTCTAAGTCAAGTCATATTTCTAAGTCAAGTCATACAAATTCTTAAACCAAGTCACAAACTTTTGAGCATTGGGGTGTTGTGGATTCAAAATACGCTCCATAATTGCGTTCTGTAATTGTCGTCCCGGAGGATTCTGCCAAGCTAACCAAGTATAAATGTTTGCTTTATCCGAGTGAACATTCTTAAATGTTGCTCCCTTACTTTTTGCCTCTTGAGTTATTTCTTGGGCAAACTGCCATAATTCTTCATTTCCTGTAGGAATCATGTAAGTCAAGAAAGTTTCTAGCATCCCTCGCATTTTATTATCAGGCATAATCCAAATCCCAAACTTAATTCCCTCAGAGGTTGTATGGATTAAACCATCTTCTGGTAAAAATTGGGGAATATCAGGAATACCCTTTAAACTAGCATTTCTAATACTTTGCCAACTTGCTAAAGCATCATCATCAGCATCAATTATAATTCCTAGTGTGGAAAGTTCAGATGCTTGTAATTCACTGATAATTATATCTGAGTCTACTAAGTTACTATTACCTTCACAATCACGAATATATACAACTGGTTTTTTATTTATTTCCCAAACAATACCATTTGCTTCAATTAAATATGGTATTACACGAGCATCTTGTTTTCCTTCTACAAGAAGAACCTTTTCAGGACTTTTAGACATTTTTATCGTACCTCAATTCCCCGTTCAGCAGCGATCGCAACTTGCCTTTCAGTAAAAGCAATACTATGAGATTTTCCTTTTTCGATTCGGTGAATCATAATCCCATCTTCACTAGGGTTCTCAAGACTGGCGATCGCATCTAAACTCTTCCAGCAATCATCACTATGGGTTGTAGCAAAAACTTGGACATTCAGCCGTTTAGCAGTTTCCCAGATTAATTTCCACATGTCAGACATAGTGCTAAAGTGCAGCCCCGTATCAATTTCATCAACTAATAAAACTCCATTTCTAGCATTCACCATTGCCAATGTAAGCCCTAACATTCGCCACATTCCATCGCCCATGCTGCCGATCGGTATGCGCTGCTTACTATCAGCAAGTCGGACAACAAATCCGCTCCGTAAACCATCATATCTTTGTGAACCATCATATCTTTGTGAACCATCATGTCTTGATTTCTCAGAACTAATAATTGCAATACGTTCAACATTTGGTTCAATAATTTGAAGTGCCTCTGTAACTAAATCTTCATCTGCTGTAAGAACAACTTGATCAAACAAATCAGTCATTTTTGGCATTGTCAAAGAAGATGATGTTACAAACTGCGTTCTTGCTTCCAGATTTTCAAGACTTCTATTAATATATTTTGTGTAATCTAATGGAAGACTTTTTTTTAAAGATAATGGCAAGGCAATATTTTTTCTCCCCAACCATTTAATATCTAATATAAGTCCTTGTAATTCCGGTAAATTTTCTAGATCTGTATTAGTTTCTGAGGGGTTACTCGTGATACGTTTTGATGGACGTTTTACAGACAGAGTAATGCTTGTTATGTCACTACTAGATATTGAGAAACTACTACTTATATCAACTTCGTGACTATAAAAGAGATGGCGAATATCTAGCTCACCAACACCATCGTTGCTTAAAACACACTCCCCTCGGCTCAACGTTATCTCAGCTAAGGATTCAAGATTGTTTTTATCAGTGAGTAGGTAAATAGCTTCTAAGATTGATGTTTTGCCGCTATTATTTTCACCAACAAGCAGGTTAATTCTGCCAAGCTGTTGCAGCTCGAAGTTTTGGAAACAACGGAAATTCTCAATTTTTAGTGATCTCAGCATAATTTGGTGAAATCCTTAGCGGTTATGGTGTGTGATCTTTAGGATAAGCGATCGAGGAGCTACTCAAGCTAAAGCCCGCAAATCGCAAATATCTATCAGCAGCAGCGAAAAATCTCTCTACTTAGAGCCAAAAGTCCTTTGGAGAAGCTCGGCTCGATCGTTCCCTGCATCGTTTTCTGAGAAGTCAGGTAATAAATTGTTACATTATGTTTAATATATGTCCTGATTATTTGGTTAATTGTCCCCAGAATCGCTAAACTAGCAAATGTCACCTTTAACCTTTAATTACCCTATAAATAATGAGTGTAGTCAGCCAAGTTATTCTCAATGCAGATGACCAACTGAGATATCCCAGCACCGGGGAACTCAGAAATATCGAAAACTTCTTTCTGTCTGGCGAACAGCGCCTACGGATTGCGGGAATATTATCCGAAAACGAAAAGAAAATTATTGGTGAAGCCAGTAAACAGTTGTGGCAGCAGCACCCAGAATACATTGCCCCCGGTGGTAATGCCTACCCCGATCGCCAACGAGCCTTGTGTCTGCGGGACTATGGTTGGTATCTCCGCCTGATCACCTACGGAGTGATTGCTGGAGACAAGGAGCCGATCGAGAAAATTGGCTTAATCGGCGTGCGGGAAATGTACAACTCCCTCGGAGTTCCGGTGGGTGGGATGGCAGATTCCATTCGGGCTTTGCGAAATGCTTCTATTTCTCTCCTGAGCGAAGCAGATGCTACCGCCGCCGCCCCCTATTTCGATTACATTATTCAAGCCATGTCCTAGATTGCAAATTTTTAGATTGCAAATTCTAAGCTACAAATTCTAAGTTGCAAACAATCTCCCGATGATTCTTTGTAAGCCTACTACCTCCCTATCTCTCTAAATACCTAGGTAAGGTTTTATCAAGTTTCCGTCAGATTTCCGTCAGGTTTCCCAAAAATCTTTCCAGAAATCTCCCTCAGAAATATGGATTGAACGATTAGGTTTAGATCAGCTGGAAGTAGTAGGCTTTTCTGCAACAAAAAACCGACAGTGCTAAAAAATAGAACTAGTCGGCTCGTTTGTGTGTTCCCTATTATTGACTCGTCTAAAGTTCAGTCGATATCTAGTATCGGTTTTTTGGCTGGGAAGAGGGGCGATCTTGATCAAGGCTCGTAGTGAATTTAATCACACCGAATTTGGTATTTCATAGATAGTGCCTAAGATATCCCTAACTTTTTCTAATTCTATGCTCAGACTCAGAAAACTACCTTGGGCATCCCTAAGTATGCTGATACTGACCTACATTGCCTTTGGTTGGTTGATGTCTGCCTCCATTAGTTCCCCTTGGTTGCCTATGTTTGGGGCTGTTTGTATTGCGATCGTCATGGCTGCCTTTACCCTGCCTCTAAAAAAAATTGAGAAATGTCTAGATATCTGGTTCCAATCTAAGTTACGTTCTCTGACTACTATGCTATTAGGAGTTTTTAGTATAGTGATAGTGATTTCGGCTCTAGATATCTCTGTGCGAGTTTTAGTAATAGTGGCAGCAAGTTTGTTAGCTCGGATAGATTTAGTTAATCAAGGTATTTCTAAGGGCAAAATATTTTTGATTTTGAGTTTTCTTGCCTTTTCTAGCTATATTTTAGGGGTTGTAGTCCATGAATATTTGTTGATATCGGGAATCTTGCAACGTAGCTTTTTGAGATGAATTTAAGATAAATTTTAATGGTAAATTGCTCGATCGATGCCTAATCCTCCTCAGCCTGTTTCAGAACCTATTCAAGAACCTAGTCAAGAATCTATTCAAAATATTAATCCTTCTATTAATCCTTCTATTAATCCTTCTATTAATCCTCCTAGTAATTCTTGGATGAACCCCACCCTGATTAAAGATGCCGATCGACTAGAAGCTCGACTCCGGGAAATTCCGCCCCAGCCGGGGGTTTACTTCATGCGGGATG
>Ga0209490_10001054_pt1 | contig 26941 bp, 29 predicted proteins | sample MAT06_FD_187209 | JGI IMG/M metagenome (GOLD analysis project Ga0209490, IMG submission 187209) | Freshwater microbial communities from Lake Fryxell liftoff mats and glacier meltwater in Antarctica - MAT-06 (SPAdes) (version 2) | ecosystem: Environmental > Aquatic > Freshwater > Ice > Liftoff... | reverse complement strand
ACGTTTCTGGATTGCCAGAGATACCATTGGGTAGCAGGTGGGAATATGTATTTGCCTCGTGATAAATCGGCAATAGATAATCAACGCCTGCGAAAATTAGCGGTGCTTGCTGGTTTTTCAAGAAAGATTCTAAACCGCTGTCAACTTGGCGGAAGTAACTCAATAAATCATTTTTGTGATCTTCGTTTCCGGCTCCTTGTCCATGAAAAATTCCACTATTGCCTTTTGATGAACCTGTATGTGCTTGGAGGCTTTTTTCGGGATCATCATACTGCAACGCTGCTGCAATGTTGGTCGGCACTTCCGTTAGCTCAACTTCATCCAGGTGATAACGGGTTCCTTGAAATAACCGAACTTGGTTTTGGCTCAAGGCTAGAACAGAAAACATCCCATCCCCTGACATTAGTTGCAGTAGTGGTTTCAGATGGAAGCGATCGCCAACTACCGTTAATTCAGGGAAAGCGATCGGTAAACAGTAGTAGCGGAGCTGATTGGGAGATAGAAAAATTGCCAGTCCATCGCTTTGATGTTGCCAGAAGTCATAGGTATCTAGTTCGTGGATGGGCTGCATTAACTCTTTGGCATCTTGTCCAGGCAGTCCCAGCGCCAGCAATTTTTCTTCAGCTTGTCGAGCCAAATTCTTTAACCGAATCGGATTTTGCTGAGTTTCGATTCCTAAACGCTCCATTGGCGCATAGATCGAGATACAGGTCGAGTTTGACACTGTGGTTAAAGTAGTTAATTCATCAATAGTGAATAAGTTCATGATGTACCTCTCAGTAATTTTTTTGCTCAAGCTTGTATCAGGCATAAAATTTTCATAATTCGCCTAGGTCAGGATCCCGCTGGTATGAACGACGAGAATCTTGCCGCCATTTTCTTTCTTCAATTAAATGGGCATTCGGGACTCCTTTGTTTTTGGTTAATGATTCGTCCGCTTCAATGGATATGCTCATACTCCTTAGCAGTTGATTTATTGTCCCAGTAGCCTGGGCGATTGTAATGCTGATGCAGACTGGTCTCGTAATCTCTTGATAGCAGCGAGTCCTTTGTATATGCTGGTGCTTGCTTGATGGTTTCGCGGGGAAGATTGACGAAGACTTTTGACTCGCCCCAACTCACGCGATCGATCCATTGCGGGGACAGCATGATCTCGTTCCCAGACCACCAATTACGTGTATCGATGATGAGATACCGAATCGCCCATGTCTCCTCATCAATGATGAAATCCTCAATGTGACCAATTTCACCGTCTACGGCTTGGATGTGATAGCCAGTTACCTCACGGGTACTCCGCAAATGAGGATCCCACTCTTGCTCTGCTGGGGTGGTTTCGTTCCATTTTTCACGGTCAGGCACTAGATAGGCGGAGGGATAGGGATAGGGATTCGCTCCCCACGAATATGGCCCATTCCAATACATCGGCCATCCATAATACCCGTTGTAGTCCAGCTCGAATTGTTTAGAGACTGGCTTGTCACTGCTCAAGGAAGGACTGCTCTCAATCTGCTGTCTGGTCAAATTGATGTTGATGTGGTGCTGTTCTTTGACGACAGTGGACAGTGCATAGGGAGAGATCAGTACCTGCCGACCCGTCAGCCAGTTTCCAGTGTCAGCGACCAAATAGCGAATAGTCCAGTAACGGTCATCAAAGTAGAATTCTTTAACCGTCCCGATCTCATCATCGGGGTTTGTCAGTTTGTACCCTTCTAAGGTCTTGGCTGTAATTAACATAGAAATATTCTCCTTCATGATCGATTTTTACTTGGAGGACGATAGCTGGGGCAATCAAATGCTTGCTCAGTGAGAACGCAACAGTTTTACTTCCAGGTCATACTTCTTCATGGCTCGATTCAAATCCAGATTAGGATCAAGACGCTTAATCTAATCGTGACAGGAAACTATTGCATCTCTGGTATAACTTGTATAAGTTGATTGATTACGATACAAATCGTGATTCAATAAGGTCAGCAACGAGTTTAATCTGCTCTGGTAGATCGGGATTCGCCAAGAAACTAGACCCAAGGGCAACGGCATCAATCTGTCCCAACTCAATGGCAGCAGTGGCTTCGGCGGCGGTGTATCCCATATTGCCGATGAGTATTCCTTTGTAGTTGTTCAAGTTTTTTCAAAAATCGAACATCAGTTCCATGAAACAGTTGAAACAGTTAAAAAAGGACATGGACGCATTGAAACTCGGTGCTATTGGACAATGGGTAATACTGAATACTTAATCGGCGCGGAAAAATGGCAAGATTTAAAAAGTATTGGTATGGTTGAATTAGAGCGCATTATAAATGGAACTATTTCTACTGAACAGCGATACTATCTGCTCAGTTTTGAGACTGATGTCCACAGGTTTTCCAAATCTGTCAGAAGTCACTGGAGTATTGAGAATCAACTGCATTGGATTCTTGATGTTGGGTTTGATGAGGATGCTTCTCAAGCTTGTCGAGGCTATACTGCGGAAAACCTAGCCGTTATTCGTCATATCGGGTTAAATTTATTGTCAAGAGACAAAAAAAGCAAGGTCGGTGTCAAGACCAAACGACTCAAGGCTGGATGGAATAATAACTATCTTAAGGCTATCCTTAAGGCTTTAAACATAGTCACTGTTTAGTTTTGAGTGATTATTAAGAAATATGTATTACTTTATTAAGAAACGTGTGCAGTTGCCCTAAATGCTGCGGTTTTTCGCTTTGTATACTTGAGCTAATCGTTGTACGATCGCGGGTTCAGGATTGGCATAGACAAAAGTACTCCAAAGCTTGGTACTGAGAGTTTTTGCCGTACTGGGATGGTTTGCCAAAATTTCAACCACATCCTCGGCATTAAGATTGCCCTGATGTCCGAGAAATGTCTTTACGCCTGAGTCATGCCGCCGAGGCGCAAAAATGGATGTAGCTTTACCTGCCAGTCGATCGGGATTAATCGTCCATCCTGTCAGAGAGCGTGCGCCCTCTTGGATATCTCTTTCGCTGTAATTACCACGTCCCACCGTGAATAATTCCATCACTTCGCGGCTATAGTTTTCGTTGATTTTACCCGATCGATTTTGAGCATTATCCAAATATGAAAGCATCGCAGGACTGGTGGTAACGCTCCAGAGTAATTCCTAAAAATCTCCTAAAGCGTATGTTCTCAGCCGAGTTTCGTAGTCTGTGAGAAGCTGGGGAAATCGAATTTTTTTGATACCGATAACAAAATGATCGCGCCAGAAGTTAGTGATTTTTTCATGCAGAGGATTAGATGCCGTCACCATTTGGGTCAGCAGCCAGTCGCCAAATTTCAAGGCTTGGTCACCGCGTCCTTTACCTTTTACCACTGCGCCCAAACCAGGCACATCGATCGAAGGCTGAGTCTGCAACCATTGTCCCAAAAGTTTGTGATTTTTTGACCGCTATTTAGCTCTGCGAGGGTGGCTCCAAAACTAGCGCGACGGTGAAAATGCGCTTTTTGGAGTTTGGCATCCGTAGTGATATCCATGATGGCATCGAGTCTCTGCGTTTATGTTAGATCGTAAGACTGAATCGATCGAATTTTGGTTCAAACGGGAGCCGAGCAATTTGGCTAAAGTGCTAGACTACCTTTATGGAGGGTTTATGACACAAGTTTTAAGCAAGCAATATCAAGATGATCGGATTACCTATCACGGCATGACGTGGCGGCAGTTTAAGCTGATTGACTCCGCTTTTGAAAATTCTAAAGGGGTTCGGATATCTTTCTACAAAGGAGCTTTAGAAATCGTGTCAACCTCTGTAGATCATGAATTCATTAAGACCATGATCGGCGCACTTTTAGAGTTCTATTGCTTTGAGATTGAATTAGAAATTTTTCCCTCAGGATCATGCACCCAGAAGATTGAAGGAGAAGTATCTTTGCAAGCTGATGAGTCTTATTCATTCGATCGATTGAAGCCGATTCCTGATTTGTCGATCGAAGTGGTAATGACAAGTGGTGGTGTGGACAAGCTGAAAAGATATCAAGCATTGGGTACACCTGAAGTTTGGTTCTGGGAAGATGGAATGCTTAGACTCTATCGATTACGAGATCGGGAATATCACCAAATTGCCAGAAGTGAATGGTTACCCGACTTGGATCTAGAGTTATTTCGGCAATCCACTTTGATGAGTTCACTGCTTGTGGCAAAGCGCGCACTGCGTCAAGGGCAATTATCGAACTAGCGATCGCTAAATTTGATTAGATAATGCTTTAATCGCAGGGCAGATCGGAGCACTATCGATCCGACTATCGAGATTATTCCAATTAAATGGCACACTTTGACAAGCCGATAACCACAGCAGCCTTTTAGCGCGGGTCATGCCAACATAGAGCAGACGATATTCTTCAGCTTGTTTGAGCATTTGGCTCCTTTCCCATGCCGTTTGAGGATCGGGGATATTTTCACCGTGAAGCAAGGCCCGGATTTGGGTACGTGCAACTTCGGGGAGAGCATAGTCGCCTAAAAATTTTACCGACTCAGGGATGAAAGACTTCCCAGGGAAAGTGCGTTCGTGCAGAAATGGCATAAATACAACATCCCAATCCAATCCCTTGGCTTTATGTAAACTAATTACAGTTAGCTGTCCCCCTTTCATATAGCGACCTTCAAGGTTCTCTTCTTCCACTGCTTCAAAGTTCTCTGACTCGACAATATCTCGCAGAGCCTCGATCGAACTCGCGATGTTGTAGTCACCGACTAATTGCTGTGTCAGTCGATCGCTGAGTTTATCGGCAGTTGCTAACTCGCCTTGGTCATAGCCCAAAGTCATTCCCATAAAAGCAATCAGATTATACAGAGGTAGTTCTAATCGGGCTTTGAGTAATCCCATACAAATATGCTGGGCGGCTTTTGCCACTGGCGATAATTTAGGGTCGAGCAGATTGGGATAGAGAAACTGCTCTGGCAAGCTGGCTAAGGCATTGAGGTCTTGGGGCTTGATCAGTTGGCGTTCGGCAAGAATTTGTAAAATCGCTTTGAGATTGTCAGGCGAATGCGGTCGATCGATAAACTGAAGAACCGCCAAAGCATCGATCGGGATGCGAGATCGTCGATCGCTCTGTTCGACATCATAAATTGGGATGCCATGCTGTTTCGACCAGTCTGCTAAAGCATTACAGATAAACCGACCTTGGTTATGCTGACGTACCAGTACCGCGAGACTAAGATCGGGTTGCGCTGCCAGTAATTCCAACACTCTCGCTCCGATCGATGCCGCAGTTTGTTCGATGTCAGGCGGAAACTCGATTTCCACCCCAGACCCACCGCCCAATGGTGTGGGATTGGCATTAGGTTGTGGATCGGATCGATCGACAGGATGAATAACTTGCAATCGAAATGGCAACTCTAGCGAATTTCTCAGATCTTGAGGTTGCTGACGTTTTTGAAAGTCAGCATTCACCCAACCTAGAACAAAGTTCGCCGCCGCCATAATCCCTGCGGTACTACGTCCAGCCCGATCTAATACCGAAAGTCTGGCTTGCAAATCGCATCGATCGCAAAACTCGTTAAAAAATCTGGGATCGGCAGTCGTAAAAGTAGAATTGATCGCCTGATTTGGATCGCCGACTCGGATTAAGTTGAGCGTAGTTGAGTCTGATTCTGGCTGCTGATTTGGATCGCCTGCTAGGATCTCCAACAGCTTTGTCTGTAATGGTGATGAGTCTTGGGCTTCGTCCTCAAACACGGCGAAGATGCGATTTTGCCAAAACTGACGCACGTCATCATTGTCTAAAACCCGTAAAGCCCCTAAAGTCATGTCGTCATAATCGATCGAACCCTGTTGACTAAGCAAGCGATTGTAGGTTTCGTACAAGCCAGCCGCAATTTCTAGGATCTCGCCGCCATTGGCAGCACGCAAATCTGCTGGGGTTAGCCCTGAACTTTTTGCCGTGGCGATCGATTCTCTTGCCAGCCCAGGCAAAACATCGGTGCGTAAAACTGTCTGTCGTCGCAGCCGTTCCGTATCTTCGCCATCAAACCCACGTCCTTCTAATAACTGCTGATATTGTTTGGGGTTTTCTCTCAGCCATTCGATCGAGGCTTGGCGAATCAAGCGGATTTTTTGGGCTTCCGAAATAATTTGGGTGTCACCGAGGCTGAAACCTGATAGTTCACGATGCGAATTAGCGATACTAAAAGCCAGTCCATGCAGCGTGTTAACCGAAAAACCATTCTGAGGTAGCTGTAAACCTTTGAGATTATCTAAAACCTTTTTGCGAATATTGCTGACCGCCGATCGAGTAAACGTCACAATTGCTAACTGTTTGTTGCGGTGAAGCTGAAACTTGCCAATCGAGATCGCGGCTGCCACAGCCATGCCTGTAGACTTTCCCGCCCCTGGTACTGCTGCCACTGCCAATTCCCCACCACCCCAGTCCGCCATGGCCTGCTGTCCCACGCGCAGTGTGTTTCGCAACGCTTCCAATTCTGGCTTTAGTTTTGGCATGAGTTCGCTTTGTGGCATGGCTTTAGTTAAACATTTCTGAAGCTTGATTCGATTATTGTGAAAAAATGTTGCGACTTTGCGAATTATCTGTTACATTGCTTAATGTAATACATAAATCACAAAGCTAAATCACATGGAAAACGATAACCGTAACGCTTGGACTTTTGGATTCACATCTGGTGCTGAAAATTGGAACGGTCGCCTCGCTATGATCGGTTTCGTATCAGCTCTCGCAGTTGAGCTTATCTCTGGTCAAGGCATCCTGCATTTCTGGGGCTTGGTCTAATTCTGAAATAGACCTCAAAAAATTAATTGGACATACTTTGATAACCTTCCCGCTAGCTGATTCTAGTGGGATTTTGCTTTTTTATGCTTTTAATTGCGGCTTCGATCGATAGTTTCAACTATGAGCTAAGCTAAAAGGTAAAGCCAAAACCCTGATGCCTTGATTATGCGCGAATTAGAACCATCCCTAGAACCAGCCACAGACATTGCGGCTTTGACTAGCCAACTATTTAGAAAAGAAGGTTCCTGGGTGGAATGGGGGCAAGCTTGCCAAAAACTCCAAAAAGCTGGGCAAAGTCCTCAAGCAATCTTTGAAGCGGCTGGATTTGAGCCAATCCATCAAAATCAATTGATCGTGGCCTCGCAAGTTTATGCAGGTTTAGTTGCCGATTCCGTTGCGTCGAACGTGTTGGAGTTTTTTGAGCGCAAAGGTAGCGACATTTTATACGAATTGCGAATTTTGAGCCAAGTGGAACGAGCCGCCGCCGCCGAACTCGCAGTCAGCCGTAATCTCGATGCGATCGCTGCCAAGGAAGTTGCCAAGGCGGTGAAAGAGATGTCTATCCTTCCCACCAGCCAAACGCAATTTACGACGCATCCAGGCGATGCCGTCGCATTTCAAGCTTGGCGAACCGCACGTCAAACCAAAAATGCTCAAGAGAAAGTCCGACTAATCTCGCGTGGACTCAAGTTTGCTCACACCGACTCCGCCCGCACGGCGATCGAAAATCTGCTGACCGAAACAGTGTCGCCCACAGCGCGCAAGCAGCCGAGATTACCCGTTTATCGCTTGGACTCCGATGACAATATGCCCAGATCGTTACCCGTTGTTGGCAGAATGCCCTTGACTGTGGACGATCTCAAAGCTGTACCGCTATTGGATGAAATCAAACCATTTGGCGTTGTCAAGTTTGCGGGAGAATCTGCATGGGTGGCGATTCCTGGGTGGCAGGTCGTCCGTAATGCTGAAGATGGCGTTGTGATTTTAACTGATACTAATGCTCTGGCTGAACTGCTGGAGAAAGAACCAACCGCAAAGCCTGAAGAATTGTTGATTGTCTGCGATCGAGCGCGAAGGCAATGGGATGACGAAAGTTATTTTCTGATCCAGCAAGGCGATCGATTACAGTTGCAATGGTTCGATCGACCACCTGAACTGCCGATTTTAGGCAAGGTTTTGCTGGTAATGCGTCCACATTTGATCTTTGATGAGGAAATCGCTAAAGATGGATGGCAGCTCGATGATTAGCGAAATAAATAGACCGTTATGAGTTTTACCGATCAGTTAAGTCTAACCCTGCGTGCTCGCTATCCCTTGATCTATATTCCTTCGCATGAGGAAGAACGAGTGGAAGCGTCGATCGAACTTGTGGCTAAATCTTTAGGGCGCAACGTATTTATCTGGGATTTTGTCGATGGCTATCAGGGTAATAGTAACGATCTAGTCACAGGAAAGCGCAATCCGCTCCAAGCCTTGGAATTTGTCGAGAAGATTGCCACAGGGGCGGTTTTTATCTTGCGGGATTTCGATCGATTCTTGGATGATGTGGCGATCTCACGCAAGCTGAAAAATCTATCGCGACGGCTGAAGAGCGAGTCCCAGAACCTGATCATGATCTCGTCAACGATCAATATTCCCGATCCACTCAGCGAAGCGATCACGGTGTTGGAGTTTCCTCTACCCCAAGCTCTGGAAATTCAGCGCGAGATCGAACAGATTGCCGCGATTACGAATGGTTCGATCGATGCACGGGCACTGGATGATTTAGTGCGAGCCTGTCAAGGTTTGTCTTTAGAACGGATCAGAAGAGTTTTAGGTCGAGCGATCGCCGAGCATAATCAGGTGCGCCACGAAGATGTGGAGTTGATTTTGAGCGAAAAGCGTCAAAGTATCCGTCAAACCCAAATTCTCGACTTTTATCCCTCGACTACCGAAATCGGTGACATTGGCGGACTCGATAACTTAAAAGAATGGCTGTTACGGCGGGGCGGGTCTTTTTCGGAACGGGCGCGACAGTATGGCTTACCTCACCCCAGAGGCTTACTCCTTGCAGGAATTCAGGGTACTGGGAAATCACTCACGGCGAAAGCGATCGCACATCACTGGCATTTACCGCTCTTACGCTTAGATGTCGGCAGACTGTTCGCAGGCTTAGTCGGTGAAAGTGAATCACGCACCCGACAAATGATCCAACTCGCAGAGGCTCTTTCGCCTTGCATCTTGTGGATTGATGAAATCGATAAAGCTTTTTCGGGATTGGATGGGCGGGGTGACTCTGGCACGACCAATCGCGTCTTCGGCACATTTCTCACTTGGATGGCGGAAAAAACCTCGCCTGTGTTTATCGTGGCAACTGCTAACAATATTCGCCAACTACCGCCTGAGTTGCTCCGAAAAGGGCGATTTGATGAAGTGTTTTTCGTCGGTTTACCCAATCAGACCGAACGGCAGCAGATTTTTACAGTTCATCTCAACAAGTTTCGTCCGCATCACCTGCGCTCTTATGATGTCGATCGACTGGCTTATGAAACACCAGACTTTTCGGGGGCAGAAATTGAGCAGTCAATTATCGAAGCGATGCACCTCGGTTTTAGCCAAAATCGCGACTTCTCAAACGAAGACATCCTCGAAGCTGCTAGTCAAATCGTTCCTCTCGCTCACACTGCCCAGCAGGAAATCCAACTACTCCAAGAATGGGCAACTTCAGGTAAAGCCCGCCTCGCTTCTCGCCAAAATGTGTTTAATTCTAGGCTAAAAACCGAACCATAATTTAGTACGGTAGAACTAATTCTTCGTTGGGAAGGGAGTAATGACCTTAGCTCTATTCCGTGAACCACTTCACCGTAAGCTGGTTGTCTACCGTAAAAACTTCCGACGCAGCCTAGGCAACTCGTTCTGCTTCATCTAGTTCGGCAAAGTTCCGAACGTTACCACGCAGTATTACCTTACCTCCAATGGTCTCCACATGAATCTTGTTGGCATCCAATAGTGAGTTGCGTTTGAATGCAGCTTTAATATCTGATTCGACTGCTGCTGCTGTTAGTTTGGGCTTGATCGAGATTAGATTAGACACCCCTTTGACACCCGACAAGAGGCGCACAACGTTGCCATTGAGGGTCACCGTGCCATCTTTCACCAAAACACCAATATCCGGGACCTTTATGCTTGGCTCATATTCGAGTTCTGAAAGCACATCAGTCTTGAGTTCTGCATCAGTTTTCTTGATGGTTTGAGTCATAGTCTTTTCCTGTAATTATTAGTTAGTTGATACACAACCTCTATCGGAATTGAATCCAAGGTTGTGCTTAATTACTACTTTGGAATACCCATGTTTGAGTTGTTGGTTGAATTGATTAAGAACGATATGAATCTTAATGATGTTGTGGTGGGCGTGGCGATAGGCGAGTGCTTCTTTGTAAGTGGTAATTTTGGGCTGTTGGGGGCGCATTACCCGTGCATATTCAGCAATCCGCTGTCGAAGATCTTGCGGGTAGATTCCCATTGTCGAAAGGGCTTGAACCGATTCGAGACTAATGCCATCGCCACAGACTTTATCTCTCGGAAAGCCACTCTTATCGATTAACGTAACTTGATGCCCACTTTTCGCCAGATGATAGCCTGCTGAACAGCCTGCTGGACCCGCACCAATCACCGTAATCTTTGCCACACTCAAGCCTCCATGTCGCTATATTTTAAGGGTTGACCTTCACACCAGATGAGCTGCGAGCAGCCTGTTCTGAAAGAAAAAGGAAGCAGGACTACCGCCCAGAATCAGTTGCTTTGCAATCTTTTGCACCGCCTTTTGGCTTCTCACCTTCTTGTCTGAAAGATAAACGCCTAGTAATGCTTGGTTAATCAACTGATGAAACCGAGTATGCGGTAAGTGAACAACGCTTTTCGCTGCGTTTTTGATGAATTGTTGGAGTCGCTCTGTCAGTTCATCTTGACTGTTGTAATAAAAGCAAAAGTTTAAGTCACCATTGATCTGATCTTCTTCTTGGTCGATCAAATAATCGAGCAAGATATGCAACCCTTGAACCCAAGGAAAATAGCTATTTCTCACTTGAGTTGTCAGCGTTTCAGAAAACTCCTGATTAAACGAATAAGCCACAAGACAAAAAATTCCCAAGGTCGATCCCGCACAGGCAGAAAACTCATACCAACTCAGTTCAGGATACTGAGCTTGATGTTGAGCAAACCAAGCTTTCAAGCGGGGAATCCGCTCTTCGACTTTGACGTGCTTATGAACTTGTAAATCACAGTAATAGCTTGCCAGTTCATGCAGGGTTGGGGCAATCTTTGCGTAATTCGGGATGCTCGATAAAATGGTTTGACAAGTTCTGACTAAACTTTTGAGATAACCGCCATCATCTCGATCTTCACGAAACCGATAGTAGTTCGGCAATTCTGCGTCGGGAGAGAGTGCGTGAAAAATGGATTCATGCAGTGACCGAAAATCTTCAGGATCGAGCGATCGACTTCGATCGCATAAATTATCCAAGTAGTCGCTAATGGTTTGATACGCCACAATAAAGCGAATCGCTTCCCGCCGATCTTTCTTTGCCAGCAGTCCATAGATCGATCCGCCTTCACAATGGAACTGTTTGGTTTCAAGACTTGAGATCGCTTGCTTCCGTAACTCTGGATTGGGAATTTGCTCTGCCTGCGATCGCCAATGATTTAGATCTTGGCGCACGGAAGGTAGTACCTTAAAGTGTGTCTGTAACAGAAGCGCCCAGGGAGAAATAGGAATATTCATAAAGTGAGTCAGTCCTATAGGAGTTCAAACCAAGAGCGGTGGCAATTGACACAAGGCTACCAAACAAATAGAAGGCTTAACCTCTCCCAAAAGGCTGATTTCTGCTTCAGAGAACGCTTCAGAAGTAAATGTTGCTCACATCACCTGCCCCCAATTAAAAATCGGGGAACCTAATTTCTTGGACTGATTGAGAAATTGCAGTTTGCTGAACGTTGCCGATCTCTATACCGACCTTAATACCATCAAAGAAAAGATTCGGAAACCATCAGTTGCGGCACAGCACAACTCTCTTCTCAGTTCCCTTAGATTTATACATAGCCATATCAGCATTTTTAAAAAGGATGTCAGCCGTTTCTCCGTCTTGAGGATATATAGCAATACCAATAGTGGCACTGATAGAAAGAATAACTCCATCAAATTTACATTCTTCAGCAATACGATCGACTATCTTTTCGGCAATACTAATCACATCAGCTTCTAGGTTAATATTCATCAAAATGCATACAAATTCGTCGCCTCCCCATCGACTGACCGTATCTTCGTCACGAACAAAAACCTTTAAACGGTCTGCTACCAACATCAGCACCTTGTCTCCAATCTGGTGACCATACGTGTCATTAATGCTCTTAAATTTGTCTAGGTCAATAAACATAACAGCAAGTTTCCAGCCATGTCGTTTTGCTTGAATTAACCCATAGTCTAGGCGTTGCTCAAATAACAAGCGGTTTGGAAGTCCTGTGAGTGCATCATGAAATCCGATATGAATTGCATCTACCTCTTGAGATTGGGCTTTTAACAAAGCAGCATGTACTTCAGAAAGGTGATTTCTTTTATCTGCGAGTTCAGATTCAATTTCGATTCTTTCAGCTACCGCTTTGGCAAGTTCATCATTTACCAGATGTAAATCGTCCGCAGCTTTCACTAACTTTTGCTCGATCTCTTCGTTTTGAGTAACGACTTCTTGAATAGACTGAACTGGAAGATGATCTTCATGCTTTAAAACTAAATTTACGGAACTAAGTCGATCGGCAGCATCTTTAACACTTTCTTGAATTTCCTCGCTTTGATCGAGTACACGTTTAAGAGGAACGTGGTTAGATGGGATTGGTTTATCCAAATTATCTGAATCTGATGTAATTTTTTTGTCCATATTGTTTTTCCACGCTTTATGAAATCATGTGGACTGTTTGAGATTTTAGCTATATCTCATTATTCTCCACCTAACATTACGACACTAAGCTGTTTGGGATCGTGTTTAAAAAACTTATAGGTTGATTGTAAGTTTTTCCGATGGCAGGAATCTACACCAAATCTTTACACAAAAATTCAAGAATCGAACGTTGGCACTGCTATTCAACTCTTGAGTCTTAACTCGTCAATAAATATAGTTGTAGCGCTCGCTAGAGAATAATGTTAGTGGATTTTTAACGCCAATAGACCCACAAGTACAATAAGACCTAGTGCTCTCCGAAAATAATTGACGCCTTGGAACAGTTCTCCCCATGCCCAAGTAAACAAAGTCCCAAAAGCAATTAATTCTAAGCCAGTATTAATTTGACCTGTTGCGAAAATCATTTTTAATAGTGTAGCTATAATCCAAACAATGATCGGTAGATTTGGTGATTGACCTAGAACAATTTTGCCTTCATCATCACGAAACACTTGATTAAAGAACGTATTTTTCATTTGTTTAATGATGGGTAAGTTTGATAAGAACATTTACGAGCAAAACTTTATTACTCAACTAAAAGGTTTCCTGCGCGTTCTTTGAAGTGATTGGCTTACCAGGAAACAAATTTATTAATTCAAAGCAATCAATTTTACTGACTGATTGCTTTGAATTAGTACTTCTAACAGATTTAAGCCTTTAGTCTAGACAGAGTATTTAAAGAGAGTATAAATCTCTTAAATACGCTAGGAGGTAGTTAATTAGACTCCTACAGCATTTTTCTTAGGCTCTGGTTTTGCACCATCAGGAGCGAGCGCCTCTCCCTCAATGAAAGAACGCAGCATCCATGCTATTTGTTCATGCTGTTCCATCAAACCTGTGAGAAAGTCAGCCGTACCATTATCTTTGAACTTCTCAGTACATTTGTCGATATGGTCACGCAAATTTCGCACAATCTGCTCATGATCGCTTAGGAGGTTGGATACCATGCCAGTTGCAGTCGGAACTTTGCCAGCGTGTTCTTTAAGAGAACAGATTTTCAAAAACCCTTCCATCGTTCCCACAGGATAACCACCTAGGGTTCTAATTCGTTCGGCAATCACATCAACATTGATGGTGAGCGCTTCATAATGCTCCTGCCATAACTTATGCAAAGTCATGAATTGTGGTCCCACAACATCCCAATGATACTTTTTGGTTTTGACTAGTAGCAGATAACTATCTGCCAAATCACAGTTGAGTAGATCGATCACGCTTTGTCGCTGTGTATCGGTTAGTCCAATGTTAAGAGGTTGCATGGGTAAATATCCTTAAGCCAAAGTAGTAAGAAGATTGAATCATTGTCTCGATCGCATTTATTTTGTCTAGGAGATAAATAACAAAACAATGCTATTTTAAACAAATAGCTTACAGTGGCTCATAGAACCTAGAATCCTTCTTTAGAGATATATTATTCCTAACATCGTCTCAGCCCAAAAGTCAGAATAAATCATTCGTTGGGATGATACTACTATTATCCCAGTCATCGACTTTCTCCAACTTTTCCTCAATCTATTTAACCTCTCTATCGATCAAATTCAACTAATTCCGCTGTGAGATCGACTCACCAGACGCTTTAACTCGCTACATCATCACGAATTATGTCGTAATCAAACATTAAACCAGTTGCTTAACTGTGTTCTTCTTGGTCATTGAACGCGATCATGCCAAACATGACCGTAAATCTATGGCGAAAAATTCATGACACTAACCTGTTTCTAAAAATGAATTGCTGAATGGTATCGTGATCTGAAGTGTCACAAATTTCTCGTTGCTTTCAATAATTAATGTATTCATTCTCTTATATTAACTGCTAGACAAGCTTAACAGCTTACATCTCTCACATCAAATTCTGGTCACACCCTTAACTTGTTTGGCTGATCGCAAGTTGAATTCGTAAACAAGCAGAGAATCTTATCTATCTTGCCTATAGTTTTATCGCAAGGATACAGGGCAAAAAAGTTGATAGAATGATCTAGCTTTCGGTTTAAGAAATATCAGTAAGATTTATGGACTCATCATTAGATTGGCTGCTTAGTTCGCCTATTCTCGCCCCAATTGTTTATGCTGTGATTTTGGGGATATACCTAGTTGTTGTACCTTTGCTGTTGTTTTTTTACCTCAAGGCCCGTTGGTATGTCACAGGTTCGTGGGAAAGAACGTTCATTTGCTTCATGGTGTTTTTCTTCTTCCCAGGCATGTTGCTACTCGCTCCAGCGTTCAACTTTCGTCCTGAAGCCAGAAAAATTTAGATGCGCCGCATAGATGCTTTGGCTATAACTGTCGGTTTCTTTGCTGTTGGTGGCATTGCCTATTTTGTGTTACTGAATTTGGGCTTTGACTTTAAGGATGCAGGTGTTTGGAGCCAGCTTGTTCTAGTGCTAGGTTTGTTGGGTTGGGTTTCTACTTATATATTTCGTGCTGTAACCCAAACTATGACCTACAACGAGCAGCTCGATAGCTACAAAATGGCAGTACTGAAGAAGCGTTACGAGGAGATGACTCCAGAAGAAATTGACAAGCTTAAAGCCGAAGTTGAGGCGGAGAGAAATCTGAAGCCAGATCTTAAACAGGATTCAGAATCTGGGATTAATTAAAAGTTCGATCGATCCAAAATATCCGACAATTAGCTTAAGGCTAGATCTAAACTGAAAGCTAATCGCTGAAGGCTGATTTAAGAGCTTTAGGAATAATGAGGCAGCGATCGAACTATTCTCTATTCGCAACTAAAACCCTAACGCAAGGTATGAGTTCGTTTGGGTTTCCATCGGACTTGAGCGATCGAATCATTGCTATTCATAAGTGGCTGCGCTACATGCGAGAGGGCAACCCGCTCAATGAAGCTACGGATGCTGAATTTATCAATGATATTTTTGCTAAAGTTCTAGGTTACAAATCTCCATTCGAGCCTGAAAGTCGGAGTTGGGAGCTAGAATTTACGCCAACACCCACACTAGGGTTCTTTAGTGAAAGTGAAAGTAACGTCGTTGCGGAAATATTCATCGATCGAATGAATAGCAAGGTCGAGCCAAAACATCTGACAACTGAGTGGTTAATTGTGGCTGACTATAGATTCATTCGTCTATACCACCGCTCTAAATCGATGCTGTTTTATCAACAGTTTGCCCTAGAGGATTTAGTTTCCAGTTTTAACTGTTTGAAACAATTTTATTTCCTCATGAGTCGGCGAACTTTACTGACAGGTGCAGCTCAAAGTCAGGAACCTTCACGAATTGCCAAACTACTCGAAGAATCCGATCAAACTGAAACTGCGATCGCTGATAATTTTTACACTCGCTATCAAAAAATCCGTCTGCAATTGATCAAAGATTTTCGCTATCGTCTCCAGCATAGTAATCTCGAACACGATCGAATAAATATTAATAGAGACATAAATATAGAGGCGATCGCTAAAGCTCAGAAGCTATTAAATCGCATTATTTTTATTGCTTTTTGCGAAGATAATAACTTCCTGCCTGATGGCATGTTAGCGAGTGCTTATAGATTCAATAATCCATATTCTATTCAACCAATTTGGGGAAATTACAAAGCGATTTTTAGCTGGATTAGTCAGGGTAATGTCAAACATCTACCTGCAATCTTTCAGTTTGGCGGTGAGTTATTTCAGCAGGATGAAATTTTAGACCAGTTTTTATTTGTTGGTGATGAACTATGCCGTCAAATCAAAGAATTAACTAAATTTGATTTCAATGAAGAGATCTCTGATACCGTTCTTACTTACATCCTAGAAGAGGCGGTGAAAGATTTGCTGTCACTCAAAGATGATAGTGAAAAATCATCTAAACGCCGAAGATCGAGATATCCACCTAAAGCTTTATCAAATCATGAATCGATCTATTGGGAACTGAGAGATTACTTCGATCGACAGGATATTGTTGATGTAGCTCATGTCGATCCAGATATATCGATCGACCTAAATTCTGAGCTTGAAACCTCACCTGAAGCCCTAGACCAAAACCTAGAAACTATCAATAGAAAACGCGAATATTTACTGCTAAAACGCCAAAAACTTGTGAATCTTAGAGTGATCGATCCTAAATGTGGATCGGGAATTGGTTTAGTGATAGCACTTAATTTCCTGTTATTTGAGTTTGAACAAATAGAACTTGAGATCGCAAGATTAGACAATGATATTCATACATTTAGCAGACAAGAAATGATTGAGTCGATCGTTAAAAATAATCTTTATGGTTGCGATCCATCACCTGAATGTATCGAAATTACCAAGCTGCATCTCTGGCTGCGAACTGTGCAGTCTTTGCAACCCCTGCTCGATCTAGATCGAAATATTCAGCTAGGCGATTTGAAAAACTGCAATTTCGGGTTCGATCTCACAGACAGCCTGATCTTAAACTGAGTTTATAGACTTAACCTTTTTTGGGTTAGCAACAGCTCTCATTATTATTCCCACAAAACAATTACGCTCAGTGAGACAAGATCTTGGAGAGGAACTGTTGGGCGCGTTCCGATCGAGCACTGCCAAAAAACTCCTCTTTAGATGTATCTTCGACAATGCAGCCTTGATCCATAAAGATTACTCGATCGGCAACCTTGCGGGCAAATCCCATCTCATGCGAAACCACCATCATCGTCATCCCTTCTTGCGCTAGCTCCACCATCACATCTAGGACTTCGCTTACCATTTCAGGGTCAAGGGCTGAAGTCGGTTCATCAAATAGCATCACAATTGGGTCCATTGTTAAAGCGCGGGCGATCGCTACCCGTTGCTGTTGTCCACCCGAAAGTTGTCCTGGAAATTTTTGGGCTTGTGATTTCAGCCCAACTCGATCGAGCAGTTGCATCGCATTTTCGATCGCTTCATCCTTACTGCGCTTCAAGACTTTGATCGGGGCGATCGTCAAGTTGTTGATAATCGAAAGGTGGGGGAACAGTTCAAAATGTTGGAAAACCATGCCAACCTTCGATCGTAACTTTGGCAGATCGGTTTTAGCTCTGCCCACCGACGTACCATCGACAAAAATGCTGCCTTTCTGAAACGGTTCCAGCGCATTGATGCACTTAATTAGGGTTGACTTACCCGATCCAGATGGGCCACAGACGACGACAACATCGCCTTTATTCACCGCAGTTGTGCAATCGGTCAGTACTTGAAACTTGCCATACCACTTCGATACGCTGTCAAGTGTAATCATGGTTTTTCTCCTTATCTCGTGGCGATGCTGATTTTGAGTTGAAGTCGTCTGACAATCTGCGAAAGCGTAAAACTAATCAGAAAATAAATCACAGCGACAAAGCTGTACATTTCCACGAGGCGGCTATCACGTTGTGCCACCTTTGCCGCCGCTCCCAAGAAATCGGTTACAGAGATCACGTACACCAGCGACGTATCTTGGAATAACACGATTGTCTGGGTCAGCAACAGTGGAATCATATTGCGAAAAGCTTGGGGTAGGACAATGTAAAACATCAACTGGGCATAGGTAAATCCTACCGCTTTCCCTGCCGACACCTGACCTTGCGGAATCGACTGAATCCCCGCCCGAATAATCTCACAGTAAAAGGCAATCTCGAATAATGTAAAGCTGATGAGTGCAGTCTGGTCGGAACCGACTGGTACTGGTTCTGTCGCCCCAGTTAGGCCCTGAAGCAGCAACGGCACTAAAAAATAAAACCAAAAAATCACCAGTACTAATGGGATCGATCGCATCAAGTTGACATAGGCTGAAGCGACGATCGACAACGGCGAAATCACTGATAGCTTTGCCATTGCCAAAAATGTGCCAAAAAAAATGCCACCAGTCATCGCTGTGAGAGTCAGCGTTAACGTGTACTGCATCCCTTTCCACAGATATGGTAGGGATCTCTGAATCACATCAAAATCGAAGTCACCCATACTAACGTCCCCCGCCAATATAGCCAGGTACGCGAACTCGATATTCGATCGATGCCATGAATCGATTCGCCGTAAATGACACGATCACATAAAGTACGGTAGCGATCGTGAAGGTTTCAAATCCCTGAAATGTGTACTCATTCATTTGTCTAGCTTGCGCCGTTAGTTCCAGTAAACCGATGGTGAGAGCCACCGAGGAATTTTTAAACACATTCATGAACTCACTCGTCAGTGGTGGGATGATAATCCGAAATGCCATTGGGAGAAGCACATAGCGATAGACCTGCGGCAGGGTGAAACCAACTGCTAACCCCGCATTTCTCTGTCCGCGTGGCAGGGCCAAAATTCCCGTTTTGACCTGTTCTGCTACCCGTGACGAAGTAAAGAAAGCGAGGCTGACCACCGCAGTCGTAAATTCAGGCAGAGGCATATCCTGTTTTAACCAGTCGCCTGCTGCCTGCGGTAACAAATCGGGTAAAACAAAGAACCACAAGAACATCTGGACGATCAAAGGAATGTTGCGAAATAACTCCACATAGGCATCACCAGCGATCGAAAGCCATTTGATCGGCGTAGTACGAATTACTCCCACCAAAAAACCGAGGATTAGAGCAATCACCCAAGCACATAGGGCCGTTGCCACTGTCCAACCCAACCCAGAAAGCAGCCACTGGTAGTACTTTTCTCCACCCGTAGCAACTTCTTCAAAGAAGATGTTCCAGTTCCAGTTATATTTACCCATCTGAGAATCTAAACACCTTTATCAGTTGGACTCTTAAATGCATCTCTGAGCTTAGGACTGATCGGTAAATTCATATTGATTCCTTTAGGTGGGGTAGCGGCGGTGAACCACTTGCTATAGATCTTATCGATCTCACCCGACTTCATCAAACCAATCAAAGTATCATCAACCACTTTCTTGAATTGAGGGTCATCCTTCCGCATCATGATCCCATAAGGCTCGACTGATAGGGCGGGACCAACGACCGCAAAAGCTTTAGGAGTTTTAGAGCGCGCAATCAATCCTGCCAGCAGCACATCATCCATCACAAATGCCACAGCCCGTCCAGATTCCAGCATCAGGAAAGATTCAGCATGATCTTTGCCATAGAGATTTTTAACATCGATCTTTTTCCCCTGCTCGTTCTGTTTGATGTATCGATCGGAAGTCGTACCAGATGTGGTCACAACAGGCTTACCGTTTAGATCGCTCAGGCTTTTGATCCCTGAATTAGCTTTTACCGCCATCCGTACAGAAGTCACAAAGTGAGCAACGCTAAACGCCACTTGCTTTTGACGTTCGACGCTATTTGTGGTTGAGCCACATTCCATATCGATCGTGCCATTGGTCATCAACGGAATCCGCGTCTGCGAGGTCACAGGATTCATCTGCACCTTAAGATTAGGCATTTTAAGCTTCTTCTTCACCGAGTCAACTACTTTATTGCAGAGGTCGATCGAGTAGCCAATTGGTTTCTGACTATCATCTATGTATGAGAATGGAATTGATGATTCGCGAATCCCTAGGGTGATCGTGCCTGAATCCTTAATTTTTTTCAGAGTCCCTGTAAGTTCTTGAGCAATCGCGGTAGACGCAGAAGTTACCCCAATTGCCAGAATTACACTGGCATAAGCCAAAGCTTTACGCATGATTAGATATCCTTCGTTAATAGTACTTAATCTATATAAATCAACACTATACAGGTGTGCAACGGCATAATGTAGTCTGGGATACACTCTAAGCCTAACTAAAATCACAACAAACAAGGGAGCAGATATTCTCCGCTCCCCTGCCTGTATATTTAAGCCTGATTGCCTGAGGCAAATGGATCTATTAGGATAATCCAGTATTAGTACCAGTTTTTCCTGTCGTCAGCTCAACCTTGACGATTTTACCGCCCATTTTCATGATGCGTTGTTGCTCACGGAACCAGTTGTCAAATGGAACTAGCTTGGTGAAATAAGTATTTTGTAATTCGCGCTGTGTACGAATACGGGTTTGGCTTGGGACACAAGCAGTGATCTTGAACTGGCGCATGATTAAATCTCCTGAGAAATTTGATTAAATACTGCTTTAGGTTTTTTATTAAACCTTTCTTAAAAATCGTCTTAATATCAGACTTTATAACTTTATATCAGAATTGTTCTTAAAAGTTGCCTTAAAGTGGGATTGAGTTATCACGATCGGAATTAGGCGGTGAAAATGAAGTCAAATGGCAAAGCAGAAAAGCCAAATCTAGCCTTAAAACCTTGACATCAATCCAACACATTCACCGCCCGTCGAGACTTAACTAGGTCTCGACTAGCTCAAGCCAGAGCTGATGTAGTCAAGGTAGACACCCATTTCTTTACCAGCATCAGAACCGACCAGAGAAGCAGTAACTTCTTTGATTGCTTGGATAGCTTGGATTGTGGAAGTGATGGGAACTCCTAGAGAGTTGTAGGTTTCTTTCAAACCGTTGAGCACGCGCTCGTCGAGGATGGAAACATCACCAGCTAGCATGGCATAGGTAGCATAGCGGAGGTAGTAGTCCAAATCGCGAATACAAGCGGCGTAGCGACGGGTGGTGTACATGTTGCCGCCTGGACGGGTGACATCTGAGTACAGCAAAGACTTAGCTACAGCTTCTTTGACGATTGTGGAAGCATTGGCGCTGATGGTGGCAGAAGCACGAACGCGCAGTTCACCAGTGGCGAAATAGCTCTTCAGCTTTTCGAGTGCAGCAACGTCAAGGTATCTGCCTTGAACGTCAGAGGAGTTGATCACAGAGGTAATTGCGTCTTGCATTTTATATATTCTCTAAGGTTTGCAATTATATATATTCAAGTCAGATTAGTGCTAGATCGAGCAGGATTACTGCAAAGCACCGATCACATAATCAAAGTAGTAACCAGCTTCGTTAGCATCTTCACCAGACAACAAGCCAGCAGCAACTGCTTTAGCAGCACGAACACCTTCGGCTACGCCAGCGATTGGAGTACCAAGTGAGGTGTACATTTCTTTGACACCAACAATGCCAATCTCTTCGATTGGGGTGATGTCGCCAGAAACGATCCCGTAGGTGATAAGACGTAGATAGTAGTCGAGGTCACGCAGGCAGGTAGCGGTCATTTCTTCGCCGTAAGCATTGCCACCAGGAGAGACAACATCAGGGCGTTTTTGGAAGAGTTGATCTCCAGCTTGCTTGATGATCCGTTCGCGAGATTCGGTCAAGGTCTGAGCGATGCGTAGACGACGTTCGCCAGAGCTGACGAAGTTTTTGATTCTGTCTAGTTCACCTGGGCTGAGGTAGCGAGCTTCAGCATCAGCATTGACAATAGATTTTGTAACTACACTCATCTAAATTATTACTCCAGTAGAGAAATGTAACTTTAATATGAAAGATTGATGGCATCAGAAAAAATTAGCTTTGGGCTTTAGCTATTACACGTCAGCTTTTGACTAAAACTTTCTATGTATCTGTACACATCTAGTTTAAAAATTATTATTTAAAATTATGATCTAAAAAATAGTTTGAAAACTTTAAGTGTATTCCACTTTACTTTGACTAAATAATGATTCTCTAAGCTTAAATTTAAAACGTAGAGAGAAGTTAGCTTCGGTAAAGCAGCTTATTGTAAATATTTTGAAGCACAGTGTCTCCTAGAAACTTTTTGCATCACACTTCTTAACATTTTCGGGAGATTTCTGCGAGCATCATGGCTAGCGATGATCTGAGCCGACGCTGCTGAGAGTGGGCGCGATCGACCCGTCTTGAATCCGAATAATCCGCTTGGTTTGGTTGGCGACATCGGGTTCGTGGGTGACGAGGATGATCGTGATGCCTCGATCGTTGAGTTCGGTGAGCAGTTGCATGACTTCGTGAGAGGTTTGCGTGTCCAAAGCTCCAGTCGGTTCATCCGCCAAGACAAGAGCGGGACGGTTGACCAGAGCGCGAGCAATCGCTACCCGTTGTTGCTGTCCACCTGAAAGTTGACTGGGACGATTTAACATTCGATCGGCTAAGCCCACTTTGGTCAAAGCTTCAGCCGCTCGGAGCCGACGTTGGGTTTTGGGGATATTGGCATAGATCATTGGTAGCATCACGTTTTCTAGGGCAGTAAGCCGCGCCAATAGGTTAAATTGCTGGAACACAAAGCCGATGCGTTGATTGCGGATATATGCCAATTCGTCGTCGTCCAGACTGGTGAGGTTTCTACCTTCGAGCAAATAGCGACCTTTGCTGGGTCGATCGAGGCAACCAATGATGTTCATCAGGGTCGATTTTCCTGAGCCAGACATGCCCATAATCGCCACGTATTCGCCAGATTCGATCGAGAGGTCGATCCCTTTCAATACGGGGACGTTGACTTCGCCGAGACGGTAGGTTTTAGAGATTGCTTGCAGTTCGATCATATGTGATGAGGAATTGTGAGGAATATTAATCGCTTCTGAGCGCGGCAATCGGATCGAGGCGGGCAGCGTTGCGGGCAGGAATCACACCTGCGGTTAGTCCGACAATTAGCGATAAACCGAAACCTGCGACGATCGAGGGGACAGAAACTACAAACGGGAACTTGAATGAGGTCGAGGCAGTGAAAGCAATCGCAATGCCAAACCCAATCCCAATCGCACCACCAACCGTAGAAACGATCGCCGCTTCGGTAAGGAACTGGTTGAGAATTGCCGATTTCGTCGCGCCTAGAGCTTTGCGAACCCCGATTTCGCGAGTGCGTTCCACCACCGATACCAGCATGATGTTAGCGATTCCAATCCCACCAACTACAAGTGAGATACCTGCGATCGCGCCCACCATCAAAGTCATCAATCCCACAACATTCCCAAAGGTGCTGATAATATCTGCCTGATTAGTGATCCGAAAATCGTCGGGATTGGGCGGGTAGATATTGTGTCTGAGGCGTAACAAATTGGTTACCTGAAACTGGGCAGCTTCCATATCGTCCTCGCTCGGTACTTTCACCCAAAACCCACTAATCGAGATGCCGCTCAAGGCATTAGTGCCAACAATCCGAGCTGACATACTTTTGAGCGGAATAAATACTTGGTCGTCTTGATCGAAGCCGCCTGTATTGCCTTTGGGTTCCATCACGCCGATGATGCGGTAGGTTGCGCTTTGAATCCGCACATCCGAGCCAAGCGGATTGACTGTACAGGCGGTGACGGCATCAGCTCTGGGATTCTCGAACAAGTCTTTACATACTTTCGTCCCTAGCACAACGACTGACTTCGCCGTATCGATTTCCTCTTGGCTGAGATATCGCCCGATCGAAGGATTGAGATTTCTGACTTCAGGAAAGTTTAAATCCACGCCATTAATTAAGGTGAGCGTATTTCTGTTGCCATAAGTCACCTGCCGTTGCCGTGTCAGATAGGGGGCAATTTTTTGGATGGATGGAGCTTGAGTGGCGATCGCCTTGGCATCATTTAAAGTCAAAGTTGAAGCCGAACCGCCTCCACCACTGATCCCACCAACTCGCGAGGCCCCTGATTGGATGTTAAGTAAGTTAGTTCCTAATGATTGAAGCTGTTGCTCGGTAGACTTTTGTACGCCCTGTCCTACGGAGGTAATTGCAATCACAGCGGCAATGCCGATAATCACGCCCAGCATGGTTAACGCCGTTCGGAGTTTGTTGCTCCATAATGACTCGATCGACATCGTTAGAATTTCTAACATAGGTACAGAAATCGGACGAATCTTCTGTCTAGCCATATTTCTACCCTAGTTTCTGGATGGACGTGAACTACCGCCTAAGCCTGGAACGCCTGGAATCGAGCTTTGGGGTCTGGTTCCCGAAGGGAAGCTAATCAGAACTTTTTCACCCCCTTGCAAACCAGATTTCACCTCAGTTTTGTCGTCGATCGTCAGGCCAGTTTTAATTTGAGTAAACACGGGCGCTTCACCATCTTTGCCAGCAACAAACACACCTGTTCCAGTTGTCTGGCGGGTGATTGCTACGGTTGGCACGACCAAAGTATTTGCGATCTTCCCAACTTGAAACTCTACGCTAGAGTTCATCCCCGATCGAAGTTGTTGTTTGGGATCATCCAAAATTGCGATCTTGACCTCAAAGCTAGTGACATTTTGCTGCACGCTGGACTGGGGCGAAATCGAGATCACTTTGCCTTTAAATGACTGACCTGAGTAAGCATCAGCTTGAATTTTGACTGATTGGTCGATCGCAATCTGGGCGATGTTGGCTTCGGCGACATTTGCCACGACTTGATTGGTGCTGGCGAGTGCCAAAATTGAGGAAGAAGTTGAGGAAGAGACGGCACTACCTGAAGTGCTAGGCGAGACAAACGCACCAGGATCGGCGTACTTACGCGCTACCACGCCACTAAACGGTGCGCGAATCACGGCATCGTTAATTTGCGACTGGATCACTTCTAGAGCACCTTTGGCAGAAGTTAACTGAGCTTGGGCTTGGGCGATATCTTCGGGACGCGCACCTGACTGCTGTAACGAGAGAGCCTGCTGTGCTTGCCTTACTTGGGCCTGAACACTGTCTCGTGTTGTGCGAGATGTCTCAAAATCTCTCGAAGCGATCGCGCCTGAACTAAATAAGTCCTGATTTTGCTTGAAGTTACTCTCAGCTTGGCGCAGATTTGCTTGGGCTGAGTTTAAGTTTGCCGCAGCTTGGGCGATCTCTTGCGATCGATTTCCCGCTTGCAACTTTTGCAGTATGGCTTCGGCGGCTGCCACCTGTCCTTGGGCTTGCATCAGTTGTCCTTGGAGGTTGGAGTCATCCATATTCGCCAAGATTTGCCCTTCTTGCACCTGTTCGCCTTCTTTGACGAGCAAGGTTTTGAGCCGACCAGAATTTTTGGGGCTAACGTTGATCGATTTGTCGGGCTGGATCGTACCGTTGGCTGTGACCGTAACGTTTAAGCTTTCACGTTTTACTAGAACAGACTTGACCTTTCGATCGCGTTTTGGGGTTGCGGTCAAATAGTTGTAAGTAAAAAATCCACCTGTAACGATCGAACCCAGCAGGACTAACCAAAATATCGATCGCCAGATTTTCCGTCCCCCTTTCTTGCTAACACTAGACTCTTCTGCGAAATCATCAGCATCGTCAAGCGCGACTAATTCTGTTATTGTAATTTTTTGCTTTTGCACGGCTTTTGGTTCTAGTTCAATGTGATGAATTAAGTTAGCGAATTACCTGCAATCAATCTAACTCAAGCTTTTATCAACAAAATCCCTGTAACGGGGAATCTGCAACAAAGCTCAGATCAACAGTATCAGACTCAAGTCAAGGGTTGGAGGATGAACTACCCCACCCTGCTTCGCGAGGACGGGGAATGCGCCACGGAATTTGTTCAACGGTTATTCTGTTTTGCCACACATTGAGATCAACTGCTTGATGTCAGAAGGAAATTCATTGCGAGAAACCATCTGAGCAAATACAACATAGCAGTCACTTTTACTGCCTTCTTTCCTTGGGAATCCTAACCACAAAATGACAATAGATTTTTCTTGATTATCAACCTTAAAAAAAAGTCTACTTCTATCTGGAACACCCCTCCCCTTCAAACGACTGTAAGATTTTAGATTGTTCTTGAGGACATATTCTGAGGCTAAAGGATTGTCTGGGATGGTTTCTTTAATGGCACGCATTAAATTAGCAAAATGCTTGACATCTGGGTGACTTTGATATTTTTCGGTGGTTAAATTACTCTTTAGTTTGTTAACATTTTCTCTAAATGCCAACCTTTGAGCCGCAAATGTAGGGTGAAAGTAAATCTTCCACCCATTTCTTTCTAAAGGATGCATTAGTCGATGGGAACTCCTGCAACAAGCTCCATATCTTCATCGTACATTTCTTGCGTATATGGAACGAGTTTAGAAGGTTCTGCTTCTACTTCAAGCCATAGAAAGTCAAGAAATTTCTCAAGTGTTTCACCATCTTCAAATTCATCTTTTTTGGCGAGATTTGAAGTTAACTCTAATTTAGACGAATCAGTACAGAAGCCAGTTGAACGCGGCTTAGAATTGCTAAATGAAGATAAACATATACCTTCTGTTTTTAGTACATCCAAAAAGCTTTTGATAATCACAACAAACCTCCCAAGTGGTCATCCTTAATTAAAGGTAAAGGCTTCCTGATTAAATTTCCTAATGTTTTAATAAAGAAAAGTTAATTTATGCAATACATAAATTAACTTAACACCTACAACTCTTTTTACGATCACTTGTCACATATGAGTTACTTATACTTAACGTCTAGATCAAGCGTAGAAATTTCTTTTTGCCTACCTGAAGTACTTTACCCGCAAGCTCGACGGCACTGGCAAATGCTCGATCGACATCCTGAATCTTTTCGCCATCCAAGCGCACACCGCCATTTGTGATTTGGCTTT
>Ga0209490_10001053_pt1 | contig 26953 bp, 21 predicted proteins | sample MAT06_FD_187209 | JGI IMG/M metagenome (GOLD analysis project Ga0209490, IMG submission 187209) | Freshwater microbial communities from Lake Fryxell liftoff mats and glacier meltwater in Antarctica - MAT-06 (SPAdes) (version 2) | ecosystem: Environmental > Aquatic > Freshwater > Ice > Liftoff... | reverse complement strand
CACGCCCGACGATATCGCGGAACGCATCGTAAGACAGAAGACTTCAGACACAAGACTTCAGACACAAGACTTCAGACAGAAGACTTCAGACAGAAGACTTCAGACAGAAGACTTCAGACAGAAGACTTCAGACACAAGTGACGTACGTCGTCCACGCCCGACAATATTGCGGAACACATCACGGAGCCTCGTAGAGCGGTTTTTTGAAACACAAAAGTAACAAAAGTACACAAAAGTTCGTCGAGCGGTTTTTTGAAAAAAGTAATGTACGCCGGGTCGTCCAAGCCCGACGATGCCGCAGAACACCCTACAAGAGCAGGTTGTTGAACCCGCAAAAAGGGCAAAAGTTGTTTTTTTACAAAAATACCTGCCATAAGCAGCCTATTGCGTACCTTTGTCGCCTTATGTTCGCAAAAAAATCCTACGGCCAGCATTTCCTCAAACACGACAACATTGCAGCGCGTATTGCCAATGGCCTGCAATGTGCAGCACAAACCGGACGGGTACTGGAGGTTGGGCCGGGACGTGGCATCCTGACCCGTCAATTGTTGGAAAAAACAACCTTTGAAACGTATGCCATAGAAGCCGACCCCGATATGGTGGCGTTTTTGCAACAAGACCTGCCCGAATTGGGCAATCGGTTGATTTTTAGGGATTTTTTAGACTGGCAGCCGGCAGAAACATTTGGGGCTGATGCTTTTTGTCTAATCGGAAATTTCCCCTACAATATTTCTACCCAAATCCTGTTCAAAATGTTGGATCACCGGCATCAGGTACCAGAAATGGTGGGTATGTTTCAAAAAGAAGTAGCCGACCGGGTGGTGTCAAAACCCGGCTCCAAAGTCTATGGCATCACCAGCGTTTTGCTCCAGGCTGCCTACCACACCGAGTACCTGTTTACCGTAGAACCCGGCTCTTTTAACCCGCCGCCAAAGGTCATATCCGCCGTGATTCGCCTTACCCGTAAGGAAAAATATACCTTGGACTGCAACGAGAGTCGTTTCAAAAATATAGTAAAAACCGCTTTCAACCAGCGCCGAAAAATGCTGCGCAATACCCTGAAACCTTTTTTTCCGGAAGAAATATTGATGACAGATCCGTTTTTTGAAAAAAGACCGGAAACCTTGGGTTGGGAAGAGTATGCCCGCCTAACAGCCCTTACAGAAAGTAAAATTTAGGGGAATTAGTTTATTATCAATGGTTTACAGGACGACCGACTGTACCCTATCGCCTGCTTGGTTGGCAGGATTACGGTCCGCCGACGGCGGGCAGCAGGCTTATTGACTGCCGACAGTGGACTATTGACTGCTTATCTTCTGACATTTGTCTTTTTTTTTCAACGTATTTCAAGAAAATGCGTTTACTTTGCATTCTCTATTGTCTTTTATAAAGCAGACTTTCAGGATATACATAGATTACCATATACAACGCCATGTCGAATTACACGCTACTTATCGAAAAACTTGACGCCTTCATTCGCAAGTTTTACATCAATCAATTGCTGCGCGGCTCCCTTTACACGGTTGGGGCAATACTCGGATTGTTCATTTTACTGAATGTATCGGAATACTATTTTTATTTCAGTACAAGTGTCCGAACGGTGCTGTTTTGGAGTTTTATCGGCCTGAGTACTACCGCCCTGTATCGCTGGGTAGCGCTGCCCCTGATGCATTATTTTCACCTCGGAAAAGTGATCAGCCACGAGCAGGCATCCGTTATTATTGGCAATCACTTCGCCGATGTAAAGGATAAATTGCTGAACATCCTGCAACTAAAACAACAATCGGCTAATGCCATTCACGCGGATCTTATCCACGCTTCTATCAATCAAAAAAGCGACGAAATAAAATTAGTGCCGTTCAAATCGGCCATAGACCTCGGTAAAAACCGCAAATACCTGCGGTATGCGCTGCCGCCGCTGTTGTTGTTGTTGTTTCTGCTGCTCGGCGCACCCAATATCCTTCGGGAAGGCACTAACCGCTTGTGGAACAGCAATAAAAAATACGATCGCCCTGCACCCTTTAAGTTTGTGGTGAATACCGACAGCTTGCGTGCCGTACAATTTGCTGATTTTGTGCTAAACGTGAAAGCGGAAGGCAATGTGCTGCCCAACGAGATGTTTATCAACCTCGGCAACGTACAATATCGCCTGACCAAAGATGCGGCCAATGCATTTTCCTATAAATTTTCCAACCTGCAAAAAGATATGGACTTCAACCTGTTTGCCGGCGGGTTGGAAAGCGAAGAGTACACCCTGGAAGTACTGAAAAAGCCCTCCATCGTTTCCTTTGATGTCAAACTAACTTTCCCGGAGTATATTGGTCGCAGCAAAGAAGCATTGTCCGATGTAGGCGACCTCGTGGTGCCGCAGGGGACGACGATCAGCTGGAGTTTTAACGCACAAAACACCGATGACCTGAGCCTGAAATTTGGTATGAACGGCAAAACCACTGCCAAGCGTTTCGACGATAACCTGTTTTCTTTCAGCCACAAGGCCATGAAAGACGAATCTTATAAAATCTTCCTCGGCAATGCTCATATTGCCGGAGCGGATTCCGTGGCGTACACCCTGAGTATTGTTCCCGATCTGCATCCGCAAATTACCGTACAGGAATTTAAAGACAGCACCGATCTGACTAAAGCCTCTTTTTTCGCGGGCGATGCATCTGATGATTATGGGTTGAATACCCTCACCTTCAATTACCAAATCAAACGCGCTAAAGGAGGGCAAGCGCCAGTAATAGTGTCAAAATTGAGTAAAAAGCCCGGGAAACAGGTGCAGTTCGATCATACCTGGGATATGCGCAACTTAGACCTCCAGCCCGGCGATGAGGTGTCCTACTATTTTGAAGTGTTTGACAATGATGGCGTGAATGGCAGCAAAAGCTCCCGCACGCAGGTCATGCAATACCGCATGGCTTCCCTTGATGAGTTCCGCAAAGAACAGGCCTCCAACAATGATGAGATCAAAAAAGACTTGGAGAAAGCCATGCGGGAAAGCCTGAAAATACAGGAAGAACTCAAAAAACTGCGCAACAAAGTCCTTCAACAAAAAGACATGGACTGGCAGACCCGTAAAGAAATGGAGCGCCTGATGCAGCGCCAGCAACAGTTGCAGGAGCAAATGAAGCAGGCAAAAGCGACTTTTGACGAGAACCAAAAACAACAGGAACAATTCAATAAGAAAGACGAGGAATTGGAGAAAAAAGAGGAGCAATTGGAAAAATTATTTGACAAAGCCGTCTCGGAAGAGATGAAGCAACTCATGGAGGAAATCCAGAAATTGCTGTCGGAAATGAACAAAGAAGAGGCTTTGGAGAAAATGGAAAAAATGCAAATGAGCGCCGATGAAAACAACAAACAATTGGAGCGCCTGAAAGAATTATTCAAGCAATTGGAAGTGGAAAATATGCAGGAACAACAAATAGAGAAGTTGGAAGAATTGGCCAAAGAACAAGAGCAATTGGCCAAAGAGACCCAAGAAGAGAAAAAGACGGACGAACAACTGAAAAAAGAGCAGGAAGAGCTCAATAAAAAAATGGAAGAAATACAAAAGCAGCAGGAAGAAATGCAAAAAAAGAACGAGCAACTCAAGCGTCCTGAAAAAATGGAAGACCAAAAACAGGACATGAAAGATGCTGCCAAAGAGATGAAAGAAGCGGGTGAAGAGTTGAGCAAAAGCGAAAATGGCGGGGCCGCCAAAAAGCAAAAAAGCGCCGCCGGCAAGATGAAAAATATGGCCAATAAAATGAAGACGCAGAAGAAAAAAGGTAAAGAAAAACAGATAAAGGAAGACATTCAGACGCTGCGTCAGTTGTTGGAAAACTTAGTAACCCTGTCCTTTGCGCAGGAGCAAAACCAAAAAGACTTGTCTGGTTCGACGGTCAATACACCGCGGTATGTAGAATTGGCGCAACAGCAATTTAAAATACAGGAAGACTTCAAATTGGTGGAAGACAGCTTGCAGGCGCTCGCCAGTCGCAATTTTGATATAGAAAGTATCGTCACCGAAAAAGTGACCGAAATCAAGACCGCCCTCAAATATAGTTTGGACGAATTGGAAGAGCGGCGCGTCAGCACGGCTACTATTCAGCAGCAAAAAACCATGACCTCGCTCAACGATCTGGCCTTACTGCTCTCCGAAGCCCTGCAAAACATGCAGATGAAAATGGGTAGTATGCCCGGTGCCGGCAGTTGCCCCAAACCGGGCGAAGGAGAAGGCGAAGGCGAAAATGGCAAAGTACCCAAAGATAAACTGTCCAAAGGACAAGGCGACCTCAACGACCAGATGAAGGGCTTGAAAGAGCGCCTTGAAAAGCAGGGCAAAGAAGGTATGAGCAAAGAATTTGCCCAAATGGCCGCCAAACAAGCCGCCTTGCGCAACGCCCTGCGCCAGATGCAAAAAGAAAAGCAGCAACAAGGGAAAGGCAGTCAGGTATTGGATGAAGTCATGAAAGAAATGGACAAAGTAGAAATTGATCTCGTCAATAAACGCCTGACCAACGAATCACTCAAGCGCCAACAAGACATTCTGACCCGGCTGCTGGAGGAAGAACGTGCTGAACGCGAACGCGAACAGGATGAAAAACGCGAAGCACAAACCGCCCGACAGCAACAACCCAAAATGCCCCCGGGATTGGAAGAATATTTGAAAAAACGTCGCTCAGAAATAGACCAGTTCCGCACGGTATCGCCCGCCCTCAAGCCTTATTACAAAGGTTTGGTGGAGGAATATCTCAAGGGAGGGACACGGGAATTCAGACTTCAGACTTCAGACACAAGACTTCAGACTTCAGACATAAGACACAAGACACAAGACTTCAGACTTCAGACATAAGACACAAGACTTCGGACATAAGACTTCGGACATAAGACATAAGACATAAGACTTCAGACATAAGACAGGAGACTTCGGACACAAGACTTCGGACATAAGACATAAGACTTCAGACTTCAGACAGGAGACACAAGACTACGCCATTTATGTAGGTTCTTGTTGTCCCATTGCGTAGCAATCGCTCCTCATCCCACAGATTCATGTGTGGGGACGGGGCAACGAACGGCAGCGCGGTTGATAACAAACACTTTATATATGCGCCCTTACGCACCTATTACCCTCTTATTGCTTTTTTGCCTGTCTTGTCAGGCGCAGGCACCCGTTGCACGTTCCATCCAGTTGGATGCAAAGCACCTGTTGCTGTTGTTGGACAGCACCGCTGCTGCCCGCACGATTACCTTTGATCGGTACGATCGCTATTTTGAGCGGGTACGCCCGGCGGAAATGTCCATTCAGATGAAAAAAGAATTGGCAGAAGGCACTACCCGGGAAAGCCTGCTCCCTTATTACGTAGAATTTTTGCGGGCAGACATGGCCGATTTTGATGAAAAAGAAGCCAAATTCACGATAGAGGTGATGGAAAAGGCATTTAAGACGTGCATGGAAGTAGCCCCGGATTTGTTCCCCGACACCCTGAAACTGATCAAAACCAAAGGTACCCACTACGGCAATTCGGTCTATTATACCCGCGACAAATGTATCATCATTCCCGCCAATGAGTTAGCCACCCGCAAACGCGATAATTTTTCCATGACCATGTTTCACGAGGTGTTTCACATCTATTCGAGGTTGCACCCGGAAAAACGCCGCCAGCTGTACCAGCTCATTGGTTTTGAACACATCGGAGTAGATCAATTAATCCTGCCGGAAACGCTCTCCCAACGAATACTCTTCAACCCGGATGGTGTGGATTTTGGTCAAAAAATCACTTTGGCTACCCCGGAAGGTACTACCATCACCGCCATTCCGGTTATTTATGCCAATCAACCGGGCTACACCCGTGGTCAGGAAGAGTTTTTTGGCTATTTGGAATTCAATTTGTTCCAAATACAACCCGACGGCAATGGCCGCTGGAACGTCATTGTAGACGATGATGATTACGTCAGTACGCTGCATTTGGATCGCCTGCCCGACTTTTTTCAGCAAATCAAAGATAATACCGGTTATATTATCCATCCCGATGAGGTGCTGGCAGATAATTTCTCCTTTATTATGCGCGAACAAAACAGCCCGAACTACACGGCTAAATTTTCGGCAGCCGGCAAAGCTTTATTAAAAAGTATAGAAGCGATATTGCGGCAATAGCCGTGCATCAAATTTGCCCCTGCTATGTGACTATCTCGATTTTTTCGGAGCAAATGATACCAAAAACACCCACCCGCTCGTAAATAGTTGCCAAAAAATTACAAAAAATTTTGCAGTCCCGGAAAAAGGCATACCTTTGCGTCCGCTTTTGCAAAAACGGTCCATAGCTCAGTTGGTTAGAGCGCTACGTTGACATCGTAGAGGTCACAGGTTCGAATCCCGTTGGTCCGACAAAATGCGGAGCTTAGCTCAGCTGGTTTAGAGCGCACGCTTCACACGCGTGAGGTCACTGGTTCGATCCCAGTAGTTCCGACATATAAAGAGGTTATACTTTTATAGGCTACGGGATGTAGCTCAGCCCGGTAGAGTACACGCCTGGGGGGCGTGTGGTCGCAGGTTCGAATCCTGTCATCCCGACAACGTGTTAACCCAACTATCTGATTTTCAGGTAGTTGGGTTTTTTCTTTTTCCCCTCCACCCCACCAAAAAGGGGCGCGGTGTACTACTCATACAAGCCAAACTCGCAAAGGCCATTGAGGATTTGGGCGAAAATGCCCAATTTGGAAAGCGTAGGCACTAAGGTGGCGCAAGGGTTGAAAAACCGTTCATCAGCAGGCAAAGAGAATGCTGTTTGCATAAAAAAAGTTTGTTTTAGTTAACAAATTACCCGTCGTTTTTCCCTCCAGGGTGGAACGGCGGGTTTTTCTATTTCAGGCGGGTTTCAGGGGCCAATATCTTTTGCGCCACGTATTTGGTGGCAGCTCAATCTTTGTTAAACCCGATGCGCGGACGGGTATCCCATTCGGTCGGCGTTTGGGTGTCCCCTTCCTTTTTCAGGGCTTCTACCTCATTGTATCGGTTTTGGTTTTCTTCGCCCAACCATTTCAGTATCTCATTTACGTCATCGAGGGCTTTGTCGTGTGTCAGGACTTTGGCCACTAACTCCGAAAAGGTTATGGCATGGCGGCGCAACTCCATAAAGGCCCGGATGATCGCAATATTTACCTGTATGGCCTTAGCGCTGTTCAGGACGCTTTACAACATGGCCACGCCGTGTTCCGTGAAGGCAAAAGGGACATATTTTGAATATTGGCCCCGTCCGGTTTCTAAGATCACAAATTGTGATCTTAGAACGTTGTATTCTCCTTTAGTCAACTCAAACATAAAGTCATCGGGGAACCGCTCCATGTTGCGACGGACGGTCTGTTTTAAAACGCGGGTTTCCACTTCGTACAATTCGGCCAAATCAAAGTCGAGCATGACCCGTTGGCCCCGGATGGTGTGAATTTTGGAATGGATGATTTGCAGTTCCATATTTTAAAAGGATGGTTGGTGATCGTTGAGGATGCGGGCTGTCCCGTCCTGCCAGTAGTTGAAGATCAGGTAAAAGCAATCTTTGGGGTACGCGCGTTTCTTGAAAATATTAAAGCGCACTTTTGGCATTGCTCGTTTTGGCATTTCGCGTGCTGTGTTGCGTGAAATAAGGCCAAAAGTAAACTAAAATTTTTTGTGTGCAAGGCCACTTGATAGGTGATGGCCAATTACACAAGCAAAAAACAGGTTTTCCGTTGTTTTGGCCCTAAAACAATTGGCAATAACAGGCTTTAACAGGTATATTCACATTATGCCATCCCGACATTCATTATCAAGGAGTTATGCGCAACCGCATAGCTCCTTTTTTTATGCCCATGACCGGTTTGCACGGTGGAATACGGGCAAATTCGTTGTTAATAATTTACGAACCATGCTGGTGATTGCAAAGCAGCCTGCCATAACCACCATCAGAAATTATGTATCTGCTTAAATTACATTAAACAAAATATCTCCAGCGTCAAATAAATTGCACTTTCGAGACCACTTAAACTATTAAAATAGCTTGGAGCCGACTCAAATAAGCATCAAAACCGTATCTTTGCCCAAAATTTTAAATTATAAAATTAGTTCATGCAGTCAACCAAGATAACCCTATCCCAACTTGAAAGTTTCCTGCTCAAGGCAGCCGATATTTTGAGAGGGAGCATGGACGCTTCAGAGTTTAAAGAGTACATATTTGGTATACTGTTCTTGAAGAGGATGAGCGATCAGTTTGAGCAACGAAGGGCAAGATTGCGCACGGATGACTATAAGCACCTGAAAGGACAAGTTTTGAATGATGTTTTAGACTCATCGTTAACATACGGTGAGACCTTTTTGTGCCTGAAGAAGCCAGATGGAACAAAATCCGCTACTTCCACCACAATGCAGGAGAACTGTTGAACCAGGCTTTGGCATCCCTCGAAGACGCCAACGATTCGCTCAGGGGAGTACTGAAAGACAATATTGATTTCAATAAAACCAAAGGAAATAAGCGTGTTATCCCGGACAACAAGGCAAAAGACCTGATTGACCACTTCGACAAAATCAAACTCACCAATGACAATTTTGAGTTTCCCGACCTGCTCGGAGCGGCGTATGAATACCTCATCAAGTACTTCGCGGACAGTGCGGGAAAGAAAGGAGGGGAATTCTACACCCCGGCACAAGTGGTTCGTTTGTTGGCGCAATTGATGAAACCACAAGCCGGAATGAGCATCTATGACCCAACTTGCGGTTCTGGTGGTATGCTCATCCAGTCGGCTCAATTGGTAGAAGAGCAAGGGCAAAATGCCCGCAATCTTACCTTGGCAGGGCAGGACAACAACGGTACGGTTTGGGCGATTTGCAAAATGAACATGATCCTGCACAACGTTCTGGATGCCGACATTCGCTTGGGTGATACCGTCGAAGACCCGCAGCACACTGAAGGCGGTTCGCTCAGAAGGTTCGACCGTATTCTTGCCAATCCTCCATTCTCACAGAATTACTCCAAAGACAATATTCAATTTCCGGCGCGTTTCCGTTTTGGATATGCCCCTGAAACTGGCAAAAAAGCCGACCTGATGTTCGTGCAACACATGGTTGCCTCCCTGAAGGACAATGGTAAAATGGCTTGTGTCATTCCGCACGGTGTGCTGTTTCGTGGAGGTGCGGAGAAAGTGATTCGTGAAAAATTCGCCACTGAAAACTTTATTGAGGCCATAATTGCTTTACCTCCCTCGTTATTTTATGGCACGGGCATTCCGGCTTGCGTCATCGTTATCAATAAAAATAAACCCGATGCTTTGCGCCACAAAATCCTGTTCGTGAATGCCGATGCAGAATATGGAGAGGGCAAAGCACAGAATTTCCTTCGCCCCGAAGACATTGAAAAGATTGATACAGTTTTCAGCAAAAGCCTCGAATTGCCGAAATATTCCCGCCTGATTGACCTCAAAGAAATTGAGGCCAATGATTTCAATTTGAACATCCGCCGTTATGTGGATAATACACCCGACCCGGAACCAGAAGATGTGAGGGCGCACTTGCTTGGTGGTGTGCTGAAAAGCGAAGTGGCAGGCCAAGAGCTGTTTTATCAAAAATTCGGATTGAAAGCGGACGTGTTTTTTCAGGAAAAAGATGCCACATATTTCGACTTCAAAACCGAACTCACAGAAAAGAGCCAAATCAAGGAACAGATTGAAACACACCCAGGAGTAGCGGCAACTTTGGAACGTTTTCGTCAGGAAACCAACCAATGGTGGCAAGAAGCAAAGGAGGATTTTATCCGTTTGGAGACCGATAACAACCTGCCAAAAATCAGGGCAGAACTACTTTACAGTTTTCAAAAAAGGCTTGTTCCGATGGATTTGTTCGACAAATTCCAGGTGGCGGGCATTTTCGTGAACTGGTGGCAAACCATCAATTTCGACCTGAAAACCATTGCCGCTTACGGTTGGAGTGTGAACCTCATCCCGGATGAATACATCAAAAAAGCCTTTTTCCAAAAGGACATGGATGAATTGGATGCACTGGATACCAATATTTCAGACCTTGAAAATACGCTGCAAGAGGCAATGGAGGAGGCCGAAATAGAGCCTGAAACGGACGATGAAGGCAACGAAAAAAAGACCACTGTAAAGTACGTTACAGATTCATTGACCGATGCCGCCAATGACCTTGTGGGCAACTTCGTGACGCTCGACAAGAAGAAAAAACTCAGTGCCAAAGACCTGAAACCCTTGACTACAAAAGTGCCGGAAAAGACCTTGGCAGCGGCGCGAATACTTCTGGAACTTGCTGAACGTATCGCGAAAACAGAGACTGCAATCAAAAATCAGAAAAAGGAACAAAAGGAGAAAGAGACTCGTTTGGAAGACTTGGTGGATGCAAAAAAGTACGGTTTGGAAGGGTTTCAAGCGCATTTGGAAGGCCTTATCATTTTGCGCCAAGCCGAAAAAGCAGCAGCCGAAAAGGATAAGGAGAAAGACAAATTCCAGAAAATGATTGATTTTCTGGAAGCCAAAAAAGCAATCGTGGCCGACCTGGTGGCTGTCATCGGTGAACCGATAACGAAGGAAGAATCCCGTGACCTTATCCTGCAAAAACACCACAACTTGATGCAGGAACAATTGGAACGCTACCTGAATCGTGAAAAACGTGATTTAGTTGGCTTGGTAGAAAAACTTTGGGATAAGTACGCCATGAGTAGAAATGCGCTGGAATTAGAACGCAATTCAGTTATGAGTAAATTAAATGAATTTTTAACGGCTTTAAATTATCAATAATCATGGGAGAATGGGTGAAAAAGTCTATTTCTCAAATAGGAACAGTTGTTTCTGGGGCAACTCCTTCTACGTCAAGAAGTGAATATTGGAATGGTGAAATAAATTGGATTACTCCAAGTGATTTAAGCAAAATAAGAACACCATTCACTTCGGAATCTGATAGGAAGATTTCAAAATTAGGATTGGAAAGTTGTTCTGCTCAATTAATCCCATCTGGTAATTTGGTAATGTCATCGAGAGCGCCAAATAGGTTATTTTTCAATTGTCCAAAATGACTTCACAACAAATCAAGGATGTAAATCTGTAATTTTTGAAAATGGGCAAAACCCCCTTTTTCATTATTACAATTTCCTTTTCAGGGTCAATGTATTCAAGGAAAAAGGAGAAGGGACAACGTTTGCAGAAATATCAAAGAAAGTTATTGAAAAATTAGAGTTTACTTTTCCAGAGTCAAAAAATGAACAAAGAACCATTGCCAACATCCTAACCACCATAGACCAAGCCATTGAAAAAACCGAACAACTCATAGCCAAATACGAGCGCACCAAAACCGGACTGATGCAAGACTTGCTCACCCGTGGTATTGATGAGCAGGGGAATATTCGCAGCGAGGAGACGCATGAGTTTAAGGATAGTGGGTTGGGGAGGATTCCGAGGGAGTGGGAGGTAGTATCTGTCAAAGATTTTCTGAACTATATTTCCTATGGTTTTACCAACCCTATGCCTACAACAGAACAAGGAGCAATAATGATTACCGCAGCAAATATCTTTGACGGAAGTATTCAATATAGAACTTGTCGTTTCACGTCACAAAAAGATTTTGAAAGTTTATTAACTCCAAAGAGTAAACCCAAAATAGGAGACGTGTTAATTACAAAAGACGGAACTCTTGGCAGAATGACTATCGTAGATAAAGGGAATATATGTATAAATCAATCGGTTGCAGTTTTGAGAGTAAAATCTGAAAAAGTAGATAATGTATTTTTTAAAACTTTACTTGAAAGTCCAAAGTATCAAAAAATGATAATGGACGATAGTGGAGGGTCAACAATTAAACACATCTATATTACAAAGTTGGATAAAATGAAGATCGCAATACCCCAAAATATTGATGAGCAAAAGAGAATTCTGAACTGTATAAATCAAATAAGTGATGTAATACTTGTTTCCGATCATCAGTTGGAAAATTTAAGGAGCGCCAAAAAGGGATTAATGCAAGACCTTCTTACCGGGAAAGTCCGTGTAAACACATTAATGAATAGATAATTGATATGGCAAAACTAAACCCGATATGGCTTTACCGCATGACGCCCGTGGAAGCATTGGTCAACACCGTGAATACCGGGGGTAATGGGCAGATGATTACGTTTACTAAACTTTTAAAGTTTAGTAAACGTTTGATTAATAAATTAACCAAGTAAATATAAACGACATTAGCAGGCGTAGCGGGAGAGTTGCACGCTTTCGACGGCTCGTTTTCCGCTTTTTCCTATTTCGATCATTTCGTGGATATCCACGAAATGATCAGCCACATTTTGGCCGCTGTTTTGGCAAGCTTCTTTTGCCCGCTCGATGGCCGGTTGGAAATTGCGGTATTCTGCGTAATCAAGCACTTTGGCCAAGTCTCTAAATGACCAGCATTCCATGCCGTTTTCGTCGAGCCGTTTTATTTGCTCAAAAACGGGGGTATGGGCAAATGAAGCGTGTTTTTTCATGATAAATCAAAATTATGGTACGTAATTTTCAATTTTTCGATGTGTCTGGCAGTTGTTCGAAAAATTCGAACAACTGAAATTTAGGCCAAATTTAGTATTTCCCGAATCAATCCATCGCTCTCCGCCTCCAATTGCAAAATATCCGCCGTTAGTTCCTCGATGCTCCGCAGCGGCTTGTGGTGGTAGAAATACTTGTTGAAACTGATTTCGTAGCCGATTTTGGCGGAGTCTAAGTTGATTCAGGCTTCGGGCACGTGTGGCTTTACCTCTTTAAAAAAGTATTGGTGGATATTGTCTTTCACGGGTACATTCTCGGTGTCGCACACAGACCAGATAAAGGAGACGAGTTTGTTGTGGACGGATTTATTCGTATTAATTTGGCGTATATTTTGGGCAAATGTAAAAAGAAATATTTGATATCATTGGTAAAAGCAAAACATAGTACATAAAAACTATATTTATTGTTTTTTTCAAATTTACATAAATCATTTAAACATTTTATCCAATTTACCATTATGGTATAATCAAATTTATTGCATTATGGATAACAACAAAAGTATGGCTGACACAACAAATATGACAAGTTACAAGGTTAACGGCGAAGGCAAGTGCCCGTTCATGGGCGGAGTACCAAAGTCGAGCGCTGGTGGCGGTATGTCAAACCGTGAATGGTGGCCCAATCAGTTGAAAATCAACATCCTCCGTCAACACTCCTCGCTGTCCAATCCGATGGGTGCAGCGTTTAATTACCCCGAGGCGTTCAAGTCCCTCGACCTCAGTGCCGTGAAGCAAGACCTCTTTGACCTGATGACTACTTCTCAGGACTGGTGGCCGGCCGACTATGGCCACTATGGGCCGTTCCTGATTCGGATGGCATGGCACAGCGCCGGCACTTACCGCGTTGCCGATGGCCGGGGTGGTGCGGGCAATGGCTCCCAACGCTTTGCACCGCTCAACAGCTGGCCTGACAATGCAAACCTCGATAAGGCACGCTTGTTGCTCTGGCCGGTTAAACAGAAATACGGCAACAAAATATCGTGGGCCGACCTGATGATCCTGACTGGCAACTGCGCCCTTGAGTCAATGGGTTTCAAAACCTTCGGCTTCGCCGGCGGACGTGCGGATGTTTGGATGCCGGAAGAAGACATTTATTGGGGCGCTGAATCCGAGTGGCTTGGAGACAAGCGCTACACCGGTGATCGGGAACTTGAGCATCCCCTTGCCGCCGTTCAGATGGGTCTGATCTACGTGAATCCGGAAGGCCCTAATGGAAATCCTGATCCAATTGCCTCCGCCCGCGACATTCGCGAAACCTTCGGCCGCATGGCCATGAACGACGAAGAAACGGTGGCCCTGATTGCCGGTGGACACACCTTCGGCAAAACCCATGGTGCCGCCGATCCAGTCAAATATGTGGGTCGCGAACCCGCCGCTGCAAGCATGGAGGAGCAAAGCCTCGGCTGGAAAAACACCTTCGGCAGTGGCAATGCCGGCGACACCATTACCAGCGGCCTCGAGGGCGCATGGACTACCACGCCAATCAGGTGGAGCAATAACTATTTCGATAACCTGTTCGGCTTCGAATGGGAATTAGTCAAAAGCCCGGCTGGTGCACATCAGTGGAAACCCAAGGATGGCGCTGGCGCTAATACCGTACCGGATGCACACGACCCCGCCAAGCGTCACGCACCTACCATGCTTACGACGGACCTCGCTTTACGAATGGATCCTGCTTACGAGCAGATTTCCAGGCACTTCCATGAAAACCCGGATCAGTTTGCCGACGCGTTTGCCCGGGCCTGGTTCAAACTGACGCACCGCGATATGGGGCCGCGTACCCGCTATCTCGGCCCGGAAGTACCAGCGGAGGAGTTGATCTGGCAAGACCCGATCCCGGCCGTTGCACACGAACGGGTTGATGCACGGGGCATCGCGGCACTGAAAGGCAAGATACTGGCTTCCGGACTGTCTGTCGCCCAATTGGTCTCTACGGCTTGGGCTTCGGCATCCACCTTCCGTGGCTCCGACAAACGCGGTGGGGCAAACGGTGCACGCATTCGCCTTGCCCCGCAGAAGGATTGGGCCGTCAATAATCCGGCGCAATTAGCAAAGGTATTGGAGACGCTGGAGGGCATCCAAACAGCGTTCAACAGCGAGCATAGTGCTCAGAAAGTTTCGCTGGCTGATTTGATCGTTCTGGGCGGATGTGCAGGCGTTGAGCAGGCGGCACAACAGGCTGGTTATGCCGTGGCCGTGTCCTTCACGCCAGGCCGCGCCGATGCTTTGCCGGAACAAACCGATGTGGAGTCATTCGCCATCCTGGAGCCGAATGCCGATGGCTTCCGCAACTATCGGAAGGCTCAATACCCTGTATCTGCCGAAGAAATGCTGGTGGACAAGGCACAACTGCTCACACTGACTGCGCCAGAGATGACGGTGCTCGTTGGGGGTATGCGGGTGCTAAACGCGAATTTCGATCAATCCACGCACGGTGTATTCACCCACCGTCCGGGCGCGCTCACCAACGACTTTTTCGTAAATCTGCTCGATTTTGGTACAAGGTGGAGCGCAACTTCGGATGCTCAGGATTTTTTTGAGGGCCGCGATCGTGCAACCGGCAAACTCAAATGGACCGGCACCCGTGTTGACCTCATCTTCGGTTCAAATTCAGAACTTCGTGCCCTCGCGGAATTGTATGCCTGTGATGACGCTAAAGAGCAGTTCGTCCATGACTTTGCAGCGGCGTGGAGCAAGGTGATGCACCTGGATCGCTTTGACTTGGCATAGTGTTTTAAGGTATTAGAAACCGACACACCGACAGCCATTTTGGCTACCCGACTGTTTTAGAGGTTCGGTAACAAATGCCTTTAAACACGGCCACTACCTGATCCTCCTGATTGGTGACGACGGCCTGATAAGTTCCGATTTTATTGGATTGTGTCACCCGCTTTGCTTCCACCGTCAGCACATCTCCTGCTTTTACCGCCTGGGTATGCGTCACGGAGGTTTCAATCGAAACACTCAATCGCCCTTCGCTGTTGCAGGCAAAAGCAAAAGCGCTGTCTGAGAGGGAATAGGTGATGCCGCCGTGCGCTACCCCAAATCCGTTGAGCATTTCAGGGCGAACGGTCATGCGCAGTTGGCAAAAACCCGCTCCCATAGCAATTAGTTTTACCCCAAGCCATTGGCTAAAGGCATCGGCAGCGTACAAGGTATCGAAAATGTGTGGTGGCACGGGAAGGAATTCGGTGAAAAGTCGGTATTATATATGCTTTTGGGGCAAATGTAGCACGTTTTTTGCATTAAAAAACTATCTCCCCTCCGCGTCATCGTCCTATATTTTCGATTTATGCAAAAAAACACCTGCATTGTCCGACAGGCAACACCGTTGTTTCCCGTATATTCCTGTCGGCTACTGTTCGCAGTCGTTTACTTTTTATATCTGTAAATGAATTAGTTGATGGTACTTGTATGATTTTTTTTGAAAAAAAAATCATACAAGTACCATCAACTAATTCATTCCCGTGCCACCAACTAATTCCCCACCTCCCGTACCCAAACCCCGTCCGGCTTCATATACCCCACTTTTTCGCCCAGCTCCATTTTCAATATGCCGCCCTGCATCCATTCTGTCAGGTCATATTCAGGAGCCGCCACCACGCGGCCACTCTTGCTGACCACACCAAACAGTACCGGAGGCCGCACAATCAGGTTACCGTCTTTTTGGAGGTGAACAAAGTTAAATTTAGTCTGCACCAAGGGTACTCCGCGTTCATTGATAGCGCCCCATTTTGTGCCCTTTTTTATTTTGGCAATACCTTGCTGGAAGGGTTTCATATCGTCATAGTAGCGTCCAAACAGATTGTCTCCGGCGGCATTGGCAAAGAAAGCACCCCGGCTGGATTTTCTCATGCCAAAAATACCTTCTGAAAGAAATTCTACCCGCACTTCCGGCAGTTCTACCGACTGCCCGCTTCGGTCAATCACCTGATTTTGTTCCACCAATGCGTAACCACCCTGAAACGGCCCGGGATGCATGAAAGTGCGTTCGCTGATGCGCCGATTGGTGGTGTCCACATACGACCAGGCTTTCGCCAAAGGTGGCAATACTGCCGCAACACCGCCCGATACCCGTCCCACTCCGGCGTATTGTCCGCAGGGAATCACTTCCCGCCCGAGCGTATTGACCAAGCCATGACCCGTTGTGGCGCGTACTTTTGCGTGGCGTTCCCGAAAAGTATCTATCTCGATATACTTCAAGGCCGTCAGCAAGTTGCCTTTTGTATCCAGCAGCCCCCAAAAACCTTCTTTTTTTTCTTTTACTTTGGCCACTCCTTCGGCATTAAATTCCTCTATGACGGCAAAGCGTTCCGGTTTTAATATGTACTGACCAGCGGTATCAATCAACCCGTAAAAATTACCGGATTTCACAACGGCCGCGCCCCGGTGGAATGGCCCGGCTGCGGCAAAAGTCGCTTCAATTTTTAATTGCCCGGCTTTATCCCAATACCCCCACTTCCGGTTCTGCTGTACGGCACAACGCCCTTCACTGAAAGCGCCAAAAGAACGCCCGCCGGCGCGCGGCAGTCCGGTACCGAATACCTTCCGACCAGTAGTACCCACAAAAACCCAGCCCGTAGTATCCAATACCGCCGCCAACCCGTCGGAAAAAGGCCGCACCGCCTCAAACCTGCACGGGATACTTTCCTTTCCCTGATCGTCGAGAAAACCCCACAGCGAATCGCGCCGCACCGCACAGCGTCCGCCGGAGAAACCCATATAGCGGTTGTATTGTGGCAGGCAATACTGCCGCCCCCGGTTGCTAAAATAAAAAATATAAGGATTTTTGACGCTCACCTTATACAAACTATCGCTGATGGGCACTATATCCCGATAGTTACACGCCACAAGGGTCATAAAAGTGGAATTTATCAGTCCGTATCCTGCTCCCTGGCGCACAATGGCCACCTGATTGGCGCTGAAATCATCGGCAAAATCGAACGTCGGGGCCATCAAGACATTGCCCAGCGTATCAATGTAACCCCAGAGTGGCTTGCTTTTTTCGGTGGGAGCAATGATGAGATAGGTGCGATCGTCGTACCCACTTAACTGTTCTTCCACCGGCTCAATCAGCTCATACCGGCGCGGGAAAGGGGAAAAAGGTTCTACCGCCGGGAATGTTTCTTCGGGTTCCGGCAGCCGCAGGATGCCTCCCGCACACACGCGTGCTTTGCCGTTGGAAAACTCGCCGATATAAGTAAATTTCAGGGGTAACCCATCCGGGCGGCGTACCGTTTCGCCTCTTTGCGTGACCAATCCCATGCGGCCCAGCGTGTCAATTACCACGGCACAAGGCAAGTTTTGTTCAAAATCGGTGCGCCGAATCCCGATCCATTCCGGCCTTGCGGGCATTTTAGCCGCTTGCAGGCTAAATAAAGACATCCGGCAGAGGCGCCCTATTTTTCGGCCAAATAATTTGGAAAACCGGCTGTTGACGGGCCTGTCCTGATGATAAACAGCCGTCATATCACCCGGGGTAAGCGGTTTTATTTCCTGAAACAATTGATCAGCGTACAGCCTGCGTTTGCCTTCTGCATTGCGTCGGATGAGTTGCCAATGCCCCGCTAAGGGGTCTTTTTGCCAAAAAAGCGTGGAATCAGCGCGGGAAAGCGGGGCATTTGTATCGGGGAGATTCAAGACAGAGCGCCGCACCTTTCTAATGGGTTTAGCCTCAATAAAAGTTAGATCACCCCCTACTTTGATGCTGAGTACTTCATCAAAATTATCTAAAAGCATGACCTTGCCTCCGGGTAAAAGGCGGAATCGAAACATCTTATCTTCTTTGTCAAATGCCTGCAACGTATCTCCTTCCCGCTCTACCCGCTCAAAAGTATAGGGAATTACTTCTTCAAAACGCTCATTGACCGCACCGCAACCCGTGGTGGTACAAACAATGGCAATTCCCTCGGAAAAAGATTCAAAACTGCTAAATCGGAAAGACATCAGCGGTTTTTCTTCCCCCAGCCGGATCAAACCCCAATAGCGCTCGTATTCTAAAACGCGATAACAATTGGGCAGGCCAGAGGGAATAATAGAATCATAGAGGGTGCGCAGTACAATGGTTCCGGTAGAATCCATGATGCCGCGCTTGCGAAAACGGCTGCACACTAAGTAGTTTTCGTCCAAGGGGCCAAATTTGCCGGCACCACTTGTCAGGTCAGCCCATTCTCGCCGATTGATATTCCACAACGCCGGTTTTTGTTCGGTGTCAATCAGCCAGATAAAGAAGCGGTTGATGGGTCGGGCACTCCGGTAAACAAAGTCAAACAAGGGGTTGCCTGCTCCGTCAACCGCTCCCCAAAGGTTACTAACCGGGTCTCGCGTTAGGATGCAGTTGGGGTGTGCTACCACGAGGTCGGCGTATTCAGCGGGTAAAATGACGCGATTTTGGGCATTTATCAGCCCCCAATGAATTTTATTGTTGGGCTTCACCCGAAAATAATCCGGCTTTCCGGCCCAGGCAATATCGTCATACTGGGGTTCAATTACCACGCCTTTCCCGCGTTGCCACAAGCCCCACCGTCCCCTTTTTTTCAATAACAGCCATTCATTGGGTTGGCTAAAGCTAGTATCGGCGGCACAAATATCATCATAAGCGCCAGACAGCACTTCCGATCCCTTGCGGTCGGTCACTTTAAACAGCGAATCGGTCTCCACCGCAAAATAATGGCGACTAAGCGGTCGGATGCGTTTGAAGCGGCAGGGAAGCGTTTCGCGCAGGTTGCGGTCTAAGAGACCCACCGAACCGTCAAATTCTACCAGCCGATAGTCGGAAGGGCTAATTTTTAGTTGTTCCGGGTGCAGGTTCCAGGGCAGGTTGGTTTCACTAAACGCCTGGTAACGCGGCTCAATCATCAGGCGGCCACGTGCCGTCATAAAGCCCCAGCGGTGGTCTTGCCGCACGGGGTATAAGAGGATTTGCGCAGAAAGTGTACCCATCAGGGCATTTAAAACGAGCATCAGGCAGATACGGTTGAGCATGGTTAGTGGCACGGGAATGAATTAATTGTGTGTTAGTAATATTATTTTTTTTGTAAAAAACGAGATTACCACCACACAATTAATTCATTTACAGTTAAAAATGTAGATAAATTATGTGTCATTATGCTGGAATTTGGCGGCTGCTTGCCAATGGTTTGCCGGGCTGTTGACCGCTGACTATTTAAAACAACACAATTGACAAATTTTGGCACGAAAATAGCCGTAGCAAAATATTTGTAAGTGGGGATTAGGGATTGGTTTCGCAACTGTTGGAACGGGCGAACAAAGGGTTACACAGAATTATTTACTCGTTCCTACTGCACCTGCTCAATGGCAATTACCACAAAAAATTGGTTAAAAAGCGCCCTGTCTTAGAAAGTTTTGTTAACTTGTGCCGTGATTATAGTGAATGCATAGTTTTTCCGTTTAGGAATTAAGAATCCTACCATTTACTCATAATCAAGTAATGAGGAAGTAGCAAAACCACTTATTGGGATACACCTATTGATGGATAACGATTTGACAAATCAACAGATCAACAAATCCTTATGAGTAGGTAAGTAGCAATAATTGTAGTTTTTAATTTCATTAATTACCTTATTATCAAGGGTTTGTGAGACTGTGGACTGCCGACTATTGACTGTGGACTACTTAAACGCTATTGCCAAAATTTCATTTCAAATATCCAAATAAAAATGGTTATATCATGATACGATATTTGGTTGCTGTACTACTGTTTTTTGTTCCGTTGCCGTTTGGCCAATCGCCCGGTGTACGGCACTTGGTGTATGAAGAAATGCAAGGGTTGGATGTTTCGCACCATCAAAAACACATCAATTGGGATACGGTAGCCAAAAAAGAAAACGTTGATTTTGTGTTTGTCAAAGCTACCGAAGGCAGGGATTATATAGACAGTCTGTTTTGTGAAAACTGGGAAGGACTGCGGGAGGCCGGATTACGGCGCGGCGCTTACCATTTTTTTCGGTCTTATGGATGTGGTGATGAGCAGGCTGCACATTTTCTAAGCACCATTGAAATGTTGCCCGGTGATCTGATACCGGTATTGGATATAGAAACGACCGACGGTATGCCGGATGCCGTGATTGTTCAGGAAGCAGACATCTGGCTCAAAATAGTGGAACAACGGCTAAACGTAAAACCCATTATTTACACCAATCAATATTTCTACGACCGTTATTTAGCCGGTCATTTTGATCAATACCCGCTTTGGGTAGCGCGTTATTCCGGCCAAATGCCCGTGATGAGTAACGCCAAAAAATGGCATATCTGGCAATATGGCAACAATGGTGTCCTTCAGGGCATCTCCCGGAAAGTAGATATGAACCTCTTCTTTGGCACGCCTGAAATGCTGGAGCAACTATGCTGGTATCCGCCACAGGTGGCGCCGGCAGTGGTGCCGGTTGCGCCGTGAGTGGATGCTCGGTAAAGGTAAACGGAGCCGTACCGCCGGGGGTATTCACCGATAAAAACCGAATTTTCCCGTCGGAGGCATTGCAGGCCGAGGGAAGGGTTAGTACGGTCTATAATCATTAGGAAATTGGAATTAGCAGGATTCTCTCTGTTGAATCCTGCCTAAAAAACACCATTTCCAAATGCCGGATGATTCAAAAATGTTTCTGACAAAGAAACCCGAAAGGACTTGTTTTGGGTCAATTGCCCCCTTTTTGTTACAAAATTTTGAAAAAATTGCCCCACTTTTGTGACACGGTTTAAAAAAATTGCCCTACCTTTGTGACAAATAAATTTGTCGGTATGATTTTTTCAAGAAAAATAGAATCAAAGTTGGCGGTTTGGCGGGCTAATCCCAACCGAAAACCCTTGATTTTGCGCGGGCAAGGCAGGTCGGCAAGTCAACACTAACCCAAAATCTGGGCGCAGAATATGATCATTTTGTCTCCCTGAACTTGGAACGACCCGGCGACCAAAAACCCTTTGAGCAAGCACGCAAAGTAAAAGCGATATGGCAACAAATCCGCTTTGAAAGAAACATCCCGGATCGCCCCTCCCAGACCTTGCTGTTTATTGACGAAATACAGGAAATACCAGCGGTTATCCGGTTGTTGCGCTATTTTTATGAGGATTTGCCCGAATTGCCCGTCGTGGCGGCAGGTTCTTTGCTGGAATTTGCCTTGGGCGATGTCAAATCTTTTCCGGTAGGCCGAATCGAGGAGATGAACCTGCACCCCTTCGATTTTGAGGAATTTTTAATGGCCATTGGCGAACACGCTGCCTTGGCGGAGTTGCGGACACACAATTGGATCGGTGCATCGAATGGGCGATGACGCAGGTTTGAGGCCAGTATAGGGTATAGATTTTGGCTGTAATCAGGCTAATAAAATTTACGCCAACTTCGGAAACAGAGGGTTTAAAATTATCAATTTGATAATTTCAGTACTACGCGACTACTGTATGGAAGAATTGCATTGACCTTCAACAAGTTGCATTTTGGGAAGCCATTTTCAGCGCGTATTTTTTATCCTATTAGCCGAATATTGGCTTTAACAACACCTGGAAATTGGCTACTTGGTTCTATGGATTTGTATAACAATTTGATTATCAATTATAATGCCTCCATACAGTAGTCGCACAGTACCAAAAAAAAGTGAAGGTTAAAAAATAATGCTTATTGGGGATTAGTTGCCGGGGCTTTAAGGTTTGAATTCAAAAGCGTTGTACACTTAACCGACGGATGCGTGTTTCATAGAAAAAAAGGTGAAAAAGGTGAAGAAAAAGCACCGGAAAAAGCAAAGCAATACCCCGTGGAGCGGGTCGCACAGGGCCTCTCCATGATTGCCTTAACCAGATGCGGGAAAGGATGTGTGTTCTTTATTGCCTCAGATAGCGGTGGCGCGAATGATTGATGGCTAATGTGTCATTGGGCATCAATTGGTTTTGTGTGCGCAGTACTTGTATCAGGCTGTCGCTGGCAGAAGACTGATGCCTAAAGTGATAATTGCAGGACTATAATCATCCTGACCATTTTCTTTGTAGGAGAAAAGAAAGGAGGTAATGTTCCAAAATGCTTTGGAAGCATCAGTGTTCAAGGTGTAGTCCAGTTTTTCATAGTCTAAGCCCATATCAAGTGTCACCCCGCTGCCTTTACGGGTGTAAGTGCCTTCCAAGGTATATGGATCCGTGCCAAAGCCTTCCACCGTACCCGATATTTGGACTTTGCTGCCATCCGAAAACTCAATTTTCTGTGTGGGCAAACCATCTATGGGGTTTTCAAATATTATTTCCTGCTTTAGCAACTGGTCATAGTTGACAAAACTGCCGAAGGGCAATATTTCCCGATAACCGGAGGCCGTCAGCACGTAGAAGCGCGTGGGAGAAAACTCAAAGCCGTCGTACTGATACGTGGCGGGGAAAAACGGCGTTTCGGCGGTGCTCTCCTTGCAATATATACGGCTGAAAAACAAGAGGGCAAAAATAGAGAACAGTAAACAACAACGGCGCAGGGATGCGCCAAAAGTAAAAGAAACTGGATTCATGTTTTAGCGTGCGTGATCGGGTTAATGAATGATGGTTGAGTTGTCTCATTAAAAAATAGTAACAGCGCTGTTAGTATATTCCATTAAGACGCTACAAAGATACAGGCTGCCACCGCTTTTCTTCCCAAAGAACCATCAACCGAGATCATTTATCTATTATCCGTCTGCTTTTTGAGGGTATTCGCCAGCGAAGCGCGAAATGGCTATTGAATCCTGATGAAAATCAGGTTTAGAAACTTATCGTGAAAAGGGTTGTATCGCCCCGACCATAACTGTGCTAAGGAACAGTGTCAGTATAACGTATCACCGAAGGAATTGGTGGCGGTCACCAAAATACTATATTAAACCAAACCAGTCCAAATCCCAAACCAATTTCTAACCCCGTGCAGACCACGGGATAGAATGTCTATCGCCTTTTTAAAAAAAACTGTTAACTACTGCTCATGCAATATGAAGGATGCCTTAATTTTGTAATTTTTTCTGTCCATTTTTTGGGAGCACCTCGATTCATGCTCCATTATTAGATAATCCGTAATGAAAAACCTTCCCGGTTTTATGAAAAATATTTATTACTTTTGCGCCCTGAAATTATTAAATAAGGAACGGTGTCAGCATAAAGTACTAAACTTAGGTAGATTAGTTTTTGCTAAAATAACGATCTTTTTGGGCTAATAGTGGGGCTGTTTAAACAAAAAGATGGGCAATTTGAGTGAAAAGGAATCAGATAAGATGGATACTTTATTTTGACACCGTTTCCAAGTACGTTAACTATACACATTATGCTCAAATTAGGAGACAACGCTCCAGCATTTACGCTTCGTTCCAGCGATAAAGAACAAATTAATCTTAAAGACTTTCGCGAAAAGAACGTAGTTTTATTATTTTTTCCTGCGGCATTCACGGGTGTTTGTACGAAAGAACTGTGTTCTATGCGCGACAGCCTGCACGATTATCAAAAGCTAAATGCCGAGATATTGGCTATTTCTGTTGACAGTGTGTTTGCGCTCAATCGTTGGAAAAAAGACGAAGGATTTAATTTTCTGTTACTCTCCGATTTCAATAAAACAGTCAGCAAAAAATACGATGTACTGTATAAAGAATTTGTTTTAGAAATGAAAGGTGTCTCCAAACGTTCAGCATTTGTGATAGACAAAACCGGAACCATCCGTTACGCAGAGGTGCTGGAAAATGCCGGGGAAATACCTGATTTTGCGGCGGTAAAAAAAGCGTTAGCTGCGTTATGAACGGTGAGTATGAGTTGACCGTAGGCTACACCAAAACACTAAAACACTAAAACACCAAAACACCAAAACACACTAAGACAAATGCAAGATTTTTATATAAAAAGTACCATTACTAAACCCCGCCCGCTTTGGGAGCAGGACGAAGACGTATTGGTAGAAGACGAGATCGGGATAGAATCGCGCATCATCGTCTGGAACGATGAGGTAAACACCTTTGATTGGGTGATTGATTGTTTTATGGAAATCCTGCAACATACCCAAATTCAGGCGGAACAATTGGCACTGATCATCCACACCAAAGGCAAGGCTATTGTAAAAACCGGCCCGGTGGAGGAACTTCGCCCCCGTTGTGATGCGTTATTAGATCGCGGACTTTCAGCCGAAATAGACGGCGAAAAGGCATGAGGTTGATAAATTTACTTTATTACGTAATTTAATGCCAATAATTTACAGAATTTTTACTGCCGACTATTGATTGGCAACTACTTAATAATCGGATAAAAATGTTTCCAAAATACGATGTCATTGTGGTAGGTGCGGGTCACGCCGGATGTGAGGCAGCAGCGGCAGCAGCCAATACGGGTGCGAAAGTGCTGCTGGCGACCATGAATATGCAAACCATTGCCCAAATGAGCTGCAATCCTGCCATGGGTGGTGTGGCCAAAGGGCAGATTGTGCGGGAAGTGGATGCACTGTGCGGTTATTCGGGCATTGTGACCGATCACACGGCGGTGCAATTTCGTATGCTGAACCGCTCGAAAGGGCCTGCCATGTGGAGCCCGCGCGCCCAAAGCGACCGGATGCGCTTTGCCGCCAAGTGGCGGTATATGCTGGAACAACACCCCAATATAGATTTTTGGCAGGAAATGGTGCGGGGCCTGATCGTAAAAGACGGTCGGGTACGCGGAGTAGTCACGAGTATGGGGCTTGAGATAGCAAGCGAATCGGTGGTATTGACCAATGGCACTTTTCTCAATGGCATCATCCATATTGGCGAAAAACAGTTTGGCGGCGGGCGCGCAGGCGAAAGCGCGGCACGCGGCATCACCGAGCAATTGGTGGAATTAGGGTTTGAATCGGGCCGGATGAAAACCGGCACCCCTCCCCGGGTGGATGGGCGCTCCCTCAACTATGACCGCATGGAAGCACAGGCCGGCGACGTGAATCCCGGTAAATTTTCCTACACCGATACGCCAAAATTAGAACGCCAGCTCTGCTGCTGGAGTACCTACACCAATCAAAAAGTACACGACACCCTGCGCACGGGTTTTGATCAGTCGCCCATGTTTTCCGGGCGCATACAAGGCGTTGGGCCGCGCTATTGCCCCAGCATCGAAGATAAAATTGATCGTTTTTCCGACCGCGACCGCCATCAGCTCTTCATTGAACCCGAAGGATGGGATACCGTGGAAATTTATGTCAACGGCTTTTCCTCCTCCCTGCCCGAAGACGTGCAGTTCAAAGCACTGCGCCAGATAGCAGGATTGGAAAATGTAAAAATGTTCCGCCCCGGATACGCCATTGAATACGATTATTTTCCGCCGACCCAACTGCAAACGACCTTAGAAACACATAAAGTTAAAAACCTGTTTTTTGCCGGACAAATCAATGGCACCACGGGTTATGAAGAGGCCGCCTGCCAGGGTTTGATGGCGGGACTCAACGCCGCCCTGACGGTAAAAGGCGAAGAACCCCTCGTGCTCAAGCGTTCGGAAGCCTACATTGGCGTACTGATTGATGACCTCGTGAATAAAGGAACGCAGGAACCTTACCGGATGTTTACCAGTCGGGCGGAATACCGCATCCTGCTCCGTCAGGACAACGCCGACCTGCGCCTCACGCCCATTGCCCATCGGCTCGGACTCCACGGTTCGGATACCCGTATGGATCGGGTACGCGCTAAAAATCAGGCAGTCGCCGAAATTGAACATTTTATCCGCTATGCCTCCGTACACCCCGACGACGTAAACGGGTATTTAGCCGCTGCCGATTCTGCGCCCATCCTGCAAAAAACAAAACTGCACAGCCTGCTGCTGCGCCCGCAGGTAGATTTGCCCGCGCTGGCCGAGGTACTGCCCGCCCTCAAAAGTTTTTTGTCGCCCTACCACTCGGAAACAACCGAGATGGCAGAAATCAACCTAAAATACGAGGGTTATATAAAAAAAGAAGAAGAACAAGTGGCCAAAGTTAACCGCTTAGAAGACTTGCGCCTGCACGATCAGTTTGATTACAAATTAGTGAACGGCCTCAGCTTAGAGGCCCGCGATAAATTATCCAAACTTCGGCCCCGCACCATCGGTCAGGCCAGCCGCATTTCCGGAGTCAATCCGGCAGATGTGAGTGTGTTGTTGGTGCATTTGGGGCGGTAGGAGCGGCACTCAAATTATATAATCGTCAATCGAACAACCCGCAAATGGGTCACGACCTGATTATTGATGTTCCGTAGGGTGTTCTGTGATACCTTTTGATTGACGATTGATGATTACATGAAATATGATTGTTGATGTATCTGTGTGTGCTGCTCAATTGGGTGCGGCCTCAATTTGATGCACTTTTCTATGCATTTTCAATACCTTCAAATCCGAGAATCGGCTACGCCGAAACCAACTCACATCAAGGTTGAAAAAAATGCTTGATAACTTATCAAAAATGCTTTTTTAGTGTAAAAATCCATTTT
>Ga0209490_10001050_pt1 | contig 27016 bp, 21 predicted proteins | sample MAT06_FD_187209 | JGI IMG/M metagenome (GOLD analysis project Ga0209490, IMG submission 187209) | Freshwater microbial communities from Lake Fryxell liftoff mats and glacier meltwater in Antarctica - MAT-06 (SPAdes) (version 2) | ecosystem: Environmental > Aquatic > Freshwater > Ice > Liftoff... | reverse complement strand
GCGCCCGTGCCGCCGGTGCCAGCTTCAGCTCTTTCGAGATCTCCACGCTGTCCAGCGGACGCCCCGCCAACAAACGCAAAATCGACGCCCGCCAGTCTCCCCGCGCCGCCGTCGCCCCCCCCGAAGCCCGCACCTCTCCATGCCCTGCACTGCGCTCCGCCAACGGACGCGCCGCGCCCCCGGACCGCCTCCGCCGCGACCTCCGTTGTGGCCCCGCTCCCGATGGCTCCGTCGCCCCCGCTGTATTTTGCTGCTTCTTCTGGTTTCCTTCAGGTCGTGGATTCACCCGCCAGTCATCGCGACTTCCCGCCCCCAACACAAGAAAATGCTTGCTCCGACGCGTTCGTGTGAGAACGTTTCTCAGGCCCAACTACCACCCACCCCGATGCATATGATCCACCAAAATCCCCTCCGCCTCCACTCCAGCACCAACACGGCGATACGGGGACGACTGTTCAATGCTCAGCGATCGAACTCAAGCGGCGCGCCCTCGCTCTCCCCACTGAAAACTGAAAACCGAAAACTGAAAACTCCCTCCGCTTTCACCCTCATCGAACTCCTCATCGTGATCGCTATCATCGGCATCCTGATGTCCCTCCTCTTCCCAGCCGTCAACTCCGCCATCGACGCCGCCAGAAAAGCCCAAGCCAAAAACGACGCCGTGCAGATCGCGACGGCGATTACGGCTTACGAAACGGAGTATGGTCGCCTGCCTCTGCCAACCAGCACCGCGGTCAACAGTGCCCTTGTTAACGTGCTCGCAGGTATCGACACCGGTTCGAATAACCCGAGGGCAATCGTTTTCCTCGAAGTCCAAGGCCTAAAAAAAGGCAAGAGCGGAACCAACAGCAGCGGTTTCATGGATCCATGGACGTTGATCAGCAACCCAAACAAAACAGCCGCTTACGCTGTGTCGATGGATAACGATTACGATAACAACATTTCCGTTTCAACTAACGGTTCGCTCACAGGATCGACGGTTTTAAGAAAGAAAGTTGCCGTATGGAACGTCGACCCCAACACGCGACGCCAAGTCCGTTCCTGGGAATAAAATCCCTGCGGGTGTAGTTCAATGGTAGAACGCCAGCTTCCCAAGCTGGACACGAGGGTTCGATTCCCTCCACCCGCTCCCCGTTGATAATCAATAACTTACGAAATAATATGTGGTGAAGTGTGCCCTCTACTGTGCCCTGACCCCCTAAAATATCGGAATATTTCACGACGTTTCTCGATGTCAAAAACGGGGTGAAAACGCCTCTGAAAAAACTTTCTGGCGAGTGAACCGATTAGAAACGCTTGAAGAAAAAGAGAGGGGGGGATTCTCTCCTCTCGCCAATGCCCGGCAGGCGATCCCACGTTTCATTTTCAAGGCCCGATGGTGTCGCGGAAAGGCTGGCCGTTGCATCCGGGGCGCATCTCTGAAATGTGCAAAGACGCCTCTTCACAGGAGCGTGGGCATCTTGCCCGCATTCCTTTGGTTTGCACATTTCGGAGATGCGCCCTTGCGTCCGTTCCGCCGTTTTGTGTGTTTGCATTTTGCATCTTGTTGTGTAGCGACGTTGTTGAACGCCTGCGATGCAAATTCCCGTGGATTGCTCGGTTGTCACATCTAGTCCATGGCTTCGCACAGTACCAGTCGGGAGGTCAGCGGCGTATCGAGGCGAATCGTTAACCCCTGCTCGGAGAGAACGTGACCATCAAGCGCGCGGACCATGCCGTCTGGCTCGGTAGTCACTCGATAGCGCAGACCGGGATCGACGCCGCGAAAGCGCAGGCAGTATTCATCCCGCTCGGCGTTCACCAGGCGGAACACGCCGACAACGATTCGGCGTCGATCTGCAGCCGCCAATTCAAGGACGCACCAACCGCTGCCATCACTGCCGGGGATCGTGGGTGTGTGATGGTAAACCCGCGACTCGCGGTGGAAGGGGCGGATGAAATCACGGTAGATGCCCAGATATTTCTTCGTCAGACGCAGCACTTCGGGATTGGCTTCCGCCAGGCTCGGCGTCAGGCCGCTGACCGCTGGGTGGCCCAGGATGATCGTGTGCAATTGAGTTTCGAGGTTGCCGCGGTAACTGCCGTTAATAGCGACGCCGAAGAGCCGACCGAGCATTTCTGGCGGCAGAGCCATGGACATGCCGTTGAGGATGCGCACCGTGCGCGGCATTTTCATCCAGTCGGAAATCCAGGCTGTGGTGAAGCGGCTGTTCATCCCAAGGTCGGTCCGGGCGCCGCCGCTGGAACAGTTCTCGAGTTGCAGTTTTGGGTAGCGCGCGCGTACCTTGTCGAAGATCGCGTAGAGTGCCTCGACGTGGCGCCAGAGGGTATTTTCCTGCCGACCGTCCTTCAGGTTGAAGCCGCCTTCCCATGCATCCAAGTTGTAATCCAGCCGGAACATGTCGAGCTGGTAGCGCTCGATGAGTCGGAAGATGGTGGATTCCACGAACTCGCATACCGCCGGCTTGGCCAGGTCAAGGATTCGTTCGACCGACTTGCCGTAGCGGGTAATGAACCAGTCTGGGTGTTCTGCGGCCAGCTTCGATGATTTTCCGGCACTTTCGATTTCGACCCACAGACCGCGGAGTAGATTCTTGCTCCTTGCATACTCGAACACCGGGAACAGGTCGCTCGGCAGCCGGTTGCCGGCCTGCCAGTCGCCGCTGGTGTCTTCCCAGGGAGTATTGGCGTCGGCATACCAGCCGGCATCGACCATGAATAGCTCGGCCCCTACTTCGGTCGCGATGTCAATTTCGCGCAGCAATCCGGTCTCTGACAATTCGTGCATCATGAACCCCCAGTGGTTGTAGATGACCGGCTGCACGCCGTCGCCGACGCGGTAGAGCACATGTCGCCGCAGATAGGAGTGCCAGCACTGCACGGCGTCGTCAAAACTCACGTGGTTCATCCCAAAATGCACCTCCGGCAGCGTCACGGTTTCGCCCGGGGCGATTAGACGCATCGGCGCCGGACCATCCGGCCGCAGGGAAAAGATCAATTTGCTGGAACCGCTGCGCGAGTATTCGCAGTGAAAGCTCATGCGCCAGTTGGCCGACCAAGCGAGGCCAAGCACGAGATAGCCGCCGTAGATGTTGTTATGCGCCACCGCGAAGGGGGTGGTGTAGCCGCTGCGTCCTCGCCGCGAGCCGAAACACAGTTCGGTATTTAACGGCACATCCTGCCATTGGAAGTTGCCCTCGGTGCCCCAATCGACATCCTGATTCCATCCAACCCGGTATGGCACGCCGCCGGTGTCGTGCAGGTTCTCGCGCAGGTTATCATCCATCGGCCAGACCGTTCCGGCCAGGGGCGAAACCGAGGTCAATCCCAGCGTCGCGGTCTCGGAGGTATTCCGCAGCCGCATTTGCCGACGGAAGAAACCGTCGTCCCCCGCCAGCGTGATAATTTCAAGTTCGGCCGACTTGAGCGTGTGCCGCAATAGCAGGCAGGCGCTCGGCGCATCGGTGTCGGTGACGGTCACCACGGACTCGGCCAAGTCCCAGCCGGAAGCGAGAGATTCGCCGTCGATTTGCAGGTCAAACGCCGCCGTGTCTTGATCTTCATCTCTCGCGTAAAAAGGAACGCCCATGTCCATAAATGAGGCGGCGATAAGTCGGCCGTCGCGCAGCCGCTCGGTATACTGGGTAGCGCCCGAGTGGTAGCGCCACCCGCGGACCGGTTCGGCTAATTCGGTTATCCTGGCTGACGTGCGCGAGGTCTCTTTTTCCTGCGACTTCCCGGTAATTTCGCTGATCATAATAGTGGCCATCCTTTTAAAAGTTTAGGAAGCTGAAGATTGCATTTTTTGATGTCCTGTGCAGCTTTTTCGGTATCGGCCTCTCATCATCGCCGAGTTGCCGTCATGCCGTGCGGTCTGATTGCCGGGCACCGCCAAAGGGATTCCCGATTTCTTCCTTCGCTTGATCCGAATAGGAGTTGCTGCATGGTCGGCGTCAGACCAACCCTCTGCGTCACAACCCCCTCCTTCATGGCACTTTTGTTTTGAGGTGATTGGCGATGCGAGAAGAGGATGGTTCGTCAGCGGATGGACTTTCGGAAAGAAGAAAGGCGCGGGTTTGGGGGGCTTGGAGAACAAATTCGATTTTATTACTGGTGCCCAATAATTCTCCACTTATCAAATCCCGAACGGAAGACATCCGGGGGAGATGGATTGTTTTGGGTCCGCTTTTTATGCTGTGAAGGGCGACCACCTCGCGGCTTGCCATAAGAACGTCATTCGATTCGCTGTAAATATGTGCCCCGGCAAAACGGGCAACATTCCGCCAGAGATTGGCCGGCAGGGGAACGGTGGCGGTAAAAAGGGAAATCCAGCCAGTTGATGGCGATCCCTCCTGCCGAAAATCTTTTAATGCCAGACCCCCCCGGGCTTTTCCGGATCGTCCGTGGCATGTCCCGAGAATTCGCCCGTCCCGGGGAGTCATCAAAGGTCCGTAGGGAAGTGGTGTCCCGAAAAATGTGTCAGCCGGGAGGTTGGCGGTGATGGGATGATCGAAGTCGGTGACCTGAACGAGCCTGGGATCGTTAATGTCCAGAAAGTCGAAGGCAAAGCCGGTGAGTTCTTCGGCCGCATCAATGCCAATCTTTGTCCCATCCGAGATTCCCGAGCCTGGTCCCCAGAGAACGAGATGCCCATTCGTAAAAACTTTCGACTTCAACAGATCGAGCTTTTCCGGAGTCACCCGGAAGAGATTCGGAAAATAGAAAACGCGGTGTTCGGGAAACTGGGGGAGGGCCAGGTCTTCGAGTAAATAGATGCGATAGGGGACGCCGCAGCGCGAGAGTCCGGTTTTGAGGTCCGCGAGTATCGCTTGGTGGAGAAAAGATCCGTTTCCATTGGTGTCGAGGACGGATCGATCATCAAGGATGACCGCAATGCCGGGCACTGTGGTGTGGGGCAACTTCGCTGACTCCCGGAGCACGTCAGTCGAGCGCTTGATCGTGCGGTGGATGGCCGGATCTCCATACCAGTCCCCGACAAGATCCATCCAATAGGGATTGAATCCGCGGGTCAGGGCGGCGGCGACGTTCCGCCAGTTGATGGCTTCAAACTCGGTAAGGTTGCGCGCGGTGCCATAGAAGCCTTTCTCCACGTCGTCGTGGTATGTCCGGATGTCGCATTCGGCAAAAAAAGCTTTGCCGCGCAGGACGATTGAATCAACGATGCCCTCCGGCTCCGTGATTCCGCCGACGCCGCGAAGTTGATAATCGATTGGCGTCACGACGCCGCCAAGAGCGGGATGATCGAGAAGCGTTGCGACGCCCTGATTGCCCGCCGCTGCCAAAGTTTCCGGCCAGGCGAAAGGATAAGGGTAAGTGGGATCGAAAAATGCAAAATTATGCCAGCCCGCCATGGCCTGTTTGAAGGCATCGATAAGAATAACCCGGGGCTCGGGCGTGGTGGCTTGCAGGGTGTCGAGCAGCTGCGCGACTCCACTGCGGAAGAGGCGTCCAAGAAGTTCGAGATAGTCGGCCAGAGGCTGGTGGGCGGGTCCCGCTTCCCAGTAACGAATTGCCGCAACGTCTTCCATCCTGCCCCGCAGACGATCCGTTGGAACTGTAGCGGTATCAAAATCCAGAGTCTCGTTGCCATGGGCACTGCGGAGGTGTGCGAGCGTGACATATTTTTCGCGCAGCCAAGCCCGCCAGCGGGCGACCATTACCGGGCTATGATCGAATAGTTTACCTTCAAACAAATACGGGGGTGTTCCTTCATGGTCGAGTCCATACCAGTAGCCGATCACGCGATTTGCCCAGGAGCGGGATTCACAAAAACGGATTGCCGCGGCTCCTGCACTCGCGGAAATTTTCCACCAGGCTTCCGAGGCGAGCGAGGGGGTCTTGTGGCGCTTTCCGTCCTCATCGACAAAAATCTGCCCGGGATGAAGTTCATTCCAGCATTCTGCGACGGTTGGCAGATTTCTGACCATCAACCATGCCGCGGGATTGGCTTCAAGAATAAAGCAGGCCTGATCATCCGGGTTATTCTGAAATTCGTCAGGAGATGGGGAGCGAATTTTATCCCCGGCCCAAAATGGAGACTCGCCCCAATACCTTGCGTTTTTTGTATCGGTAGTAGATATCCAGTAGGCTTGGACGCCATCCTTTAAAAATGCCGGCGTGCTTTTCCGAAGGAATTCTCCCCGCCAACTGATTGGGCTGTATGTTGGGAGTCCGTGCGGTGCCCCATCAATGGTGATGAGCGGACGACCCGAGGGGCAAGTGACAGTAGCTGACGGCATTTCAGTTTGGACCTGCTTTACCCCAAAAAGCGTTGCAGGGGCATTGTCTCGTGTCAATATGGAAACCTTGGAGCAGCGCACCTTTTCCGATGAGAGTCACCCTTGTGAGCCGGAGATTATCCTACCAGACTTTTGCAGTTAAAATTCGATGCTTCCGTTTGGATCCCGAGGGCATGACAAAAGAGTCACGGCATCTTTGAAAACAACCCACAACACGATGACAAAATCGAGCCATTGCCAATTTCCAAACCATTTTGCCTGGGGCGCGGCCACCGCTTCATACCAGATCGAGGGAGCAGCATGGGAAGAAGGTAAAGGGCTTTCCATCTGGGACATGCTTTGTCGCAAACCCGGCGCGATCAACCAAGGGCAAAACAATGAAATTCAATCCTTCAAAGATACCGTTTAGCCGTTCCGGTTGCCGGGTATCCTCGGGGTCTCAGGATGGATGCTTCCAATGGCCAAACGCGGCCGCAAGTGTTCGAAAACGAAACTGCCTGGAATGAGGGCGGCCAGTTCGCCGGAAGCTCCGACGATCATGGAATGTCCGGGATGAAAATAATCCACCCCGTTGTCCGCCATGTGATTGCAAGAGGCCATGGCCAGGCGATAGGCGCGACAATTGGAGATGCCATCCCGGCTAAAAACAACAGACTCCGCGTCCACTAAGTAACGCTGAAAGACTAAATCGTCCTCCAGCGAGGCTTCTGTGTAGCCGAGATGTCTGGGTCCACATCCTGCGGTCGGAATCAAGATCAACTGAACGCCGTCATGCGCCAGGTTCGGATAAAGATCCGGGATGCCTGTGTCAGCACAGATCACAATCGCGCATCGAAGTCCCTCGACTTCAAAGACAATCTGCTTCCCATCGCCGGGCACAAAGCCAGAAATTCCGCCTTCGACGGCGGCAGGACGAGTTTTATGCTGAAGGATCACCCGACCATCGGGATAAAAGACGCCTTGGGTGTTCCTGATCCCCTCTCTGTCCTGCTCAAGAAAGCCCGCGACGATCACGATCCCTCGGTGTTCAGCCATGCGCTGTAATTGCTTGTAGGCATCGTCCCCTGCGAAAATGCGCGGAGAATCAGCAGTATAACCTGTGACACCACATTCGGAGAAAAGCACCAGACGGGCTCCTCCGGCTGCCGCCTGCTCCACCAGCGGTTCCATGCGCGTAAGGTTGCCTTCGATGTCGTGCGGTCGGCAAAGGGACTGAGCCACAGCAAGCGGAAAGGCAGGTGATTGAGTCTTCATTTTCAAAGTTCTGGGGACGGACCCGGTTTCAAGCCAGCAAGAGCTTGAAATAAGCTATGGAATACGGGCGTGCGTCGGAATCTATGGGTTGGTTGCGGAGGCATCAACCTTCATTTGGAAAGGATTTCCGATTTTTTGCGCTTGAGTGCAAGGCCTGGCTTTCCTCGGAGCGTAGAGGAAAAGCAAAGAAATCGGGTGGCGGAAGGGGGAGGTGACCGGTTTCGGTTTTCATGCGGCTTTTTTTCTACTGCCGGGGTCGGGGGCGTGCGATCCGTCTCGTGAAGAACCGATTAGTATTCCCTTGCCCCACCCCCTCGACGTGTTGTATAAGACTTCCATGATCGTGCATGTTGTTCCCACCTCTGTCCCGCCGCTTCCCCCTCTTCGGGTGGGTATGGTGGGGGTGGGAGGATTTGGGGAGTGCCGCCGCGCATGGATGAGGCAGTCCGGACTGTATCAAATTTTGGCCTTGCATGACTGGAATCAGGCAACGGCCATGGCTGCAGCCGCTGAGGAGGGAGCCGTCTGTGTGGACAGCATGGAAGAACTTCTGTCTTTTCCGGGTTTGGAGGCAGTGGTGATCAGCACTGGCGCGAAATTTCATTGTGAGCAGTGTGTGCTTGCGCTCGAAGCCGGGCTGCCGGTTTTTGTGGAAAAACCGCTCTGTTCCACTCCGGCTGAAATGCTCAAACTTATTCGAGCGGTCCAAAAGGCCGGTCTTCCTTTTGTTGTGGGGCACAATGAACTCTCGACAGATCCGTATGTCCGGCGCACTCGGGAGCTGCTCGATTCGGGGGCGTTTGGGAAAATCTGCGCGTTTGAAAAAACAACAGCTCACTCGGGAGCATTCAAAATGAAGCCCGGTGACTGGAGGGCCGATCCAGCGAAAAATCCGGGAGGTATGCTCTTTCAGTGCGGCGTCCATGCCCTGCATGAGCTGATGTATTATTTTGGGCCAGTGACCGAGGTGTTTGCCCAAATGCGGTATGACCTGATGCCGACAAAAACAGCCGACGCGGCACTCTGCCACCTGCGTTTTGCGGACGGGTTAATCGGGACGTTGCAAGCCTACCACTGCACGCCATACCGCCACACGCTTTCGATTTTCGGATTGGAGGCCTCTCTCTACCGCGACGAGCGCCACCATGAGGCAGGCACGACATTCCTCCTGCAAAAGCGGAGCCATGATGGCGGTTATGAAGCGCACGAGGTGCTGGAACCCCTCGGCGAGAGCGATCCGACGGGCAGTCTCAGGAATTTTTACCAAGCTGTGAAGGAGCAGGATCCGACGCTGTGCTACCCGGGCGTTGTTGAGGGCGCGCGAGCGGTTGCCGTGACGTTTGCCGCCGAGGAATCGTCCCGCACTGGGGGACCTGTCGCATTGGACAAATATCTCCCCGATTCCTTGCTCCGCTCAATGCCGGTCGTCGCGGTTCATTAGCGTGGCCTTATGTCTGGGTTATCGACGGCTTTCCTGTTCCTCCGCAGTCTGCAGCGACGCTTTGCCGGACTCTGGCGGCAACTGGCCGAACGGTTTCGGGCTGTGCCTCACGACCGGTTGTTGAACGAACCGACCGCTGCGGATAACGCGCAATGGAATGATGTCGCCGCGCTGGTGCCGGCCTCGATTCGCAATGTGACGCATTTGAAATCCGCCCACGCATGAATCACCGCTCCAGGCCGATGCTGATCTTCTTGCTGGCTGCGGTTTGTTGTCCGTTCACGCTTGGTGCCGCTCCGGAGGTCGAGCCTGTGACCCTTTCTGTGAAATGGTATCGGCCGAACGGTTGGGAAGATATCAACAGCCGGGCCGAGCGCGCGGCGCAGTTTGCATTTTTCGAGAACCACCCGGATATCCGGCTGAAGCGATGGACGGCGCTGAGTCTTCCGGGCGGGATGTTCCAGCAGGCAGACCTGTTGGCCTTTGCGGGTGGCGTGGCTGCCGATGTGCAGCCGCTCTTCATTCATCAGCTCCAGTTTTTCGCGCAACAAGGCCTTCTTGCTCCGCTGGATTCCTTCCTGGCGACGGGTGGAGAAAATGGGGGGCCATGGAAAACATGGGAGACGTTCCCACCCGCGTTCCGGGATGTGGGAACATTCCAAGGCAAAGTCTATGGTTTGCCCACCGGATGCTATGTGTCGTCTTTTATTTTTCGCCGGGATGTTTTTGAGAAAGAAGGTATTGACCCGGACCAGCCGATCACCAACCTCGACGAGCTTTGGAAGCTGAGCCAGCGGCTCACTCTTGCCGGCACCCCGGGCGCAACTCCCGACCGGTTCGCGTTTAGCGTGGCGGAATTGGAGGATTCGTATCTCACGTTTCTCTGTGCCTTCGGAACGAAAATTGTGGAAGTGGAGTGGAAGGACTCCAAAGGTGTGTCCCAAGCCCGGACCACGATGGGGGATTCCGCTCCGCCCGAGGCGCTTTTGTTAGGCTGGAATCCAAGTTACCGACTCACCCTCGACTCACCGGAGGCACGGGCCGCGCTCGCCGCGATGTGGAAATTCCGTTGGGGACCATGGGTGCGCGATCCGGCAACAGGGGCGATCCGGGATGTCACGGAAGCAGAGGCCGCCGTCCTGCCCTCTGTGCAGCGAGGGGTCGTATTCCCCGCAATCCGGCAGGATGACAGGGACACTCTCGAAAGACTGCGTCGGGGCAGAACTGGGCTGGCCTTTGTGACGCTTCAACCCCGGAACGACATGTTCAATGATAATAACATCGGCATTCTCCCGTTCCCGCCACAGAAATCGGGCGGCCCCTCCCCCTCTCCTCTCTTGCCCGTGATGCTCGGGCTGAACCTTCAGCTCACCGCAAACCCGCGTGCCTTTCGTGCTGGCTGGGACTGGATCAGCTTCCAGGCCGGTCCGGACTCCTCCCGGTTGCAGAACGAGATGTTTGTGGAATACGGCCGCACACGGGCCATTTCGATCTGGGAATTGCGGCGCACGGGAATGGAGTCTCTCACATCCGAGTTCTCGGCCCAGAAACGCAGCGCACAGGAATTCCTCTACGCCGGGCAGAACATCATCCCCTATTTTAATGGATGGATTGCCGTGGATCAGGAAATCATCAACGGGGTTATTCGTCCAATGCTCGCGGACCCCAAATTCGACTATGCCGGTGCTCTTTCACAGATCGCCAACAACGCGAATACAAAGGTGCTGGGGCATCTCCCGCCGGAGGAAAAACAGAAGCGAAAAACCGGAGCCTTAATGGCGATTGCGATCACCGCACTTGCCATGCTGATTGGCGGGGCGACTTTGATCCGGAGTCAAGCCCGCCAGGCGCGCGAATCCGCGACTCGTGGTGGCGGAGTGGCCGGTGCCAACCGGCGGGCGAGGCTCGTGTATTCCGTGGCCCTCCTCGGCCCGGCACTGATTCTTTTGGCCATCTTCAGCTACTATCCAATAGGTCGCGGAATGCTAATGGCTTTCCAGGATTACCGCCTAGTCGGCGATTCGGTTTTCAATGGTCTTGATAATTTTAGCGAAGCTCTGTTTGCATCGCGTTTCTGGCTCTCGGTGATCAACACCGTCGTCTTTGTTCTTCTCAATCTGGGCATTGGTTTTATTGCGCCCTTCCTGCTCGCTGTGCTGGTGAGCGAAGTCCCGAAAGGCACCTCGCTTTTTCGGACCATCTACTACCTGCCTGCGGTGACGGCCGGCCTCGTAGTCTCCCTGCTTTGGATGAGGCTTTATCTTCCCTCAAGCGAAGGGCTGCTTAACCAGATCGCCATGCCGCTGGCAGCCGGATGGAATGCCATCGTTCCCATGAACTGGCATATCGAAACTCCTCTGCGATGGCTCGAAGACCCGAGGCTGGCTATGATTAGCGTGGTCATCCCGACGATCTGGGCTTCGGCTGGCCCGGGGGCTCTGATCTACCTGGCGGCCCTCAAGGGGATTGCCGAGGATACCTACGAGGCCGCCGATCTCGATGGGTGCACGATTTTCCAAAAGTTCCGGTACGTCACGTTCCCCGCCCTTTTTCCGCTTTTATTGATTAACTTCATCGGGGCCTTCATCGGCACTTTCCAAGGCATGGGGAACATTTTTGTCATGACCGGCGGTGGGCCAAATTTTTCTACCCATGTCCTTGCCCTGGAAATCTGGCAGAACGCGTTCCTCTACCTCCGCTTCGGTGTGGCCACCGCACAGGCTTGGATGCTCGCGGCAACCCTCATCGGATTCGTCGTCATCCAAATGCGGATTCTCGAAAAAATGGACTGGCGAAAAGCCGAAGGATGAGGACCTGACGCCATGCCTATTATTCCCACCGTTGGCCGCCGCCGCCTGAAAGCTCGCATCGTCTATGCCTTCATTTACTCCCTGCTTGCCGTGGGAGCACTTACGATTCTGTATCCGTTTTGCCTGATGCTGAGCTCCAGTCTCACCAATCGGATGGATTATGACCGGTTTGATCTGATTCCGCTGGTTCTTCGCGGAAAGGAGGCCCGTTTCGTCCACTATCTTGGCGACCGTTACGCTTCCGGCGAGTGGGATTTGTTTAAATCCAATTATCCTGGATCGCGCGTGGCCCACTGGAGCGAAATGGCCGATCACCCTGAGGAATTTTTTCGAGAAGCCGGGGTCGGATCAGTGGACGAATCCCGCATGAAAACTTACGAGGAGTTTCTGGCCTCGCTGCCCCCGGAAGATTTCGGCCTGCATCATTTGCGCCGTGCATCGGAAGCTTACCAACGGCAGGTGGTGCAGCCGCTTTTTGCTAGGCTCGGGCCCAAGGAAGTCGCAGCGGAGTTGCCCGACAATGGATCCCTTGGCGACCGCACATGGAAACCTTCGATATCTCCGGCATTCCAGAGGGTTCTGGAATTCAAAAAAACTCTGCCGGTTGAGGATCGGCTCGTTCCCACCGGAAAATCGGCCTGGATTGGCTGGCTCAAACGCGAGTGGTCGGTTAACCGGCTCAATGCGGCTCTTGGCACCCAATTTGAGACATTGGAGGAGGTGCCCTTCCTAGAGGAAAGACTGCGCGCGGAATTCTTTGAAAAAGGCGTTCCGATCCGATGGAACGGTGTTCTTCCCGAAATGCGATATGCGAAATTTCTTGGAAGTGACCGCGAGTGGGAGGCACTTCCGGTCGCCGAGTTCGACTACTGGAAGTTTCAGAAAAACCCGCTCCGGACATTCGTAAATTCGATTGTCGACAACTATCGACTGGTCGCATTTTACCTTTTCACCAAGGGACGGGCGGCGGTGAATACGATTATCCTCGTTGCGCTGAGTCTCTTCACCGCACTCACGATCAACCCGCTCGCCGCCTACGTGCTTTCGCGTTTTCGTCTGAACGCCACTTCCTCCATCCTGCTTTTTTGTCTGGCGACTGCCGCCTTCCCTGCCGAGGTCTCCATGATCCCAAGTTTCCTCCTGCTGCGGGATCTTGGATTCCTGAACACTTTCGCCGCATTGGTTCTCCCGACAGCGGCCAACGGCTTTTCGATCTTCCTGCTCAAAGGCTTCTTCGATTCGCTGCCCAAGGAGCTCTACGAGGCAGCCGAGATCGACGGCGCTGGCGAGCTGAGAAAGTTTTTGACGATTACCATGCCCCTGAGCGCTCCGATTCTTGCAGTGACCGCGTTGGGAGCGTTCACCGCCGCCTACACCGGTTACATGTGGGCCTTTGTCGTCTGCCAGGACGAGCGCATCTGGACGCTCATGGTCTGGCTTTTTCAATTCCAGCAGGAACAAAACATGGCGCGGACTCCATCGGTCGGCATGGCAGCCCTCGTCGTTGCCAGCATCCCGACGCTGATCGTTTTCATGTTCTGCCAGAAGATCATCATGCGGGGGATCATCATCCCAAGCATGAAGTGAGAGACCTTTTCAATCATGAATAAAATCGTTGGTTTCCTTGCGCTGGGATGAAGTTTTTCAGGACATGAGATGCGGGATCATCTGCGGCGTGGTGGTTCTTCTTGAAAAAGGGAGTCATCACGGCATGGATGCGGAATGCATGGTGAAGGAGCGCTACAAATTTGTCCGTTGTTCTGAAGCCGGCGTCAGCATTGTGAGCTTCAATGACCTCGATTGGTGGGTGTGGGACAGTGAGTTTGTGCGAAGCGCGGTCGGGGCAACCAATGCGCCGAAGAACGAATATGGCGGCGGCCACTTTCACATTTACCGCAGCGTCTTCCGGGGTTCGGAGGAAACGGATGTTCTCATCGGCCATACGAGCTATTTTGGCATGCGGCTGAACAACTCCATCGGGTCAAACCGATTCATTGAGGGGAAATATCATTCCTCCTCGGAGAAATGGGATTATTGCCCGTGAATCCTGGCGACAAAATCCTCTTCATCGGTGATTCGATCACGGATGCATTTCGCCGCCCCGAGGAGATCAACAATGCCTTCCAGCTCGGTGCTGGCTATGCGTTTTTAGTGGCCTCTCATTTTTTGCTCAGTCGACCGGAATACCGGTTGACTTTTGTAAACCGCGGCATCAGCGGCAATACGATGGCAAATATTCTCAGCCAATGGGATGAGGATTGTCTCGCCCTAAGTCCCGATGCGATCTGCCTTCTGGCCGGCGTGAACGACACACTTCAAGCGCGGCCACTGGAGGAAACCAGGAGCGCCTACCGAAGTATACTCGCCCGGACGATGGAGAAACTACCTGCGGTAAGGATCGTCCTGATGGAACCATACCTGGTTAAGGCCGGCACGATTACCACAAGCCAGATGGCGGATATTGCCGCACGCTGCAAAGTCATGCGCAGGGTCGCGTGTGAATTTGGAATCACGCCGCTTCCACTACAGGATATTTTTAACAATGCGCTCGCTTCCGCACCGGCCGAGTATTGGTCCTACGATGGAATTCACGCGACCGCTGCTGGGGCGGCACTCATCGCAAGAAGCCTGACGTCCCTTTGGTGTCTTCCAATCGAAGCAACCCGTGATACCCGGATGCGATGAGGAGGCCACGGCGTGGGTCCCGGTCAGGCTCTCAAGCCAGCGGCTTCTTGCAGTTTGTCGGCAATAGGAATTGCATCTGAGTGTGGAGAATTTAAGCAGGGAAGAAGTCATACGCACAGCGCTGTTTGGCCCCCAAAACCGGCAAAGCCTATCGCCAGGCTTGTCAGGCTCAGGGAATTTCATTCGACAAAAATCTCCACTGGAGCGCGAGATCCCTTCCTGAGGGGATCCGCTGGAGCAGCTTGGAGGAGGCCGGAGCAGAGCTCATTCGCCACAACAGGGCATCCTTCCGGGATCACCTGGATGGGATTTTTTCACCGACGATACGATGGCTCACCGCGGCATCATTGCGCTCCTGAAGGATGGCCTGAAGATCAGAAACGACGTGAAGGTGGCTGCCCTGGCGCACAAGGGAGGCGCGCTCCTTCGTCCTTTCTGGAAAAATATCACGCTGGTCGAAATCGACTCGGATACTATTGTTGAAAAGATGTTTTCGGTGCTGGGAAAGCTGATCCAAAGGATGAGGTTGGAGCATCAGAAAGTGGTCGTGCTGCCGCACATGGTCGGTCCCTACGGAGGCGTATCGGGGCCTTAGTCTTGAAGATCGCTCCCTTGTGACGATATATTCTGGAGGACGCGAGTAAAGTCGCGACCGGCAAGCCGAAGCCTTTTCGATGAATTTTATCTGATCTAAAATGAACCGCACCCACTACGAACTCCACAACATCGTTGAACTCGACCCCCATTCCGGTTATCCCGGCCCGCTCATCCGGCGCATCCCCAAGACCGTCGCCGAGGCGTTGGAGATTGGTGCAGTTGCCGCCGAGGATGCGATTTTGAGCGAGATTCGCTTCGTAGCCGAGAGCGGCCGCCGCCTAGCCTTTTCACTCACCTCGCTCAACGGCAACGACCTGTTTATCTATCGCGGAGATCTCGTGCAAAACCACGTCCGCCTGCCTGCCAACGGCGTCTATCGCCATATCATCGCCTTCGACAACGATGCCTTTGCTAAGATGCGCCCGGAGGCTTTTTTCGGACACATATTTTCGCCCGCCGTCTGGCGTTTGGTGTTCGATGGCCCGATTTTGTTTCACGGCATCGACCTGATGGGCTGCACCATCCGTGCGCCGCGACTCGACGAGAAGCCGCGCCGCCGTTGGCTGGCCTACGGTTCCTCCATCACCCAAGGCTACACTCCGGTGACACGCCAGCAGTCTTACGTCGCACAGACCGCCCGTCGCCTGGGTGTGGATGTGATCAATCTAGGCCTCTCGGGCTCCTGCCATTGCGAACCAGTCTACGCCGACTACCTCGCTTCGCGCGACGACTGGGATTTCGTCACCTGTGAACTCGGCGTCAACATGCGCGGCAGCTTCACTCCCGAGGAGTTTGATCGGCGTGTGCGCTATCTTGCCACCGCGCTCACCACGCGGCGCCCAGGCAAGCCTGTTGTCCTGATCTCCCCTTTCACTAGCAACGCGGATTTCCAGATTGAACCCGATACGCTCTCACGCAACACCATCGCCTTCCGTGAGAGTCTGCGGCGCATCGCGGACGAGTTTGCCGCGCGAGGCGTCCACCTCATCGAGGGAGCGGAGATCCTGCCCACATTTGCCGGCTTGACCTGCGACTTGGTCCACCCTAGCACGGAAGGTCATACCCTGATGGCCGAAAATCTCGCCGCCCGACTGCACTCGCTAGTGCTTGATTTGTTAACCGCCCAACCAACTTAAATCAAGTTCGTTGGGCGGATCAATCTTATTAGCGAGAACGATCCTGGAGAAAAAATCCGCTCCAATTCCGAGACTCCATCTCAGACGGATTTCCGACGATGAACGAAATGTGAGAGCGGACCAAGGCGATTTCGGAATCCTGCGGCCTCCCGTTTGGCGCAGCACCGCCCATAAATTTGTTATATAACACTTGAAAAGAATGTCTCTGCATAGTAGGTTGTCCTCGTGACTGGCAAATGTTCTCCCTTTAAACCGACCGTTCTGTCCTTAAGGCGACGCAAGCCTGACTACTCTTCCTTATGGCGTGGGGGTTACCACGCTGCTGCCTGTGGAGGGTCCTTTCCGAGCAGTTCCTCAAGTTGCACCGCTGAGGCCCGAACCGTACGAAGACCTTCCAAAACAAAAGCCTTTTCGCTTGTTGAAGTGGCTCTTGCCATCGGATTGCTGGCCTTTGCGGGGATTGCGGTTCTGGGTTTTCTACCGACGGCGCTAAATGTCGCACGGTCAACTTCGATCGATGGCGTGTCGTCAACGATTGCGGCGAATGTGAAAGCGGATTTGCAGCAGGTCGAATTGCGCGGCTCGGGGATTAGCTTGCGCCACTATGACCTTGCCGGGCTTGAGGTGCCTGCGAGCAGTGCCGATGCGGTCATCCAAGCTTATCGCTCCGAGAAAACACAGGCCCTGCCGGGAATGGTGCCAACGTCCCTGAAGCGCGTTTCGATTCAGGTCCTTATCAACCCCGGCAAAACACATGTTCCGGTGGATGTCGAAGGATGGGCCACCGTGCCTCCTACTCTGACGAGTAAGACATTCCGCTTTTACGTGGCGCGATGACAAAAGATTTACCCCAGAGCCGAAGACAGGGATTCAGCCTGCTCGAGTTGCTTGTCGCCATGGCCTTGCTGCTGTTGGTGGTGGGGTTGTCGGCCGGCATCCTTTCCGCCACGCAGGATGTGTGGAAACGGGTTTCTTCCCAGACCGAACAGCAACGTGGGGCACGTCAGTCCCTTGATACGGTCTCAAGACGGATTTCTCAGGCCGTGCTGAATCCTTATTGGTCGGTTGTTTATGACAATACGACGGGACAACCCCGGCGATTTGAGCGGGCCTCAGAACTCCGGTTTTTAGTTTCCCCAGCCGCCTCGATTGTGTCCACCGCAGCGGAGGCCGGGACGGCGATTTTTTTTCAATCTCCGACCGGCTATTTTAGCGATGGCAGCGGGGAGTTGGGATCCGCGCTGAACACGTGGGGTTATTTTATCGAATACGGCTCCGACCAGAGCTACCGCCCGGACTTTCTGGCCAGTGCCGGAGTGCCTGAGCAGAATCGATTCCGGCTGATCGAATTTTTGGATCCCAGTGACAACCTGGAGGTCTTCCGCCGCACCTCCGCTAAGCCCGACTATGTGGGCAGGGAATGGTTTGCGACCCCACTGGCATCACCGTTACGCAAGCGGATTCTTGCGGAAAATGTGCTGGCCTTTGTGGTCCTGCCCAGGCTCTCGAGCCTGGAAGATCCGTCCGGTGTCGCGCTGGCTTCCAATTACGCGTATGACACGACCGCGCGCAATCCCGATAAACGTTTTAATCCCAGAAACCAGCTCCCCCCGGTCGTGGAGATCGCCGCGGTCGTGCTCGACAGCAGATCGATCGCAAAAATCAACTGGGGCACTTCTCCTCCCGATCTCGGCATTGCGATGAACAGCCTTTTCAAAGATCCGGCGAAGTTAAATAAAGATCTGGAGGATTTGCGCCTGGCCCTCCGGGGGAAAAATCTGGAAGCCAGGATTTTCCGGCAAACCATCCCGATTCCCTCCGCCCGCTGGAGCACTGAGCAGAAAGATTAAAAATGATGTCCCAACCCCATAAGAGCAAAGAGCAGGGTGTCGCGTTGCTCGTCGTCCTCGCCATGATCGTAATCATGACCGGATTGGTGATCACGGTATTCATGTCTGTGACCGGCGAGAACAAAAGTGCTGCCGCAAAATTGCAGGGGGAGAGTTCCGCCCAACTGGCGTCGTCGGCACCTCAGATTGTGATGTCGCAGATCCGGGAGGCGACGGCCTCCGGCAATGCGTGGGCTTCGCAGCCGGGGATGTTGCGGACCTTCAACACAGCGGGTGCCGCCACCGGAGTTTACAAACTTTATTCTGCGGCCCGAGTTTATGCTGCGGGGAACACTTTTGCGGAAGACGAGGATGCACCGCCAGCGGCTTGGAATGTTGGAAACAACAGCGCTCTTTTTGCGGACGTTAACCGACCGGTGAGAAAGTCGGACGACAGTCTGGCCTATCCAGTCGCAGATCCGTTGGTCGCAGCCTCCAGCTTTGCTGCCAGCGGGCCGGTGCCGGGCTTCCATCGGGAGGCCAATCAGACCCCGGGATTTGCTCCAGCCAACCCCGTTTCCCCCGTCAATAATCCGATGCCGATGCCTGTGCGGTGGATTTATGTTCTGAAGGACGGTCAGATGGCCGCGCCGGAGTCCGTGGATGCAACCGGGGTCGTGACTTTTTCCAATGCCTCGACGTTGCCTAGCGCGGTAAACCCCGTTGTGGGCCGTCTCGCTTATTGGACGGATGACGATACAAGCAAGGTGAATGTTAACACGGCTGGCTTCGCCAGAAACACAGATGGGAGCAACCCTTATTGGACATTCTGGGATACGCCGATTGCGCATTCCGCCGATGAGGCCTTCCGCCTTTCGTGGAGACAACCATGGACTGGCGAATACTCGCGTTACCCGGGACATCCCGCCACCACCGGGCTGAATGTTATTTTTGATTCCCTGAATCTCAGCGACTTGCAAATCCTGACCCTCACTCCGCGTTTCAAGGCGGGTGGAACCTTGGGAGGGACGCTGGATCGAAAGATCCCGCCGACCACGGCTGAGATCAATGCTTTGCGAAAAAGTGAACGTCTCTTCGCTTCGATTGACGAGCTTTTCTACGATCCGGCCCGGGGAGCAAATGCCGCAGGGATTTCCAAAGCGGATCTTGAAGCAAGGAGGTTCTTGCTCACAGTAAACAGCCGCGCGCCGGAGACCACGCTCTGGAATACGCCGCGCTTGACGATTTGGCCGACGTTCCAGACCGCGAGCAAGCGTGGGCCGATCGATAAGCTCATCGCGTTCACCTCGACGATTGCCGGGCAACCGTTTTTTTTCGTGCGGGAAAATCCGCTCTCAACCAACGAGCTGCAAGGCATTCCACAGAATCTCGCCTCGTGGAATTACCTAAGAACCCTCTCCACAGAAACGGTTCCGGGATTCGGAGGAAGCTTTCGGGACAAATATGGGAGTGCTACCCGCGATCAAATCCTCACCTCGGTCTTCGATGCGATTCGGCTCAGCAATCTGGATGACCGCAGCGGACCTGAGGCAGGACAGGTGGATGGGTGGTCTTACACGGCAGGTAAGCTGGCGTTCTCTGATGGGAAATGGGGGACAACCAACGATAATCGTACCGCCGGCTATATCGCGCCCACGCAGGGACCGAATGCCACGCGCGGTGCCGGGCGCACCTCGACTCTCGCGGAGGTGGCCTTGTTGTTCGCTCGCCCATCCACATCGACCGTACCCGATGTGAATGGAGTCCGGGACATCGACAAAGTCAAAGTGGCCGCCCTTTACGGATTGATCACGCCCTCTGCGGGTTTGGTGAATCCCGGTCAGAACCGTCGCATCGAAGTGACGGGTTTGAGCAGCTTCACGGTCAAGGTGCTTGGAAGTCCAGGCCCACCGCAGCAGATTTTTACGAGCAACACTTTTACCGGTCGGGAATACGACAAAACGCAATCCCAGCGCCGATTGCTCGGCGGACGCATTCAGTGGAGTGCCGGCCGTGCCACGCCTTGGGGTCCACCTTTTAATTGGCCGCCAAACAACTATGGACTGCCTCCGACCGGCGATGTGGTGCTACCCTACGATGAGGCCAATCCCGATGCCAATCTTATCGAGTTTTTAGGGGGGACAATTACGGTTTCTGTCTTTTCTCCGGAAGAGCCGACTCCCGCCTCTACGCCGCTCCAAGTCTATTCCATCACGTTTCCACCGTGTCAGGCTCTCACCCCCATGCCGGTAATTGCGGGTGGTGCGGAATGGATTCCCCCAACGAGCACTTCCGGTCGTTGGGCTAGTTCCCTTTACGAGGAGCGAATTTCTTTCCTGGGAGATACCGTGCTGGCCATGCAATCCCCGACTGGTGACTTCCGCTCAGAGGTGCTGCGCCCCAGTTCTCCTGGGAGTCCGATCACAGACTTTCAGCCCCATAAACGCTACGGTGCGGTGGATTTGTTGTCCCTGCCAGGTTTTAGCGACACGACGGTGCTGCGTCAGTTTAGCCGAAGGGCTTCCTCCTTGTGGTTTGGGGCTAACGATCTCGGGGCTGTCTATCCCGAAATGAACGACCTCCTCTTTGGCAGGTTGATCGAGGGGTTTAACGCCTACCGCTATCCCCTGAACCCCTATATCCCCAGCCGCTCGGATATTACCTCGATCCAGCAAAAATTTCCGCCGGGCGATTTTTCCAATGGCCCCGGCTTGGTCACGGAAGGCAGTCTTTCACCGAAGAGTGATGAGGGGGTTGGGCTCGTGTTTGTCCAAGGCAGCCAGGTCGCAAACAACCAAATGAGCCCCTATTTCCGCAACGTCCTGATTTTTTGGGAGGTTGGCGATGGCACCTTGGCTTCTCCCAACCGACAGATTCCGTCGGCAGTCTATTTTGGTTCGGTGCCGAGCGGATCCCCGTGGCGCACGCTTCTCTTCCGCCCCGCCCGGCCCTTTCACATGGGAGGGGTGGCGCATTTTGGCGCAACCTCGCCACCCGATTACCTAATGCTCGACTGGTTTCACATGCCGGTGGTCGAGCCCTACGCAATCAGCGAGCCTTTCTCCACGGCGGGAAAAATTAATCTCAACGCCCGGCTCATGCCGTTTGGGAATTATATTCGTCGCGAAACCGCTCTGCATGCCTTGCTGCGTTCGGTCCGGATAACCGCGATGCCCGAGGGATTGGTCGGAGAAAAGGGATATTCCGAAACTCTGAAGTCGGGCAACACGCTTGAGTCAGCGGCTCCAATCTACCAGACGCGGTTCCCGGTCAACACCACCGAAACGGTTGACCTCATCCGGGCGCGGGCGGAGGGCACCGACGGAAGTAACAAGCGGGTCTATCTCACCAATGCGGAAATCTGCTCCGTTGACCTCGTTCCGGAGGGCTTCACCAAAGGGAATCTCGCCTCGTTCTGGGCCGACAAACGCACCACCGGTGACAACAGCCGCGAAGCTCCCTACTCATCGATCCTTCCCCGGCTCACCGCCAAATCCAATACCTTCACGGTGCATGTGACCGCGCAGGCTCTGCAAACGACCGAAAGCAACGGCGGCTGGCGGGAGGGACGGGGAAATATCGCTTCGGAATGGCGCGGATCGTTCGGGATCGAGCGCTACATTGACCCGAATGACAGTAAATTCGACCCCACCTCGGCAGATTATGCAGGGGCCGCCGCCACGAATTTTCTCTCGGGCACGGTGTCGGTGGAGCCTTTTTACAAATTCCGCATCTTGGGACAGCGGAGGTTCGATCCGTGATGCATCATCGTTTTCTGAAGGTGACGGGGAGCCTTGCTCGCTTCCAGAATCATGGAAATTCTTTCAGAATTCCGCCGCGCGCATTTTCGCTCATTGAGCTTCTGGTGGTTATCGGGATCATCGCCTTGCTGAGCGCTCTCGCTATGCCGGCCCTCAATTCCGTGCTTCAGGGGGGGCAACTCTCGCAGGCGACGACCTTGAGCATCTCCACGCTTTCTCACGCGATGCAACGCGCCACTTCCGGAAACCAGGCTGTCACAATGCGACTCATCGCCGGGGCCAATGGGGGCAAGTATCGCTACTTGCAGCTGCTTGTGCGCCAGCCCGCCGGAACCTTTCGTCCGCTGGAGCGCTTGGTGAAACTTCCCGATACCATACAGATTGCGACGGATCCTAAGCTTACCTCGTTTTTCAATCGCCCGGTGCAAACCGCAGGCACGAATGATCCGACACTGCCCAATCTCGGTGCCGGCTATCGTTTCGTTGAACTTCAAATCCGGCCGGATGGACGTTTGGGATTAGCTGTTGGAGAGAAATGGTTTATGACCCTCTTCGCGGAGCGCGAAGATCCGGCGCGGTCATCGCCACCGGCGAACTTTGCAACGATTCAAGTCGATCCCGTCAACGGAGGGATTACGTTTTTTAGGCCGTGAGGAAGCGTCTGGCGCGAGATTTCTCTTCAGACATGGCGGCATGTGACGTTATTTCTGTCGAGCTCCGTATGCTTTTCCGCGGCGAATGCGAGGCGCGATCCAAGAATCCGGTTCCTTCACCGTCCCCGAATTAAGTTCTTCGGCGAGTTTGTCGAGAGCGGCAGCGGCCATTGCACTTGGGTCGTTTTCGACAAGGATCAGATCATCCTCATAGGGCAGCAGAACCGACGAACCCTTGTTCGCACTGATCATTAGATGAATATCACGGCGCGGGTGAATGCCAAGCCGAAGCAAAGCCATTAGCACCCCACGGCCCATCACGTCATCGGTGACGAAGAGTCCATCCGGAGGATCTTTCGGAAAGGTCATTTTCACGAGATTGTAGGCAAACTGTTCCCAGTTATCCTTGTGTGGCACGAGAGGAGCAAACCAACTGTATTCCCAGTGATGGGCGCGATTGTAATCCAAGCCGCAGGCGGCCAGAGTCTCAATATAAAAATCGCTTTCCTCGGGTTTGTTCACCCCGAGAAGCCCGACCCGCTTGCATCCCAATGTGGCAAGTTGTTTAACCGCTTTTTGGATCGCTGCTTTCCGGTCAGTGCCCACCCGGTGCTTTGCGGCTTTGTTTGAGGAGGTCACCACCGTGGGCAGTTTCCATTTTTGTGTCCATTTGATATCATCAGACGATCGGGGCGATGCCAGCAGGATTCCATCTAAACGGTGATTTTTCAGATCCCTCAGAAGATCGCCGTGCGTGAGAGCCTGCACGTGCGGGTCATTTTCGTTGATGTAGAACCGGAGTTCATAACCAAGAGTGGCGGCATGGTGTAGCGCAGCATCGAACAGCAGCATCCAAAAATCCGAAGGGTGACTCAGGGACACATTCGCACCTAGAATGAACGCGATTTTACGCTTGTTGACTGTAGCAGTTGCAAAGATGCCGCGTCCGTGTTCGCACACGATGGCCCCACGCAGTTCTGCCTCTTTCATGGCGCGATCGAGTGTGGCCGTGCTGACATCGAGAATCTCACACAACTCGCGGACTCCCGGCAATTTTGCCCCAGGCCCCTCGGTTTTGGCAATTTCCACAAGGCCCTCGACCGCCTTGGCTCGCTTGCTGTTTCGGGGAGTCACCAGCTTCTCAGCAAGAACAGTCGGAGCGGAAATACTGGCCATATTCTCCTTTTGTATAACAAAGCCCCAGTGGGATGGAAACCAATTCTGCGCCGCAACAAGCCCGCGGGTGCGGGACAAAAATCTTCTAAACCAAGGGTGCATTTCTCTTCAGCCCTTGGCACAGAGTTGCCGGCCCGTAAATAAAGGCGCGCGGCAACAGACAAAATAATATCATTATCGTCATTGAAAATGATGTAACAGATAATATGTTGGCGCATATGGCAATGGGGAATCAAGAACTGACGAAGCAAATCGCGGATCGGATTAGGCTGGTGCGGCTCGCTCATAATTGGAGCCAGAAAGAGGTCGCCGCACGCTCTGAGGTTCCGATGGCGACTTACCGGCTTTTTGAAACCACAGGCCGGATCAGTCTCGAAAGGCTTCTGCGCGTGGCGACGGCTCTGCATCGCGTTCGAGACTTCGAGAACCTTCTTGCCCCGCTGCCATTCCGATCCATCGACGATCTGGTGGACAAACGGCCCGTGCGGAAGCGGGGCCGGAGCGTCACCGTATGATCCTTTCTGCCTTCATCGGAAAGGATCGGGTCGGAAGGCTTGCCGACAGCCCGGATGGGTCAGGGCGCATCTTCTTTGAATACGATCCGGCTTGGCAGCGGAACGGGATCGAACTCTCGCCGTTCTTTCTCCCGTCATCGCTCTCCGGGCCGACAGGCTTTGACTTTCCGGCTTACCCGGCGGTAAAAATCTATCCGGCCTCATGTGGGACAGTTTGTCCGATTCGTGGGAGATGCCGCTTCTCGAAGCCCGGATTCGCAACGCAGGACTCAATCCGTTTCATGCGTCTGGCACCGTGTTCCTGTCGCACATCGGCAGCGCGGGCATGGGAGCCCTGCGCTACGAACCGGACTGCACAACCCCGGATGAAGAGAATTTCCTGACTTCACTGGAGAAGAACGACGCGGAAGCCCTCCAGGCCCAGCAGGATCAACCTCCATCGGACATGAGCGCATTGAAGGAGCTTCTCAAAGTGGGATCGGCCATCGGAGGAGCGAAACCCAAAGCGGCCCTCTACGTCGAACGCGACGGCTCCCGGCTTTCCCTCTCGCAAGTTGAAGGGTTCGATCCGTGGGTTGTCAAACTTTCGACGCTCCCTTCTGGACACAAAGAGTCCAACTAGGCTGGCCGCGTCGAATACGCATTCTCGCTTATGGCGCGAGCGGCTGGCATCAAGATGCCGGAGACACGCCTCTTCACCGTGCAATACGCGAAAGGAGCGCGCGGGCTTTTCGGGATCAGGCGGTTTGATCGGGGAGTTGACGGTTCCCGCATTCATATGCAGACCTGCGCCGCCTTGCGCCACGTCATGCCGATTCGCAGCGCGGGCAGCTACGAGGGGATCGCTCGCGACACGCTGGAACTCACCGGAGATCGCCGCGATGTCACCGAATTGTTCCGCCGCTGCGCGTTTAACGTCATGGCTGGCAACAGCGATGACCACCTTAAGAATTTCAGCTTCCTCATGGGGTCAGATGGGATCTGGCGATTGTCTCCGGCTTACGACCTCACGCCCAGTGACGGGCCGCGAATCGGGAATGAAAACCAGGAGAAGAAAGCCCAATGCACGTCGGTCGCCGGGACTTTCTCTCCGGGGCGAAGCGATCTTCTTAAGTGCGCTAAAACGATGGGCGTTGATGGCGGGGTAATCTTCGACCAAATGCGGGAAGCGCTTTCGCAATGGAGCGTGTTTGCAAGCGACGCGGGCCTCAAAGAGTCTGTCGCCGCGAAGATCGAGGCCGATTTCGGTGCCGGATAGGCGCATATCCAGGCAAGACCCGGAGGATTTTTTTTCCGCAAGACCCCCGGGCTGACGACGGGCGCTATTCCACCGAAAACAGCGAAGAACCTGAGTTTCTCAAAATCTCTGCGGAAAAATCAACTCCTTCTGGAAGGCGATCATCTCCCGCACAAGGGAGCGGATAAGGTCCGGGTTGGCTGGCACCAGGGGATCGAGAAGAAGAGCTTCGACCAGCGTGTCCTCGTCAAAGGCACGGCAGCATTGGGCCAGCAGGGTTTGCGAGTGCCCGACCCTCTCGATCTCGCGGGTGATTGCTTCAGGAAAGGCGACTGTTGGGCGATGCACAACTCCTCCCTCGATGCGGCAGAATAGTTCAACATGGTGCTTATCGGCAACCCCGGCGATGGCACCTGCATTCGGAAGATTTAAGTGGGTGTCAAAGCGTTCTCCTGTGTGAAACGCGGCGACGATTTCGGCGATGGGTTCGTGGCTATGGGTCAGTCGCCATTCGTCCACCCGGGGCGGATCGGCCCGTGCCGCCTCGAGATCTTGCACCAATTGGGCACGGCGGACGTCGTGACGCTCGCCATGCAGCGGATTTATCTCTGCTGCAATGGGATCGACTCCCCACGCCCGTCCAAATCCCCAGCGCTGGGTGAGGAAATCCGGCAGAAACTCAATCGGGTGCCGCGCGTAGTTGCCCGCCAGGACGCCGAAGCGGGACCACACGGCCTCGCGGAACGTGGTGTCAAATATACCGGGGACAAGTTCGCCCAAATCGCTCTGCTCGTATATCCGGTCCCGGATCCTGAGCCGATTCACAAAAACAAAGTGGTTGTTGCCCGCCAGTTCCACCCTTACTGGAAATGTCGTCGCATCGTAAATCCGGTCGTAAGACGCGTGCGGGTCCACCAGGCCAAGCGCCTTGGCAAAAATCACCTCGGTGTCGATGTAGCCGTGGCAAAACCCGAAGACCCGGATGCCAGGAATATTATCCAAGCTCGCCGTCAGAGCGTTGAGAGGATTGGTGAGTTGGATGAGGACCGCGTTTGGCGCGCCGACTCTCGAAAGTGTTTCTGCAATTTGCCGCAACGCCGGGGCATGACGCAAGGCACGCAACGCTCCACCTGGACCGGTCGTGTCGCCCACAGCTTGGAATATACCATCCAGTTGGGGATGCAATGCGTCGTAGCGCCAAAGTCGGTCTCCGCCCACCGCAATCGCCGTAAGGCAGGCGGTCACTCCGCGTAGTCCCTCCGCCAAATCCGTGTGTGCCGTGAGCCTCTGGCGGCCTCCCATTCTCACGCGTGCAAACTCCAGCCACTCGTGCACCAATTCCAGGCGGTCTCCGTCAACGTCGATCAACCGAATCTCCGCTTCGGCCAGGTCGGGGTTGGTGAAAAAATCGATCACAATCGAGCGCCCCCAAACGATGGAGCCTGCTCCAACCACTGCGAGAATAGGAGATGATTTTGGGTCAATATTGTTGCTCATTGGAATACTCGGAAATCGGATTGTAATCGAAACTATGTGTTCTACAACAATAACGTTGACGCGAAGTGCCGGGCGGATAAAGTCCGCCAAGGTTCTATTATTTGTTTCACCGCACAAACCGTTTGAAAATGAAATCCACCCACACCATCAGCTCTCATAAGCTTT
>Ga0209490_10001042_pt1 | contig 27111 bp, 27 predicted proteins | sample MAT06_FD_187209 | JGI IMG/M metagenome (GOLD analysis project Ga0209490, IMG submission 187209) | Freshwater microbial communities from Lake Fryxell liftoff mats and glacier meltwater in Antarctica - MAT-06 (SPAdes) (version 2) | ecosystem: Environmental > Aquatic > Freshwater > Ice > Liftoff... | reverse complement strand
CCTGAAAAGACAGATTTGCGTCTGAGTTCAAGGCGAAATTCTTTAATTAATAAATGCAGGACAATCAAAGTTTTTTGAATCTTTAAGCGCTTTTTGGCAAATTTCTAATTCCAATCCACATTAACGACAGAAGTAGACCCAAAAATGCCCCGCCCAGTAGTGACTTCATCTTGTGATTACCAGACGTATTTTCATACACCGAAAAACCAATTATAACTACAACATTGCCTATGTGAGTAAGGCTATCGAGATAGAGAAATTTTTGTCGAAAAAGATTTACAACTTCCGTGCTTGCGGTGCCTGCTTTTTTATTTTTGTCAAAATCGCTGATTTCTTCATCGATTTTAGAGGATATATTTTTAAAAAATTTCTTCTTTAATTCAACTTGGTTTTGATAAAACTCGTTTCTTTCCAAATAACCTACAATCGCTTTTTGCAGCGTTGGCAAATCAGCAGGTTTCTTGGTTTTCAATTCAATAGTCATCTCTTTGATACCTCCGTTTGCCAGCTCGGGGGTCTTCAAAAATAAGTAGGTGATTGCGCTTGCTTCTTCTTGAGTTATTTGTAACCTGCTAGCTAGCTCTACGATCCGGCCTTGCCCAATTAGCAAGTGAAGCTCGTCTGTGATCGACCGGCCTACTGAAGTTGTCATGATATCAGAACGAATCATCATGTTACTTCTGTAGATGTCGTGCAGCTTATTGTCATAAACGTATCCAGCCGCAACTCCAATTGTTACCAGAATTAAAATAGCAACAATATTTTTTATCACCAACTTCTTGATCTGAAGTATCAGTTTCACTAAGTCAATTTCATCGTCTTCGCGCATTGATCACATTTTCTCACAAAGAAAGCGTATTAGTTCTTTGTAAGCTAAGCAATTTGCTAATTTTGCATCCGTTACTCTTTTCAATTTAATGGACAAAATACTAGTCACGGGTGCAGCTGGATTTATAGGCTACCATTTATGCGAAAGACTATGCGAGATCGGTTTCGAGGTAGAGGGAATAGACAACATAAATCCGTATTATGATATTCGGCTGAAAGAGGCGCGGGTTCAAAAGCTGTTATCGCATGCAACCTTTGCTTTTTCAAAAATTGATTTGATAAACAAGGAACGGGTCGATGAGCGGTTTCAACTGAAAAAATTTGACTACGTGATAAACTTGGCCGCCCAAGCGGGTGTTCGTCATTCCATCACAAACCCATACGTATACCTGAAAAGCAATGTTGAAGGTTTTCTAAACATTTTGGAGGCCTGCCGTCATCATCCAGTAAAGCATCTCATTTACGCGTCCTCTAGTTCAGTTTACGGTGCCAATAAAAAAATGCCTTTTTCTACCCATGACAATGTCGACCATCCACTTGCATTATATGCCGCTAGCAAGAAAAGTAACGAACTAATGGCGCACGCATATTCGTCCTTGTATAACATCCCTTCTACCGGTCTTCGTTTTTTCTCGGCCTACGGCCCCTACGGACGGCCTGACATGGCTTTGTTTATTTTTACAAAAGCCATTCTGGCAGGCACCCCCATCAATGTCTACAATCACGGTAAAATGAAAAGGGATTTTACTTACATCGATGATTTGGTGGAAAGTGTTACCCGGCTTATTCCAAAAGCTCCTTCACCCAATGCAAACTGGGATGCATCAAACCCTGATCCCGCAAGCAGCTTTGCCCCCTATCGATTATTTAATGTAGGCAACAACAACACAGTTGAACTGATTCGTTATATTGAAATTATCGAGGAGAAACTGGGTCGCAGGGCGATAAAAAATTTCCTTCCGATACAAGAAGGTGATGTGCCCGATGCGCTTGCGGATGTTGAAGACTTAGAAAGGGAGATTAATTTTAAACCCTCGACACCGATTGAGGTGGGCGTTGGAAAATTTATAGATTGGTACCTAGATTATTACAAAGTTAAATTATAGAATGGAAAAAATAGGAGTAATTGGGCTAGGGTATGTTGGGCTACCATTGGCAGTTGAGTTTGGGAAAATTGTAAGCGTTGTTGGGTTTGATATCAACGAAGCTAGAATCAACGAATTAAAAACAGGTTTTGATAAGACCTTGGAAGTTGATCGGGAAGAGCTGATGGGAGCTGTGAATCTTTCTTTTTCGGCTGATCCAAAAGATTTAAAGGGTGTAAACTTTTTTATTGTCACAGTTCCAACTCCAGTCGATCAATACAAAAAACCAGATCTCACACCTCTCAAAAAAGCGAGCGAAACAGTAGGCCAAGTCTTAAAGAAAGGGGATATTGTCATCTATGAGTCAACTGTCTATCCAGGTTGCACAGAAGAAGATTGCGTGCCGGTATTGGAAAAATTCAGTGGACTAAAATTCAATGTCGATTTTTTCTGTGGTTATTCCCCCGAGCGCATCAATCCAGGAGATAAGCAGCACCGCCTGCCAAACATTAAAAAAGTTACAAGCGGAAGTACACCTGAAATTGCAGAGATCGTTGATCAGCTTTATAAGAAAATCATTGTTGCCGGAACGCATAAGGCTTCCAGTATCAAGGTGGCGGAAGCCGCAAAAGTTATTGAGAATTCGCAACGCGATATCAACATAGCATTCGTCAACGAATTATCATTAATCTTTGAACGAATGGGAATTGACACGCATGAAGTTCTGGAGGCAGCAGGAACAAAATGGAATTTCCTTCCCTACAAGCCAGGCCTCGTGGGCGGCCATTGCATTGGAGTGGATCCATATTATTTAACTTACAAAGCTGACAGCTTGGGGTATTACCCGCAAGTAATCTTGGCTGGTCGCAGGATCAATGATAATATGGGAATTCACGTGGCCAATCGCGTCATCAAATTAATGACCCAAAACAATTTAGCCGTAAAGAATTCTAAAATTCTTGTTTTAGGAATAACCTTTAAAGAGAATTGCCCTGACATCCGAAACAGTAGAGCAATTGATGTAATAAGAGAACTTCAAAGTTTTGGAGCCGATGTAGAAGTTTATGACCCTCATGCTGACAACGAGGAGGTTAAACACGAGTATGGCTTGGCATTAATTGCCGAGTTAAACAAACACTATTCTGCCATTGTTCTGGCCGTAAGTCATGAGGAATTTAGAGCGTTAAAATGGAACTCCATTAAGAACGATCGAACAATTATTTATGACGTGAAAGGATTTTTGGATAAGGGAGAAGTGAGCGCAAGATTATAGTCAAATGAATAGCACAAAAAAAGTTCTATTAACAGGTGGAGCCGGTTACATTGGTTCACACACAGCTGTTGAGTTAATTCAACAAGGATTTGACATAGTCGTCATTGATGATTTTTCGCGAAGTGAAAAGAGGATGATAGATGGCATTGAAAAAATCACCAATCAAAAACTCATTTATTATCAAGGTGACTGTGGAGATCTAAAATTTCTAGATTTTGTTTTTGAAAAGGAAAAAATTGAATCTGTTATTCACTTTGCCGCTTATAAATCCGTAAATGAATCGGTCGTAAATCCGTTGCTCTATTACCAGAACAACATTGGCTCCATGGTTTCTTTGTTGAGCACTATGGAAAAGCATGGGGTAACAGAATTAATTTTTTCATCTTCTTGCACTGTTTATGGACAACCCGACCAAGCCGTGGTCGATGAAACAGCACCTTTTAAAAAAGCAGAATCTCCTTATGGAGCCACCAAGCAAATGTGTGAACGGATTTTAGAAGACAGCACACGTGCTAATCAAAAATTAAGAGCCGTTTCGTTGCGCTATTTCAATCCAGTGGGGGCACATCCTTCTGCTTTGATCGGAGAGTTACCGATTGGAGTCCCGGGCAACTTGGTTCCCTACGTGACTCAGACTGCTATAGGTCTTCGCGGGAAGCTAACCGTGTTTGGGAATGATTATAATACGCCAGATGGAAGTTGCGTTCGCGACTTTATTGATGTGGTAGATTTAGCGAAAGCCCACATTGCAGCTTTGAAAAAAGTAAGTACACTGGCTAATCGCTGTGAAGTTTTTAATCTGGGAACAGGTGAAGGCGTGACTGTTTTAGATTTAATAAAGAGGTTTATTGCGGCCACCGGAATACAATTAAATTATGAAATTGGTCCGCGCAGGGCTGGCGATGTAGAAAAAATTTATGCCAATCCAGCCAAGGCTGAGAAACTGCTGGGATGGAAGACCAAACTATCACTTGAAGATTCGCTGATACATGCTTGGCAGTGGGAGAAAAATAGTAAGGCCAACCGATGACAAAAATTCACATGGTTGATTTGCAGGGGCAATATCTGCGTATAAAATCAGAAATCGATTCAGCTATTGAATCGGTGCTGTTCTCGACAGCTTTTATTCAAGGCCCGGCTGTGGGTGAATTTGCAAAGGCACTTTCAGTTAAAAATCAAAATGTAGATGTCGTTCCATGCGCCAATGGAACAGATGCGTTGCAAATAGCCATGATGGCGCTAGGATTAAAGCAAGGTGATGAAGTCATTTTGCCAGTGCATACCTATGTTGCCACTGCGGAGGTGATAGCACTATTGGGATTTACGCCAGTATTTGTAGACGTGGATCCTGCTACATTTAATTTGGATGTTACGAAGATTGAAGAAAAGATTACATCTAAAACCAAAGCCATTGTGCCCGTTCACTTATATGGGCAATGTGCCGACATGGAGCCAATCTTATCTATAGCCAAGCAATATGATTTATTTGTGATTGAAGATGTTGCGCAGGCGCTTGGCGCGGAATACCGATTTACAGATGGCACCATAAAAAAGGCTGGCACCATGGGCATCATTGGTACTACTTCTTTTTTTCCCTCAAAAAATTTAGGCTGCTATGGCGATGGAGGTGCTCTCTTTACCTTCGATGCCTCGTTGGCTGAAAAGATGACCATGATCGCCAGTCATGGCCAGAAAGTAAAATACCACCATGATATAATTGGTATCAACAGCCGGTTGGATACATTGCAGGCAGCCATCTTGCAAGTGAAGTTGAAATATTTGGAAGAGTACACAAAAAAGAGAAATGAGGCAGCTGATTATTACGATCAAATGTTGAGCCATTGTGAGTTTATCGAAATCCCCGTAAGGGCAAAAAATTCCACCCATGTCTTTCATCAATATACATTGAAGGTAAAGGGCATTGACCGCGATCAGTTTAAAAAATACTTAGAATCAAAAGGTGTGCCTTCGATGATTTATTATCCTGTGCCGCTGCACCTTCAAAAGGCTTACCGCAAACCCGGCTTCGGGGAAGGTTCATTCCCGGTAACGGAGCAGCTTTCAAAAACAGTCCTTTCATTGCCCATTCATACCGAAATGACCCCAGAAGAATTGACTTACATTTGTGATGTGATTAAAGAATACCCCAAGCACTAGTGCCAAGAAGTATGCAATTTTTTGATTGGAGAAATATATTTTTAACCTGAGTAGAAACAAGATTTTTTAAACTAAGAGCGTAGTAGTATGGCTGATCCTCAAAAGTATTTTGCTCACGAAACGGCCGTTGTAGATGAGGGTTGTGAGATTGGTGTAGGTACAAAAATTTGGCATTTCTCGCACATCATGCCTAATTGTAAAATTGGTCAGAACTGTAACATTGGTCAGAATGTGGTGGTGTCTCCAGAAGTGATTTTAGGCAACAATGTGAAAGTACAAAACAACGTATCAATTTATACGGGGGTTATTTGTGAGGACGATGTATTCTTAGGCCCCTCTATGGTTTTCACCAATGTAATAAACCCGAGAAGTGCCGTCATCAGAAAAAACCAATATGCAAAAACGTTGGTGAAAAAAGGCGCATCGATTGGTGCCAATGCCACCATTGTCTGCGGGCATAGTATTGGGAGCTTTGCATTTATCGGGGCAGGTGCAGTGGTAACCAAAATGGTACCCGACTACGCCTTGGTAATGGGAAATCCAGCTCGGCAAACCGGATGGATGAGCGAGTACGGGCACAAACTTTCTTTCGATAAAAATGGCGATGCCACCTGTCCGGAAAGTGGTGAAAAATATAATTTGAAAAATGGAGTGGTATCAAAGCTGTGAGGGCTGTGAACCAAGGCCACGAGCCTCAAGCTGCAGGCCACAGGCTGATAGCATGAACATTTTGATTTGTTGCGTAAATCCTGTTAATCATTAAATCCTAACAATCATGGCAAATTTTGCATTGATAGGCGCTGCCGGCTACATCGCCCCCCGTCATTTACAGGCCATTAAAGATACTGGCAATAACTTAGTGGCTGCACTCGATCGTTTTGATAGCGTAGGAATTATGGATTCCTATTTCCCTCAAGCAGATTTTTTTACAGAGTTCGAGCGGTTTGATCGCCATATTGAAAAGCAAAAGCGATTGGGTAAAAAAATTGATTACGTGAGCATTTGCTCTCCTAACTACCTACACGATTCACACATCCGATTTGCGTTGCGCAATCAAGCAGATGCCATTTGCGAAAAACCGTTAGTCCTGAATCCATGGAATGTGGATGCTTTGGCAGAAATCGAAAAAGAAACCGGTAAAAAAGTATATACGATTTTGCAATTACGTCTCCACCCAAATATCCAAGCCCTAAAAAAGAAGGTGGAGGAAACAAAAGGCGGGAAGATATTTGACGTGGATCTTATTTATATCACCTCAAGGGGCAAATGGTATTTCCATAGTTGGAAAGGCGAAGAAATAAAATCGGGTGGCATTGCTACCAACATTGGCATTCATTTTTTTGATATGCTGCTGTGGGTTTTTGGAAATGTGAAGAAGAGTACTGTCTCTGCGTATGAGGCAGACCATGCCGCTGGGCGGTTGGAATTGGAAAGAGCCAACATCAATTGGTCGCTCAGTATTAACGAAGATCATCTTCCGCCTGAAGTTAAGGCAAAAGGTAAGCGTACGTTTCGATCCTTAAAAATGGATGGAGATGAGATTGAATTTAGTGATGGCTTTACAGAGTTACATACCAACAGCTATAAAGAGATTTTGGCTGGAAGAGGTTTTGGGCTAGAAGAGGCAAAGCCATCCATCGAATTAGCCTATCAACTTCGGCAATCGAAGGGCGAATAACTTTTCGTAAATTCGCGGTTTAATTTTCATCCATGAAGGGAATTGTTTTGGCAGGGGGCTCGGGCACACGGCTTTACCCGCTCACAAAGGCTGTCTCGAAGCAGATGCTTCCAATTTATGATAAGCCGATGATCTATTATCCCTTGTCGGTGTTGATGCTCGCTAACATCCGAGAAATCCTGATTATATCCACCCCCCATGATCTTCCTCTTTTTAAAAGCCTATTGGGCGATGGATCAGAACTTGGCATAACGCTAGAATACCGCGCCCAACCTTCGCCTGATGGGTTGGCGCAAGCATTTTTGATCGGTGAATCTTTTTTAGGTAACGATTCCGCTTGTTTAGTGTTGGGGGATAACATTTTTTACGGTTACAATTTTTCTTCTCAACTAGAGCTGGCCAGTAAGATCACGAAAGGTTCGGTTGTGTTTGGCTATTATGTAAATGACCCCCATCGTTATGGAGTTGTAGATTTCGATGAGGCGGGGAAGGTTTTGTCAATAGAAGAAAAACCAAAAGACCCCAAATCCAATTATGCGGTAACGGGTTTGTATTTTTACGATAATACCGTAGTTCAAAAAGCTAAAACCGTTAAACCTTCACACCGAGGAGAGCTCGAAATTACTGACTTGAACAAATTATATTTAGAAGAAGGGTCATTACAAGTAAAATTATTAGGCAGAGGCATGGCTTGGTTAGATACCGGCACGCACGAATCCCTAATTCGCGCATCTACTTTCGTAGAATCTATTGAGGAGAGACAAGGATTAAAGATTGCTTGTTTGGAAGAAATTTCTTTTCGTAAAGGATACATCACCAAAGAACAGTTATTGGAATTGGCCAAGCCACTTTCGAAAAATCAGTACGGTCAATATTTGATCAAGGTGGCGAATGAAAAAATAATCAAGTCGGTGTGATGAACGTGATTCAAACAGGATTTGATGACATGGTGATTTTAGAACCAAAGGTGATGGAAGATGCCCGCGGCTACTTTATGGAATCGTATCACTACAATGATTTGAAACTACAGGGCATTGACATTCTTTTTGTTCAAGACAATCAATCGAAGTCACAAAAAGGAGTATTGAGGGGATTGCATTTTCAAAATGCACCACATGCACAAACTAAATTGATACGGGTATTGTCTGGAGAGATTTTAGATGTAGTGGTTGATTTAAGAAAAAATAAATCAACCTTTGGAAGGGCATATTGCATTAAACTTTCTTCAGAAAACAGAAAGCAGTTGTTGGTACCCAAGGGCTTTGCGCATGGGTTTCTCGTCCTGAGCGAAACAGCAGAGATTTTATATAAATGTGATGAATTTTATCATCCCGAGGCAGAAGGTGGTATCATGTATAATGACCCGGCTTTAAAAATTGATTGGGGTATGTCCGCTTCAGAGTTAATTTTGTCGGGCCGAGATATAAATCATCCTACTTTAGAAAAAGCAAGTTTTAATTTTTAAGAATACATGAAGAACTTATTGGTTACCGGTGGAGCAGGCTTTATTGGATCTAATTTCATCGTGCATTTTCTGGAACACTATACCGACTACAAAATTATAAACTTGGATCTGCTTACTTATGCAGGTGATTTACTAAACCTAAAAGAAGTACAAGGTAATGAACGATACGTATTTGAAAAGGGTGATATCTGTGACCGGGAGTTTGTAGAAGGATTGTTTTCCAACTATAAATTTTCGGGGGTGATTCACTTTGCAGCAGAATCGCACGTAGACAATTCCATTGAAGGACCGGAAGCATTTATTCGCACCAATGTTTTTGGAACATTTACGTTACTAGATGTCGCCAGGAAAACTTGGATGGACGAGCCTTTTAAAGTTAAAAGTGGAATGGAATCTAACCGATTTTTACATATTTCCACCGATGAAGTCTATGGAACGCTAGGCGAAGAAGGTCTCTTTACGGAAACAACTCCGTATGCACCCAATAGTCCATACTCTGCGTCAAAGGCGAGCAGTGATATGTTAGTGAGAAGTTATTTTCACACGTATGGATTAAACGTAGTGACTACCAATTGTTCAAATAATTACGGTCCTAAGCAGCACAAAGAAAAATTAATTCCGACCATCATTAGAAAAGCCTTGGCCGAACAGCCCATCCCTATTTATGGTGATGGTAAGAATGTTCGCGATTGGTTGTATGTATTGGATCATTGCAAAGGTATATCACTTGTTTTTCAGAAGGGAAGGTCAGGGGAAACCTATAATGTGGGCGGCAGAAATGAACGCAACAACAACCGGATTGCAGATAAAATTTGTTCTTTACTAGACCACCAAAAACCACGGGCGAACGGTAAGTCGTATTTAGAATTAATCACGTTTGTAAAAGACCGAGCAGGTCATGACAAACGATATGCGATTGATGCGACTAAGATTGAAAAAGAACTAGGTTGGAAGGCGGAGGAGGTTTTTGACACGGGCATTCAAAAAACCATTGGCTGGTATTTATCTAAGTAAATATTTTTTCAGTAAAACATTTTAATTTTTGATATGGCAAAACGAGCACTAATAACCGGTATTACTGGACAAGATGGCGCCTACTTAGCTGAATTGTTGTTGTCCAAGGGCTATGAGGTTCACGGATTAAAAAGAAGAAGTTCGTTATTTAATACCGATCGGATCGATCACCTGTATCAAGATCCCCACGAAGAAAAAGTAAAACTCAAACTTCACTATGGCGACTTAACGGATTCTGTCAATGTAATTCGGATCATACAAGAAGTGCAGCCAGATGAAATCTATAATTTAGGTGCCATGTCTCATGTGAAAGTTAGCTTTGACATGCCAGAATACACTGCCAATGCCGATGGAATCGGGGCACTCCGAATTTTGGAAGCGATTCGAATACTAGGCCTACAAAATAACACGCGTTTTTACCAAGCTTCTACTTCTGAACTGTATGGATTAGTGCAGGCCGTCCCTCAGAGTGAGACCACACCGTTTTATCCCCGCTCACCCTACGCAGTCGCTAAATTATATAGCTATTGGATTACGGTAAACTACCGCGAAGCGTATAACATTTTTGCCAGCAACGGCATCTTGTTTAATCACGAATCCCCTTTGCGGGGAGAAACCTTTGTAACCAGAAAAATTACAAGAGCCGCGTGCCGAATTTTTTTGGGGCTGCAAAAGACGGTCTTCATGGGCAACATAGACGCCAAACGCGATTGGGGTCATGCCAAAGATTACGTGAACGCAATGTGGCTGATGATGCAACACCACAAGGCTGATGACTTTGTTATTGCAACGGGGGTCACAACTTCTGTCCGTGATTTCATTCTAAAGGTGTTTCAAAAATTGGGTATCACTATTGAATTTAGAGGGACGGGCATTGAAGAAAAAGGAGTCGTGACAAAAGTTTCAAATGCCGAGACAAAACTAAAAGTAGGCGATGCGGTGATGGAGATAGACCCAAAATATTTTCGCCCTACCGAGGTAGAGCTTTTGATTGGCGACCCTACCAAAGCCAAAAAGGAGTTGAACTGGGAATTGAAGCACGACTTAGATAGCCTTATTGATGACATGGTGATGAGCGACCTTCAACTCTTTAAACGAGACGATTATTTAAAAGAAGGTGGTCACAAAATTTTTCAATATCACGAGTAATGGATAAGGGAGCAAAAATTTTTGTGGCGGGGCATCGGGGTATGGTAGGCTCTGCCATTGTGCGAAAACTTGAAAAAGAAGGTTACCAGAATTTGATTCTTAAAACCTCATTCGAACTTGACTTACGGAATCAATCGGCTGTCGAAAAATTCTTCGCGTCAGAAAAACCGGAATTCGTTTTTTTAGCGGCAGCCAAAGTGGGCGGCATCATGGCCAACAATATTTATAGGGCCGACTTCTTGTATGAGAATTTGATGATCGAAAGCAATGTGATTCATCAAAGCTATGTTAATCAGGTAAAGAAACTTTTGTTCTTAGGCTCCTCCTGCATTTATCCCAAGTTAGCACCACAGCCGCTAAAAGAAGAGTCACTACTATCGGGCTATTTGGAAGAAACGAATGAACCTTATGCCATTGCGAAAATCGCAGGCATCAAACTGTGTGAAAGTTACCGGAGGCAATACGGCTGTGATTTTATAAGTGCCATGCCTACCAATCTTTACGGGCCGAATGATAATTATGATTTGAAAAGTTCGCATGTTGTGCCTGCCTTAATTAGAAAATTTAAAGAAGGAAAAGAAGCGAATAAACCAATAGTCGCTGTTTGGGGATCGGGAACCCCTTTGCGTGAATTTTTACATGTCGATGACGTGGCGAATGCTTGCCTGTTTTTAATGAATAATTATTCTGATCTACAATTCGTCAATATTGGAAGTGGCAGCGAAATATCAGTCAAGAACTTAGCCTTATTGGTTAAGAAGCTAATTGGTTTTGATGGAGATATTGAGTTTGATGCAACCAAGCCTGATGGTACTCCAAGAAAACTTACGGATGTTTCAAAATTGAATTCTTTAGGATGGAGGGCATCAATCAGACTAGAGGATGGGTTACAAGAAGTAATTTCTGTACTGAATTTCTAAATTCGAATTCAAAAATGAAAAAAGTCGCCTTTATTTGTGGGGTTGCCGGTCAAGATGGCAGCTATTTAGCGAAATTATTAATTGAAAAAGGATATGAGGTTTGGGGCTCATCTAGAGATGTACAAGGGCGAACACTTTTTAATCTGAAATCGCTTGGAATTGAGAAACAGGTTAATCTTTTGTCTATGTTGCCTGAGGACTTTCGTAGCGTATTTGTTGCCCTAAAGAAAGTAAGACCTTCCGAAATTTATTACTTGGCGGGACAATCATCGGTAGGTCTCTCTTTTGAACAGCCAGCCGAAACAATTCAAAGTTCAGTATTGGGAACTTTAAATGTGCTTGAGGCATGCCGGCTATTGGATTATCCAGTAAGACTTTATCATGCTGGGTCAAGCGAGTGTTTTGGGGATGTGAGTGGCTTGGCGGCAAATGAAAGTACAAGGTTTCATCCTAAAAGCCCCTATGCAGTCGCAAAAGCTTCTGCGTATTGGTTAATTGATAATTATCGCGATGCCTATTCATTATTTGCTTGCTCAGGAATTTTGTTCAATCATGAATCACCCCTACGCCCGGCCCGTTTTGTTACAAAAAAAATAATTTTAGCAGCTTCAAGAATAGCAGCGGGATCAAATGAAAAACTAAAATTAGGCAGACTCGATATTGCCAGAGACTGGGGTTGGGCACCCGAATACGTTGAAGCTATGTGGTTGATGCTTCAACAAGAAAAACCTCAAGATTTTGTTGTGGCCACTGGCCAAACAAATACCCTACAAGATTTTGTTTTAGAAGCATTCTTGATTCACGGACTAGACTGGAAAGATCATGTTCTACAAGATGCTGACCTGCTTCGACCTTCTGATATTTTGATTAGTCGAGCTGACCCGGGAAAAGCGGAGATCGAATTGGGATGGAAAGCAAAAACAACGATGAAGGGTGTTGTAGAAAAAATGACTTATAAGTTATCTGCTTATTCCGAAGAAGCGTAAAAAATTTAATAATGAATTTATCTGAAAGCGTTAAACTAAAGTTCATTTTCCTTTTTAAAAATATTTTATCACGTCAAAATATTTTTATCAGTCGAGGTGTAGCAGCTGATTCTTTAGAAAGGTTTTTTAAGCAAATCAAACCAATTCAAACAAATTATGATTTAATTAGAATTGGAACGGATTTGGATGGAGGTTATTTAGTCCCGAATGATCTGTTGGGAGTGGATGCTTGCTTTTCACCTGGCGTATCTGTGACTTCTGATTTTGAATTAGAAATGGCAAACCGGGGAATTAAATGCTTTATGGCTGATTATTCTGTCGATGGCCCAGCATTAAAGCATGACTTATTCTATTTTGAAAAAAAATTCATTGGATCTGAGAACAATGACATGTACATGACTTTAAATAATTGGGTCACCACAAAAACTCCTTCTCATCGAGATATGATACTTCAAATGGATATTGAAGGTTCAGAGTATAAAGTTATCTTGGATACAGCGCCTAAGATTTTACGCCAATTTCGGATTATCATAATTGAGTTCCATGATCTAGAGCAAATCTTATCAAAATTAGGATTCTCATTTATTAATCAGGCATTCGAGAAGTTATTACGAGATTTTGAAATAGTGCACATCCATCCAAACAATATTATGAAGGCTAAGCGAGCTATATTTAAAGATTATGAGATACCTCCAGTGCTCGAAATGACGTTTTTAAGGAAGGATCGGATCAAAAATCGAAAGTCCTCCAATCAGTTCCCACATCAACTCGATCGGCCAAACTCCCTCGAGTTTGAAGATTATTTTCTCCCTCGCTGTTGGTTTAATAGTCAATAGTTCTATTTTTTGGCAATCGATTCTAAAAAATTAATTAGTTTAATGGCCGAAGTATCCCAGTTAAATTTGGATGCCTGTGCCAGGGTTAACGCCTTTTTTGCTTTGTAAAAAAGAGCATCTTTTAAAAGAAGATTAATAGTAGCGGCAATTTCTACAGGTTTTTTTGGATCAAAATATACAGCAGCTTCTCCACAGACCTCAGGAAGAGACGTTTTACCAGAAACAGCTACGGGTATACCCGCAGCTAAGGCCTCGAGGGGTGGTAAACCAAAGCCTTCGGCAAAAGACGGAAAGCAAAATACCTTAGCCAAAGAATATATGATAGCTAAATCCTCATCGTCTACAAAGCCCGTAAATTGAATGTACCCCTCAAGGTGAAGTTCTTCAATAATTTTTAAATGATTAGATGAATAAGTTGGGTGTTGGTTGCCTGTTATAACTAAAATTATTGGTTTAGAAACCATTGGCAAAGCATAGAGAAGGCTATCTAAATTTTTTCTTCCACTCATTAACCCAACGTATAGTAAAAACTCTGCAGGGAGATTGTACTTCGTGTTAACACGCTGTAAATCTGTATCTGAAAAACTACTTTTAGGTTTAAAACGCTCGTCCGGAGCAAGTGAAAAAACAGTTATGTTTTCTGGGTTTTTTGTATAACCGTACTTAACCAGCCGTTGTTTTTCTGACTCAGATATTGTAATAACATAATCAGCTATTTTAGTAAAAATTTTTTGCGGCCATAGCTGGACTCTTTCCTGCTTTGTAAATAGCTCGGGATAGCTTTCAAATAATATATCATAAACAAAAGAAACTCTCTTTCCTCGACCAAATGGCGAGGGGTAATATTGCGTAATGAACACATCTGTTTTTTCTTTATATGAAAAATAGGGGAGAATAAAAATTTTCAAAAATAAGTTATAACGAAGGCTACCTGTTTTCAAATAGTAAAAACGAACCTTGGCCTTTGGGACAATCGGAAATTTTGTCTGTTCAAATCGCTTATCTATAAACAAGACGTATTCGTTTTTTAGGTCGTTTAAAAGTAGATGGTTGATTAAGTTATAGGTAACCCTTTGTAGACTAGAATATCCATCAAAATACCAGAAAGCATCAATTCCTATTTTCATGGGAATAAATTAGGTTTTGACGTTTGTAGAAATAAATTGAGCATAAGATACTTGGTATTAATAACCCCAGATTCATTAATAACATTGAAACTGCCGCGCCATATAACCCCCATTTAAGGACGAGCTCTCTTGTAATAAATACACCTACAATTGCTACACCGAAACTGATATAAACCAGGACATGGATACGAGAAATAGAAAGCAAATAATTAAACACTAATTGAAAAATGGAAAGTACCATTGAGCCCAACAAAACAATCGGCAGCACTGGAATTACTTCTTCATATTTTGGGTTTATGATCAAGAGAACTAAGAGAAGTTTAACCAGTACGAGTATACCAATTGAAATGATAGAGAATCCCAACAGTAATTTCAGCCCCATTGAGTGCGCCTTACTCCATACTATTCTTAGGTCTGTCTCTTTTAGCAACTCTGGCAGCCAAATGCTATGAATTGAATTGCTAATAAAGGGAATGACTCCAGCAAGAACCCAAGCTAAATTATAAATGGCCAAGTCTTTCATTGACCCCAGCCTCTCAATATAAAAACGATCAATTAAAAAAATGACCAGACTAAATATGATGTAAATAGTTATCGGAAGTGATAGGGAAACGGCTTTTTTTGCAATAGCCCAATCAAAACTGAAAGTCATTGATCGGTACAAGAATACAAGGAAAATTGCAGTTATAATTAACTCAACATAATAAGTGCCGGCTATTCGAATATACGAACTTTCTAAATTAGGCATCAAATAAAGTATTACCAACACGGTTGTATGAATTAATACACTTCGGAGAATATTAAACAGTTGAAGCTTCTTTATTAGACCGCTGGCCAAAAAAAATTGAGTAATCATTAAAGCATAGGCTGTGGTAAATACACCTATCAGAAGAGGCAACCTATATATTGTATAATTAAAGGGATGCTTAAAAAGCAATTCAAAGAAAGTTTTGTCAATATCAAAAAATATTAACACTACAATCGTCACAAAAAGAACGCTTATCAATATGATATTAATAGTAAATAATATTGATCCTCTTTTAGCAGGAAGATAGTCAAAGTACAATTTGCTTTGTACTAAATAAAATCCTCCGTTTAAGAGGGTAGCAAGATAGCCGACCATCGCAAAAAGATAGCCATATAATCCAAACTCCTCCTGACTCATCAATTTCAAATACAAAGGAAGAAGGATAAGACCAGAAACCTTTACCAATGAATCAATGCTCAGAATTCGGAGAAAATTTCTAAAGTTGACACTTACAAACTTACTTTTAAAACGAAGAACTAATAGGGTGAGTAATTTCAAAATATTGACTATTCGTAGAAGTCCATGAGTGCAATTGTCGTAAATCTAACCAAAAAAAGAACAAGAGATTGGTGATTTGATTTGAAGCCACGGTAAATTTGGTGCAAGAATACAGTTTGAGTGTAATTAAAAAAAATTGTAAGAATTATGATAGGATTATTAACAGCTATTAAAGAATTGATTATTAAACCACATCCCAATTGTTTGCTGAATCTTTTTTGTCTCATTTCAACGAGTGAAGAAGTTCTTGGGCAAAAATGTCCTTTAAGAAATATTTGAGATGGCGAAATTCTCAAAGAAGGGTTTTTATGGATTCCATCTTGAGGAGACTAAATTCAATATCTATTTAAACTCAATGAATGGTTGGGTAGATTCCGCCATTTTTTTGAATGGATCGTTAGAGCGAAAATTTTTCAAATTAACAGAGTAAAACCTAGAACCAACCGATACTTTTTTAGACATAGGCGCTAACATCGGTCAGCATGGATTGTAGGCTAGTAATTTTTTGCAAAAATGTGTTTTGTTTTGAACCTAGCGAGCGGCTAGATGATCAGTTATTATTGAGCATTGATAAGAATAAATTCGGGAACATTAAAGCATTTAACATTGGAATAGGAAATGAAAATAAAAAAGTGCCTATTCATTCGGATACTGCCAATAGGGGTGGGACCTCCATTTTTGTTTAATGAATGAAAATAAAAAAGAGCAAAATATCACAACAAAAGGTTAGATGATTTCCTTTTGGGAAATTCCACTAAAGTTGATAGGATGAAGATTGACGTGGAGGGATTTGAATGGGAGGTTTTAATTGGAGCAGAACAAACATTGATTGAGTACAAGCCAAAACTTTTGATCGAATATTCGTTGCCGCTCTATAATCAAATAACGCCAACTAGAGGAGAAGAAATTTATAACATTCTTGCTAAAATCTTCAGTAAAACTTACAATGTGGAACTGGACTTGGAAATATGCAAAGAAGTAAATTCTTGTAAAGATCTGAAAAATCTGACTCATCGCACTAATTTGTGGTATACAGCATAGGGTCAAGATTTAGGTCGAACTCCTAACAACAAGCCTTTTTTAATTTGATTAGTTTGATGACTAATAACTCCTTTTCTTATCAACTCTTTTTGAATTGATTCTAAGGCAAAATCAACTGAGATGTCACTTATGCAACGAAAGGGTTTTTCCGTTGACGATGTAAAGTGACAACGCCAGCCACACCCATAACAAGGCATTTTGTAATTAATGATGTTTGGCTTTTCACTTTTCCAATTCTCTGGGTAGGGCAGGAATAGGCCGAAATGCCCACCACCAAGAATACTGAATGAAACTGTATTAACAGTAGCAGCGATATGGATAGAGCCGCTGTCATTCCCGATCACGAATTCTGCACTGCGAATAATTTCAACTATTTCAGGGAGCGAGGTTTTTCCCGCTATGCTAACAGCTTTTTTGGAATGATTTGCAATCCAATTGCATAAATCAATTTCGTTTAGGGAGCCACAAATTATTGGAATATATCCAGTTAACAACTGTAAATCAGACGCCAAAGAGGCAAATTTCTCTTTCGGCCACATTTTGTATTTTCCATTTGAACCTGGAAATATTAGAAAATATCTATTTTGATTTATTATCGGACTATTGGTAACAGACAAAATTGGCATTTCGTAAGGTTCAATTTCTCTTTTGGAATTTGTAAGGTAATTGGTGAACTCTAAGTTCCGATTGATAATCATTAACGGATTAGGTGAGGCTGGTATAAGCTGGGTGTACCATCCGTTAGCGATTCTTTTTTGCCATCCACTTTTTCTTGAAGTAGCTTCTCCTTCGGACCCAATCTTATATTTGGCTCCAGACAGTCTAGCAACTGAATCACCCATGACTAAACAACATATGTGCGTTGGTTGGATGATGGTTTCTAAGTGCAAGGCTCTAATTTGTCTATATATCTTCCATCGATAAGAAAAATTCCATTTAAATGATTGGACATCGATTGAGATTACCTCATTCCAGTAGGGCAATACTTGGGCGAGTTTTACCCAAGATTTGTTTGCAATCAGTATGATTTGATTTTCTGAATAGTGGTTTCGAATTTGCTCTGCGCACTTCAGCCAAGTAACAAAATCACCAATATCATCCAATCGAACAATACCAATTATATGCGATTTTGGTTGGGTTGCTAGCAAAGCAAGTTTCAAAAGAGAATCAATCAATACTACTCCAATATTCCTAAGAAAGCTGATCCCAATTTTTAATCCTCTTTGCATATTTCAAAATTCAATCCTGCTATTTCGAATGAAACAAAAGTAGAAACATTTTTTTTGCTAATCTTGATAAATAGATTTTATAACGAGCTATAGAGTTGATATTTTTTTTGACCTAAATAGGGTAAAGTTCTATCTTGTTCTTAAGTATTTATCATAGATTGCAATTAAACAAACGACATAAATAATGAGTTGGAGATGGCCTCTAAAGGAAATTTTTGTAGGCATTTTAGTATTTAGTTCATTCTGTTCTGCAATAAGACTGGAAATTGGTTTCATCGGCATAAGCGTAACACACTTATTTATGCCTATTATATTCGGATTTGCAATTGCATTGCACAAAAAATCGGCCAAAATATTTCCCATTCAAACTGATAATGCTTCCATTTTCCTGTATTTTATTTGGTTTGTATCAATCGTGTCAACTTTACTTTATTCAGGTTTCCCTGTAAGATCAATAACCGGTGCTGTTAATTTCTCATCTTTTATCTTCTTGTATTTAATGAGCAGTTGGATTTTTACATCCATTGAAGCAAATCGATTAGTAAAGATATTGATAAACTCGGCTTCTGCTTCTGCTTATATTGGTGTCTTTAGTCTTGTGATCGCGATTGTCACAAATCAAGGAAATATTGGGGCAACGTACGATCACATTAGTCAATTTAATATTGCCTCTATAACGAAACCAATACCTTCTATACGATCATTTTCAATTGAACCAAATCTATTTGGAATTATTACGGCCTCGGTTTTATCTATATACTTGGCAATCTATTTAACGTGGGACAAAACCAATAGAATAGTTGGAGTGATAACCTTGCTTGGATTGACATTAATCTTCTCCTATACAAGATCTGCATTTTTGGGCTTTTCAATCGGAGTAATTACCATGGCTTTTATCTCAAAGAAGGCTCGTGTAGTCGTCAGGACATTTCAATATGGCGCTGTCTTTGGAATCTTGCTTGCATTACTAATTATTATTCTTCCAGATGAAAATAGCTTTAAGCTTGCAATTTCATATAAACTTGGCATTGGAATGTTTGATCTGTCTTCTGGGACAGCCATTCCTAGGCTAGTAGCCATACAGGAGGGTTTTGATGGATTTATAAAAAGTCCACTCATTGGCAATGGAATTTTTTCGGCAAACAATGTTTTTATTAACCCGCATACTTCTGAAATCACGGGTACAGCAGGACCCATCGGTTGGTTAAATGGTCTATTCATTCAAGCCTTGCACGATTCTGGATTGCTTGGGTTATTAGGCTGGGTTTGTTTCTTTTTCTTTTTGTTGCATCTCAATTACCGAATGTTTAGAAAACTACCTCCTTCTTTAGAGAGAAGTATTGTTCTGGGCTTTATTGGAGGCAACATTGTAATATTGGTTGGGTCGCAGGCCTCCTCGGTTGTGTGGATCTCATTCCCCTTTGTATTTTGGGCGATTAATTTGTCAATATTAAAATATTACAGTAAACAACTTAACAGTGTGGCCAAATGAAAATAGGAATTGATGCCAAATGGTATTATAGCGGTCCCCCAAGTGGAGTTAGAGTTATTCAAAGTCTTGTACAGGCACTGCTCGAATATGATAAAGTAAATGAATACGTTGTTTTTTTGGATCGGAAATTCCGGCATAAAAATATCGGCAAAATGAAACGAGACAATGTTACTCTTGTGTATTTATGGGCGGGTAATAATTTATTATCTAATTTATTTCTATTACCCATACGAGCTAAGTCCTTTAAGTTGGATATCTTAATTTTTCAAAATTTTGTTTCTCCTTTTTATCGTGGAAAGAAGGTAGCCTATATTTTTGACGTGCTTTTCAAATCTTTTCCTGAATTCTTTACCACTAAAGAGAGGCTTTACTTTTTTTTTATCAAGCATTTGACTTACTACGCACAGGCAGTTGTTACATTATCCAATGAAGAAAAGAAGCGACTTGTGTACTACAAATTTTCTCAGCCAGACAAAATATACCCAGTTCACATTGGGATCAATAATAATTTTAAACCACTAAAGAGTCATGATCAGTTAATGGTTAAGAAAGTGAAAGAGAAATATCAATTACCAGATAGATTTTTGCTTTATGTTGGCCGATTAAACGCGCGTAAGAATATAGAACTACTGATCAAGACTATCCCGCAAATAAATGATAAGTATATTCCTTTGGTGATTGCAGGAAAAGAGGATTGGAAGCACGCAAACTATAAACAGTTGGCTCAAAAAGTAAAATGCCTACACCGAATCAGCTTTACAGGTTGGACAGAAGAAGATGAATTACCTATAATATATTCGTTAGCGACAATCTTTTGTTTCCCCTCTTTTGCCGAAGGATTTGGCCTTCCTCCGCTGGAAGCAATGGCATCAGGTATACCAGTCATTTCGTCTAACTCTACTAGTCTACCCGAGATATGTGGAGATGCAGCCGTATATGTTTCGCCTCAAAAGCCAGGCGAAATGATACTGGCCATTAATTCGCTATTGGAAGATGGTTCGCTATATAGAAAAAAGATAAAAGATGGCTTGAGTCACGCCTCATTATTTACTTGGGAAAAATCAGCTCAGGAATTTCAAATAATTTTTAAAAAATTGAACACCCGACAAATTTAACTCTTTCAATGGGGAGGATTTTTAAGCCTTCTCGAAGAAGAAAATAGTGTCATGAATAGCGCAAAAAATACAATTCCTTTATTTGATTCTAAAATTGACTCAGTGAGGCTGAAGCCGAGAGTGATTAGTAAAAAACAGAGAAGCATCGTGTCCTTTTGTATTATTGCTTTTCTAAAATAGACAAAAAATAAAATTGCCATTAAGATAACCCCAACCAACCCAATTTGCACAAAGGTGTAAACCCACTGGTTATGGCTATCCCATCCGACATAACCAAACATGCTGTATTGTGGCAGTTTATAAAGTGAATCAATATAATCTTGATTATCCCCAGTACCCTGCCCAAATAACACGGTGTTATCTTTCCAGGAATGTGATACTTGTATTTTCCAAAACATCAGCCGCATATTAAGACCGTTGAATTTTGTGTCTTTAATTCCTTCTTGTTCGGTTACCATACCAATATGGTTTGTCAATCCTTCAAAGCGGTTTCTTGTTGTTTTATTTAAAAAAAGGAATGTGCTAGACATTAGGCCTATTAACAAAAGCGAAACGATAAATGCCCTCCTATCCTGCAACTTGAAAAAAAGTAACGAGATAGAAGCAATTAAAAAAGCACCAATTCCAGTCTTTGAGGCCACTAAGGTCATTACACTTAGGCAATACCCAAACAAAATCATCAAAATCATCCATCCCTTTCTCCTATTTAATAGCTGCTGAAAATAACTGTCAATAAAAATTAATGATCCACACCCAAAGTACATGGCATAATAGACGTAATGAATGGGTGAGAAACCTTCGAAGCCTTCACCGCTATCAAAAAAGAAAGCATTCTCGTCATTCAACACAAATTTTCTGTAAATAGCAATACAAAGTAACAGCAGACTACTAACTATTGTAATAATTCCGAGTTTTTTCATCACTACTGCCCTATTTATATTTTTAACTAAAGGCAATACCAAAAAAGGAAACAGAAGAAAGCAAATTTTCTTTTCCAACATAAAGAGACCTATTTTAAGATTGCTCGTATAAAGTAATCCAATAATCAGAAACGAGTACATGCCAATAAATAGTTTGGCAAAAGGACTTTCTTCAATCGTTTTAAATACTTCGCTTGCCTTAAATTGAAGTAAGCAAAATAAAAATAAAGTAATCAGAGTAATGTTACTAATGCCGATTGGGAAAAAAAGCCCTGCGTAGGCTAAACAGATTAACCAAGTAAATATACTTTTAGTAATTTTGCTTTGTGAGTTGATAAGTATCACGTTTGTTGAAGGCTAGATTGTTGATTCAAAGGTAGCACTATTCTTCTCTTTCAATTGCTAAATAAAAATTGACTTAAATGAAAATAGCCATTCTTGGTACCAAAGGAATTCCTAATGACTATGGAGGGTACGAACAGTTTGCAGAGTACATATCAACCCGGTTGGTTGAACGTGGTCATTCTGTGACAGTGTATAATCCAAGTTTCCATAATTATAAAGAAACCAGTTATAAGGGTGTTAAAATAACGAGAATATATAGCCCCGAAAAACTCATTGGTGGGGCGGCAAATATAATATATGATCATTTATGCCTTCAAGATGCCTTGAAGAGAGATTTTGATGTGCTCTATGAGGCAGGTTATCATAGCGTGGCCTTGTCCCTAAGATTTCTTAACGTTAAGTCTTTAAAAAGACCTGTGGTTATAACTAATATGGATGGGTTAGAATGGAAGAGATCTAAATGGAATAAAGGCGTCCAATACTTAATTGAAAAGCTTGAAAAGATTGCGGTAAATGAATCTCCTTTTTTGATAGCCGATAATATTGGTATTCAACAATACTTGAAAGACAAGTTTAATAAAGACTCATTCTTCCTTCCGTACGGGGCCGACCCAGTTACAAACTTTGATGAGACTTGTTTGGCTAACTATTCGCTTAAGCAAAGATGCTATTTTATGTTAGTGGCTCGCCTTGAGCCTGAAAACAATATTGACGTAATTCTTGAGGGGCATCAACAATCAAAAATTCAATATCCATTTATAGTAGTTGGCAACCACAAAACAAAGTTTGGTCAATATTTGAATAGTAAGTATGGAAGTGATTTGATTCGCTTTGTAGGTGGGATTTACCAGAAGAGTATACTAGATTCAATTCGATATTTTTCTAAGGCGTATTTTCACGGTCATTCAGTTGGAGGAACAAATCCTTCTTTACTTGAAGCAATGGCATCTAAATCTTTTATATGGGCACACAATAACTGTTTTAATAAAAGTGTTTTAAACGAACATGCGTTTTATTTCACCAATTCATCAGATGTTTCAGCCTTGTTACAAAGAGTGAGTGAATTGAGAGCTGCCCACTATCAAAATTTCCAAGAGAAAAATTTTTCTAAAATTAAAGAAGTGTATAACTGGGAACTGGTAGTCGCACAGCACGAACAATTATTTTTGGAGATTTTAGGTTAGCTGTATTTGTTAATCTACCTACTCAAATATCCAACTTGTTTGCTAATTTCGTCCCGCAATGCAAGAGAGTGGATTTTCACGTACGGTTAAGTTGATCATTTTTGCTGGAGATGTCGTTTTCCTCAACGCCCTTTACTTGATTCTGTATTTTATAGGGCACCTTATTATTCATCCGGTTGACCAGTCTTGGTTTTTGTTTTTGGTATTGACCAACGTAACGTGGCTTGTTGTTTTGTTCTATTCCAATCCTTACAAGATATTCCGAATAGTTAAGTTGCGGCAAGTAGCAAGTGAAATTACCTTTGCTGTTTTTCAACATTTTTTAATTACTTCTACTATTCTTTACTTGATGCAAGTAAAGCAAGTGCATTGGTGGAGCTTAGCCATTGTCTACGCTGTTTTTTTAGTCTTGGTATTACACTGGCGACTTCTGTTAGTAAGCCTTCTTAGGTGGTATCGAAGCAAAGGAAAAAATGTTCAACGTGTAGCCATATTAGGCTATGGGTCATTGGCAATACAGCTGCAGCGCTTTTTCCAACGAAACCCTCAGTACGGATTTGAGGTTTCCGGTTTCTTTGATTATGAAGCGAAAAGTGGAAAAAAGATTGGTGGCATCGAAGACTTTTTTAATCATGTGATTAAAAATAAAATAGATGAGGTCTACTGTTGCGTCCCGTACGTATCGTACCAACAAGTACGAGAGGTGATCGATTGGAGTGAAGATAAATTCATTAAAGTAAAAGTGTTGAATGAGTTCCGTGCCTTTTCTTTAAAAGGGGTTAAGTTAGAGAGATACGATAATATACCCATCCTAAGTGTCACCTCACTACCATTGGATGATAAGAGAAACAAATTGCTCAAAAGAGTTTTTGATATTTTGTTTGCAGCAACCTTTCTCATGCTAATTGGCTGGTGGCTTTTTGCCATTATATCCTTGATGATTAAGATTGATTCCAGTGGACCAGTATTTTTTAAACAAATCAGAGCTGGACGAAATAATCTTAAATTTCATTGCTTAAAATTTAGAACTATGCAAGTAAATCCGTTGGCAGATACTATTCAAGCCACTCGTAATGATTCCCGCATAACAAGAGTAGGCAGCCTGTTGCGCAGAACTAGCTTGGATGAACTACCACAATTTATTAATGTGTTGATCGGGGACATGTCAATCATTGGGCCAAGGCCTCATCCACTTGTATTAAACGAGGTATTTTCCGAGCGAATTAGAAAATTCATGTCACGGCATTCCGTAAAGCCAGGAATAACTGGGTTAGCTCAAGTAAAAGGCTATCGTGGCGAAACCCAAAAACTTCACGACATGAAAGGTCGTTTTCGGTTAGATGTTTTTTATATTGAAAACTGGTCGCTTGCTTTCGATGTTAAAATAATAGTCCAAACCATTTTTCACTTATTTAAAGGCAGCGAAAAAGCCTATTAATCTTTAAAACTCTCTATTATCATTCGCTTATTCCTCTATACCGCCATCTCATTTCTAATAGCGTTCCTATTCTTTCCGGTATTGATCAAAATTTTGAGACAGTGGAAATTGTATGACTCACCCGGAGACCACAAGATTCATCCCGACTTTACACCGTCATTGGGTGGCATAGCTATTCTTCTCGGCTCCATTTTCGCACTGCTAATGTCGCTCTCGTTGAAAGACTGGATGGATGGCAAATACTTTTTCATTTCTTTGGCGCTTATGTTTATCATCGGCCTTCGCGATGATGTGCTTGCTCTTACACCTAAGCAAAAATTGTACAGCCAGTTCCTACCCGTTTTCTTGTTGGTTTTTTTAAATCAGGTAACCCTCCGGTCTACCTATGGAATAGTGGACCTGCCTTTTGTGCCACTTTGGTTGATTTGGGTTCTCAGTGTTTTTACATTGGTAATCTTGACCAATGCCTACAATCTCATTGATGGATTAGATGGCCTAGCAGGAACCATCGGAATTATTGCACTCACTTTCTTTGGACTGTGGTTTTATTCCATCGGAAAAACTCCTCTGAGTTTAATTGCCATGACGTTTGCGGGAGCCCTTTTTGCTTTCCTCTTTTTTAATTGGCAGCCCTCCAAGATATTTATGGGAGATACAGGCGCACTCATGATTGGCTTTCTGCTTTCTTTTATGGCCATCGAATTTATTAACCAAAATTATGAACTACCCAGCGGGCATTCTTCTAAATTTCAGGCTTCTATTTCTACTGCCCTCGCGGTGGTGATCATTCCGGTTTTTGATACCCTGCGGGTAATCATTTTACGACTGCGCAAATTCCAATCGCCCTTTAAAGCAGATAGAAATCATCTCCATCACCAATTTTTAAACCTGGGGTACTCACATGCCAAGTCGGTTATCGTTTTAGGTTTGATTAATATCGGGTTTATACTCCTCGCGTGGTTGCTTAGAAGTCAGTCAGATAAGCTAATTTTACCCATTATTATTGCAATTTGCTTGGCGATCAATTTCATCGTTAAGAGAGCGCAACTAGAAAAGGCCAACTAAAAGGATGGAAGAAAGAGTCAAGGAAATTGAAAGAGAGGTAACTGGATTTCTAGTCAAAACCAAAGTTGACCTAGAAAACTTCAGGATGAAATTCATCAGCAAAAAAGGAGAGGTATCCTCGCTGTTTGATGACCTAAAGTCAGCATCGGTAGAAGAAAAAAAGAAACTAGGAAAGGTATTGAATGACCTTAAGCAATTGGCTGAAGGAAAGTTCAAGTTGATGCAAGAAACTCTTGAGTCCAATTCTGCAGACTCTACTGAACAAATCGATTTATCATTACCCGTCATTCCCAACAAAACCGGCAACCTTCATCCATTAAACTTAACGCGCTACCGCATCATTGAAATTTTTGAACGGCTAGGTTTTAATGTTTCGGATGGGCCCGAGATAGAAGACGACTGGCACAACTTCACAGCATTAAATTTTGCTGAAAATCACCCCGCTCGCGAAATGCAAGATACCTTCTTTGTGGAAAAACCTACGCGCGCTGAAGGAGGTGGTAATCCAGATGTGCTGCTGCGCACCCACACATCCAACGTGCAGGTGCGTTTGATGAAAAATCAAAAGCCGCCCATCCGCTCCATCATGCCGGGGCGTGTGTATCGAAACGAAGCAATTTCAGCTCGTGCCCATTGTTTCTTTCATCAAGTGGAGGGTTTGTATATCGACAAAAATGTTGGCTTCGCAGATTTAAAGCAGACGCTATACCACTTTGCAAAGGAAATGTTCGGTCAAGACACCAAAATTCGGTTGCGCCCGTCTTTCTTTCCCTTCACGGAGCCAAGTGCTGAGATTGATATTTCTTGTTTGATTTGCCACGGCAAAGGTTGCAATGTTTGTAAGTACAGCGGCTGGGTTGAAATTGCTGGTTCCGGCATGGTGCATCCAAACGTGTTGAAAAATGGAGGCATCGATCCCGAAGAGTTCACTGGCTTTGCGTTCGGGATGGGCATCGAGCGAATAACCATGCTTCGCTACAGCATTAATGACTTGAGGCTATTTTCTGAGAATGATATTCGCTTTTTAAAACAGTTTAAGGCAGTAGTTTGATTTGATGGCCACAGGCCTCGTGCCGCAAGCCACAAGCTGTTCATCAGCACTGCCGGGCTTGCAGCCTGAAGCGTATGGCGTGTAACAATATGGAAAGAATAAAAACCGTAGCAGTAGTTGGAGCCGGCACAATGGGGCAAGGTATTGCGCAGGTGTGTGCAATGTCTGGTTATGAAACAAAATTGTTCGATATTGATGTTACGCTGTCTGAACGAGCGCGTGCCGCCATCGAACAGAATTTTACAAATTCAATCGCCAAGGGAAAACTAGCAGAAGAAGACAAGCAAAAAGCCCTCGGAAGGCTAACCATTGCAACAGCGGTAAGCGAATTGAAAGTCGATTTAGTAATTGAAGCCGTGGTTGAAAATTTGGAAGTAAAACAAAAGCTTTTTGCCGAATTGGAAAAA
>Ga0209490_10001041_pt1 | contig 27113 bp, 21 predicted proteins | sample MAT06_FD_187209 | JGI IMG/M metagenome (GOLD analysis project Ga0209490, IMG submission 187209) | Freshwater microbial communities from Lake Fryxell liftoff mats and glacier meltwater in Antarctica - MAT-06 (SPAdes) (version 2) | ecosystem: Environmental > Aquatic > Freshwater > Ice > Liftoff... | reverse complement strand
GTCGTTCTTGAGCCCCCAGCCGGGTTGTCTGGTGCCATTGTAAGAGGCGCCGCCCCAGCCGGTAAGTTCGCCGAAGTTAATGGTAGGGAAGTTCTGGTTACAATCGACCGCGTTTTTGATGCAGACTTTATCTTTCCAATTGAGATCGACGTTGGGGGAATAGGAGTTCTTGATGAAGGTATTTTTCGTCCAGGAAAGGTGATTGACCATGCTGGGAGAAATGGTCCAATCGTGGACCACACGGATGGCGTTAGTATCCCAGTCCTGAATTTGTCCGTTGTAGAGAGTGCCGGGAAGTCCGGGAGGGCCGCCAGGGCCGGGTTTGTTGAAGAAAGTAGTTTGATTCCAGAGGAAACTAACGCGGTGGTTATTGCCGAGGACCTGGTCGCCTTTGACGCTCCACTTATCGGTGGGAGTGACGTTGGTGCCGCCGGTAACCTGGTAGTTATTGCGCACATAGTTATTGGTACCGGGGGCGAAGCCGCGGTTGGGGGCGATGTCGCGGCCGAAGGCGGCGATGGCGTTGGCGGTAGTGGAGAAGCGGTTGACGGGGATTTGGTTATTGGGAAAAAGGTCACGGATGGAGCCGGCGCCGTTGGGGTTGGCGCGGGTGGTGGAGGGGTCGTAGATAGGGAGTTGGCGTCCGGCGGCGTCGACCCAATTGCGGAAGTCGCCGCGATACATTTCGGGGGCGGGGACGCTGAGGATTTGGTCGTTGGCGCCGACGCGGTTGCGGAAGCCTTCGTAGGAAACGAACCAGAAGCTTTTGTTCTTGCCGTTGTAGAGCTTGGGGATGACGACGGGACCGGAGGCGGAGAAGCCGAAGTCGTTTTGGCGGTAGATGGAGCGAGTTTGGGCGAAGAAGCCGCGGGCGTCGAGTTTGTCGTTGCGGAGGAAGTTGTAGACGGAGCCGTGGAGGGCATTGGTGCCGGATTTGGAGGCGAAGGTCATGACGCCGCCGCCGGCTTGGCCGTATTCGGCTTTGAAGCCGTTGGTGTCGACCGTGAATTCGGTGAGGGCTTCGACGGAGGGCGTGTTGAGGGCGGCTTCGGAGGTGTCGCCGGAGCGGTTGGTGCCGACGGAGTGGCCGTCGAGCGTGGCGTCCCACTGGGCGGCTTGGCCGCCGCCGATGGAGAGTTGGGTGCCGCTACCGCGGGCTTCGGCAGCGACAGCGACGAGGTTGAAAGGGCTACGCATCGCGCCGCCGACGACGAGGGGTAGTTCATCGACGAGCTTGTTCTGGACGGAAGTGCTGACGCGGGAACTGTCGGTTTGGAGGGCGCTGGCGGCGGCGGTGACCTCAATTTGGTCAGTGACTTGGCCCAGTTGCAACACGGCATCAATGCGGACCGTGGAAGAGGCCGTGACGACGGCGTTTTGTTGGAGATAACGTTTGAAGCCGGTGGAGGTAACCTCAATGCGGTAGGTGCCCGGCGAGAGATTGGGCACGCTGTATTCGCCGTTGGCGGTGGCGACGCTTTTGTTGGCGACGTTGGTGTCGCGGTTGGTGATGGTGATGACGGCGGCGGGCACGGCGGCCCCCGTGGGGTCAGTGACGATGCCGGTGATGGAGCCGCGTTCGCTTTGGGCGTGGAGGCTGAGAGCGAGAACGAAGAGGAGTAGCGCGTTTTTCATGAAAGAATTTTCCCTGCGAGATGCTGGGAGTGATTCTATGCCCGTTGGGAGGGTTGCGTCAAATGGGTCCGAGTCGCTGGAGGTTGGCGTCGCGGAGGCGGGTGAGGAGGGCGTTGCCGTTGGAGTCGATGCGGAATTCGCCATAGCGGGCGGTTTCGTAGCGGTCGGCGGTGCCTTGCTGAAAGAAATAGGTATCGGTGCCGATGGAGGTTCGGCCGTGGCGGGTGCGGTATTTGAGACGGAGTTCTCCGGTGGCGGGTTCGGTGTTCCAGCCAACGGCGGTGGCGATGCGGCGGTCATCGAGTTTGACGATCAGGAAGCCGTCTTCGGTGACTTTGGGGGTGGTGCGGTCAATTTTGTACCAGAGGCTCATGTAATCACCTTGCGCGGAGGGGTAGAAGCCGGAGAGGAGTTCGAGGTAGGCGACCGTGCCGTGGGCTTTGAGCTGTTCGCGGCTGAAAATAGCCCAGTTGGCGATGGCGAGGATGAGGGCGAGTCCGGCTATGAGGAGGGGTTTCATGCTTTCTCCTTGCGGAAGAGGAACCAGCGGAGGGCCAGCAGCGCGAGGCCGGTGGCGAGGAGGACGATGGATTTAGTCAGGAGGGTAAATGACAGCGAATAGTAGAAGTGGCTGAGGTAGACGAGGCCGGCGGCGATGCCGAGGCCAGTGAGAGTGGGAGCGGCGCAGCCGAAGCCGATGAGGATGATGAGCAGGGCGGCGGCGACTCCGGGGGCGGGTATCAGGATGAGGGAGATGAGGGCGGCGTAGATGGCACCCTTAGTGTCGAAGAAATGGTGGGCGGTGTAGACGAGGGCGAGGCCGGCGAGGAGTCCGCCGGCATAGGGGGCTTGGGGGTGCGGGTTACGGCCGAAGTGGGTGAAGAGGTCGATGGCGACGAGGGCGATGGCGGCGCCGTAGCCGTAGGCGCGGGGGATTTGGGGTTGGATGAGGAAGACGAGGGTGACCAGGGCAGCGGCGAGGGCGATGGTGAGAGGCGACCATTGTTCGAGCGCGGAGGCGAGGAGGAGGATAGAGGCGCCGGTGCACCAGGCGCGGTAGATGGGGTTGGTGGTGAGGAGGCTGGGGAGGATGAGGATGGCGGCCATGACGGCGGCGGTGCGGTTGAAGTCGCGGAAACCGAGGCCGAAGAGCATACCGGCTTGGCCGGCGATGCTGGCGGCAAGTCCGAGTTGGGTGAGGAAGGGGCTTTGGCTGCGAAGGAGGAGGAGTCCGGCGGCGCAGGCGAAGGCTCCGGCGATGCCCAACCCGCCACCTTCGAAACGGAAGAAGGCGACGAGGACGATGGTGAGGAAGAGGGCAGCGACCCAGGCGGCGAAGCCGAGGAGGGCGTGGACGTACCAGGCGGGCCCGGCGGGTTCGGGTGGGGGCGGGTCACCGGTGACGAGGCCGGCTTCGACGAGTTGTTGCCAGAGGGGGTTCATTCTTTTGCCAGGTGCTGGAGCCATTTGGCGGCGGCGGCGGAGAGTGCGACGACGATGACGGCGATGAGGAAGGAGTTGAAGATGAGGTCGCCGCTGCCGGCGCGGAAGAGAGCGCGGGTGCAGAGGCTGGTGAGGGCGACGATGGCGGAGAGGAGCGAGGCGGCGACGAGGAAGAGGTCACGGCGGAATCTGGTGAAGATGACGAGGGTGGCGGGGAGCCAGAGGAGGTAGGCGGCGGCGAAGGGTTGGGCACGATCGAAGATTTGGGCGAGTGCGAGGGCGGAGAAGGCGATGGCGGTCGCGGCTCCGGCGAGGCGGGGGGCGAGGCGTTTTTCAGGGGAGAAAAACTCCCAGAGGGCTTGGGCAGTGAGGTTGAGGAGGGCGTAGAAGTAGGCGAGATCGGCGGGGTAGGCACCTAAGGCGTTGTTGGCGAGGAGGAGCGCGAGGAGCCAGAGTTCGGGCTTTTGGGCGGCAAAGGCCCAGGGGACGATGAGGGCGGCCCAGAGGGCGAAGAGTTGCCAGGGGTCAGCGCCCATGGGGTAGGTCTGGCCGATGAGGGCGAAGAGGGCGCCGGTCATCAAGGCGGCGAGGAAGAGGGCGGCGCGGCCGGCGGCGGTTTCGATGCCTTTGATCCAGGCGAGAGCGAAGGCGGCGAGCAGCAGGGATTCGACGATGGCGAAGCGGGAGAGAGGCGGGAGGCCTTTCCAGTTGTAAGCGAAGAAGAAGATGATGCCGGCGCCCAGGAGGAGGGTGCCGGTGGCGAGCATGAGGCGGGAGAGGAATGCTTGCCATTTTTCGCGGTGGGGCGTGACTTGGGCGAGTTGGAGGGCTTGGGGGAGGTCTAGGAGGTGTCCCTGTTCGGCCCACTGGAGGATTTGTGCGCGGGGGGACATGTTGATTACGGTATCAGGTGCGCATGCGAGCGATGAGGTAGAGGCCGGCGAGGGAGAAGATGACGTCGGGGCTCCAGGCGGCGATTTGGGCGGGGAGTTGGTTTAAGTTGCCGACTTGTTCGAAGAGTTTGTTGAGGGTGAGGTAGGCGATGCCGATGCCGAGGCTGACGCCGATACCGGTCATGGCGCCGCGGTTGCCGGCGAGGAAGCCGAAGGGGGCGGCGATGAGGGCCATGATGAGGGCAAATAAGGGCACCGAGAACTTACTGTGATATTGCACTTGCAGGCGCGTGGTGTCGAAACCGCTTTGTTGTAACTCGCCCATGTATTTCTGGAGCTCGTGGAAATTCATTTGGCTCGAGAGTTTTACTTCCTTAAGGAAGTAAGTGGGCGGTTCGTTTAAATGGACGTAACTGGCGACCTCGCCGCGGAAATCGTCGAACTTCTTGACGCGGACGCCGTCGAAAGTGCGGCGGTAACCGTTCTGGAAAACCCAGGTTTTGATGGACGGCTCCCAGCGGGCGCGTTCGGCGGTGATGACGTGCTCAAGATGGAAGCGCTTCGGTTCGATCTCGTAGACGTTGACGTCGAGCATGACGCTCTCGGCGGGATCGAAGTAGCGGTAGTAGTAAATGCGGGAGCCTTGGCCGTAGATGTACTTACGGTCGGGGCGAAGGAAGCTTTGGGGGGCGTTGCCTTTGATCTCGTTGCGGATGGCGTCCTGTTTGCGGTTGGCATCGGGGACGTAGTAATAATCGAAGGCGAAGAGCGCGCCGCTTAAGACGCCGCTGGCGGCGATGACCGGGGCGACCAAGCGGTAGAGGCTGACCCCACAGGCCTTGAAGGCGGTGACTTCATTGTTCTTACTCAGCACGCCAAAGGTGACTAAGACGGCGACCAGGACGCTGACGGGGGTGAAATCGTAAATGAATTTGGGGATGAGGAAATAAAGGTAAGTGACGACGCGGGACATCCCGATGTGGTTTTTGACGATGTCGCCGAGTAACTCGAAGAAAGTAAATACCTGAGTCAATAACACGCAGGCGAGTAAGAGCAGGCCGAAGTAAAAGAGAAAAGTATTGAGGACGTAAGTGTCGATGAGTTGGGGCAGGACGGCCCATCGGCGGCCACTGGTACGCGGAAGTCCCCGTTCGGTGGTGCTTTCAAAGCGTTGGGCGAGCGAGGTGAAGAACTCGCGGGTACGGCCGGAGATGAGGCCGATCAAGTCGAAGTCGCCGGGGCGTTCGAGGCGGAGGATGAGGATGAGTCCGGCGAGCCCGAAGAGGAGGTTGGGGAGCCAGACGGCGAGTTCGACCGGCAGGGTGCCTTGGCGGGCCAGGCCGACGAGGCTGATGAAGCCCATGTAGTAGATGAAGGCCAGCAGGACGGTAAGCACGAAGGAGACACTTTTGCCGGCTTTGCGCTGGGAGATGCCGAGGGGCAGGCCGACCATGGCGAGGAGGAAGCAGGCAAGAGGCAGGGCGAGGCGTTGGTGGAGCTCGATGAGGGCATCGAGGTTGCGGGGGCCTTTGGCGTAGGCGAGGCGGGCGAGGGGGAGCGAGTCCATTTCGGGATAGGGGCGGACGGTGCGCTCGGTGGGTTTTTTGGCTTCGAGGGCCTGATCGCCGGAAGGAAAGGCGGAGTTCATGTCGTCGGTAGGATCTTTGCCGAGTTCGTGGGAGCGGGCGTTACGGAGCGAAAGTTGGATGCGATGGCTTTTGGGGTCGGCGACGGCGATGGCCTCTTCGGCGAAGGTGACGCGGGGGCCGACGGCTTGTTGGCGAATGCTACCGGGGCGCTGCTCGGAAGGCGTGGTATCGGCCATGAAGACATTACGCCAGCGGACGACGGGGCCGGGGTCGACGCCGCCGACGTAGAGGATCAGGTTGGGGAACTGTTCGTCAAAGACGCGTTCCTGAATTTCGGCGGTGAGCTGGACGGCGGCGAGTTCGTTGACGATGCGACCGGTTTCGCGGATCGACCAAGGCGTCAACCAAAGGCTGGCGGCGCCGGCGAGGAGAAAGCCCAGGAAAGCAAAGCCCATGACGGGCCACATCAGGCGGCGAGCGGGGACGCCGGAGGCACGCAGGGCGGTGATCTCGTTGTCGCTCGATTGGCGGCTGAGGCCGATGAGGATGCCGACCAGGACGCCGACGGGGACGGCAAAGGTGAGCGTGGGGACGAAGACGAGGCCAGAGAGGTAGCCAACGGTTTCCGGCGACGCCGAGCCACGCACGAGTTGTTCAGCGAGGTGCGAGAGCCTGCGCAGGAACAGGATGAAAGTAAAGAGCACCGTCCCCAGCAGGGCGCTGGTAGCAACTTCGCGAAAAACGGCGCGGCTGATGATGCTCAAGGTAGTTTATTGCGCCGGAGCGGTGCTCAACGTGGGAGGCGGAACGATGGGGGGCGGAGGCACTTCGAAGGACGGACGCTCAATTTCGAGGTCTTCGAAGAGCAGCGCGGGTGAGACGACGGAAGCCGGATAGACGTAACCGCCGATGCCCATGAGGGCGAAGGGCCCACGGTTGCCGATGAAGTCGAATTGGAAAAGGTCGGTAGAGGCGAGGAGGATATCCTTGAGCGACCGGAGGTTGAGGCCGCGGAAACGGACGCCGCGGATGAGCTCTTCTCTGCCGTCGGGGTAGATGCGGTAAGCCAGGAGAGGCGAACTGAGGACGGTGCCGTTGGCGCTATTGCCGAGGCTGACGGCGAGGCGGCGCAGCTCGTCGCCGCCGGCGGAGGAGGGGTAATCCATCTGGCGCACCAGGATGCCGTAGGGTTTGTTGCGTTGCTTCACCAGGTCGAGCAGGCGCTTCTTTAAGTCTTCGGCGCTGACGGTTTCGGTGGATTTGACGAACAGGTTGCTCATGACGGCGAGCCGGTGGCCATAACTGCCGGGCAGGCGTCCGCGGCCGTTGGAGGCGGTGAAGCCGGGAATGGGCTGACGGGAGAGGAGGGGTGTTTTGAAGACGCCATTTTCAATGACGGTGACGGGCTTGGGCACCACACCTTCGCCATCGACGGCATAGGAGCCGAGGAGCGGCTGGCCGCGGAATTCGGATTGGGTGGGATCGTCGACGAGGGTGAAGGCGGAGGGCAGAATGCGGGAACCGAGGCGGCCTTCGAGATCGGACGCGGTGAAGCGGCTGTTTTGGCCGGCATTGCCGACCGGACGGCGCGGCAGATTGAGCTGCGAACCGAGGAGCTCGGCGATGAGCTGACCGCCGGCGACGCCTTCGAAAAGAATGGGGCCGGCGTAGATATCGCCCAAGGGGGCGGCGGCGAGTTGCGCGACGTGGCGGCCGACTTCGTCGACAGCTTTATTGAGTTCGGCATCGGTGGGCAGGCGCTGGGCGTCGATGGCGTGGAAGACGCGGTGGTCGCGAATGGTGGAGCCGTCGGGGGCGAGCCCGGAGGCCTTCACGCGGATGTAGTGGATGTTGTCGGGGTACTTGAGTTCGGTGCCCTCGGAGTTCACAAAGTAAGAGGTGTTGACGATGCTCTCGAGCTCGACCGAGGAGGTGAGCACGGCGGGGAAGGCGCTAAAACGGGCCGAAGCGGCGACGACGCGCTTCTTCCAGGCGGCCTCATCGAGGGCCTGGGCGGTGGAGTTGACATTGAGCTTGACGGGCGCGGCCTTCCAGAAATCGGGCAGGGGGTCCGGCGCGGCGGTGACGCTGCGCATGGCGGCGCGCTTGCGGCCGATGCTTTCGAGGGCGTTCTTGAAGGTGCGATCGGTCATCAGCCAGAGTTGCTGGCGGAGGGCGAGGGGGTTGTCGTCCTGGGGGAGAAGGCCGGTATCGTAGCGGGCGGCAAAGTTACCGTCAGAGAGGACGAAGTTCGAGTTATCGAAGTCGTAGTCGCCGACGCGGACGCGGACCTGGGGCACGCGGAGGCGGTTGCGGTTTTCATCGATCACCCCACCCAAGGTGGCATTGAGGGCGTAAGAACGAATGTCGTCAATGCTGTATTCGAAGTAGTAGGGGACGTCGGCGCCGCCGGCGATGCGGAGACCGCGCGAGCGTTCCATTTCAGCCGTGAGGACGCGCAGGATGGGGTCGTTGCTTTGAGCGAGCACGAACGGGGCGAGAAGCAGAGCGATGAAGGGCTTCATGGGCGGCCTCCGGCGGCGACGGTGGGTGCGGGCAGGATGGGTGGCCGGTCCTGCGAGCGTTCTTTTTTCTGGATTTCCACCTCGCTGACGAAGATGGCGGGCGAGGAGGCCGAGACGGGCACGTTGCCGGATTCGGCGCCGCAGATGCCGTTGAAGATCTCCATTTTGTCCGAAGTAGCTACGATTTTGGCGAAGGCGGCCAGCGGGGTGCCGACGATATCGGCGCCCCGGACGAGTTCGTCCGGGCGGCCATCGGCGTAGATGCGGTAGACGATTTGCGGAATGACGGTGAAGGCCTGCAGGCCGCGGCGGCCGGTGGTGGTGTAGCCGGAGTCGACTTTTTCAAAGTAGAGGCCGTAGGGTTTATTCTGCTTTTTCACTTCGGCCAGCAACTGGGCGCGCAGCGCGTCGCTCGAGACTTTGTTCGAGGAGCTGACAATCAGGTTCGACTGGCGGGGGACGACCTCCTGCCCGGGCTGCCGGCGGCCGTGGCCGTTCGAGCTGGGAAATCCGGTAAGGGGCGAGCGGGAGAGCAGGAAGCCGCGCAGAATGCCCTGATCGACAATGGTGACGGGCCGGGCCTTGACGCCTTCGTCATCGAATTCGTACCAGCCGTTCAGGTCGGTGCCATCGAGCGAGCGCTTGGTGGCGTCGAAAGTGACGGACAGAAACTCGGGCAGAATCTTCGTGCCGACGCTTTTGGCGAAGGTTTGGCCTTCGCTCTCATCCTTCTGGCGGTGGCCTTCGATGCGATGGCCGAAGATCTCGTGGAAGAAGACGCCGGAGGCGCGGCCGGAGAGGATGGCGGGGCCGACGAAGGGCTCAACGACGGGCGCTTGGAGGAGACTGATGAGGTCGCGCTCCACTTTGGCCATGGTGGCTCGGACGATCTTTTCGTCGGGCAGGCGGTTGGCGTCCTCGGCATCGAGGATTTCGCTGGAGGAAAGGTCCATACCGTCGGCGGCTTTGGCTTGGGCGCCAAAGATGAGGCGGGCGAAGGTGCGTCCGTGTTGCAGCCTGGTGCCTTCGGTGTTGACGAAGGTTTTGGATTCGCGCTGGGCGACGACGGTGATGGAGGCGGAAAGGATGCCGGGCTTGGTGCCGAATTCGGCGGACCATTTACGGAGCTTGCCCTGCCAGTCGTCGCCTTTGAACTTGAGGAGCGGCACGGCGGAGACGGAGACGACTTTGTCGGCGGCGCTAAAGTCGCCGGAATCGTCCTTGGTTTCCACTTGAACCTGTTGGTTGGTCTTGACGTTGAGCAGGCGCTGGGAGGCGAGGCGATAGACGCGGTCGGTTTCTGACCACAGGCGGCGCTTGATGGCGTCCGGGCTATCGTCGAGCGTGATGACGGCGCCGCCCGTGAAGCGGGGCAGGTCGCCACGGACGCGGCGATAGTTGTCAAGTTGCGGTGTGCCGACGCGGACGGTGACGTCGAGCGTGCGCCGCTGATTGCGGTTGCGCGAGTTGAGGGAGCCGAGGCTGGCCGAGACGCTTTCGGCTTCGGACTCAGTGACGGCGTAGGCGAGGAAATAAGGCGGCGGATCGGCCTTAGCCTTCAGCGCACTGAAATTGCGTTCGAGTTCGCTCGCGAGAATATCGACCAACGGCGTGGCGGTTTGAGCAGGGGCTTTGGAGGGAACTCCCGCCAGGAGCCCCCAGATAATGAGTGACGGAGGGGCCAGCCAGGCCAGCGCCGACGAGGGGGTACGCACGGCCTCAGAATACCATGGCCGATTCGATCGCATGGCCAAGGTACTTTGGAGGGGCCCCGGTGGCGAGGCCGGTGGCGAGGCCGGTGGCGGGGCCGGGTGGCGGGGCCGGTGGCGGGGCCGGTGGAGGGGAAGGGGAACAATTAGTCGACGTCGATTGAGTCGACAGCGAGGATGCCTTTTTCGCGCATGCCGGAAAGGGCGAGGCCATAGCGGCCGCGGACGCCGGTCTTTTCGAAGATGTGCTTGAGATGGATCTTCACCGTGCCGGGGCGGATGCCCAGTTCTCGGGCGATTTCGCGATTCTTGAGGCCCTGCTCGACGAGTTCCATCACTTGCTGTTCGCGGGGCGTAAGTTCAGAGCGGTGGTAGCGTTCGGGCGTGGGCGAGTTGCGAAAGACCGTATCTTCCATCCAACTGCGGCCCTGGGCGACGGCTTCGAGGCAGGCGATGAGGACTTCGGCGCTGGCGGTTTTGCGGACGATGCCGCGAGCGCCGGCTTGGAGAAAGCGGAGGGCTTCGGCTTCGGTCATCGAAACGCCCCAGACGACGACGGCGGGCAGGGGCCGGTTGCCTTCGCGAGAGAAGGTTAAGCGCAGGTCAGCGATCCACTCGAGGACGGCTTGCATGCCGAGGGCCTTGTCGAGCATGACGATCTTCGGGGCATGGTCGCGCACGGCGACTCGGCAGCTGGCGAGCGAATCGCAGTTGGGAAGAACGAAGATGTGCTGCACATCGGTGAGCAAGGCGCGCACGCCGGCCGCGGTGACCGGTTGCGAGTCGCACACGAGTAACTCAGCGATATCGGGAGTGGGAGTGGCCAGGCGGGCCAGGGATTCGCCCAGGAGGGCCGGAGGAGCGCCGGCCTGAACGGCGGTGGAGGTCGCGGTATTTCCGGACGCAAAGGGAGAGAGGGTTTGGGGATTCCAGTTCGTGGTGTTCATTACGGTGTTTCACTTTTTGTTTTATTTTTGGTCTACAGCGTTGGCGAAGAGTAGCCGATCCCATAAGCACAGCAATAGAATTGTCTTGGCTTCTCCGGATCGTAGGTTTGAGGGTAACTCTTACCTGCGCTGGTGGGGTATGTACCCCACATGAGGTATATCGGCGGAGGCGGGTGGAACTTTAGGCCAAAGACCCGGGGCGTACTGTATTAAGTTTCTTCGCTGAGAAGCCGATTTACTTCCCAGGGCGATGCGCCAACGTTGCAACCGACCGGTAAGTGGAGAATGGAAGTAAGTCGATGACTGCTGGGGCCAATTGGAAGTCTTTGATCATCTGTCCGAATCAGATGATGTCCGGGGCGCTGGTAGAGGCTTTGGGGCGGGGATTGCCGCAAGGCGCGGCGTTGCAGGTGCCCACCTATCCTCCGGGCCATGCGTTGAGCGAACTGCTCGTCACTCACTTTCCGACCGTGTGTTTCCTTGATGTGGGCTCCGATGTCGAGCGAGCATTGGGCACGTTGTTGGAGTTAGTCGCCGCTAATCCCAAGCTACCGCTTGTCGCTTTACTGCCGAGTAACGATCCAGAAATCATTCTGCGTTGCGTCCGGCAGGGGGCCAGCGAATTTCTGATCCAACCGTTTACCGACGATCAATTCGGCCAAATGGTGGAGCGCGTGAACCGGAAACTGATGGCGGGCAAGGGCGACGGGTCGCAATCCCGAGTTTATTGTTTGATGCCGGCCAAGGGCGCCTGTGGCGCAACCACGGTGGCCAGTAACTTGGCTTTTCAATTTAAGCGGCAGACTTCGAAGCGACTCCTGCTGGGCGATCTTGACCAATTTACCGGTACGCTGTCTTTTATTCTGAAGCTGAAACCCAGTTACAGCTTTACCGATGCCTTACATCATGCACACGAACTGGATCCGGCGATGTGGAAGTCGCTGGTGACGCCGACGGGTGGCCTGGATGTCTTGATGAGCCCCGAAAACTCGGCCGACGCTTCGGGGATCGATCAGCAGGACCCGACGGGGATCGTGGAGTTTATGCGGACGATGTACGACATTGTGGTGTTGGATACGGCCGGCGTGTACGGGGCGTGGAATCTGGCGCTGGCGAAGGTCTGCGATGAGTTACTGCTGGTAACGACGAATGAGCTGCCGGCCCTACAGGCGTCGCAGCGGGCGCTCTCTTATCTCGATCAGAACCGGATTGATCGCTCGAAGATCCGGCTGGTGGTGAATCGCTACAACCGGGATGTGGGCTTAAGTAAAGAAGTGATCGAAACCGCTTTGCACGAAGAGGTATTCCACGTCCTGCCCAGCGACTATGACTCGGTGCAGCGGGCGCTGATCGACGGCAAGCCGATTCCGGTGGGGAGTGCGCTCGGCAAGGCCATGGTGCAGTTGGGCGAGCGGCTGGAGCAGAAGGATCCGGAGACGACGAAGAAGAGCGCGGGATCGTCGACTTGGGGCGGGTTACTGAGCTTGTTTTCGCGGACCTCGAGTTAGGTGCCGCAGAAGGTCTGATAGCCGGCGTTACCCTGGGGGGCGGGCTGCGCATATTCGGCGAGGCCTGGACGTTCAGTGAAGGGCGCGGCGAGCACGGTGAGCAGTTTCTCGAAGGGCGCGAAATCCTGATTTTCCGTGGCCGCTGACAAGGCCAATTCCACTTGGTGATTGCGGGCGATGTAGACAGGATTGACAGCGTTCATGGCCTGGGCGGATTGCTCCATCAGACGCGCTAGCCATCCGGCCGCCCAGCGATCGTAAGGGGCCGGGTGCTGAAAGAGTGCACGGATGGGTTCTTCGTTCCCTTGCGCCGCAAGCGCCAAGTGCCGGAAGGCGAGGGTGAAGTCGACCTGCTGGTCTTCGAGCGCCTGCAGAAAGTCGTTGGCCAGGGCGAGGTCGGTAGTTTGCGGGGCGCCGAGAAGGCCGAGTTTCGTGCGCATGCCGTTGATCCATGCGGCGTCGTAGCGATCGGTGAAGTGGTCGAGGGCGGCGGTGGCGAGTTCGATGGCTTGGGGCTGGTCCTCGTGGATCAGGGGCAGGAGGGTTTCGGCGAAACGGGCCAGGTTCCAGCGGGCGATCGACGGCTGTTGGCCGTAGGCGTAGCGGCCTTGCCGGTCAATGGAGCTGAAGACGGTTTGGGCATGGTAACGATCGAGGAAGGCGCAGGGGCCATAATCGATCGTTTCGCCGGAGATGGCCATGTTGTCGGTGTTCATCACGCCGTGGATGAAGCCCACGTGCATCCAGCGGGCGATCAACTCGGCCTGGCGGTCGCGCACGGCTTCGAGGAACGCGAGGTAGGGGTTGGGGGCGAGCAAGGCCACCGGATAGTGGCGGGCGATGGCATAGTCAGCCAACTGGCGCACCTTGGCCGGATCGCCGCGGGCGGCGAAGAACTGGAAAGTACCGACGCGGAGGTGGCTGGAGGCGATCCGGGTGAGGACGGCGCCGGGCAAGGGCCGCTCCCGGAAAACCGGCGCGCCGGTGGTGACGGCGGCCAAGGCGCGGGTGGTAGGAATGCCCAGGCCGTGCATCGCTTCGCCCAGCAGATACTCGCGCAGCACCGGGCCCAGCGCGGCCTTGCCATCGCCGCCGCGCGAGAAGGCGGTACGGCCGGAGCCCTTTAGTTGGATGTCGCGCCGCTGGCCGTGGCGGTCGATCACCTCGCCTAACAGGAGCGCCCGGCCATCGCCCAACTGGGGCACAAAGCCGCCAAACTGGTGGCCGGCATAGGCTTGGGCCAAGGGCAAGGCACCCTCCGGAAGGACGTTGCCGGCAAAGATGGCGGCGCCGGCGGGCGAATCGAGGGCGGCGGGGTCGAGCCCGAGTTCCTGGGCCAGGGTCAGGTTGAGCTTTACGAGCCGAGGCGCGGGGGCTGGCTCGGCCTGGGCGGACATGTAAAAGCCCTCGAGCGCGCGGGCGTAGGTATTGTCAAAGGAGAAATTAGCGGTCAAGACTTTAGCTTAGCGGGAATCACCAGTGCCGGGTTCCGGGGCGGCCCTTAAAGGGGCCCACCAGGTTGGCGGTGATCCAGCCGCCGTAGAAGTCACCGGGCTGGGCCTGAACGCGTTCGTCGCCCACGAAGCAGGCATCGACGCGGCTGGGGTAGAAGGCGAGGTAATTGGCGAGCGGCGAGTAGGGGGTAGAAGGCGCGGCGTAGCTCCAGGCGACGTCGCGGGAGAGCTGAGTGCCGACGGTGAGGTCCCAGTAGCCGGCGTCGCCCTTGAACTCGCAGAAACTGCGCCGGCGGTTAGACTCGAGAAGATCGAGGCGCACATCTTCGGGCGGAATATAATACGTGGGTGGGTGGCTGGTCTCGAGGAGGCGGAAGGCGCGGCGGGTGTCGGCGATGGTTTCGCCGCCGCTCTCGACGCGCACGCGGTACGGGCTTAGTTCGAAGCGGGGTGGGCGCGGGTAGTCCCAAACAGATTCTTGCGGAGGGCCGGCTTCGGTATGATGCATGGCTGCTAGAAAAAGAAGCTCAAGCCGCCGCGTAACGCGCGGGGCGTGTGAATCAGGAGGATGCGCTGGCCAAAAGGCGTATCGAGGGGCAGGTAGCCCTGGGCCAGAATATTGCGCGCCTCGGCGTGGATTTCCATTCGGCCCGGCATGCCAAAGACTCCGGGAATCGGCTGCCGGATACTCAGGTTGAGGCCCGCTTCGGGATAGGTGCGCTGGGTGAGGTACATATGACCCGGGGTTAACGAACGATAATCGGTCCACTGGTAGCTGGCGCCGAGCTTGGTGCCGGACACGGGGATGGTGCCATTCAAACGCATGGTGACGTAGATCTGTTGCGCGCGCCGCAGGGCGGCACGAATCTCGCGGGGGTCGACAATGGCGAGCTCGCGTTGCTCGGTCCGCAGGACGCCGCCGCTACCGACCGTGATAGAAGCCGTCAGCGAGTCGTTGACCTTTTCGGTGATGGTGCCCGAATAGCCGTTGCGTTTGAAGCCACCGATGTTAAAGACGGAGCTGTTGGAAGTGAAATCCGGCAGCAAGTCCGCGGTGCTAAGCAAGCCGTTGGCGCCAGCCATGGTGAGCGCGCCGTTGCGGACGCTCTCCCGATAGATGGCCAACGACACGGTGCGCGAGCCCAGCACCTTGTGATAGCCCAGCTCGTAGTTTTCGGTGCGCTGGCGCTGCACGGTACCCCCGGCCAAAGTCAGGCGCGGGAACATACCCAAGGTGGCCAGATTTTGGGAGAGGTCCGCGTGGCGCTCCTCACGCTGGTTGAGCAATTCCGTGGGCGGCGCCCCGGAGCTAAAGCCAAACTCGACGGCGCCGAACGAACCCACGTCGTAGGTGGCGCGCGCGTAGGGGCTGACGTAGTTCAGGCGCTCAATGAAGGTGACCGAGTCGAGCGAGAAGCCATACTCCACCAATAACTCGTCGGTAATTTGCTTCTTTTCAGCGACGGACAAAGAGACCGTCCGCAGCATCGGCGTATTCGACCCGCCCAGAATGCCAGCGCCGACACGGCCGGGCAGAAAGACCTGCCGCATGGTGAGCTTCACTTCGGGGTTCATCAGCGCCGCGTCGCCCGAACCGCGCCGGAAAGAGGTGAGGAACCCGGCGATCGGCGTGCCGTTGATGGGCGAATAGCCCACATTGCCACTCACCCCGAGGTGATTGCTGCCGAACAGCGACGTGGCCATGGCGAAAGCGGTGCCCAAGTCCTGCTGGTTCGAATTGCCTTCGGACTCACCGGCGGACAACTTCACCAGGCCGCGGGTGTCGGAGAAAATGCTGGCCTCGCGCATCGGCGCCGGTTGCGAGATATCGTAGCCGGGCAGCAAGCGAAGCACCGGGCGCGTGGCGGAGGCACCGCGCAGTACCCACTTCCACTCCTCGCTCATCAGTTTTGCCGCACCGGGCGCGGACGTAAAGAGTTCTACCGAGCTGAGCAGGCTGGCCAAGTGAATATTCAGGAAGCTGGCCCGGCCGGCCTGCACCTGGATGTGGTTTTTCATGGCGGGCACAAAACTCGCCAGGGTCACTTTGACGCTGTAGATATCGGGCAACACCTGGTCGAACCCGAATTGGCCGCGCTCATTAGTGATGGCGCGCACGATAGGACGGTCATAACGGTTCAGGAGCCAAACGGTCGCGCCCATCTGGGCACTGCCGGCGGCATCGGCCACCACACCTAGTACCGTGCCGGGACTGAGCGATGACATCGCTACCATCCGGCGCGCGTCGGCACCTTGCCCTAAGCTCGCGGACACGCCCGCGGCCAGGAGACTAATAACGAAGGGACGCAATAGATCCTTCACCGGCTGACCTGCCCTCCAATGTGGCAGGAAAACGAACAGTTCCTAAGATACCGTAAAAATGGTTGACGGGGTTAGAACCTGGTTGTTGTTCTTATCCGTTACCTTCATCTTGAGCGTGTACTGACCGGGTTCTAAACTCTGAAGCGGCAGCAATTTTTCAATCGTCACCTGGGTCGCCGAAGCGCCCGCGATGTCCTTCACATCCTCTGTAAACTCGAGCACCTTGGCGTTGGTGCCGTTGCGCACAATCTCATACTCGATGGTACCGTTCGGCTTCTTGCTCTTTTCGTCGGGGGAAAAGTTGTAGATGTTTACAAAGATGCCCATCTTCTCGTCGCGGCGGAAGGTCTCGCTCATCCGCGGCCGCACCTTAGAGGTGCCGATGACGAACTGGCCGGCGCCGATCTGCTTGGTCGGAACCTTTTCGATCATGTCGGCCAGAATCACGGAGCTCATGCCCAGCTTTTCGTCGTCGAAGCGAGGCACTTCGAGTGCGATTTCGTAGTTGTTCATATTGCCGCCGATGACGTCCTTGGCGACGACATTCAAGCGGTAGCGGCCCGGCGCCAGCGGCACGGCGTTCTGATAAATAGCCCGGCCCTTCGAAGCTTCAGCCAGCATTTCGGTGGGCACGTCGATCGACACCGGATGCTCGAAGACGTTGGCCACGCGGCGCGTCATGGTGGTGATGCGGGCGTAGATATTCACCAGCGACTTCGAGAGAGTGCCCTCCTGCTTAAACTGCAGGTCCTTGCGCTCGAACTGGATGGTGACGTAGGCGTTCACTGTCGCGTTGGTCATCTTGATAAAGTCGACGCGCACCTGCATCGGCAGCACGTTGAAGGTGATCTTCGAATTTACCTGCGCTTCAAGATCGCGGAACTTGATTTTGGGCGCCTTCTGCAAATTGGCGAACTGCTGAAGGCGTTCAAACTGATTCATACGCATCGGCATCGCCTGATTGCCGGTGCCCAAACGCGTGCCGTCGGTGCGGCTGAAGCGATCGTTCTTGCTCGCCATGCCCATCTGCTCCATCATGGTTAAACCGGCGCCGGGAACCATCATCAAGGCGTCTTTTTCCGACGGATCCATGGTCATGCGGAACTCGCCGGTCATTGTCGTGTCGACGAATTCGATATTGATATCCTGGCCCACGCCTTCAATCCAGCGATAGCGCCACTTCTGGAACGGGAAGGTCGACGTGGTACCGCCGCCTTCTTCGATCGGCCGCTCGTAGGTGCCACCCGACGGGTGATCTTCGAGCTCGTCCGGGGGCCCGAACGTGATGTAGATGCGGCCACGGTCACTTTTCCAGCCCGGGATGCCCGAGGCGTAGCGTTCGTTCGTGTAGGCAATCCGGCGGTAATGCTCTTCCTTATACTCGTTTTCCTGCGAATCAGGCGAAGGGTCGCGGCGCAGCCAGAATTGCTCAATGAACTGCTCGCGCTCTTCGTCGGTCGCCAGACGCTTCCAGGTGGTACGTTCCTCGTCCGTGATGATGTAGGTGACGTCTTCGTTCAGCCACTTGCGGAATGGGGTTTCGAGTTCCTTGCGCAGCTTATCCTCGCGGCGCTTCTTTTCCTTGTCCGTCAGCGGACGCGCGATCGTCTCCCGCTGCCCGTTCTCGGCAGCCTTCTTGTCAGCCGCAAAGACCGCGCCGGTGAGCGCGATTCCCGTGATCAACAATCCAAGCGCTAGGTGTCGCATATCTCGTCTTCTTCCCGTCCTTTCGCATCACCCCAGCCTGGCTTTCGTTCGAGAACGCCCGCTGGAAATACGCAACTGGACCTAGTTTGATTCTAGGCCTGTCCGCGAAACACAGTCAAGGCTCATCTCGCGAAGCGGCACTTTGATTTAACATTCTTTGTTTTTAACCACTTAGATGTGACGAATCGGCACAGGTGGGCGTGGAGCCAAGCTTCCTGCATGAGAAGAAATCCCAACAACCTGCCGAAATATTCCCCTGCGGCCGATATACTGCAAATGAGGGGCGACAAATCGGTGAGAGTTTTGGTGTGTGGAGGGGCGGGCTACATCGGGAGCCATACGGCGAAATTGTTGGCGGCTCGCGGGCATACGCCCGTCGTCTATGACGACCTGTCTTACGGCCATGCGTCGGCCGTGCAATGGGGGCCCCTCGAACAGGGCGATCTGGGAGACCGGGTCCGTCTGAAAGCGGTCATCGAACGCCACCGTATCGAAGCCGTCGTCCACTTTGCGGCCTTCACCCAGGTGGGCGAAAGCGTCCAGCAGCCGGCCAAGTATTACCGGAACAACTTCGTCAACACCCTCACTTTGCTCGAAACGATGGTGGAGACCGGTGTGCGCGACATCATCTTCAGCTCGACGGCGGCTACCTACGGCACCCCTGAGCAGATGCCGATCCCCGAAACTGAGAAGCAGTTGCCGATTAACCCTTATGGCGAATCGAAGCTGTTCGTCGAATACGCCTTGCGCGCCTTCGCCCAGGCGCACGGCATTCGCTGGGTGGTGTTTCGCTACTTCAACGCCGCCGGGGCCGACCCGGATGGCGACATCGGCGAGGACCACACGCCGGAATCGCACCTGATCCCGCTCATCATCCAGGCCGCGCTCGGCCAGCGCCCGCATATTAGCGTTTTCGGGTCGGACTATCCCACCAAGGACGGCACCTGCATCCGCGACTATATCCATATCTGCGACCTCGCCGAGGCTCACGTCACCGCCCTGGGCTACCTCCGCGACGGCGGCGCACCCATCGCCCTCAACCTCGGAACCGGCGAAGGCTACAGTGTCCGCGAAGTGATCAAAGCCGTCGAACGCATCTCCGGCAAGCCCGTGCCCGTCGTCGACCATCCGCGCCGCGACGGCGACACGGCCAGCCTGGTCGCTGACGCCCACCGCGCCCGGGAAGTGCTCGGTTGGGAGCCCAAGCTCTCGAAGCTCGACGATATTGTGCGCACCGCCTGGCGTTGGCACAGCTCCCGGGCTTAGACTCGCGGGCATGAGCATTGCCCAATCTCTATTGCCCGAACTCGCCCACGAAATGGCCAACACCCGCAAGATGGTCGAACGCCTGCCGAACGGCCAGTTAGGCTATTAGCCGCACGCCAAGTCGATGACGATTCGCCAACGGGCATCGCATCTGGCCCATCTCGCCACGTGGGGTGCCCTAACCCGGCTTTTGGACATCCCGGTGCCGGCGCTCCATGGTCCTTCGGCCAACGAACGGAGTTAGACCACTCTGGTGCTGCGGCCGCTTAAATTGTCGACTTTCGTATCCGCCCAGCTCGCCGCGTAAGCGGTGGGTCATATTCGTTCACTTATCTGGCAGAAAATAATGGGTGGCGATTGTCATGTGTGACCCGCCGCTTACGCGGCAGGCTAGGGCGACCGGTGGCCTAGGAAGAGAGTAACTGCGCGGTCAAAGTACTAGCCCATCGCTTAACGCGATGGGTCACCTAGTCCCTCGGCATGGCAGTAAACGCTGAAGTCTCTCTGGCAAATGTGACCTAGGGTCAATCGGCGGCCGTACGGGCTGGCGGGATCAGATCCCGGCCGCCAGGGCCAAGGCGCCCAGCACTCCGGAGCGGTCCCCTAGTTTGGGCGCCGTTACTGCTGGCAGCGGCGCGTAGCCTGCGTTCAGAGTTCGCATTCGTTTCGTGACGCTTCCGAATAACTTTGGCGTTTTCATCACCCCGCCACCCAGCACGATCCGCAGGGGGGAGTAGGCGTAACTCAGCGAAAGCAATCCGGCGGCCAGATACTCCACCGCAAAGTGTTCCTGGCCCGTCTGGCGGCGCGCTTCAATCGCCACGCCGCTGGCCATGCCTTCCAGACAGTCACCGTGGGCGGGGCAAAGGCCGGGGAAAGTATCTCCTGGGGCGCGCGGCAGGAGTAAGTGCCCCATCTCGGGATGCATGCGGCCGTGGAGTAAGTGGCCATTCACCACGCCACCGCCGCCAATTCCGGTGCCGACGGTGAGGTAGAGAAATGGATCGGGCGCATCGCCGAAACGATACTCGCCCCAGGCCGCCGCGTTGACGTCGGTATCGAGAGAGACGGGCACGTGGAGCGCGTTCTCGAGCGCCTGGCGGAGAGCGAACCCGCGCCAGGCCACTTTGGGCGTGGTGCGAGTGATTCGGCCCGCCGCCAAGTCAACGGGGCCGAACGAGCCTACGCCGACCGCTTGCAGCCGGTAAGGCGCAAAGAAAGTAACTACCGCGCGCAAGGTTTCGCGGGGCGTGGTGGTCGGGATCGGCTCGCCGACCACTAAGTCGCCAGGCTCCGTACCGGCGGCGCAGATGAACTTGGTGCCCCCGGCCTCAATCGCGCCCCACACTTACTTAATTCCCACCCGGCCCAGCGCCCGACGGATACTCGCCGTCAGCACGTCTTCCACTTCCGGCGCGAACGGACCTGGCATGCCGTAATAGATCATGCTATCCACCGCCTCGTAACCGCCTTCTTTCAAAATGCGTTTGTTCGAGATGTAACACATCACATCGTTCGAATAACCCGCTACGACAATTTTCTCTTTGGGAAACGCGGCCTTGGTTTGCAAAGCATAGTCGACCACTAGTTCGCCACCCAGCGGTACGTAAGTGACGGTTTTGCCCAGCCGGATGGCCTGCACCGGATAAGCTACTTTGCGCAGCGGCAAGCCACGATCGTAAGCCGCCAGCATCTCTTTCGCCCGGCGAACTTTGTACTGATTCGTATCTTTGAGTTCGCGCTCAAAGTCCTCGCGCGAGTGCGGCGCTAGCGGCAGATCCACCATCTGGAAGGCGGCGCGCAAGTTACCCGCAATCGGCACACCGGGCTTCGCCATCGCTTCGTCGGTCGCCAGGGCCAAGGCCTTGCCGTGCTGCACGGCCAATTCGTTTTTTGACCGGGGATTGGGGTTCTGATCCCCACCCGCCAGCATCAGGAACATGCCCACGGTGCCGGGATGCGCGCGTTCGAACTCCTCCTGCGCGTAACCCGCATAGTCGCCCGCAATTCGATAGAACTCGCCAGTAAGCGTCGTATTGTGGCAGGAGTAACCGAACATCGCCCCGAGCAACTTACCGCTCAAGTCAGTTACTCGCAACACGGGCACCGAATGGTCGATCGGCCCCGAAGGATTCAGGCCAATCGCCACGCCCTTAACCGTCGCTTGCCGGCGGTTGATGGCGAAAGTCGCTTGGCCTTCGTGGTAAGTCACTTTGGCCGGCGCTAATTGGCCTACCGCCGTGCCGACTAAGTTCAATACGGTTTCGGTAAGTTGCTGCCCATAGCGATCGATCTTCGCCCATTGTTCGGGCGGCAGGTCGTACATCGTTTCGAGGTTCGGCCGTACGACGGGGCCGCTGTGCGTATGCGAGGAGTTAAAGACCAACTGCGCCCGCTCGAGCCCATATTGCTTCAAAGCCCGCGCCGAGATGGCATCGGTGATGCGCCGCGGAAATCCGATCAGGTCGGAGGTGACAAAAACGACTTTGTGCCCTTTCGGATCTTCGAGGGCGAGGGCTTTGGCGTAAAGGTCCTGCAGGGTGCCTTCGGAAGGATGGGTGCGCGCCGCGTAGCCCGACATCCAGATGCCGGCCTCAGGCGTAATTTTGGCCTTCGCCATCGCCGCCTTCCAATCCGCGGCTAATAGGGCAGAAGCGAAACCCAGGCCAAGTAAGAGCCTCATTTGGTTACCAACTCCCGCAGGCGGATATTGCGAAACTCGACCCGGGTGTTATGGCCCAAAAAGCCCAGATAACCGCGCGTGCGCGTCAGGCCCGGATGCTTCTTGAGCACCGCTGCTTCGTGCACATTGTCGAGGTTCGCGTCGATGGTGACCACGCCGTTGAGCGTAATCTTCACCCGTCGGCCCTCCACGTGGATCTCTTCCTCATTCCATTCGCCGGCCGGCTTCTGAAAGCCGGTGCGCGCGGGGAACACATCGTAGATGGAAGCCGTATGCTGCTCCGGCTTGATCTTCCCTTTGTACAGGGCATGTTGATCGTCCAGCACCTGAATCTCCATACCCATATAGGCCGCGTCGCCGTTCAAGGGCGTGCGAATGCCCACGCCGTTGTTGCCGCCGGGCGAGAGCTTGTATTCCAGGCGCAGGATGAAGTCGCCGTACTCGCGATCGGTAAGCAGGTTGCCCCCGCCATCCACCGGGCAGACGATCGCCCCGTCCTCCACCAGATACCCTTGGCCATGCCCAGCCACCAGTTGCCATCCCTTCAAGGACTTCCCGTCAAAAAGCGGCGCGAAGCCGGTTTCGTCGGCCATCGCGAATAAAAGCACCAGCGTTATCAGCATGGAGAGTATTGTAACGTCACTGGCCAGCGTAAACTAAAGTGTCCCCGCTTATGAACGATTGGTTTTCCACTGAATTTCTGCTCGCCGCGCTCAACATCGTCTTTATCGACATCCTGTTGGCTGGCGATAATGCCGTCCTGATCGCCTTGGCGGTCCGCCAACTCACCCCGCGGGACCGCCGGGTCGGCATCGTCTTGGGCGCGGGCGGGGCGGTGGTGCTGCGCATCATCCTCACCTTCTTCGCGACGAAGATGCTGAATATTCCGCTGCTGAAGCTGGGCGGCGGCCTGTTGATTCTGTGGATCGCGGTGAAGCTCTTGAAGGACGACGGCGAACAGCATGGCGGCGGCAAAGAAGCCTCGACCTTGTGGCAAGCCATGTGGCTGATCCTGGTGGCCGACCTCACCATGTCGCTCGACAACATCCTGGCCATCGCGGGCGCCTCAAAGGGCCACATCGAGCTGGTCATCTTCGGCCTGGCTCTCTCGATCCCCTTCGTCGTCTTCGCCAGCAATTGGCTCTCCGGCCTGATGGAGCGCTACCCGCTGATCGTCATCTTCGGCTCGGCCATCCTGGGCAAGGTGGGCGCGGAGATGATCCTGTCAGACCCCTGGGTCGCGGCGCGCTTCCACGCCGGCACGATGCTCGAATACGTCATCCAAGCCCTGGTGGCCTTGGCGGTGGTCGTGATCGGCAAAGCCATGGTCCGTAAACGAATCGCCTGAGCATTCGCACCGTGCAGCGTCTACTTCCTCCCCAGCACTTCCTCCAGCGAATCGGCCATCACGAAATTGTCGAAGTAAATCGTATCCACCGAGGGCCGGTGCGGGCTGCGATGGATCCCTGGCTGGCAAAAGTACACGCTCTCCGGCCCCTTCGTCTTTAGATGCCTGTCGAGCACTAAGGCGCCGTCAAACCACAGCCGCGTGTTGCCCTTCGTCGCATCTTCTGACCAATGGATGTGCATCGCCAAATGATGCCAGCGCCCCACGGTAAAGTCCGCCGCCCACTCCGTACCGTTGCGCCCCAGGTTGCCGGTGCCGTAGGCGATGGTCGCTCCGCCGCCTTCCTTGGGGGCCAACCACCAGGTCATCACATTGTTGTAGCGCGGCGGCGGCGTGCCTTCCCAATAGAAGAAGTTATCGCGATCCTTGGGTGCGTCGGCCACATAGAGGTAGAAGGACAGATACGTGTCCGAGCCCTCTTCCACCGTCACCTTCGGCCCGCCCACCTGCACCCGCAATTGGCCGGCGTTGAAGACATCGTCCTCGTGAATGGTGAACTTGCCGGCGTATTTGCCCTGCTGGACGATATCCGTCACTACCTGGATATTGCGGGCGGTGGCGTTCTGGCCGCGGGTGCCGGTCTGGCTCCATTCGCTCAGGTCGCCGGTTTCAAAGTCCGCTTTGAAGAGGATTTTGGCCGAAGCCAGAGTGCAGCCCAAGCTCGCCCCAAGTAGCCAAGTTCGCCAGCCGGTCATTCGAATTTCTCCCGGCTTTTAGTCTACCGGTTAGCGCAGCCGGTCCTAACCGCGCTCAAGCCAAGCCTTGGCCAGTGCCGGTAGAGCCATTGAGCTGAACGCACTCCCCACGAACGCGGTCCAGAAGGCCTCCGGACCAATCCCTTGCGGATTCCAGGGCGCCGCGATCGCTGTGGTGAAGATCGCCACAAAACTGGTTTGGCATCACATCCTGAAGCGCGTCGATGAGCGCCATATTTCGAGGAACGACCTCCAGCGGCTTCAAGACTGGGTCCGTACCGGGCCCTCCGCGCCGGCAGCGTCGAATAAAACTCTCACATTCTGGCAGTATCGAACCAGGCAGAGTGGCATCACCCCGACCAACACGTGGACATAGTCCGCTCATCCTCCAACATCTGCACCTCCGCGAGGTTGAGGTGAAAATCCCGCCTGAATACGTTTGCCGGCCCCTAAGCCGTCAGCGAGAAGTTATCCGAGTTCCTCACTTGCCTTCGGAGCCATGGCCGGGCTTGTGAGTCCGCGAAACGCAAAGCTCATCGGTTGCGTGCGTACACCAGAGCGGTGTGAGCAATGTGGGCAGCGAGAAACCCGCTTGAAACCACGACATACATCCACCAGCGATAGAAGCGGCCCCAGAAGAGTTGGCGGCCAAGCGCCGCAACACCGCAGAGCCAAAGTGCGGGCGTATCCGCCGGCGCCATGAAGCCCAGCGCGCTCTTTGACCACGGCGAATCGGGCGAAAAGATTAGGGCCAACCAGCTCGAAAAGTAAACCAGCGAGCCCAAGCCAAAGATAAACAAGGACCGGCGCTGCGCGGGCGTCGAGACACTGAGTGGCATGGCGAAAGGAAGCCCGAAGACAAGGGCGCGAAGGGAGTTCTCGATGAATGCCAGCGGTGCCGGGATGTCGCGCCAGAAATTCGCAGTGGCGAAAGCTGGCGGAAGGCAGTCGAAGAACGCTATGTTCCAGAGAATGGCGGGCAACAGTAGGAGACCACAGCTAAAGAGGTAACGCAGAGGGCCGTGATTCGTGGCGCCGGAAAAGTTCACCTCCTTGGTCGATCCTTTCGCGCCTGCATGCGCTCGAAGCACGATGCTCAGTTTACCCGCAAAGCCGCACCGGGTAGAGCCGTACTAGTTTCGACGCTGGACAAACGCTCCGTTGCGCGACGGCCTCAGCTACCCTCGGGTTCCTGCATTTGCGCTGGCGAAACTGTATGCGGTTTGACAGGTGTGAGACGCGCACGGCAGATGGCCCTGGAAGTGACCCGCCGTTTAAGGCATCCTAGTGTCTAGCAGTGGTTGTCCCCCGCCGGCGCAAGTCCGTCTACTTCTTCACCGCCCTGGGCGCCTGCCTGGTGGCGGCAGCGATCGCCTTGAACGTCAGTTGGGGCATGATCCTCAATTGGCGCACCAGCCTCATGTTCTTCTTCGGCCTGGTGTTCTTCCTGATTATCATCGCAGGCGTGGTGCTGAATACCATCTTCCTGGTGCGCGAAATCAAGCGTAATGAACAGCACGACGCCTTTATGAACGCCATCACGCACGAGCTCAAAACGCCCGTCGCCTCCATCCGCCTTTATCTCGAAACCCTGCAAAAGCGCGACCTCGACGAAGCCAAGCGGCAAGAGTTCTACCAGATCATGCTCTCCGATTCCGATCGGCTGATCTCCACCATCGATCAGGTGCTCAACGCCGCCCGCACCTCCACTTCGAACGCCACCCAATCCCGCTCCCGGCTCGACCTGGGCGCCCTCGTCGAAGAGCTGATCGGCCTCGCCCGCACCCGCCACCACCTGCCGCCCGCCGCCGTGGAGTACGCGAGCGCTTTCGGCGAGCACGAGCGGCCCCAAGTGGTGGGCGATGCCGAGGAGTTGAAGGCCGCCATCTCGAACTTGCTCGACAACGCCATTAAGTACTCCGCGGCCGATCTCCATGTGCGCGTAAAGCTTGACCGCGTACCCGGCCGCCCCGCCGTCGCCGTCCGCGTTACCGACACCGGCCCCGGCATCGCCCCCACCGAGCTCAAGCGCATTTTCAAGCGCTTCTACCGCGTCCCCGGCGCCGTCACCGCGCGCATCAAAGGCACCGGCATCGGCCTCTTCATCGTCCGCTCCGTCGCCCGCCGCCACGGCGGTCGCGCTTACGCTGAAAGCCTTGGCCCCGGCCACGGCAGCACCTTCAGCCTCGAACTTCCCCTCCCCGCCGAGGACCGCGTGCCCGTATGAGCGCCCCCAAAGGCCGCATTCTCATCGTGGAAGACGAAAGCCACCTCGCCGACGGTCTACGCTTCAACCTCGAAGCCGAAGGCTACGAAGTCGAGACCGTCGACAATGGCTTGGACGCCCTGGAGCACTCGGGCTTCGACCTCGTCCTGCTCGACGTCATGCTGCCCGGCATGAATGGCTTCGACGTCGCTACGGCCCTGCGCGCCCGCGGCGACATCGCCCCCATCCTAATGCTGACCGCCCGCAGCCGCCCCGAGGACGTCCTCAAAGGCTTCGAGGCCGGCGCCGACGACTACCTGCCCAAACCCTTTGACCTCGCAATCCTGATGGCCCGCGTGATGGGCCTGCTGCGCCGCGCCCAGTGGCTCAAAAAGCCCTCCGCGGATGTCTTTGAATTCGCCGGCAAACGCCTCGACTTCGACCGCCTCGAGCTCATTGCCAAAGGCCAAAGCATTCCGCTCACCCAAATGGAGGCCAGCCTGCTGCGTTACCTGATCCGCAACGAAGGCCGTGCCGTTAGCCGTAAATCGATCCTCGAAACCGTCTGGGACGTCCATGAGGACACCGATACGCGCGCTATCGACAATTTCATCGTCCGCCTGCGCAAATACGTCGAAGAAGACGCCGCCCGGCCCCGCCACCTGCTCACCGTCAGGGGAATTGGTTACCGTTTCGTTGCCGAGCCCGATCGCGCCCCAGATTCCAGCATCCAAAGTGCATCTGAGTGAATCTGATAGGCTTGGTCTAGATCTTTCTTTTTTATGGCTTCGCCCCCGATCCAGTCTCATTGCATCCGCCAGACTGCCCTGCCCGGGGCGTCCGCACTCTTCACTGACCTGCTCTATCATCCCGAGCGGGTAAAGGCCTTTTATCCTCACGCGGCGGGGGATCTCGGTGCCGCCGCCGCTCTTGCGTCGTCCTTGAATTTCCCCGATGATCGCCGCGCTGCACTCGTCGCCGCGCTCAGGCCCCTCAATGGCGATCACCCGTCGCTCGAACGCCTGGCTCAGCCAGGCACGGTCGCCGTGCTCACCGGTCAGCAGGTCGGCCTCTTCTCGGGTCCCGTTTACACACTTTACAAAGCTCTCACTGCCATCCAGGC
>Ga0209490_10001038_pt1 | contig 27138 bp, 20 predicted proteins | sample MAT06_FD_187209 | JGI IMG/M metagenome (GOLD analysis project Ga0209490, IMG submission 187209) | Freshwater microbial communities from Lake Fryxell liftoff mats and glacier meltwater in Antarctica - MAT-06 (SPAdes) (version 2) | ecosystem: Environmental > Aquatic > Freshwater > Ice > Liftoff... | reverse complement strand
CCTGCCGGTTCGGTTTCGAAGCCGGTCGCTTTTTCTTCGCTCATGAGCTGCAACAGCATTTTCTCGGACGACTGCAAAGGCTTCCCATCCAGCGGCACCAGGGCCACGGCCAAAAGATCCATGTTCGAATTCACCTTCAACGATTTTAATTCGAGCGGCCACGCTTCTTTAAAATTTCCAACCACCACCTGGGCCTTTTCCCCATCCACCGTCAGAACCCCTTTCCCGTAATCCAACAATACTTCCCCAGTCGAACTGTTCACAGTCCTGGCTTGGCGATCCACAAGGCCCTGCAATTTTTTCAATTCGGTCTGACCAACTTTTTCTGCAATCGTGATCCGCGTCCTCCCCACCAAATGAATCAACGGGTCGATACTCCCCGTAATTGGCCCGGACCCGCCCTGCGGCTGATCAGCTTTTCTCAATTCATCCAGATTTTCACTAACAGCGAGAGGATTTCCTTGCAACGCGTAAGCATCCTCCAGTGGGATTTGAACCTCCGCCATAAGATCCCCTTCCTTCACAAGACCCTGCCGGTAAATCAAGGCCGCAGCCGGGAACTGGCCCATCATCGTGGGCGTGGTCAGGGTCCAGGGCTGCATAAAGAAGCGCGGCTTGACCTGCCAGTCGATTCCATCCAGAGCAAAATGGACAATGGCATCACTGCCCTGTAAGGCCCCGTAGGTGGCGTAAAATAGCGGGCCTTCCGTGCGATACCGGTTCGGCCTGGTAAAGGTTGTCTCCGAAATCATCGAGGGCTTGCCGTTGATCTTGGAGTCAAAGACAGGATTTGTGATTACCGATGCTTTACCGGGTTCTGCCGGATCAAATCGCAGGGCACTACGGTTCGAATAAACATGCCCGTCCCGCATGGACCAGGCCGAATTGAGGCCCTGCAAAACTCCACCGAAATAGCCATGCCTGTCGATGAAGTCGCCCCCGCTGTAACTGTACTTTTCCAAAGGACCAAGAACAGCATCGTTGGCGGTTATCCAGTTGGAAGCCGTGATCAGTCCCTTAAATCCCAAACCCCTGATAAAGGCCTGTGTCTCATCGTAGAAAGTTTTCTGGGTTTCCGTCAGAAACTGCGCGGTGTCCTGATCCCTCAAGGTTTTGTCATTAAAAATATTCCATAAATTCCTGAATCCCATGCGGCCTTCCTCCGTCCTGTCCTGGGGGACAGTCAGATTGTTCCAGGCTCTCAAGGCCTTCTCCAGCGAACCGTATTTTTTGACCAACCAATCTCCGAATTGTTTTTCCAGAATTGCCATCTGCCCCGCCGGAACATTCTCGTATTTGAAGGTCCAGAACAGCAGCGAATCCTCGTTAATCATCTCCACGCCCAGCACGGCCGTTTCATCGCAGAGCGTTTTGCCATTGGAACCCTTCGTGGTCAGGATCTGTTTCCACCAATCCTGGTAAACCTTCTGAAAATCCCTGTTGAAATAGAGCGAGGCAAAGGGATGTTTTTCACCGTCATAGCCCGGCAGAAATGAAAGACCGGGCTCGGGCTTGAACCAGAGCGGAAAATAAATGGAGAGATGAACGTAGATGCCTTCGGCCTTCATCACCTCCACTACTTCCTGAAACCGCGTCATGGCGCCCGGATTGAATCGCCCGGTTTTTTCATCGAAGACCGTTCCATGCAGCCGGACAAGATTGACCCCGTGTTTGGAAAGTTCCCTCGCGCAACGTTTCAGGTCGTCTCCCCGCAGTTCCACCGGCGGCCCATTGACCGCCCAAAAACGGACGGGTTCGCCCGACCCCAGAACAAAACGTCCGTCCTTCACTTTGACGAAGCCACTCTGTCCTGCCACTTTCTCATTTAGAAAACGAAGGCTCATTTCACTGGGTCTGCTTTCGTCCCGCGCCGGATTCCACACTGACCAGCCGACATTTTCCTTCGCCACATCTGCCAGCTTTTGCGCAATCTCATCCGGCTTGGTCTTGCCCATGGGGGTAAAGCTACCTTTGGTGAAAACAAAACAGTCCAACATCCCGTGATGATGATTGGCGCTCTCGAAAAAGAAGCTCAGGGTATTTTTACCCGGCTGTAGCGGAAATTTTCCCACCCGGATCCAGGCCACAAAACGGAGATCGGGTTTGTTGTCGGAAGCAATATTCACCCCGCCGCTCTGAGCACCCGCCGTGTTTACCGCCTGCTTGGCGGAACCGTTCAAGGAATAGGAAAGGACGCTCTGCACCGGATTGGTCCTTATCCAGAAATCGTAGTCGCCCGCTGAAGGGGCCTGAAAGGAATAGGAGGCTTCTCCCGCCGCCTGATCGCTCCAATGCGAAACAAAATCACCACCGGACAGCTCTTCCTTTTTCACCTGCCCCGAATACCAGACATGGCTGACCGCATTGCTCTTCGTGGCAGCCTCCCCCTCCACCCAGACAAAATCCTGGGCCAAAGCTCCTGAAATGAGGAACAGAAAGATCAGCAACGCGAAGTAGTAAGTCCCTTTGATAGCTGGATTGTAGGAATTGAAGACAAAGACGCCAAGCCGCAAAGAGGCAGAAATAACTATGGGTTACTTCTGAAGAACAGGAACTGGCTTTAGGCGTCTTACCTATTTCATTTCAGATTTCCCCACTTTTGGGAAATCCTTCAGGTTTCTACTATCAATAGAAATCCAGCATTACCATCCCTGATCCCTCTTGTAATAAGCGATCAGCAATCAAAAAATCCATGAAGCCCCACTATCCTCTACTCGTTTTTAAGACGTCGATTGGACGAAAGTGAAACGAGTGAGTGTTTCACTGCGGCTGCACTTTCGTCTTATTGTCCCTGTCCGCGCGAGAATCCGGGCTTGCCGTCGAAGTTATAAAGGCCCTCAAGCTTCACGAATTCGAGTCCCGCTTTCGTGACGCGGTCGAGCAGGGCCGTGATCTTCTGGTGCTGCACCGCTCCCGTGCTGCCGTCGGGCAACTTGAAGCGGCAGCGGAAAACATCGACGCAAAACGTCTCAGCCAGCCCCTTGGGCCAGACGGCCATGCCGCGGTTGGATAACATCTCGAGCTTCATCCCGTCGCCTTCCAAGGGTTGGAGTAGCGCCGCGAGATCGTTCGGTCCGCCTTTGGTGAACTCGATAAACACGTCCGCCCCGACCATCTCGCGTTTCTCGGTCGACCGCACATAGACCGGACGCTCTGTCATTGGCTTTTTTGGCGCGTTAGCATAAGAAACGACCTTGAGCAAATTCGGCTTCTGACCGACGCGCGCAATTACCGCCTGTGCAAACTCCTTGGTGCCGACCTTCTGCTTACTGACACTTTCGTCGAAAATATCATAGGTGTGGATACCGTCTTCAATCGCTTTGAGCCAGGCGTTGTGTGCGCGCTCAGCGGCATCGGATTGGCCGATATGCACGAGCATCTGCACGGCGCCAAGAAAGAGGCCGGAGGGGTTGGCAAGATTCTGACCGGCGCGACGCGGAGCCGAGCCGTGGATCGCCTCAAACATCGCGCAAGAGTCACCAATGTTGGCCGAGCCCGCGAGACCAACCGAACCGGCGATCTGTGCAGCCACGTCGGAAAGGATATCACCGTAAAGATTCGGCATCACAATGACGTCAAACAACTCGGGCGTGTCAGCGAGTTTCGCCGCGCCGATGTCCACAATCCAGTGCTCTTTTTCGATGTGTGGATACTCCTCGCCGATCTCGTCGAAGACCTTGTGAAAGAGACCGTCGGTCAGCTTCATGATGTTGTCCTTCGTGAAGCAGGTGACTTTTTTCCGTCCGTAGGCCTCGGCGTATTTGAACGCATAACGGACAATCTTTTCACAACCGGGACGGCTGATGAGTTTCAGGCACTGGTAAACGTCCTGCGTTTGCCTGTGCTCAATGCCCGCGTAGAGATCTTCCTCGTTTTCGCGGACAATTACGACATCCATCTTAGGGTGTTTTGTCTCGACGAACGGGTGGTAGGACAAACACGGGCGGATGTTGGCATAGAGGCCAAATGCCTTGCGCGTAGTGACGTTAAGACTTTTAAACCCGCCGCCCTGCGGAGTCGTGATCGGTGCTTTAAGGAAAACTTTTGTGCGGCGCAGTGAATCCCACGACGAAGGGTCAATGCCGGCCATATTGCCGCGCAGATATACCTGCTCGCCAATTTCAATTGTCTCGATGTCGAGTTCGGCACCAGCTGCCTGGATAATGTGCAGCGTTGCATCCATGATTTCGGGGCCGATGCCGTCGCCATGGGCCACGGTGATGGGTGTTTTGGGCATAGAATTAGATGTCTAGGGATTTGAATCGTGGAAGACAATAGGAAAAAATACCCAGGTGCAAATGTCACCCAAAGATAGCGGTTTCTCTTTTTTTAAACGGCAGCACCTTTGCGGAAATAGGTCGGCCGTGAATCCGGGAAGTCAACGGACTTGGCCGATGCGGATCCACACTTCATTGCGCCGTAAGGGAACCGGCGTCCATGGGGGATCGTAATAGGCGAAACATGGTTCTCCATCCGCAGTCAGTTGCCGGGCCTCCAGCCAGGCACGGATCGCCTTCAGCGCACGGGCTTCGTTTTCCGGAGACTGGCGACCCTTAAACCGGTGGCAGGCCACTTTTCCACCGGGCATGGCCACCACTTCCAAGCCGCTGTCCAAGGGCTGGGGAACGCCCCCGGCGTTACTCACAGATGCCGGGATGACAAATTCCATGGATGACTTTTCCGCACGGCGATCCATCAACACCGGAGCGGTCATGGCGATTTTCTGCTGATCCTGGTTGGATCCACTGATGTATTGAAACAAACGCCCAAAGGCTCCGTCGCCCTCGCCTTCGCGATCGGACATCGGACTGCGCACGACGTGGAACGGGGGATACTCCCTCACTTCAAACGCTCCATCCTGCGTCAGGACCGAGTAGGGAAGGATTTCCGTTGAAGCCCGGGAATTGGTGACCATAAAATACACTGCCACCAAAAACAGGAAGGCCAAAACTCCAATTCCGATCTTTAGTGCAAGCGGCATTGCATAATATACCCCGTTTCGGGCGATTGACGAACGGGAAAACAAAGGAAAGGAAAGGGTGCGTTGGTTGTAAGTTCTCAGGTTTTGGGCTCAAGTCCCAATACTCAATATTGACTAAACTACCCACACCTCTCTCAATCCAACGCAAAATCCCGGATCACCGCCATGTGCTGCATTTGGGGAGCATCGCTATCTTCCTTCTGCACGGGCGGGACTTTTGACAGATCACGGAAAACTCGACTATCGAAAACCAAGCCCCCCTTTCCTTCCACGAGGGACACAGGCTTTTCTTTGTCCTGCAGAGCTTTGTTCACATACACGGCATCGTAAGGTTTCATCCGGTTCCGGTTGGTGTTTTCGTTCCCGTCCTCGTCCACCGGATAAGGTTCCTCAATCACCACCAGTTTGCGGAGAATTTTCAGGGCGGGTTCGTTGCGGGTTTGCGTATTGAAATCGCCGCCGATAACCAGCAGCTCATCCAGTCCCAGGTGACGCTCAACCTTGCGGGCGAGAGCCTGGGCAGAACTTTTCCTTTTGTCCTCGTTCTTGGCCGACAGATGGACACTTACCGCGAGAAGTTTTTGGCCGCTGGTTAACTGGAGGCGGGCCCAGGCGAAGTCACGATTGACCTGCTCCGGATCATCCCAGGATCCCGACTCCAAAATGGGGAAACGGCTGACCACCGCGTTGGGCAGTTCCAGGCTTTCCCGAAAAAAGAAAAAATCTTTACCTAGAACGGCCAGTATCCAACCGGCCCACTGCGTTTCACTGTTATCTCCGAAACGGGCTTCCTGCAGCAAGGCAATGTCAGGCTTCATCCCCTGTAGAATACGGGCCCCATGACCGGGGTCATAAGACTGAAGGTTTCCGCTGGTCAGATTCCCCGCCAAAATCCGAATAAATCCAGGATCAGATGCTTCCTCCGCTGATGCTTGAAAAGGAATAGTAAGCCAAATCAAGCCCAGCAGCAAAAGGCAGGCGGAACGCCCGTTTTTATCGACGAGCCTTGAAAGCTGATATCTGATTCTTTCAAACACCCCGCCATCCAACCCAAGCCTTGGAATTCCTCAAGACAATTGTCATTCAAAATGTTACGATTATGTCAAATAACAGACTCGCCTCTACAAAAACCTGGAAGATCATAGGCCCAAAAATGACATAAACAAAGCAACGCTCTCCTGAGGTTATAACTCACACTGACACCTTGCAGTCAATCAACCGATCGTCCTGTCTTCGGATTCTCCCGGCAAACAACCGGGCCCTGGCAAGATCTTCCCCGGGCACGCCGCACGCCCTCTCTGTTTTTCCAATTCCACAGATCTGTGTATCCGCCTTGCTGAATGAACAATGGTTCGGAAACAGCTCGCCGATCGAAGGTGCCCCTTCCAGAGCCCCCGCTTCCCCGCTTGTCTTTGGCCATAGAACCTCTATTTTCTCCACCTTATGACTTCCGCCGAGATCCGTCAGAGCTACCTTGATTTCTTCAAGAGCAAAGGCCACAGCATTGTGCCTTCCTCCAGCCTCCTGCCGGAATCTCCCGGCCTCCTCTTCACCAACGCCGGGATGAACCAGTTTGTCCCCATCTTTCTGAACGAAATCCCCTGCCCCTACAAACCCGCCCGCGCTGCCGATACCCAGAAATGTATCCGTGCCGGAGGCAAACACAACGATCTCGAAGATGTCGGGCTCGACACCTACCATCACACCCTTTTCGAAATGCTCGGGAACTGGTCCTTTGGCGATTACTTCAAAAAAGAAGCCATCGAATGGGCTTGGGAACTGGTGATCGATACCTGGAAATTCCCCGCCAACCGCGTTTACGCTACCGTTTACAATCCGGACAAAACCAAGGGTGACCCCGCCGACTTCGACCAGGAAGCCTACGACATGTGGGCGAAGCTTTTTATAAAAGCCGGACTCGACCCCAAGATCCACATCGTCAACGGCAACAAGAAAGACAATTTCTGGATGATGGGCGAAACCGGCCCCTGCGGTCCCTGCTCGGAAATCCACATCGACCTGACTCCGGAAGACCGCACACCCGAACTGGAAAAACGCGGCGCCGGCATGGTCAACAGCAGCGACGCCCGCTGCATCGAAATCTGGAACCTCGTTTTCATCCAGTTCAACGCTGGAGCAGATGGCTCCTTCAAACCCCTCCCCGCCAAACATGTCGACACCGGCATGGGCTTCGAACGCGTCTGTTCCATCATTCAGGGCACGAAGAACTTTAAGGACTTCAAGAACGCAAAAATCTCCAATTACGATACGGATGTTTTTACACCCATCTTCCGCGAGTTGGAAAAACTGAGCGGAAAGAAATACTCCTCAACCCTGCCCAGGGCCGGGAGCAGCGGGGACACGGAACAGGAAAAAATTGACGTGGCCTTCCGCGTTATTGCCGATCATATCCGCACCCTGGGCCTTTCCATCGCCGACGGCATCCTTCCCGGCAATGAAGGTCGTAACTACGTCCTCCGCCGTATCCTGCGCCGTGCGGTTCGTTATGGTCGCCAGTTGGATTTCGACAAATTATTTTTCTACAAGCTGGTAGATGTCCTCAGCCAATCCTTGGGTTCCGTCTTTCCAGAACTGATTAAAAACAAGGCTATAGTCGAAAAAGTCATCAAGGCTGAGGAAGAAAGTTTTTCCAAAACGTTGGATCGCGGCATTGCTCTCTTTAACGGACGCAGCCAAAAAAATCCTAACAGGAGCGCGGACATCCTGTCCGCTCCGGCGAGCATCCTGCCCGGCGGTTCCCCTCTCCCCGCCGCAGCGGCGGCTCAAAACCAAAAGACGTCCGGACGGGACGTCCGCCCGGACGGACAGGATGTCCGCGCTCCTGGAGAAAAATTCTGGAGACGCCGCCTGCCCCATTATGAAAAACCTTGGGGCATCTATCATATCACCTACTCCACCAAAAATAGAACTCACCTTTCTGAAATTGATCGTCAGATCGCCTTGGATTCCTGGAAACATTTCCACCCGCTTCGTTATCGCCTTCTTGCCTCCTGTGTAATGCCGGATCATGTCCATGCACTCATTCAACCCAACCCCAAAGAATCGGATGCAGCAGGAAATCCCATCTTCTGGGGATTGGCCGACCTTTTGAAATCCATCAAGTCCTATAGTGCCAAAGAAATCAATAAGGAACGAAACAGTGAAGGCACCGTTTGGGAAGCCGAATACCACGACCGCCTCATCCGCTCAGACAGGGAACTAGAGGAACAATTTCTATATATCCTTAGTAACCCTTGGCGCACAGAAATTGCCAACCCCGACAAACCCTATCCCTTCCTCTTTTCCGAAGGGAGCGCGGACATCCTGTCCGCACCGGCGGGCATCCTGCCCGGCGGCTCCCCTCTCCCCGCCGCAGCGGCCGCTCAAAACCAAAAGACGTCCGGACGAGACGTCCGCCCGGACGGACAGGATGTCCGCGCTCCTCAAATTACGGGAGCTCTCGCCTTCGAACTTTACGACACCTACGGATTCCCTCTTGATCTGACAGAACTCATGGCCCGTGAACGCGGACTCTTGGTCGATGTCGAGGGTTTCAACAAGCTGATGACGGAACAGAAGGAACGCTCCAAGGCAGCCCAGAAAAAAGAGGTCATAGAAGTAACGGAGAACGATGCCGATGCCCTTCCCACAACTTTCGTCGGTTTCGATCAGAAAGAAGCGAATGTCGAGTTGGCTTCCTACAAGATCATTTTCGGCAAGACCGAGGAAGACACGGTCAAAGCCCGCCTCTTCTTCACCCCTAGTCCCTTCTACGCAGAGATGGGCGGACAAGTTGGCGATACTGGCTGGCTGGAATTCGACGGCAAACGCGTCCACATCCTTAATACCCTAAAAGCCGGCCATGGCAGCATCGCCCACATCACGGAAGATATCGTAGAATTGGAGGAACTCAGTTTCCCGGCCAAAGCCGTTGTTGACCTGGAACGCCGTGCCCTGATCGAAGCCCATCACTCCGCCACCCACATCATGCACTGGGCCCTGCGCGAGGTGCTCGGATCCACTGTCGGCCAGAAGGGATCCTATGTTGGACCCGACCGCCTGCGCTTTGACTTCTCTCATCTCGAAGCCATGAAGCAGGAAGAACTCCGTAAAGTCGAAGAGCTGGTAAATGAGCGTGTCTCCGAAGCCTCCAAGGTTCAGTGGGCCGAGCGTCCCTATGCCGAAGTCAAAAACGATTCCAGCATCATCCAGTTCTTCGGCGACAAATATGGCGACGTCGTCCGCGTGGTAGATATTGGCGGGTTTTCGAAGGAACTTTGCGGCGGCACCCATGTCCGCAACACGAAGGATGTGGGTGTTTTTCGCATCCTATCAGAAGGCGCCATCGCGGCCGGCGTTCGCCGAATCGAAGCGATCTGCGGGCCCTCCATCAATCTCTACCTGGAAACAGCCTTCCTGAAACAGGAAGAAGAACTGCTCCCCCTGCTGCAGAAATCCGGAAAGAAACTGGGTCTGAAAACAGGAGATTCCGATCCCGCGGTATCCTGGTCTCATTATCTTTCAAACCAATCAGCCGTCAGCACTCTCAAATCAGAAATCCTCGAAGAGGATAAAGCCGCTTCCAAGAACAAATCCGCCGAACTCCAGAAGCAGGCCACAGCCCAGGCTCCCGCATGGATAACCAAAGCCACGGAGGTCAATGGCACGAAACTCATCCTGGAAAACCTCGGTGAAATCGATCCTGCTTTCCTGCAACTGGCAGCAGGCGAACTGAAAAAGTCCTTCAAAGGAGTGGCCGTGCTGGCGGGAAGCAACGACGGTAAAGTTTCGTTGCTGGCCATGGTAACAGATACTGGAACGAGCAAGGCCAACGCCGGCCAGATCATCAAGGAAATCGGTCCGATTGTCGGAGGCAAAGGCGGCGGCAAACCCGACCTGGCCCAAGGCGGCGGCACCGATCCCACGAAAATCGACGAGGCTTTGGCCAAAGCAAAATCTTTACTCGAGTAATCACGACTCACGAACACGCATCGAGGACTCCTTGGCACGCAAGACCTACTGCTTCAACCCGTGAGTGCTCGAAAGATCGCTGGTGGTAGTCCAACCGTTGCTCCGCGGTCATGCCTCGGATTTCCTTCTCCATCCGTTCTTGTCCGATCCTCTTGAGTTTCACACAGGGATATTCTTCAATTTATATAGGTAATGACCTCCGCAGAGGTGTTGATTGAAAGTGGATCGTAGCCATTGATCAAGTTCACTACATTATACAGTGGAATCTTGTCATAGAGAACAATGTGTTTGAAGTTCCAACTAACAATGACCTTGCATCGGCCCACTGAAGCCAAAGCGACATGAAGCGCATCTGCCTGCCATTTCACCGAAACAATCCCAGCTTTCAAGTAGGCTGCCTGTAATGCAAAGGCCTTCTCGGATGGTGCTGCCAGTCTTGCCAAAAAAATGTGATTCAAATAATAATCGCACCCGGTCGGGAGCTTGCGGTAACTCCTCATCAACGATGTTTAGAACCACCAATTCAAACTGGCCTTGCCGGACTTGGGCAAAAAATTCCCGGCTGGCTTCGTTTATACCGGCGTCAAAGACACCGTCATAGACCGAGGTGTCGGCATAAACACGGATTGGTTGCGCAAGGATACCTAACTACCAGCTAGAAAAATTCCCAGACTTCTCACCAACATCGGGATGAAGGGCGTGGGCAATATCGCCCATTGATTTTAAGGGGACTTTCAGAAACTTCGTGGTCAGGACACCTTTCAATTGACCGCTTAACACTTCAGACAGTCCGCGATCCCGGCTTTCCAGGGGTTGCTCTTTTGACCTATTAAATAGTCGGCATTGGCATGTAGACATGAAAAGAATGCAGTTACTCTTTCCAGATCAGATGGTCACACGTCTAAATGAGGCCTCTGCACTGGCGGAAAGCATCATCATGGAATCCGAATATGCCTCATGACTAAAAAGGTTCTGTCGCTAACTTTCAACCCTTGCCCGGCCTGACAACCTCGCCGGTATACGGATCGATGTAGGGAAGCCCTTTTTTCTTCCTGATCTCCAGAAAGCGTCGGCCCAAATCACACATTTCTTCAAGAGATTCCATCTTTTTACGGAACGACAACTGGTTGTAACGACGATGCTGCTCACGTCGTGCCCCTTCCCAGGCACACAAACTCCAGTCAATTGCCTCCTCGTTAACCCTCAAAGTTTTCTCCATAAATCAATTTCAGGTTTTCCACATCTTCCCGGTCTTTGGGACGATTGGCATCCAGTTTCATTTTAACCAGGGTGGCCAGACGTGCCAAACGCACCGGAACATCAGGAAGCAATTCTTCCACACGGGCAGGTGCGAATTCCTTATCAAAGTCAAAAGGTACACGAACAAAAACATCCAACTTGGTCTCGGGATGCTGGTCGTTGAAAAACTGCAGAACATTCATGCCTTTGTCGCGAATATGGCTTTCGCGCGTTTCTTCGTCGCCAAATTGTGCCGCAGTGACAGGAACCACAGGTTTATACCCAACTGCCTCCAACGCATTGAAGGCCTTCGTCACAGAAGCCGGAAGCAATTCAACAACCAGGTTCAGATCAAAGGTACTGCGGCCATATCCTTAAGCATTCACTGCAACCCCTCCCACCACAAGATAGCGCACCCCGGCCCCGTTCAGGGTCTTCACGATCAATTCAATAGAGCTCACCTTCACCGGCCCATCTTGGCTGGAAAGGCTGTTTTGCCAAGTTTCATCGTTTTTTCCTTCTCTGATCAAAAATACATGTCGATTCCTTTCCACATCTGCCTTAGGATGACCAGCCCCCTAATCCGCACCCGAATCCAACGATATCCACCACGTGAGAAAAAGCCACCTCCCCCCAACCCTCTCCATAAAAAACGACGGACCACACCTTAAATCGTTGTCAGGGATATTTAATCCCAAAACGGTAATGCGTGGAGCCGATTACGCCAGAATCAAGGCGGTGGAGGAACTGCATCACGATGCAGAAAGCTTCTCTTGGAATGCCCTGGTCGAAGGCACCAAACTCTACAAAACCCGTTGGTTCAAGAAATCAAAAAACGGCCCCTGGCAGAACGAATGCAGCTGTCCAGTGGGTGAAAACTGCAAGCATGCCTATGCCGTTCTTTTGAAAATCCAAGCCCATCTCGAACCCCAAAATACCCTTCATGCCGAAAGCCTGAAACCCATACGGCAGGAGAGTCAGAAAATAGGGACGGAAAAAAATATTCCCAAAAAAGCCGACTTCCTGGGCTGGTTTGAAACCAAAACCAAAAGCCCCGCCCCTCCAGAACTGCACGGCTTCCTTCAACGCCTCGGTAATATTTATCGCGACTATTTCCACGACGAGCTTCTTTTGAGGGAATCGGATCTGCATCCATTGATTCCGGGATGGCCACGGGGCAGCATCAGTGACCAATACGTCAGCCTTTGGCCGGAACCACCCCTCTCCCAGGAATCGTTTTTTTATTTTTTGCTGGAAGCTCTGCAACGCAAGGTCGGCAGCCTGCCCCCTGGTTATGCCATGCTTCCACCTCCTCCGCCCAAAATAGCCAAAGCTATCGAAGATTTCCATCTTCAGGAAGAAGCCGATGAGTGGGATGATATTATCCGGAGGCGGGAATCCCTCAAAAGCAAAAACCGCAGCTTCCGACATCTCGATTTTCGCTTTGTTCTGGGGGCCGAAGGTCTGGCCATCGAGCACCGCATGGGTGGACAGGATTTCACAGAACTCTCCTTAACCCAGCTCTTGAAATGGGTCAGGCAATCCGATATCGAAGTCCAGCCTTCCTCTGCTCCATCCAATCTGGTCTGGCAATCCATCCTGGCCTACTACCAGCGCACAAGTTCCAGTTCACGCATACAAATCGATGATCCGCTGGCCGACACCCTGGCCTTTCTGCTCAACACAGCCGGATTCCAGGATCGTGTCGTCCGCCCGGACGGCCAGCCGCATGAACGCGCCGATCATCCGCTCAATTGGGAACTGATTGAGGACGAAACCCATTATCTGATTCAATTGATGTGGGACGGGGTTCCTTTCAAGGAGGCTTTCATCTTGGTCGCCTCCGAACCTGCCTGGGTCGTCACCGACCAATTCCTCTATCCGGCACCTCCCGCGGCCGACCGCCTGGGTCTGGGCCGGTCCATGCGTATCCCACGCACTCTATTCAGTGACAACCGTAAGATCACCTGGCTGCTGCAATTCCAAATATCCCCTCCCGCTTCCCTGACAAAGGGGATCGAATTCTGCCAGGCCCGTCCTGTCCTGCGCTGCCGGATCGGGGAAAGCACGGAAACCAGGCGTGAATGCCTCATCATTGAAGCCGTAGCCTGCGAAAAGAAAAAGACCATGGCCCTGTACGAAGGTGGAGAATGGGTCATGGCCGAACTTTCCAAAAAGAAAAAGGGTGTCAGCCTGCAATTGGATCACGCCTCCCTCCGTCCGTTGGAGGATGCTCTGGACGCCCTTGGTATCGAGTGGTATTCCCATCAGAACGCCTGGGTTCTGGAAATCAACCGCCGCTTTCCGGAATTCTTTACCGCCTGGGCACAGTATTGGCGGGACCATGTCGAGATGGAACTGGACCGCGAACTGAGTGGACTTCTCTCCCAACCCATCCAGGCAAAATTGGAAACCCGTCTTGATGCCACAGGCCAGGACTGGTTTGATCTGGCCGCCATCATCTCCACCGATGACCTGACCCTCACACGCGAAGAATTGAAAGCCCTGCTCAAAGCCAAAGGCGGCTATGTCCGTTTGGCCGGGAAAGGATGGAAACGATTGGAATTCAAACTCAATCAGGAGGATGAAGAGCATCTCGCCCTGCTTGGTCTCGATGCCGGTGAGCTGGATGGACGCAAGCACCGGGTTCATGCCCTGCAACTGAACGATGCTGCAAAAAGCGGGGCCCTGCCAGAACATTTCGCCCGCACCATTCTGGATCGTTGCCGCGAAATCCAAACCAAAGTTCAGGCCGAAATTCCCTCCGGAATCACGGCCACCCTCCGCCCCTATCAGATCGATGGGTTCCGCTTTCTGGCCTATCTTTCCAATAACCAGTTCGGCGGGCTCCTGGCCGATGACATGGGCTTGGGAAAAACCCTGCAAACACTTACCTGGTTGCTCTGGCTTCGGGAAAAAGAAGGAGCCAGGGCTTCTCTCGTGGTTTGTCCAAAATCCGTCGTTGATGTCTGGGAATCCGAAGTCAAACGCTTTGCCCCGGAACTCCCCGTGCGCGTCATGGCCCGCAAAGACCCCAACGCCGTCCGGGAAGCCATCGAATCGAAAGCTCTGCTTGTCTGCAACTATGCCCAATTGCGTTTACGCTCGGATGAACTGTTGCCCGTAACATGGCAGGCCACCATCCTGGACGAAGCCCAGGCCATCAAAAACCCCGGGTCCCAGACCGCCCAGTTGGCCAAAATGCTCAACAGCACCCACCGGGTAGCCCTGAGCGGAACACCGGTGGAAAATCGTCTGCTCGATGTCTGGAGTCTCATGTCCTACGCCATGCCGGGCATTCTCGGAACCAAAAAAGCTTTCTCCGGAAAATTCGACGGCGATAGCAATCCTCTGGCAGCACGACGTCTGGGCGTCCGTCTTCGTCCATTCTTCCTCCGGCGCAACAAGCAGCAGGTGGCTTCCGATCTGCCTCCCCGCATCGAAGAGGATCTCTATTGCGAATTGGAGGGCTCCCAGCAGACCCTGTATCAGGCCGAGTTGAAACGGGCACAGCAACATCTTCTCAAAATCCAGACCTCCAAACAATTTGAACAGCAGCGTTTCCACCTCCTGACATCCCTGTTGCGCTTGCGCCAGATCTGCTGCCACCCCGGCCTGGCCGTCGAAGACCAGAAAAAAGCCGGATCGGCCAAGGTGGAAATGCTACTGGAACATCTCGACACCGTTCTGGAAGAAGGTAACAAAGTCCTGATCTTCAGCCAATGGGTGGAAATGCTGGAAATCCTTGACGAGGCCCTGAAAGAACATCAGTCCGCCTCGTTTCTGCTGACGGGGAAAACGGAAAACCGATCCGCGCTGGTCGAATCCTTTCAAAACCACCAGGGTCCCGCCACCTTCCTCATCTCGTTAAAAGCAGGAGGCAGCGGCCTCAACCTGACCGCCGCCAGCTACGTCTATCTGTTTGATCCCTGGTGGAATCCCGCCGTCGAAGCCCAGGCCATCGATCGGACCCACCGCATCGGACAGAAACAGACCGTATTCGCCTACCGCATGCTGACCCGCAACACCATCGAAGAAAAGATCCGAAAACTACAGAGCATGAAGAAACAACTCGCGACCGATGTTATTGGTGACGGTGGTTTCAATGAAGCCCTGACCCTGGACGATTTTCGCTATCTCCTGGATTCGTAATTCACCCTAGGGTCAGGTTGGAGTGAAACGGAAGACCCACAGGCACAATCAAGAGATCCATCCACTGCCAAGTCATTCTGAGCGAAGCCGAAGTATCGGGAGCCCGGCCCTTCAGCTTTGCTTCGCCCTGAACTTCCTTTTTGCGGGTTTTTTCTGCAGGAATGCGCTGGGAGTCTCGCCGCTGAAGCGTTTGAAGACCGTGGCAAAATATTGTGACGAGGAAAATCCCAGGCCGTAGGCAATATCGGTAACGGAAACCCCACCTTTAACGAGCCTCTCTTTGGCTTCATCAATCCGGGCGCGCAACACAAATTCCCCGGGTGGTAATCCTGTTTCCTCCTTGAAGCGGGCCTTGAAACGCGCGACGGACAGGCCTGCTTTTTCCGCCATGTGCGGGACAGAAAGGGGCTCGTCCAGGTGCTGTTGGATGTGGCGATAAACCGGATCCAACCTGCGGCTCGTTTCCCGTTCACCCCGCCCCGATTTTGCACATTTCAAAACTTCCAAAAGAAAGGACAAGGTCCCGGAAATCATTGCGGTGCTTCTCAACGCAGAATCCGCCCCGTTGAACAGGACAGTCAGGGAATCCAGTTGCCTCTTGATTTCCCAGGAACCGCGGAAATGCCGCAAGGAAAGATTGCACAGGGCTTTCCAGAATCCCGCGGCTTCCTTCGGAGGGAGGCCCAGAAAAACACGTCCGGCCTTCCTGAGCATCATCCAATACAGGATCCCCTTTTCCTGGGGATTCCCGGCCGAGCTGTGCCGCTCCTGGGGAAAGGCCACAAAGAGATCCCCTCCCCGCAGATGATAGTCGCGTCCACCCACCCGGTAGGTCTGCCGACCCTTTACCAGGAAACAGATTTCAAGGATGTCTCCATGCGCATGTTCGGGCAAGGCCTGCTCGGCCCGTATGTAATTGTATCTGCCGAGCATCGGAACCTCCGGAATTCCCATGGGTCCAAAGTTCATCTGCAGGCGGCGACGGCCCAGGAGGGAATGGGAAGGCGGCATGTTTGATATTGTATTGCGCGATTGTCTTGAAAGTCAAGCAGACAGCTTTCTGCCAAGCTCAGGAAATGAACAGTCCCGCTTCCCTGTTGAAAGAAGAACCTCCCCTCTCCGAGCTTACCGAAAGCATACGAAGGGGCGCCGCCGTCACCTGGTATCGCAGTCCGCTGACAACCGCCCAGGTGAAGGATCTGCACCGCAAAAGCAATCTCCAAGGCGCCTTCCAGACTTTGGGTTACCTGGGCATCCTGCTCATGACAGGAACCCTGGCGTTTCACTCCAGCTCCGCGTGGCCCTGGTGGATGACGATCGTTCTTATCCTTATCCATGGAACCGTAGGCAGTTTCCTCATCAACGCGGTGCACGAGCTCGGCCACGGCACCGTTTTCAAAACCCGCTGGCTAAATACCTTCTTCTGCCACCTGCTGGCTTTCCCGGGCTGGATCAACCATGAAATGTTCCAGGCCAGCCATACACGGCACCATCGCTACACCCTCCATCCTCCCGACGACCTTGAGGTGGTCCTTCCCTCAAAAATCATCCTGCGCCATTTTTTGCGTGACGGTTTTATCAACATCCATACCCCTCGACAGGTTTTGGAATCCACCTGGCGCATTGCCTGCGGACGTTTTTCAGGCGAATGGGAAATGACCCTCTTTCCCCCTTCCTCTCCGGGAAAACGCCAGGCACCCGTTCGCTGGGCGCGCATCCTTCTTGGAGGCCATGCCCTTATTCTTCTCCTCTCGATCGCGACCGGACACTGGATGATTCCACTTCTGGTCAGCATGATCCCTTGTTACGGGGCCTTTCTTTTCTACCTTTGCAACAACACACAGCATGTGGGACTTCAGGACAATGTCGCGGATTTCCGGCTCTGCGCCCGCACCTACACCCTCAATCCCCTTGTCCGTTTCCTTTACTGGCAGATGAACTACCACATCGAGCATCACATGTATGCCGCTGTGCCCTGCTATCACCTGAAGAAACTGCACTCCCTGATCCGGCACGACCTGCCACCCACTCCACAGGGACTTCGCGCTGTCTGGCGGGAAATCATAAGCATCCTGAAGCGCCAGGAAAAAGACCCGGCCTACCAGCACGCCGTCACCCTGCCTGTTCCCGCTTCAGGGGTTGCCTAGAAACGGATTTGTTTTCCATTATTTTGCAGTAGATTCATGCTGAGGGCTGGTTTATCTTCGATCAGCTCTCTGACATGAAAACGCCCAAGCCTCCGACAACGCTTCCCAAGAGCTTCGATCCGATCGAGGACGTCATCGCCGACATCCGCAAAGGTAAAATGGTCATCCTGACCGACGATTCCGACCGTGAAAACGAGGGCGACCTTATCATGGCAGCAGAAAAAATCACACCTGCCGCGATCAATTTTATGGCCATGCATGGACGTGGCCTCATTTGCGCACCCATCACCCACCAGCGTGCCGCCCAGTTGGGACTGCAACGGATGGTGGTGGAAAACCGCGAGAGCTTTAAAACCGATTTCACCGTCTCAGTCGATGCGGCCAAAGGGGTGACGACCGGCATCAGTGCCGCCGACCGCGCCGCCACCATCAAAATCCTGGCCAATTCCAAATCCAAACCTTCCGCCCTGGTTCAACCCGGCCATGTCTTTCCGCTTCAGGCCAAAGAAGGCGGCGTTCTCCAACGGGCAGGCCACACGGAAGCAGCCGTAGATATGTCACGGCTGGCAGGCCTGGATGAATCCGCCGTTATCTGCGAAATCCTCAATGAAGACGGAACCATGGCCCGTCTGCCGCAGCTTCTGTCCTTCGCCAAAAAACACAAAATCAAAATCGGCACCATTCTCGACCTGATTGAATACCGTCGCCGCAATGAGCGCCTCATCATCCGGGAACAGGTGATCAAACTTCCCACAGATTACGGGATGTTTGACCTCTACCTCTACCGCTCAGCGGTCGACGGCAATCACCATCTCGCTTTGGTCAAAGGCAAGATCAGCACCGCCACGCCGATTCTGGTGCGGGTTCACAGCGAATGTTTGACCGGGGATGTTTTCGGCTCGCGCAAATGCGACTGCGGCAACCAGCTTCACGATGCCCTGTCCATGATTGAGCGTGAGGGAAAAGGTGTTCTTGTTTACATGCGACAGGAAGGACGCGGCATCGGATTGGCGGCCAAGATCCATGCCTACAAGTTGCAGCAGGAAGGTTACGACACCGTAGAAGCCAATGTAAAACTCGGCTTTGGTCCTGACCTGCGCGAATACGGACTGGGAGCCCAGATCCTCTGTGACATCGGAGTGCGCAAGATGCGCATCATGACCAATAATCCCAAGAAAGTCGTGGGCCTTTCCGGCTATGGCCTGGAGCTGGTCGGTCAGGTTCCGATCAAAGTCCGCGCCAACAAACACAACAAAAAATATCTCGACGTAAAAAAAACCAAGATGGGGCACCTCTTGTGAAAAAAGTTCAGGGTTCAATTCCCGATTTCCAAAAAAAACGTATCGGCATCGTTGCGGGTATGTTCAATCAGGAATATGTCGACGGCATGCTGAAAGCCTGTCTGAAAAGCCTTGGATCCACTCCGACGGAGATCGTGCGGGTCCCCGGAGCTTTTGAAATTCCACTGGCCGCCCAGCGCCTCCTGGAAAAAAAACAGATCAACGCCGTGATTGCCTTCGGTGTCATCTGGCAGGGTAAAACGGCCCATGCCGACCTGATCGGGTCCGCTGCCACCCATTTTCTGATGGACCTGATGCTTCGTTATAACAAACCTGTCATCCACCAGATCCTGATGGTTCAAAATGAAAAGCAGGCCAAGGAACGCTGTTTCGGCAAAAAGCTGAACCGTGGCAGGGAAGCAGCCGAAGCCGCGCTCATGCTAATGGCTGAAAATTCCAAAAATACCAACTAACAGGTTCCAATTTCCAATAAAGACAACTTTTCACCCACACCTCATGAAACATCGCATCAGCAACCTCTTGGAAATTAAAGTTTGTATTTTGGACCATACCTCCAAGGGAGGTTTTTGTGGGTAAACGTCGCGATGGCCGCACCTTGGCGGTTCAATTCCTCTATCAACAGGAAGTCGGCCCCACCCAGAAGGTGGAGGAAGGGCTGGAGCTTTTCCTACACATGTCCGGACCCGAAGACAAAGTCCGGGACTTTGCCCTGCCGCTGATCCACGGTGTAATGAAACACAAGTCCTCCATCGACGAAACCCTCAAAAAAGTTTCCGACAACTGGGATCTCCAGCGCATGGCCCCGGTTGATAAAAATATCATCCGTCTGGCACTTTATGAAATGCACTTCTGTCCCGAAGTGCCCCCGGTCGTGGCCATCAATGAAGCGATTGAAATCGCCAAAACCCTGAGCAGCTTCGAGTCCGGTAAATTCGTCAACGGCATCCTCGACCGCGCCCGCAAGGAACTGGATCGTCCCGCCCGTGAAGCGGGAACCAAAAAGACTTAACGCAAAGAGGCAAAGGGCATAGGACGCTATTTCCAATTCTCTTGTTTATTTATCCAATTATTTTCCTTGCGTCTTCCAACCTTTGCGTCTTTGCGTTAAAAATCTACCATGCTTTCGATTTTTAAAAAATGGGCAGCCACCATCAAGGGTGGAGCGGTGGACTGGGACGATCTTGAATCCACCCTCATCCAATCAGATCTCAGCCTGGAACTGACCGAAAGACTGATCACCACGCTCAAGAAACAAGCTGTCTCCGCCGATACGATCCAGGCCACGACTTCAGCGGAGATCCTCAAGCTCTGGCCCGCACCCGTGGCCCTGCCAAAATTGAAACCGGACGGCCTGAATGTCTGGCTCGTTATTGGGATCAACGGAGTCGGAAAAACAACCAGCATTGGAAAACTGGCCCATCGTTACAGCAAAGAAGCAAAAGTGCATCTTGTGGCAGCAGACACTTTCCGCGCCGCCGCCATCGATCAGTTAAGCGTCTGGGCTGGACGATCGGGAGCAGGATTCACCGCTGGCACAGAAGGTGGGGATCCAGCCGCTGCCGCTTTTCAGGGCTTGGAAAAGGCTTTGGCCGATGGCAGCAATCTGGCCCTGATCGATACGGCTGGTCGTCTGCACAATAAAGAAAATCTGATGCGCGAACTGGAAAAAATCAAACGCGTTATCGATTCAAAGGTTAAGGGGGCTCCACATGAAGTCATCCTGGTGGTGGACGGAACCAATGGATCGAATGCCATCCAACAGGCAGAAGTTTTTCACAAGGCACTTGGGCTTACCGGTCTGATCGTGACCAAATTGGACAGCTCGTCAAAAGGCGGTGCGGTTGCCGCGATCAAAGCAGCTACTGGTGTCAGTCCCTATTTTATCGGAACAGGCGAAGGCTTGGAAGATCTCAAGCCCTTTGATCCAAAAAGCTACGTCGAAAAGTTTTTTTAGACGTTTGATTCTACTCTGCGAAAAAGCACTCTGATACGTTTGCGCTCACGCCAACCAACCAGACCCAAGAGCAGCATCGCGCCCATCACTACGGAGGGTTCGGGAACAACAACAAGAACCACGTTGTCGAGGGAGACATTGGAATTACTGGAAGTAGTACTGTCGGCAAAACGAATCACCGTGTCCCCGGTAGTTGTGGCAGTAAATCGGATACTATGCTGCTGCCAGACCGCATCAGTTGCGCTGACATTATTAGGATTTGTAACCAAAAACGTCTGATTACTTATGTAACTGGTTCCAATGGCACCGATATTGGCGTTTCCGGTGAGTGTGCCCACATTAAGAAGACTGCCGGATGTCCCGCCTTTTCCGCCTCCCACTTCGGTGTTGATCCAGAAACTCAATTCATACTCCGTGCTTGAAACAAGGGAAATCACTTGATAAAGCGAACTTCCCACGGTGAAGGGCGTGCTGTTAGTACTGTCCAACTGCATAAGGAAGGCCCCGTTTTGGGCATTCGGAATCCAGGTGGCCGAAGTGCGATCCCCGGGAGTGCTCTGCGTATAGAAAATAGTGGGGCTTACCCCATCGCTGGTCGTCGGCCGGAGATACCAGCCCGGTATAGCACTGTCATTGTCTGCAGTGTAGCCCTCGTAATCCGTTGTGACAGCGGTTCCGGGATTTTCGAAGTCGCCGTTGACCAAAAGATTGGCGGACGATGTCATTGCCCATGGCACTGTGACCAAAAAAAGAGCCGCAATCAGCTTTAGATGTGCCATTCTCATCAGATTAAATCTAGCCTCAGTAGGCCAATGTCACAAGGTAAATGAAAATCGCATCAAGGCAAAGAATCCAGAAGACGCCTCTCTTCATCCATGAGCCGGGCTTGTGCCGCTTTTTTTCGATAAACAGACGATAGCTCCTGCTGTCCGTTGGAGGACAGCAAAAGCGCCCATTTCAAGGCAACGGATGGCTGGCCCCCGGGTTCGGGCCATTTTTTTAAAAGTTCCAGAGCTTCCACGTGCTTACCTGAAAAATAACAGGCCAGTGCATAGGTATCCCGCACTGTCGGGTCTGACGGATAACGTTTCTGTAGTTCTTCCGCGTCCCTGATTGCCGAAACCCTGTTGATGTTGAGAAGAAGGCTGAGGTAAATGTGGTTGTTCTGATAGACGGTATTTCGCGGATTGTCTCTGAGCTGCTCGCTCACCACTTGATACACATTCAGAGCCTTTCCTTGCCGGTATGCCGTTTCCAAAAGAAGCTGTAGGGCCTGTGGCCGCTCAGAAGTACTGGTGCGGGCGACAGTCCAAAGAAGCCCGGATGCCTCACCCTCCCAACCCCACTTTAAAACCCATTGCCCCAGTAAAAAGGCCATGCCATCCAGAGAAGCCGCAGATTTCACCGTGGCTTCCCACCGTTCTTCAAAATCCGGGTTTCCCTGCTGACGGGAAACTCTGGCCAATAGCGCCAGTCTTAAAGTATCAAGTTTTCTCCACTCAATACGCTGAAGAAACTCATCCATCCCGGCATAGTCCCCCAGTGACCACAGGACATCGCAACGACTCATCTGGACCGGAAAAAGCTTCCGGAGATTTTCATCCTGACCATCCAGCCAGTGCAGACATTCCTGCGCCCTTCCATGGGCAATCATCCATGAGGCCAGAGAAGCAACGTGAAGAGGATTCTTGGCCGCCAGAGTTTTCAACTCTGCCAGGGTTGCGGATTCCTCCAACCCTTCTGACTCCAACGCATCAAGCTCCTGCAATCTGTCTTCCCATCCGCCCGGACTGCGTTTAAGAATTTCACGCGACAAACGAAGGTAGGCCGGAAAGTCGCGACGCCGGGAGGCATCCATGGCCAAAGCCCGCAGGGCTGCAATCCCTTCCTGCGGATTTTCCGAAAGTTTCTCCAGCCTCTTTCGGGATTCCTGAGCAATCGCCGGGTCTTGTGCCTCAAGGCGAAGCGTAGCCAGATTGATTTCATGAATCAGACGACCGGGCTCCCATCGCGCGGCCTGAACAAAAAAAGCGTCCGCCCGACTCTTGTTGCCGAGCGCCAGAGCAACTCCAGCAGAGAGGGAACCGTGTTCCGCCTTTCGTTGCGGCTCTGGAATCAAATCCAGCGCATATTGAGCCGTTTTGACCTGGCCATATCGCAAGGCAGAAGCGGCCCAGGCCAGATAGTCCTCGCTTGGCGGAGTTTTCTGAAGTTGAATCAAACGTGAGTGCCAAAAAACAGTCATCGGATGCCCTTGGGCATCGAGAACCCGAGTAACAAGTCTATTGGCGGCAAGGCGCTCTGGATTGTGTTTAAGGGCCTGAAACGCCCAAAGCTCGGCGTTTTCCAATCGTGACTCTTCAAGAGCTGCTTCTGACAGGGCCATGTAACGTTCCTGTTTCAGCAAATTGTAGGCGGGGTGGGCTCCGTAGTAGAGGACTACACCCAGAATCAAACCCGCCCCCGCCAGAAAAAAGCGCATGTATTTCAGCGTGCTCTGTACGATAGCCACGAGCCAATATATACTGCGATCTGTTTTCCGCCAAGACCGAGTTGAATGTCGCAGACAGGCCCCCCTTCGCGCACCACTTCACCCTTGTGAGACCGGCAACCCTTGAGCCTGTCTGGCTGTATCCGGATCAGGGCGTAAGCACCGGAACCACCAGGCGTTCGTGCTTTCGGTAAACACGAAAATATCTTTTTAATGTGGAAACGGTCACCTGCGGATTGATCTCCGCCATGCGCACCAGGCTGGCATCCCTCAACGACCTGGGTGTGTCCCGGTAACGACCCATAAATTCGTGAACATCAGTCATTTGATCTGTTAGGGAAAACTCCAAACTTAACACCCCACGGTCTAATAGTTGGAACAAAGTGTAGGCGCTAGCTCTGTCACGTTTCAACAGAAAGGCGGCCTCAGTTGATACGGGCTCGCAGGTCAGCAACGGGGGCTTATGTCGTTTGAATTGGCATCGGGTCCACTCTCCATACTCGGAACTCCCGGCGACAAAAGCAACCAAGAGACTGGTATCCATCAGAACCGCCGGGGCCAAAGTCCGAATCCTTATAGGTAAGCGGGATTTGACGCCAGATCTTAAGGCAGCCCCTTAGGCGAAACGGCCAAGTCCTGGGCCGAATCAAAGTAGGACCCCGAATTTCCCCACGCTTATGCAGCATTCGAAATGAAATACGCAGCTAGAACGCGAAGACTCGTGTCACGCTGGCATGCGGGACAGAGTTCAATAAAAAGAATCTTTTCTGCCCGCCACCGTAATAAACCCTCTACGCGCCCCTGAGCGGTCTCCTTTTCAAACGATCAAATCACAGCCGGCTGGCCCTTGACCTGCATCGGATCCGCTTCCGCTTCGTAATCGACGCCGGGAAGGCCGAAACCGAAAAGCTTTAAAAACTCTTTCTGATAACCCTCAAAGTCGGAAATGGATTTCAGGTTCTCCGTCGTCACCGTAGGCCAGAGTTTGGCTACAGCCGTTTGGATCTCAGGTTGCATTTCCCAGTCGTCAATGCGGATGCGCCCACCACTGTCCAGTTGGACATCGGCGTTGTTGTATAACCGTTCAGCAAAGAGCCGTTGGATCTGCTCAATACAGCCTTCATGCAGACCTTTTTCTTTCATGACTTTGTAGAGCAATGAAATGTAGAGCGGAACCACGGGAATGGCCGAACTGGCCTGGGTCACCAGGGCCTTGTTGACGGAAACGTAGGCGGCTCCACCGGTCTTGGACAGACGCTCGTGCAAAACCTTGGCCGTGGACTCCAGATGTTCCTTTGCTTTGCCGATGGTTCCATTGCGGTAGATAGGGAAAGTCAGCTCGGGCCCGATGTAGGAATAGGCCACCGTTTGGGCATTGGGTGCCAACACCCCGGCTTCCGCCAAAGCATCGATCCACCACTGCCAGTCTTCACCGCCCATGACGGCAGCAGTGTCCAGGATCTCCTGCTCGCTGGCAGGTTCTATGGTGATGTCATTGACCAGTTCACGATCGGTGTCGAGCGTCTTGGCCGAGTAGGAGGCTCCAATTGGTTTTAGGCAGGACTTGGATGTAAGCCCGCTCCTGGGATTGGTGCGGCGGGGGGATGCCAGGCTGTAGACGACCAGATCCACGGAACCGAGATCTTTTTTGATCAGCTCAATGGCCTGTTTCTTGATGTCATCGGAAAAGGCATCGCCGTTGAGGCTTTTGGCGTAGAGCCCGGCGGCATGGGCCTGTTGCTCGAAAGCCACTGAATTATACCAGCCGGCAGAACCAGTCCGGTCTTCCTCGGCAGGTTTTTCAAAAAACAGACCGATGGTGGCCGCACCACTGCCGAAAGCCGCCATAATGCGGGAGGAGAGGCCGTAACCGGTGGAAGAACCGATCACGAGAACCTTCTTGGGGCCCAGGGCGATCGATCCTTTGGATTTTACATAGTCGGCCTGCTCACGGACATGGGCAGAACAGCCCTCGGGGTGGGCGGTGATACAAATAAAACCACGGATTTTGGGGCGGATCAACATTTGGATAACCTGATGCAAAGGATTTTTCAGTCCAGCAAAAATTAAAGAGCAGGAATGTTCAGGGCATGGGCTTGCCAGCTGTTACGGGATCTTTAGTATGGAAGGGTGACTCACGAGGACTGGATGAAAATGGCTTTGACCCTGGCCCGCAAGGGACAGGGAAAGACCAGTCCGAACCCCTGCGTTGGTTCTGTCATTGTGAAAAACGGACGCTTGCTGGGTCAGGGCTGGCACAGGCAGGCCGGGCAAGCCCATGCCGAGATCGAAGCCCTCCGCGATGCGCGGCGAAAGGGCCACACAGTTAAGGGCTCAACCGTCTATGTCACGTTGGAGCCCTGTTGCACACACGGAAAGACACCTCCCTGCACCGAGGCCCTGATCCAGGAAAAAGTGGCCTGTGTGGTTGTCGCCGCCACGGACCCCAACCCTTGCCATACAGGCAGAGCTTACCCCCTGTTACGCAAGGCAGGTATCCAGGTTGTTACTGGCGTTCTGGCCGGGGAGGCAGAACACCTGAACCGTTCCTTCAACCATTGGATCAGCACCGGACAGCCCTGGGTCATCGCCAAGGCCGCTCTTTCGGTCGATGGCAAACTTACCCGTCCCAAAGGACAAGGCGTCTGGTTGACCGGAGAAAAAGCCCGCCGGGACGTTCACAAACTGCGATCCCATTGTGATGCCATTCTTGTCGGGGCGGGAACGGCACGGACAGACAACCCGCGGCTGACCGTCCGGACGGGCGGGAAGTCCGTAAAACAACCCTGGCGTGTGGTGCTCACCCGTTCCGGAAAATTTCCGAAACCATTACATCTTCTCACGGACGGGCACAGCTCAAGAACCCTGATCTACCAAAACAAGACCTGGAAGCAGGTGTTGCAGGACCTTGGGAAAAAAGGAGTCACCCGGCTGCTTGTCGAGGGTGGAGCCGGGATCTTCCGGGATCTGGCGGGGAAAAAACTGATCAACGAAGCCGTGCTCTACTTCGCCCCTCTCAACTTCCAGGGACATTCCCAGCAATCGAAGCTGGTCGATGCCTCGATTCTGCTGCAACTTTCCTTGAAAGAAACAGTCATAACAAAACTGGGCCCGGATCTGAAAGTCCAGGGCCTTGTGGCTTCCAACCCGCAACCCGAAACTTTATAACCGAAACCTCCCCCATGTTCACTGGACTCGTCGAAGAAACCGGAATCGTACAGGTCCTCCAGCAGGAGGGGCCAGTCTGCAAGCTGACCGTCGAGGCGGACAAGGCTTTGCAGAACATTCAACTGGGCGATAGTATTGCCAACAACGGCTGCTGCCTGACCGTCACATCCGTCAGCGGTAAAAAAATCACCTTCGATCTCCTTCAGGAAACCTTGCGCGCTACCAATCTCGGCGACCTCGAGAGCGGCAGCCTGGTCAATCTGGAGCGTTCTCTCAAAATGAACGACCGTATCGGCGGACACTTCGTCACCGGTCATATTGATGGCACCGGCATCATCACCCAATGGGAAAAAGAGGGCAACGATTACGTGCTGGAAGTCGAAGTCCCCGAGAGTATGGAACGTTATGTTGTTCCGAAAGGATGCATCGCCATCGACGGAATCAGCCTGACCGTAGGCAAAGTGTCCAAGCGCCGCTTCAACGTCTGGATCATCCCCCACACCCATGAAGTCACAGCATTGAGGGACAGAAAAGCTGGAGACCGCGTCAATCTGGAGTTTGATCTTCTGGCGAAATATACGGAAAAACTGCTCGCCCACCGTTGAGAGGTTTCATGAAACACGCTGCATCCGCCCTTATTCTTCTGCTTATTTCAGGATCAATTCTGGGCACATAAGGTCAGGAAAAATCATTCCCCCCCAGCCTGCCACAGCGTTTGGAGTTCAGTTGGGAAC
>Ga0209490_10001037_pt1 | contig 27139 bp, 16 predicted proteins | sample MAT06_FD_187209 | JGI IMG/M metagenome (GOLD analysis project Ga0209490, IMG submission 187209) | Freshwater microbial communities from Lake Fryxell liftoff mats and glacier meltwater in Antarctica - MAT-06 (SPAdes) (version 2) | ecosystem: Environmental > Aquatic > Freshwater > Ice > Liftoff... | reverse complement strand
GCACGCTCAGCAGGTGAGAATCATGCTCACACTCTACCCGGCTTTTGAGGAAAGGCAGCGTCTCGCCCCGGTGAGACCAGCGTTTTGCGATCTCTTCCACGGCAGTTTCTCGGACGTTGAGGTGTCTGTCTGACTCGGCGAGATTTTGCAACCAAGCAAAGACTTCAAGACTTGTTGACGGCAGTGCGACGACTGCTTCCACTACTACTTGCCGCACAGTCCAGTAATCTTCGGAATCAGCTATTTTTTTCAGCAGGGGCAGGGTTTCTGGGTGGTCGGGCCAACCTGCGGCTATCTGTTGTAGGGCTATTTCTCGCAGGTCGGCGTCGCGATCGCCCAATGCTATATTTTTCAAAAAAGTCAGAGTTTCGGGGTTCCCGGGCCAGCCAGAGGCAATTGCTTGCACTGCTGCGCGCCGGACGCTGGAACTCGCGTCGGACTCGGCTTTAGTTTTCAGGAGCGGGTAAATGTCGGGCTCGCCGGGCCAGTGCGAGGCCAATTCTTCTAAGGCTGCTGTCCGCACTTCTTTGCTGCTGTCGGATTCGGCTAGGGTTTTCAGCAGCAGGCAAACGTCGGCTGCGGCGGGCCAGCCCGCTGCCAACTCCCGCACCGCTACTGTTCGCAAGATAGAACTTCCTGTCTGGGCAAGGTTTTTGAGCAGGGAGGCCGTGCCTACAAGGCTGTGCCAACCTCTGGCTATTTCTTGCCACGCTGCGACTCGCACTCCCAAATTTTCGTCGGATTCGGCGGCGGTTCTCAGCACCAGCAAGGTATCTGTGCGATCGGGCCAATTAGAGGCTAACTGTTCGATTGCTGTGGTGCGGACTGCGGGACTTTGATCGAACTGAGCCAGGGCAGCCAGCAGCGGCAAGGTATCGCTGCTGTCTGGCCAACCAGAAGCCATTTCTCGGACACAGGTCGATCGCACTGCCCAGCTTCCATCGGATTTGGCGAGGTTTTTGAGCATCAGGTAAATTTCTGGCTGCTCTGGCCAACCACGGGCTATTGCTTCGACTGCTGTGGCTCGGACTTCGCCACAGTCACTGGAGTGAGCAAGTATTTTCAGCCAAGGCAGGGTTTGCGGGTCGTTTTTCCAAGTTTGGGCGATCGCCACGATCGATCGATTACGAATTTGATAAGTTTCCTGCAATTCTTGAGCGCTTTGATAAAGAATCAGGAAACCCGTGCCGTATTGCGATAACTTTTTTAAAGCGTTTAACAGTTTTTTTGCGGTTTTTTTATTAACATCATTTTCAACTTTTAACAGGCATTGCGCTGCTAAAAACAAATTAATAAATTTTTCTTGTTGACCGTTTTGAGCTGTGAGATATTCTATAATTTTGCTCGCTGTTTCTTTGTCGAGCTTGGCTGCAATTTCTCTGAGGACTTCGTGCAAAGATTCGTCCCGCCAGTGCTTGCCGAAAACTTGTGTGTTGAGTTCGCCCCAAGTCAGTTGACCGATTTTGAGTTGGGCATGGATTAACTCTGCTACAGTCTGGGGATTATTTTCGGAAACAAGTTCTTTTAACAACATACCGATACCCTGCCCGTGAAGTTTGTTTGCATTGACAATGCTCGCATCAGCTCCGGTATTAGTTGAGATTTTTTTGACCGAGCCTGGAGTATGGAGCCAATCGACTCTATTTTATACGAAAAATACTGACTCTGGAGCGTCTCAATGCAAAATCCGCCAGCACCCACAGGAATGTTAGGTGGTGGCGGATGGCGATCGAACAATTAAGCCGCTGAATCTAGCTAACAGCTACTTGGACGCGATCGGCTGCAACCCGAACCGTAAAAGTCGGAATTTTTACCGTTTCATCGTCCAGACATTGCCCGGTAGTAAGGCTAAAGTTTTGTTTGTAAATGGGAGAAGCAACTTTGAGAGTGCCGTTGCGATCGCCCACAATTCCCCGCGACAAAACAAAAGCTTTGCTAAACGGGTCGTAATTGCTAAGCGCATAAACTTCATCCCCGTTTCCCACTCGAAAAATCGCCACTTGTTCGCCTTTAACTAAAGCGCAAACTCCAGTATAAGGGGCGATCGCATCCAGAGAACACACATCTACCCAAGTAGTAACAGTATCTGAAACTTGTAATGATTGAACCATCTTCTTTTCCTGTTAATTTACTTTAATCTCGTTCCCAGCCGGAGACTGGAAACGTAGGTTTTGAGGCTATGCCTCATGGTTCGAGGATGCCTCGCCTCGCGGAAGGAGGCAGAGCCTCCCGGAATTCATTCCCAGGCAGAGCCTGGGAACGAGATTAAACGAGATTAAATCTTGCTCCCTCCCCTGATTCAAGGGGAGGGCTGGGGAGGGGTTATTCCGAAACTCCAGCCAGAGCCTTTTCATATTCGTTAGCCGGCCGCGTTTGTCCCCGTTCCGCAACACGAACAATACTCGGATCTGGCAAATCGGAATTCACAAAATGCTGGAACCGCTGCACCTTTTGCGGGTCTTCAATCGTCGTTTTCCACTCACATTGATAAGTATTCACCAAATGTTCCATCTGCGCTTCTAATTCAGCACAAATGCCCAGAGAATCCTCAATTATCACCTGTTTCAAGTATTCAATCCCGCCCTCAAGTTTGTTCAACCAAGTAGCAGTGCGTTCCAATCTGTCTGCCGTGCGGATGTAGAAAACCAAGAATCGATCGATATACTTAATCAGCGTTTCCTTATCGATATCCGTCGCCAGCAAAACCGCGTGCTGTGGCTTAATGCCACCGTTGCCGCACACGTACAAATTCCAACCATTCTCTGTCGCAATTATCCCAAAATCCTTGCTTTGAGCTTCCGCGCATTCGCGAGTGCAGCCAGAGACAGCAGATTTGAGCTTGTGGGGCGATCGCAAACCACGATACCGCAATTCAACTTCGATCGCCAAACTCGTAGAATCCTGCACCCCAAAGCGGCACCAAGTGCTACCAACACAAGATTTTACAGTACGCAGAGCCTTACCGTAAGCGTGTCCAGACTCAAATCCCGCATCAATCAACCGACGCCAAATATGCGGCAACTGATCCACGCGAGCTCCAAACAAATCAATCCGTTGCCCGCCAGTAATCTTAGTATAAAGCCCAAAATCCCTGGCAACTTCACCCAAAATAATCAACTTATCGGGAGTGATTTCTCCCCCCGGTATTCGCGGCACCACCGAATAAGTACCGTCGCGCTGAATGTTTGCCAAAAAGTAATCGTTCGTATCTTGCAAACCGACGTGAGACTTCTCTAAAATATGGTCATTCCAAGTAGAAGCCAGCATCGAACTAACGGCAGGCTTGCAAATTTCGCAACCCTTACCTTTGCCGTGTCTTTCAATCAACTCCTCAAAGGTTTTAATCTCTTGAGAACGCACTAAATGGTACAATTCTTGACGAGAATATTCAAAATGTTCGCAGAGATTATTTTTGACTGCAAACCCAGCTTTCTTCATCTCCGACTTGAAGATATCCGTCACCAAAGGCACGCACCCGCCGCAGCCCGTACCAGCTTGAGTGCATTTCTTGACACTGGCAACATCGGTTAAATTGCGATCGCGAATCGCTTCACAAATCTGCCCTTTTGTAACATTATTGCAAGAACAAATTTGAGCCGAATCCGGCAAACTGTCTACTCCAAAACCCGCCGGCACTCCCCCTTCTCGCGGTGGCATTAACAAATCTTCGGGATGCGGTGGCAGAGCAATTTCATTTTGCATGAATTGCAGCAAAGTGCCGTAAGCCGAAGCATCTCCCACGAGAATTCCGCCTAAAATCCGGCTGCCGTCTTGATTTAAAACTAATTTTTTGTAAATGCCTTGGAAGGTGTCAGTGACAACAATTTCTTTAGCATCGGCCGACTTGGGAAAAGGATCTCCAAAACTAGCGACATCCACCCCCAATAATTTGAGTTTAGTGGACATATCCGCACCGGTAAAAGTGCTTGTAGCGGGGGCATCCTGCCGGCCATCGGCTGCACGGCTCAAAATATCTGCTGCTACGCTTGCCATGGTATACCCAGGCGCAACTAAGCCGTAGATGCGATTTTGATACAGGGCGCATTCTCCGATCGCATAAATGTCAGGATCGGAGGTTTGGCAGCTATCATTAATCACAATGCCACCGCGTTCTCCTACTTCTATACCGCAACTTCTGGCAATTTCGTCGCGGGGGCGAATGCCAGCAGAAAACACAATCATATCTGTTCCCAATTCCGAACCGTCAGCAAACAGCATTTTAGTAAGTTTGCCATCTTCGCTGACAATTTCTGTGGTAGATTTGCTGGTATGAACCGAAACCCCCAACTCTTCTATTTTGCTGCAGAGAATTGCCCCGCCAATTTCGTCAACTTGCACGGGCATCAGTCGCGGCGAAAACTCAACAACGTGAGTTTTCAATCCCATATTTTGCAGCGCGTTAGCACATTCTAGACCTAACAAACCGCCGCCAATTACTACACCAATTTTGCAATTTTTAGCGTAATCGGACATCGCTTCCAGGTCGTCAATTGTCCGGTAAACAAAAGTTCCTGTAGCGTCTTTGCCTTTAATTGATGGCACAAATGGATAGGAACCGGTCGCGAGAACAATTTTGTCGTAGGGAACTTCTAAACCGTTGGCTGAAGAGACTGTTTTTTGTTCGCGATTGATGGCTATTGCTTTGTCGCCGATGTGAAGCTTTATGTCATTTGTGTGATAAAATCCAGGTGCAACTAAAGATAAATCTCCCGCTGTTTTGCCAGAGAAAAATCCGCTGAGGTTTACGCGATCGTAAGCAACGCGCGGTTCTTCACAAAAAGTAATTAAATTCCAGTGTTTGGCAGCCTCCGAGCTTACCATTAACTCCAGGAACTTGTGACCTACCATGCCATTGCCGATTACAATGAGGTTTTTTTTGGCTGTCATTAGAATCTCTTTTATCCCGTTTATCAGTCGTTGGGTTTATTAATATAAGACTTTATTGTAAAATTTTGTACTTATATATACAAAAAATGGATGTTTATGCAATTGTCGAATACTCCCGATTGCATTTTTGCATGATGTGTGCTGACAGTTGATAGTTGACAGTTGATAGTTGAAGGTTGGGTTTCGTTCCACTGGTCCCGCCTTCTTCCTTGCTTGCTTCATTCTTCCTTACCAATGCTCCATTCTCCATTCACCATTCGCTATTCTCCATTCCCAAGGACTAATGACTAATAGACCTCTCGCAAAAGTCCTTTTAATCAAATTTTCGGACGAGTTATCCGGCACATCCTAGCTATTTTTGCAATAGATATAATGACTAATGACTAATAACTACTGTCAACCGTCAACTGTCAACCGTCAACTGTCAACCGTCAACCGTCAACTGTCAACTGTCAACTGTCAACTGTCAACTGTCAACTGTTTAAGCTCCCATGCCCGAATACTGCTTCAAGCCCTGCCGCCAAAGCCAGCGATTCCACACAAAAAACACCGCACTCCAACCCAACATTACCAACAAACCGCGGCCTACATCTACGGGCAATCCTATCAAGATTGAAGCGGGAAAATGAATCAAATAAGGAAAAGGTGTCCACAAAACTACTTCGCGCACGGATGCGGGAAACACTTCTAGCGGCGCGATAAGTCCCGATAAAAACAGGTAAATTAGAAACCAGAATTGCTCGATCGCACTTGCCCTTTCCAGCCAAAAAGCAAACAGCGCAAAGGTATACTGTATCAGGAACCGCAAGCAAAAAGCCAAGATGATAACCAACAAAAATAGCAAAAACCTGCCCAAACTCGGCAGCCAAAAAGACTGCGGGTAAAGTGCAAAAAACAGCAGCACTAATCCCAATACAAAGGGCAGCCTAGCAAACCTTTCGGAAACGTGAGATGCAAAGTGATGCCATACGGGATCGAGAGGCTGCAACAATCTATTAGATAGCTTGCCTTGCACTACTTCCTTTTCAAAATCCCAAATCACCCAAACTACATTTGTTTGCCTGACAATGAAAGCGGCTAAAAAATAACGGGCAAAGTCGATCGACTTCAGCCCAAATTGACCAGTCTCGGCCGCCTGCATCCAGACACCCATCAAGATAAACGGCAAAGCTCCCGACAGCGCCCACAAAAACAATTCTGCCCGGTATTCGAGCATATAAGCGTAGTAGGTAATTAGTAAAGTTTTAGCAATATTGATGGATTTTGTCATATCAATTTTAGATTTAATTTTTCGGTGTTAGCAACGGGCAAGATGCCCGTTCCACAAAACATTGAAGCTTTAGTGGAACAGATATCTTGTCTGTTCAATTTTTCGGTGTTAGCAACGGGCAAGATGCCCGTTTCACAAAATATTGAAGCTTTAGTGAAACAGATATCTTGCCTGTTCAATTTTTCGGTGTTAGCAACGGGCAAGATGCCCGTTCCACAAAACATTGAAACTTTAGTGCAACAGATATCTTGCCTGTTATTGAGAATAAACCCAGCCAACAACATTATACTTTTCCCGTGCGGAAAACGCGACCGATTACCTCTTCAATGGGCGGATCGGTAACTGTCAAATCTATCACATCCAAGTCCGACAAAATCTTCGCCACACTCACCATCAACTCTTCCCTTTTCACCAAAAACCGCACCGATTGTCCCTCAATAGATTCTACATCTCCGTAAGCAAAAGCACTATCTTTTGCCAGCGGCTTAGCTAATTTTACCTGAACTTCCCGATAAGGTGCAAACCTGTCGAGCAATCCGTCTAAACTGCCATCATAAACTAATTGCCCTTCATGGATTAACAAAACGCGCTTGCACAAAGCAGTAATGTCAGCCATGTAATGGCTCGTCAACAGCACCGTTGCTTGATAGCGCTCGTTATATTCTCGCAGAAATTGCCTGACGCTAAACTGTGCGTTTATATCCAAACCTAAAGTCGGTTCATCTAAAAATAATACCTCCGGCTGGTGCAGCAGCGCCGCCATCAATTCAGCTTTCATGCGTTCGCCTAAAGAAAGCTTTCGTACCGCCTGATTTAACTTGCCTTCTAGTGACAGCATCTCTGTCAATTCTCCGACTCGTCGCCGATAATCTGTATCGGGAATGCCGTAGACAGCGGCATTGATTCGCAGAGAGTCAAGCACAGGTAAATCCCAAATTAACTGCTGTTTCTGCCCCATCACTAAGGTGATTTTTTGCAGAAAATCTGCTTCCCGACGAAAAGGAGTACGATCGCACACTCTCACAGTACCAGCAGACGGATAAATCAAACCAGTCAGCATTTTTAGCGTAGTAGTTTTGCCCGCACCGTTAGCGCCGAGAAACCCCACGACTTCCCCCGGTTCAATACAGAAAGAAACGCCCTCAACTGCTTTGATATTGCGGTAAGTGCGACTAAAAAAGTGCCGCACTGTGCCTTTAAGTCCCGGTTCTTTAATAGCTACCGGATAAACTTTGCTCAAGTCTTCAACTAAGATAATTGGCATCGGCTCAAATTTTAACTTTTATTTTAATCTAGGGTATTTCCATCAGGCTTGTGCCAAGATGGAGGGATCAATCTGTCTAGTAGGGTGCGCTAGCGATTGCTCGATCGCTCCATAGACATAGTAACTGTGTTCTGGCGCACCCTACTAAACTGTAGAATATTGCACAATATCCATAATCACATCGCACAAAGTTTACAACTATGGTACTCACTCCAGATAATTCAGACACCTCTCGTTTGTTAGGAGACAATTCTTCTGAAAATATTACACTTGCACCAGGACAACTTGCTAGTTTTCCTGGGGGACTTTGGATGCTGGGCGGCAATGATACTGTCAGGGGATCGTCAGATGCAGAACGGATTTTCGGCAACGATGGTAAAGACAGTCTGTTAGGCGGTGTTGGCAGTGATTCTATTTACGGTGGCAAAGATGATGACGATGTTTTGGGAGAAACTGGCGACGATTTCTTGACAGGAGATAGAAATAGCGATTTCCTTGATGGGGGTGCGGGAAATGATTTGTTGCGCGGAGGACAAGGTGTTGATTTGTTAGTGGGCGGTGACGGTAATGATACTTTAATTGGCGACAGAGAGGTGGATATTTACCAAGGTGGTGCAGGGAGCGATGTATTTGTTTTGAGAGTCGATCAAGCGGGAAGCAGATTAGTTGGAATTGAAGTTCCTGACGCGGTAATTATTGATTTTGATAAGTCTAGTGATTCGATTGGAATTAGTGTGGCATTTACCAGCAGCAATATCTCCTTGGAAGAGGTAAGTTATAGCTTGAACGATCCGAGACTGCTGCTGATAAATCCTGCAACTATAACGGGGGGAACGAGTTTGTTAGCCAAGGGTGGCATCTCGCAGCGAAGTCTCGATCCCGATGGTAACGGCCGCGTGGAAGCTACTAATATTAGATTCGGTTTTACTAATGCTTTGTTGGGTACAGTGTTGAACGTGACCCCAGCCGATTTAAACGGCCGTTTGATTAATGCTAGTTCTCTGCTTTAATTCGTTGCTTATATATCTTTAGTAGGGTGCGCTAGGCGCACCTTACTAAATTAATCTCTGGTAAAATCAACATCAACGAGTGCAGACTGTCGAGAAATAGCGAAAAATTTATGTGTCTCAATTCAGGGGAAATTCTGCGCGCTCGCTATCAAATTATCGATCGATTAGGTCAGGGAGGTTTTGCTACAACCTATACGGCTAACGACGCTTTAGGCAGCCTCTGCGTCGTCAAGGAAATTCCGCCGCCTCAATCCAGCGATCCGCGACTGTTGGAGGAAGCACAACACCAATTTGAAAAAGAAGCTAAAGCCCTGAAGGATCTCGATAAGTGTCCGCGCATTCCCAAGTTAATCGATCGCTTTCAAGAAAATGGAAAATTTTACTTAATTCAAGAATACATTGAAGGAGAGCCGCTGAACCAAGAACTCGCTGCAGGCAAAAAGTTAGGAGAAAAGCAAGTCATTGATTTATTGCTGGACATTTTAGAAATTTTAGATTGCTTCCACTCTCAAGGTATTATTCACCGCGATATTAAACCGTCAAACTTAATCCGGCGCAAGCTGGACGGCAAAATTGTAGCGATCGACTTTGGGGCCGTAAAAGCGATCAGCACTTTGGCGATCGAGTCTGGGAACATCACTCAAACTCGCGCAGTTGGTACAGAGGGTTATATGCCGGCCGAACAGTGGAAAAATCAGCCAAGATTCAACAGCGATATCTATGCTGCGGGAATCATCGGCATTCAAGCGATCGCTGGTTTAGAGATTGAGGAACTTTTGCATGATAAAAAAACTGGCGAACTCGTCTGGCACTACTCAAGTGACGATCGCCCCATGCTGCAAATTAGCGCCAAGCTGAAAAAAATCTTGAATAAAATGGTGCGCTACCACTTTAACGATCGCTATCAATCTGCTGCTAAGGTGTTGCAGGATTTGCTATCGCTAACAGCATTGCAGTCGCCGCCGAAACGCAGTAAATATCTCTTTGGCTTGTCGGCATTGGCAGTTACCACAGTGACAGCGGGACTGGCAACCCTTAGTTTTTTACACATTATTAAGCCTCCAACTTGTCCTTTAATTCAGGGAGATGCTTTAAGTTGCGGCGAAGAAATCCTAGTCAAAACTTCAGAACCTCGGTTAAAGCAAAAGGGAGTTGAGGAGTTTGCAAATTCAAATTATCAATCAGCTTTAAATCTTTTCAAAAAATCATGGAACGAAGAAGACAGCATAGATCCAGAAACTTTAATTTACATTAACAATGCGTTTTTGGAGGTAAACAATGCCAATTATTACACAATTGCTGTTGCCGTTCCTATCCTGAAAAATCAGGATGGTTCTGTAAAAAATGCAGATTCGGCAAAAGAACTTTTGCGCGGTGTTGCCCAAGCCCAAACACAAGTTAATTTAGGACTTGTAGCTAATAATAAGAGCGATCGCGACTTTCCTGGTCAAGGCTGGCTCGAAGCCAAATCTATTAACGGAAAAGGTCTGAAAGTCATCATCGCTGACGATGCGAATATCAAATCAGAGGCAATTAAAACGGCAAATGCACTGGTAAAACAGCAGGATATTTTAGGAGTAGTCGGTCACTATGCCAGCGAGATGACAGTAGCAACAGTAGATATTTACGACCAAAATAACCTGGTTTTGATGTCTCCTGGAAGCACAACGGAAGAACTGACAGAAAAGCATAGAAAAATTTTCTTTCGCACATCGTATTCTAGCAGGTTTGCAGCTCAAACTTTAGCAAAGTACCTGCGAGAAATAGGTCTAAATCAAGCAGCAGTTTTATACAATCCCGGCAGTTCGTCAGGTTCTTATTTTACGCGAGCTTTCAAAAAGTATTTTCAAGATGACAAAAAAGGAAAAATTGTCAGGATTCGCGACTTCGATTTATCTAAAAGCAACTTCAACGCCCAAACAGCTTTAAATGAAATCCAGCAAACAGGAGAAACAGCGATAGTCTTGGCTCCAGACGGTCAAATTACTAATTCCTTAAACAGCGCGATCGCTATGATAAAAGCCAACCGCGATCGCAATTGGATTGCCGGAATTTGGGTACTCTACAAACCAAGAACATTAGAAGCAGCAATTCAGCTAAAGTCTTTTGAAAAATTAGTCGTATCTGTCCCCTGGCATCCGTCAAGCAGCCGCAACAAACAATTTCCCCAACAAGCTCAAAAGTTGTGGAGGGGAACAATAAATACCGATACCGCCTTAGCTTACGATGCAGCTATTGCACTGATTGAAGCAATGGAAATACAGCAGCAACCCAGCCGCGAAGGAATGCAGAAAACTCTTTCCAATCCGAATTTTAGTGTGGAAGGAGGAACAGGAACTATTCAGTTTGGCCAGGATGGCGATCGCCAAAATCCCCTCAGCGAATTGGTGCATATTGTCAAGTGTCCGAAACAGCAGTTCGGCCTTGCCTTTGTTCCTGTCAAATATCCCACAGCCACTGCCGCAGGTTTAAAGTGCGATTGAGCTCGTTTTTCTGTTGACTAATGACTCATGACTAATGACTAAAATTACAACTTGCCTTTTTCCATTGCCCACTGCATCAAACCGGGGAATAACCGATAAGCTTCCGACGCGAAAAAAGCAGGGCCGACAGTAACTTCTGCACGCTGATTTTTCACAGCATCCCAAATAGCTTTAGCAATATCTTCTGGCTGAGTTGCCCACTCTGATTTCAGCATTTTGCTCATTTGCTGGCGACGCAATTCGACTGCGGGTTCGTCTCGATCGCGAAATTGAGCTCTTTCTAAAAAATCGCTATTAATCAGACCCGGATGCACGGCGCAAACGTGAATACCTTGAGGCGCTAATTCCAATCGCAAAGTTTCTGTTAAACCGGTTACTGCATATTTGCTGGCACAATAAGCAGTCATTTGAGGCAAAGGCATTTTGCCACCAATGGAACCAACATTGACTATTGTCCCTGTTTTTCGTTCCAAAAAATGTGGCAACATTTCTTGAATTGTGTTAACGCAGCCCCAAAAATTGGTATTCATTAATTGCTGCCAGTCTTCGGAGGTAGTGTGCTCGATCGCCCCCGTGAGACAAATGCCGGCATTGTTAACCAAAACATCGATGTTGCCACAGGCATCTAGGGCTTTTTGGACGATCGCCCGCACTTGTTGAAGGTCGCCAACATCCCCCGGAATAGCTAATACCGAATTGCCTTCTCGCTGCACTTGAGCCGCTGCTGCTGCCAATCTCTCTGGCCCGCGTGCCACCATCACTACATCGTAACCTTTACTGGCAAATAACAGTGCCGTTGCTTTGCCGCTTCCTTGAGAAGCGCCTGTAATCAAAACTGTAGGAGCCATAGATAGTTATAATTTGGGATTTGTCAGCCTTAACTGCGAGATTAACTGATTGTTACACATTTTTCTCTTAAAAACGTGGGGCTGGAGGCGATCGCCCCCAGCCCCTACCCATCGGCTGCTTACGTAATTCCTGACTCTTTTAAATCACCACAAAATCATTCAATCGCAGCAGCCCGGTGACTCCACTGACATTTGCCAACACTGAGCCTGTCGCAGCAATTTTTATCACATTTCCACCAACAGTCTGGGTAATGTCTAACTGTCCGAAGCTCAAGCCATTGCCAAGGATAATCTTATCGCTATCGGTGTCAAAATTGGCGATCGTATCGATACCACTCTCTATATTTAACAAAAAGCGATCGCTACCTTCTCCTCCGATGAGAAAATCGTCGCCATTTTCGCCGCTGAGGAAATCATCTCCCGCACCGCCAAGCAAAGTATCATTGCCCTTACCGCCGTACAAGCTGTCATTGCCTGCACCGCCTTCCAAACTGTCAGCACCGCGGCCTCCAAATAGGATATCATCGCCACCGCCACCTGTCAGCGTATCGAGTCCCCGGCCACCGTAAATACTGTCATCGCCAGTGCCACCATCGAGGGAATCACTAGCTTTTTTACCACTGATAAAATCATTACCGCTGTCGCCGATTAAAGTATCGCTATCATCAGTACCAACTAGATTTTTGCCCTCAGCATCTAGAATTTCAGGAGAAGTATTGCCAACTTCAATGATATCGCCTTCGACAACCGGAGTAGGGGCTGGAGTAGGGGTTGGAGTCGGTAGTGAATTTCCTTGAATTTTGGCAGTTAAAGATTCGCCAGTATTTTCCCAAACTACATCTGCGATGGGTTTTGTGCCAGCGGCGGCTGCTTCAAGGGCGATCGAACTTTCACCTAATGTCACCTTTTGGACTTTGGCAATTTCCGAGGGAATATACTCAGGCAAAAAGTTAGATTTAACTCGATCCGTTTTTTGATTTGCCTCAGCCATTACCTTCGCAGCTTGCGGGGTAATTTCGGAAAGTTTTTGGGTGTTGAGATTGCTGTCAACTTGTTTAACGTTAGCAATAGATTGCTGGATAATGCCTTCTAACTGTGCCGAATCGCTCAAATCGAGGGAACCGCCGGATTTGATTTTACTGTTAATTGCTGCAACAACAGCTTTGGTAATTGCAGTATTATCCGCCGTAGATGCACCGTCAATGAGGCTGCTGGCTTGGATAATGACGTTTTGGACTTTTGTCATGGCGACTAGAGTTTCAGCACCACCAGGCTCATTTTTGGCTGTAGAGGCGATCGGATCTAAGTCTAGTAAATCAACTCCCGCCGGAATAGACAAAGCAGATTTAACTTTTGATTCCGCTTCAGTCTGCGACATTCCCCCAGCTACTAAATCAGTTATCAAACTGGTTAATGGAGTAACAACTGTGGCATCAGCAGGTGCAGAAAAAGGAGTTTTTAGAGGTAAACCCGTAGCAGTATCCGTCCCACCAAAAGCAACTAAATTGCCTTCTTCTGTGTCAATTTTTCCATTTTTATTTTTGTCGAAAGTCTCGAAGGATACTTCCAGATTGTATTTACCATTACTGTCAGTCTTGGCTGAGGGTTCACCAACATCAATAACCCCGTTTTTGTTGGCATCTAAGAAGACAGTCGCATCTGCAATGTAACCGTCCAGCGCTACACCATAAAAAGGTCCCAAACCCGTGATCGCTCTCTGATATAGAATCTCGGACCAAAGATCGTCGCTGATTGGCTGACTGTTAGTGTCGTTGTCTTGGTTAGTTACGTTGACATCGGCTGCATCCATGCCGTTGTAATTCGGATCGGTACTGATAGCAGGGGCTGTGATGATTTTGTAACTTTTGTCGCCCTCTAGTTCTTGATCGTCAACTCCTGTTACTGTGACAGTTGTGGCGACATTCCAACTATTTGGAGTGAAACTTAAGGACACTGGAGAAATAGTTCCCTCGGCCGTATTGGAACTGCTTAAATTAATAGTGACATTATCGGCAGGTTGGCTGTTTAGCTTAACAGTAAATTTGTCTGTACCACCGTTTTCTGTTGTCGTTAATCCTGTTGTTGGACTGAGAGTAATACCAGCGATAAGAGTTGGAGTTGGAGTTGGAGTTGGAGTTGTAGTTGGAGTTGGAGTTAGAGTTGTAGTTGGAGTTGGAGTTTCCGTGGGAGTTGGAGTTGTTGTCGGAGTTGGAGTTTCCGTGGGAGTTGGAGTTTCCGTGGGAGTTGGAGTTTCCGTGGGAGTTGGAGTTTCCGTGGGAGTTGGAGTTGGAGTTGGAGTTGTTGTCGGAGTCGGAGTCGGAGTTGGAGTTGGAGTTGGAGTCGGAGTTGGAGTTGGAGTCGGAGTTGGAGTTGGAGTGATGCTGGCGATATTAGTGAGGGTGATATCAGACGGATTTAGTTTGTCGTATTTTATATCGGCACTGACAGCAGGTTGGGTGATAATTGTGTAAACTTGGTCGTCATCTTCTACCTTGTCATCAACTCCAGTTACCGTTACAGTTTGCGGAGTATCCCAATTATTAGCAGTGAACTTAAGAGAAGCTGGAGAAACTGTTCCTTCTCTTTTATCGGAACTAATTAAACCGATCGCTACATCAGCAGTCGGCTGTCTATCTAGTTTGACTGTAAATGCGGCCGTTGCCCCTGCTTCTGTAGTTGTTAATCCCGATGTCGGACTGACCGTAAAGCCAGCAGGTCTAGGTATTGGCTTTGGTATATTATCAAGGGAATTTATGTCGTTAATTGCAACTTTTATTTTTCCATAATCATTTGCCAAAAAATCAGTTTTTTTGTCTCCATTAAAGTCTGCATCTACATAATATTTTTTGGCTAACAAAGTGTCTGTATAAGTGTTGAATTTGCCACTGTTGTCTCCCCACAAAATGAATTCTGGGAGCAAATATCCGACTACTAAATCATTTTTGGCATCAGCATTAAAGTCTGCTATTTTAATCGAGGAAAGGCTGATTCCTCCGTAAAAGCTAGTTGCTGTTCCAAAATTGCCCTTGCCGTCTCCTAAGATGACGGAAATGCCACCGAAGAAGCTGTTGGTTGAGGCAATGTCGGTTTTGCCGTCTCCGTTTAGATCTCCAACCGCAATGGCATTAGGTGTTGCTCCTAGATTAAAGTTGGTAGCTTTACCAAATTTGCCTGTGCCATCTCCCAATAGGACGGAAATATTTGTAGAGTATTCATCGGCAGTGATTAGGTCTATTTTGCCGTCTCCGTTTACGTCTGCCCAAGCTAGGTCAGAGATGTTTTGTTGGATATCAATAGCCTCGGGTTTGCTAAACTTACCCGTACCGTCTCCTAAGAGGACGGAAATATTTTTATTATTATAGGTTACGTCTACGGGAGCTAAATCGAGTTTGCCGTCACCGTTTAAGTCGATCGAATAGATGGAATTAAATGGTACTCCTACATCAAAGTTGGTGTAAGAAGTAACGCTGCCTTTGCCGTCTCCCCAAAAAATCGAAATTGTTTTATTAGTATTAATACCTAATAAATCAGTTTTGCCATCTCCGTTGACATCTCCGGCTTTCAAATCGTAAGAAGATTCTCCTGACGAAACGTAGTTAACAATACTGAATTTACCTGTACCGTCCCCTACTAAAATACCAATTGGATTACCGGCATCGTAAGCTAGAGTTGCTAAATCTGCTAGAGTGTCGCCGTTAAAGTCTGCTGCGATGACCTGATGTGTAGCTCTCAGATATCCGGTATATGTGGATTCGTCGAATTCTGTTACTTTGAATGGAGTAGCCATAGTTGATTCTCCTGATTATTGTTTGGTTTTACCAATTTAAAAAATGAATTAGAAATGCTCGCCCGTTTCATTTTTCGGCTCTCCTGGGTTTATGGTGTATACGGTATCAAACACAACTGTTGGCGATTCTGTGATGCCCTCGGAGTAAGGATATGCGGTTTGCTTATCACCTCAAAATCAGGAGAGCCCATTTTTCTTACTTAAGATGCTACAATAAGCATCTTTGAAAGTCAATTCATAAAAATCATGACTTTGAGTTCATAAAAGTCATATTTGTTAAAATATATTACAAGAACCAGACAAAATCGACAATATATGAAAATTAAAAATCTAAAATTTCAAATAGTTTGTTCGCACTGTTATAGGAAATTGTAGGTAATTGGAGTGCAGCATAAAAAGCGGAGTTGTAGACACGGAAATGTATTGTTGGCAATAGCTCGCCATGATTTTGATGAATATTTTAAATTCATACAATACTGTCATTGTCAAATATGATAATAATAATTTAAAAAATTCTTGCTATAAAATTTGAGGTTAAGTTTGTTTGGTTAAATATTGTTATTGGTGCGTCGCTATGTGAATTTTTTGTTTTTTTTGGAACGAGGGATGGCGACACGCCCTACTAATATTGTTGGATTGATTTTTTAAATCTAGTTGATGAAATTCAGGATTTTGAGTTGATAAAAATCATTTTTGTCAAAATACGATCGCCCGCAACCACACCATAGACTACTTGGGGCGCTCTCAAAAAAAATACTCTAATGGCAATTTAAATGAACATTCCGAAACAACCGCAGAATTGGTCGATCGCCCTATTGTTAATTATCGGCGTTTTAGCCGTCTCAACTTCCTCAATCTTAATTCGGCTGGCTAACTTTTCAGCAGGGGCGGGCGGTTTGGGTTTCAGCCTGGTACTCGCCGCCTCTCGTCTGACTTTATCTGCTTTAATTCTGCTTCCGGCTTGGCCGAAAATTCAGTGGAACGCCCTGCAACCGGGAGCTCGGCGCTATGCTGTGGCGGCCGGTTTGTGTCTCGCCCTGCACTTTGCCCTCTGGATCACCTCACTTTCTTATACTTCGATCGCCGCCTCAACTGCCCTTGTCACCACTAATCCTGTCTGGGTAGCACTGTTGTCGCGCTTCTGGTTCGGGGAAAAACTCAGCAAAATGTCGATCGCTGGCATTACTATAGCCCTGACTGGGGGAATGGCAATCGCAGTCGGGAGTGCGGGCGCAGAAGGTGCTGGCAGCAGCCAACTGCTGGGCGATTTCCTGGCTCTGGCTGGTTCCTGGGCTGTCAGCTTGTATTTGCTGCTGGGCCGGGAAGCTCAGCGGCGGGGATTGGGAATTGGCGGTTATATCGCGATCGCCTATACTGTTGCTGCGATCGTTCTGCTGCCTCTCCCCTTCGCCTTCGGCACTACTTATACTAATTACCCCGACATTGTATATTTTTATATTTTGTTGACGGCCGCTTTGCCTCAGTTAGTCGGCCACACCATTTTGAACTGGGCCGTAGTGCAGATTTCCCCAACTCTGGTAACTCTTGCCATCTTGTTTGAACCGGTTGGGGCGAGTTGGTTGGGTTATTTGCTGTTTGCGGAAGTGCCGGCGCCGGCGGTACTCGCAGGTGCTGCGGTGCTACTGTTGGGGGTAGCAACCGCTACCGTCGGAGCAAAAAAAATTACTGTCAACAGTTAAGAGTTAACAGTTTTCGACATTGCCACTACAGTTGCCGTGAGTCAGATTGACACTCCCCGCGCTAAAGCGACGGGGATTCTTAAGACTTTCCAGCCTTAATATCCCTATTGTCAGGGTTTCCGGGCGCAATCCTTTTGCCAAAAATGGCGGTCTGCTATCAAGCGTCTTACAAGGAGCTTCCTCGGTCGTGACTTTCCTCCAGTCCGGGGGTAGGTTTTAACGTCTTTTACTGACGATTTAGACGATTTAATCGGTTCAGAACCTTAGTATTGGTTGTGATTAATTATTTTGAGCATCCGTACTGCTGTTAAGCTAGATACTTGATTTCTCAAAATTCGCAAGTTTCGACTCTTTTGACGATAGCACACTAGCCAGACATTTGTGCAATTGGTAGAGTAGATCTGATAGGCAGGATAAATCCTGCCATGCCCTTTCATCCCTGGACTAAAGTCACAGGGTTTTCAGGGTATTTTCTATAAAACAAATTCGGGCTTAACAAACCCAATAACTCATCAGTGAAATATCGATTCAAAACTATCAAATGTCTGAGTAATGACTAATAATACTCGGCTGCCTTTAGGAGAATAAAATTATGCTGCCAGAACAACTACAGCGGATCATCGGCTACTTTATCGAAGAAGCCACAGAACAGATCCAAATTATCGAACAAGGCTTGCAAGATCTACAAAATACCGTGCCAGCTCCCCAAAGAATACACCAGCTCATCCGAGCCTCGCACTCGATTAAGGGGGGAGCAGCTATGCTCGGATTTAGCAGCATTCAGCGAATTGCTCATCGGTTGGAGGATTATTTAAAGCTGCTCAGAGAATGTCCGATCGCCATTGATAGCAGGCTACAATCGCTCTTAACCGAAGTTTTTGATATCTTAGCAGCCCTCGTGTCCAAGGTTTCCAAGGGTTTTGGGCTCAACCACGAAGACGCAAACCAAATGCTCTCCCTCGCCGAACCGGTTTTTGACGAACTCGACGCTTACCTGAGATTGCGAATTCCCACTCGCCTGACTGTGAGAGCTACTACGGACGAACATATTCACGTTTTCTCTGGTTACTGCACCTCCCTGAGCGAATTTTCCTCGGCTATTGCTTCGCGCGTCGGTTTGCCCGGAGGCACTATTACCCGCCACGAGCAGGATAGCCAGGGCATACGCCTTTGTATTGACATTTACCTACCGCCTTACACCAGGATCGAAAATATCCGCCAAGCTGTCGAACTCTCCGGCGCTATTATCGGGAATGTTCAGACGCAGCGCGACTTTTCGCTGCTGGCGACTGCGGATTATCCGGTTTACCAAAGTGCGATCGAACCTCCCGCAATTTGCATCGGATGTCGCTACTATTACGGCAGAAGCGACGGTGGCTACCTGCTCAATTGCACGATCCATCCCCGCGGCCCGGAAACAGAAGATTGTCGCGATCGGGAACCGGAATAAGCAGTAGAAAATCTGGACTCTGATCCCAGATTTGCAACCAGGGAAAACTTTCTTCTGAAACCAATATTCTCCCTGACATCTTTGACATTACCCCCGACCAAATTATTTTTGAGTTCCTAGATCATTAAATCCTTCTCTCCAAGATAACTAAATCCTTCTTCCTCCGGAGAGATCCCCTAACAACTGATACTGCAACTCGAATTAATTGCATCATGCTTGCAGGATGAGCGATCGCCCAGACATTAATTGTCAGACAAGTGATTCCCATAACTAGCAAGATGTATGTCGGAGGCATTACTACCCCGATCGCGAACCAGGTAAAAACGTGAAATATCATTGCTGTAGCCCAAAGGCTGGCGACAACCACAGACGCCCAAACTTGCATTCGAGGTCGGTTTAGTCCTGTCAAAATCGCTGTCTGCAAAGTAGTCAGCAAGTTTGCCGGAACTAAGAAGGCACAGATAGCTATGCAGTAGGTATGAGAAAATTCAGTAACTGTATTGAAGTCGATCATCAGTCTAATTGTCGGGCCTGTTGGGTATACTTAAAGAGCGTAGCGTGACTTGACTTTCATATCTTGTCACCCTTACCTTAACTTAATATTTCCGTAAGTAGGCCACTCTGGAGACGCATTTCTCTCCCCATTTTCCAGCAGGCAAAATTTTACCACAAATATTAAAGTTTTGGGAAATTATTAAACATACTTGAAGAATGGCAACAATTGCTATGATAATTAACATCGGGAAGCGATAGTATAGAAGAGCCAAGTCAGTAAAATTCCTAGAAGGCTGAGGCGGCTTGAACAGCAACACATACTGCAGGCTGGTTTTCGACTAAATCATTTTTGATTCGCTGAGTATCGGATGATTGATTCTCCGTGTCCGTCAAGGGATCGAGCCATTATGCGATCGAACAATATGAGATTATTATGGAAAAGCCAATTTGCTCTCAAATCTCAAATCAATAGAACCATCTCGAAATTTTACAGCGGAAGACAAAGAAAATGGATCAACAAATCACAATTCCCGCACTCGAAGAAGTTGACTTGACAAACTGCGACAGAGAACCCATTCACCTACCGGGACACATTCAGCCACACGGAGTGCTACTTGTTGTACGAGAACCTGAACTAGAAATAGTGCAAGTCAGCGAAAATACGCAAGATTTGTTAGGAATTGATGCAGAAAGTGCGATCGGTCAAAATTTGAGCTTATTATTCAATCGAGTTCAAGTAAAAAAACTCAAGCTTTGTTTGCGTAATGAAAACTTAAAAACCGTTAATCCCATTAAACTCTCTGTCACAAACAAAGGTAAATATTTAGAATTTGACTGCATCCTCCACCGAGTAGAAGAATTTTTGATCGTCGAGTTGGAATTAGCCACAAGCCCAGAAAATCTTTCTGTTTTTAGTTTTTATCATTCAGTGAGAGCCACTGTCAGCAAAATTCAAAGCGCCCAAAATCTCAAAGAATTATCTCAAATAACTGTAGAAGAAGTTAGAAAAATATCTGGTTTTGATCGAGTTATGCTCTATCAATTTGACCACGAAGGCAACGGCGCTGTGATCGCTGAAGCTAAAGCAGAAAATATCAGTCCTTTCTTGGGATTAAACTACCCCAGCTCAGATATTCCCAAACAAGCCAGACAACTGTATGCGTTAAATTGGCTGAGGTTAATCCCAGATATTAATTATCAACCCGTCCCCCTTATTTCAGGAAACAATGCTGTTACCACCCAGCCCCTAGACCTGAGTTTCAGCGTGTTGAGAAGCGTTTCTCCCATTCACATAGAATACCTGCAAAATATGGGCGTTGCAGCTTCGATGTCAATCTCATTAATCAAAGACAAAAAACTGTGGGGATTGATTGCTTGCCACAACTATACACCAAAACACCTCAACTATGAATTGCGCGCAGCCTGCGAATTTATCGGGCAAGTAATGTCCTTAGAACTGCAATCAAAAGAAGGAAACGAAGACTACGACTACAAACTACACTTAAAATCTATTCAAACCAAGATTTTTGAAGACGTATCCACCTCCGAAAACTTGTCAGAAGTGTTAGTTAAATGCCAGCATAATTTGCTGGAAGCAGTCAACGCCCAGGGAGCAGCAATAGTATTTGGAGACAATTGCTATCCAGTCGGGCAAACACCTCAAGGAGAATCCCTCAAATACTTAACTCAGTGGGTGCAAAAGCATTTAAATAAAGAAATTTTTTATACAGACTCGCTCACCAAATGCTATCCAGAAGCTGAGGAATTTACAGACACCGCCAGCGGGTGTTTGGCTATAGCAATATCGCCGACTCAGAAAATATACGTTTTGTGGTTTCGCCCGGAAGTAATTAAGACCGTAAATTGGGCGGGCAACCCCAACAAAACAGTTCAAATAGATGAAGATGGCAGCCATCGACTGTCTCCTCGGAAATCCTTCGCTCTGTGGCAAGAAAATGTCAGGTACAAATCGTTGCCTTGGAAACAATGCGAAATAGACGCTGCATTGGAACTGAAAAAAGCAATGATTAATATAGTGCTGCGCCAAGTGGACAAACTCGAAAAATTAAATACAGCACTAGAAGCATCAGTCGCCAGAGAACGCGAAAAAACTGCTAATTTAAAAACAACAATGTCCGAGCTTAAGCGGGCGCAAACTCAATTGGTGCAAAACGAAAGAATGTCAAGTTTGGGACAGTTGGTGGCGGCGGTAGCTTATGAAGTCACTAACCCGATTAACTTCATCTACGGCAATCTTAGCTATGCTAATGAATACAGTCAAAAAATGATCAATTTATTGCAGCTTTACGAGCAGCACTATCCATCACCTACGCCAGAAATTCAAGCACAAATAGAAATAGCAGAATTAGAGTTTATAGCTGAAGACTTGCCGAAGTTGCTGGGTTCAATGAAAGTAGGAGCTAACCGCATCCGCGAGATAGTTCAGTCGCTGCGAAATTTCTCTAGAATTGACGAAGCAGAGATTAAACCAGTTGACATTCACGACGGATTGGACAGCGCTTTATTGATTTTGAGCAACCGACTCAAACCGAAGCCCGTGAAGCAAAGCTATCCCGTAGGGAATCGCCCAGCAATTCATCTCATCAAAGAATATGGCTCTCTGCCTTTGGTTGAGTGTTACGCAGTTCAAATCAACCAAGTATTTATGAATGTACTGGCAAATGCAATTGATGCTCTCGAAGATGCCTTTGTCAACAATAATTTATCGTCACACTGCGGGGGCAAAAAAGAGCCAGTTAAGTACGGACAAATTCGGATTGTGACTGAACTTTGTCCCGGAGAAAAAGCCGTAGCAGTTCGGATCAAGGACAACGGTTGGGGCATGGAAGAAAAAGTTCGCCAGAAAATTTTTGAGCCTTTTTTTACCACAAAACAGGTGGGCAAAGGTGCGGGGATAGGTTTGGCGATTAGCCACGAAATTGCGGTGGAACAACACGGTGGCAAATTGACTTGCATTTCAGCCCCCGGAGAGGGAACGGAGTTGATTATTGAGATTCCCTTGAGCCAAACTCATCCCACACCCATTGTCAAGTGAAAAAAATTCCGCGCTAGCGAAGCTATCCCGTTCGCGCGTGCCTTCGGGAAGGCTAGGAAATAGCCCAAATTCAAAAATCGAAAATTCGATTAAAATACAAAAGTAGCTAAGTAGATTTGAGCCAATTCTGAGGAAGAGAGTATGACTGAAAAAAATACCGCCCAATGGGATGCCGGCAGGTTTCTCAAAACCTTGGCTTATTTCGGCGTCATTCCCTTCATTGGCAGCATTAGCTGGCTGCAACAACTCTTTGGAAGCAGCAGCAACAGTAAAAAAGACCAACCCAAACTGGTACTGGTAGCCGGTGCTACCGGCGGCGTCGGGAAGCGAGTAGTGAAGCGGCTGCAACAGCGGGGATATAGAGTACGCTGCCTCGTCAGAGATACCAAAAGAGCAACAGAAATTCTCGGCAAAAATGTCGAATTAGTCGAGGGAGATATCACTCTCGCCGAGACGCTAACGCCGTTAGTAACTGAGGGCATCGAAGCAGTTATCTGCTGCACTGGCACGAAAGTTCAACCTGTAGAAGGAGACACCCCAACCAGGGAAAAATACTATCAAGGCATCAAGTTTTATATGCCGGAAGTTGTGGATGTTCCCGAAATCGTCGAATACAAAGGCCTGAATAATTTAGTGCAAGCTGTTCGCAGCCAGCTAATTAAAGCAGGCGAAAAAAACATTTTTGACTTCACAAAACCCACCCAAGATTTAAAGGAAACTTGGGGAGCTCTGGACGACGTTGTGATGGGCGGCACTAGCGAAAGTTCGATCGTACTTACAGATAGTACAGCTATATTCACGGGCAATGTTTCCACTGCCAACTCCGGCGGCTTTGCTTCCGTGCGGACTCGCAACTTCGATCCTCCGGTCAATCTCGCAGGATTTAGCGGCCTCCTGCTGCGCGTCAAAGGGGATGGTAAGCGCTACAAATTAATTGTGCGTAGCGAGGCTAAATGGGATGGCATTGGCTATTGCTATTCGTTTGATACTGTTTACAATACTTGGATTACTGTCACCGTTCCCTTCGATAAGTTAATTCCAGTATTCCGGGCGAAAACTGTCAAAGATGGCTCGAAATTTGATGCTAGTAGTATTTATTCTTTTCAGTTAATGCTGAGCAAGTTTGAATATGATGGCGCGCTGAATCCGAGATTTACACCGGGCGTTTTTCAACTGCAATTAGAATCTATTAAAGCTGATGGCGGGCAGACTTTGCCGCGATTTGTGATGGTGAGTTCGGCGGGAGTTACCCGCCCGGGCCGCCCTGGAATTAACTTGGAAGAAGAACCGCCGGCAGTCAGGATGAATGATATGTTGGGGGGGATTTTGACTTGGAAGTTGAAAGGGGAGGATTGCGTGCGATCGAGCGGCATACCTTATACTGTTGTCAGACCTTGCGCTTTGACTGAAGAACCGGGAGGCAAAGCTTTAATATTTGAGCAAGGAGACAATATTAGGGGCAAAGTCAGTCGGGAAGATATTGCAGAATTGTGCGTGGAGGCTTTGGAACAACCGCAAGCTTGCAATGTTACTTTTGAGGTGAAAGAGGGGGAAAATGGTAGTTCTCCAGGAGACTGGCAGGGTTTGTTTTCTGGAGTTAAATAACAATTGTTTGTAGGGGCTGATTAGATCACTCGGCGGTTGAAACCGCGTCTACACAAACGAAGTCTGCCTCCGCAGACTAAGAGATAACTGGTTCCCAGGCTCGACCTGGGAACGAGTAATAACCAATAACTAATAACTAATAATTAATTTATGTCTGTGACTTTTTCCCGACGCTACTTGACGCCTTATTTGTTTTTGCTTCCGGCTGTGTTTATTTTAAGTTTGACTGTTTTGTGGCCGGCGGTGCAAGCTTTTTATTTGAGTTTTACCAACTACGAATATGATTTAACTCAAATGCCGCAGTGGGTGGGGTTGAAGAATTTTGAGAGGTTGTGGGGCGATCGCACATTTTGGCAAACTTTGACGAATACGCTGCTGTATCTCATCTGCGTTGTGCCTGTATTGGTGGTTCTACCGTTGGGAATGGCGATTTTGTGCAACCAAAAACTTAGGGGAATGAACTGGTTTCGAGCCGCATACTACACGCCGGCGGTGATTTCAATGGTTGTCGCCGGGATTGCTTGGAAGTGGCTGTTTGCTGAGACTGGACTGCTGAATCAGTTGGGGGAATTGTTGGGTTTACCTCCTGTTTCTTGGCTGGCTAATCCGAAGTTAGCAATCTTTAGCGTCATGGCAGTTACTATCTGGAAAGGATTGGGTTATTACATGGTGATTTATTTGGCAGGGCTGCAAGCTATTCCGGCAGAACTTTATGAGGCGGCTGCTATTGATGGTTCTGATGGTTTGGGAAAGCACTGGGATATTACTGTGCCGCTGATGAAGCCTTATTTAGTTTTAGTTGCGGTAATTTCGGCGATTTCTGCTACTAAGGTTTTTGAAGAAGTTTATATTATGACTCAGGGCGGGCCTCGCAATAGTTCTAAGACTGTTGTTTATTATCTTTACGAACGGGCTTTTAAGGATTTGGAAATTGGCTATGCTTGTACGATCGGGCTGGTTTTGTTTTTGCTAATTTTGGGTTTGTCGATTTTGCAAGTTAGCCTTCAGGGTTTGGCTCGCAATGATTGAGATTTATGACTGATTAGGACTGACTGAGATATTGCACCATTCTCATCTCAAGAACAGGCCAGATGCCTGTTCCACAATACATCACATCTCAAGAACAGGCAAGATGCCTGTTCCACAATACATCACATCTTAAAAACAGGCATCTTGCCTGTTCCACAATACATCAAATTTCTTGTGGGGTGTCCCGCCCGCCCTTCTAATTTATACTAATTTTAGACTGGAATCTCGAAGTAATGCGATCGCTCACGGCTTTGGACAGGTCTTATTGGCGAAGTCACAGCTATAAATATAGGGTTTTTGCCAGCTCAGAGGAATTTCCAACAAATCCCTGGTTCCGGTCATTCCCTGTCCCAGAAACAGCATGACAGCGATCGAGTTCAAGATGACATGGACAGTGCGCCAGCGGTTCGATCGATCTTTGTAGATGTCTTGAATAATGGCAAGGGAGAAAACCATCAGTAGCGCAGCGGTGATCCCAATGTAGTAGTGAGACCAATACCATTCATTAGTCCGCCGATAAACGCCATCTTGAGTGCCAAGAATCACCAAACCAGCGCCAGTCAAAGTCGCAAATATGCCACGCCATAACGCCGGTGTCGATCGATAGAGCATGACCAAAGAGCCGACTGTTGCAATAAACATCAGCACAATGAAAATAACCTGAAACGAGTTTTTGCTCCAAACCTGTTCGCTCAAGATATGCTCAAAAATCGCGTAACCTAAACCCAACAACGTCACTCCTACCACCGAACCAGACAGAATTCGACCTGCTTTCAGGTGTTCTGAACCGACAGCAGGAGGAATTTTGCTCTTGTCCCCGGATGCAATTTGCTGGCGGCGCTGCATGGTTTGCCAAGCCATATTCAGCACCACACCAAGCATCGGAAAAACGATCGCTACAGCTAAAATCGGATGCAGCAAAGCCAGAAAATCTTTAAGTTCCATAAATCACCTTTTTGTTGAGGAGGGTTGGCTTCATCAACCTGGTTTTTGCCATACATCATATCATATCCGGCCATCTAACCCACAGTAAGTTTGTAGTCAGGACTAATAGTAATTGTTAACCCGCATCTAGAGGAATTCAGTTCTCACTACAAACAGGCTTTATGAGGGTTCATTCAGTTGACAGTTGACAGTTGACAGATGAGTGCGACCTCTACCTAGAAGGAAGAGGATTGGAGTAATGAATAGTTTTCTTTTAATTTCTCCCGATCAGGGAGAGGCTTTAAACCAATTCTTTCTGGTAATTCACCGGAGATGTTGACCGATAAGAAGATATAGCAGTTGTCATTTGGGTGAGTTACAGCTTTCTCGATTACGCAATTGCCAAATTACAATTACCTTGTTTTCCATCCTGCAATAGAAAACTGCTGGAGGTAATGTCAGTGGTGGTTAGCGACTAATTACCTGCATCAATTTTAGCTTAGCGGAACAGTTCTTTGTTATTCAGAATAGTCGGCCAATTTTTGTTTGCTGAAGCAATGTGACCAGGGATATCACCCATCCACTGTGCCTGTACTTTCTTGTCGTAGTTGAGATAAAGCTTCCCATTAACGATTTTCCATGCATCAGGCTGGGTGACAACAAGATTCCCTTCACTGGCAGCCTGGGCGCAATATCCACCGTATTGAGGAGCATACTTTTCAGGATTTTTAGCAAACAAATCGCGGTTTGCTGCACTAGCAAATATCCAAGTTGTTCCACCCCAATTCTGTTTAAATTGGCCAACTCCCATCACTAATTTACTTTGGGTGAAATAGGCTACGACATCCTGACCATCAAGAGCCATACCATTTTCGGTGTAATACTTAGGATGAACGGTTGTTGTGCTGCTTTTACCCGCGCAAGGATTGGCTTTTCCAGCACAAGGATTTTTACCAGCGCAAGGATTGGCTTTACCGGCGCAAGGATTTTCTTTACTCGCACAAGGATTGGCTTTACCAGCACAAGGATTGGCTTTACCAGCACAAGGATTGTCTTTACCAGCACAAGGATTGTCTTTACCAGCACAAGGATTGGATTCTGCAATCTTGAATGAAACGGTTGTAGAGTTTGAGTTTGTGGCAGCCTTGAAGTTGGCGTAGCTAACATTAGCTGTTGCCAAACCTAGAATGGTGGCAATGGCGATCGTGGCAATGTATTTTACTTGCATGGTGTTTAATTTCCAGATAAATTGTTAGTAGTTCCACTTGGGATTTAGCTTACAGGCTTAAAATCCTTCAAACATCCTAAAGAAACCAACGAGTGCCCTCAACT
>Ga0209490_10001025_pt1 | contig 27263 bp, 23 predicted proteins | sample MAT06_FD_187209 | JGI IMG/M metagenome (GOLD analysis project Ga0209490, IMG submission 187209) | Freshwater microbial communities from Lake Fryxell liftoff mats and glacier meltwater in Antarctica - MAT-06 (SPAdes) (version 2) | ecosystem: Environmental > Aquatic > Freshwater > Ice > Liftoff... | reverse complement strand
AAATTCAACCTGTTTTCCCCTTCTTTTTAAAAGCAAAATTAGCAGAAATTGATGCAGCTACCCGCGAATCCTTACGGGAGGGTTTTAAAAACCACTATATCGGTTTAGCTCGTGACTACAATCGCTACATGAAATCGAAAGAACCGCAAGAACGGCAGATCGGGATTTTATTCTGTCGGCTGGAATATGAAAACTTATATAATGCCTTGCAGATTTGTTTAGAGAAACAGGAAACTATTGATATTTTCTTTTGCTTGGATAAATACTTTGGGTTAATTAATGATATTCCAAGTCGTTTGAAACTGTCGGAATTTGTATGTCAGGCACAAGTCGCTTATCCACCAGAAATTAGAACAGGTGAGATAGGTTTGGAAATTGTGATGGCACTCGATCGCCTTGCTATGGGTTATTTACAAACACAAAATTATCCCCAAGCCAAAGAATCCTATCTGCGGACTCTCGAATTATCCCAACAACTCCAAGGTGTAGAAGCAAGACAAATCCAGTCTCTTTTAGCAACCACCTACCACCAGTTGGGAAACGTTGCCCAAGAGTTGCGGGAATACCACCAGGCACGGGATTATTATCAACAAGCCCTGGAAATCAAAATCGAATTTGGCGATCGCTACTCCTGTGCTAGGACTTACCACCAGTTGGGAATCGTTGCCCAAGAGTTGCGGGAATACGACCAGGCACGGGATTATTATCAACAAGCCCTGGAAATATATATCGAATTTGGCGATCGCTATAACTGTGCTGGGACTTACGGACAATTAGGATTGCTTGCACAAGCAGAGGAAAACTACGCGGAAGCTAGGACTAATTTGCAGACAGCGTTGGAGATATTTGTAGAGTATCAGGATGAATATATGGCTACGGTGACGCGAGAGAATTTAGAGAGTTTACCGGAGTGACCTCTCCCTGGTTTGCGCTTACGCTTTTCCCAAAACTAGGCAACTGCCAACGATTTATCCTCTTCCCAAATTAACAAACTATCAAGTTTTCCCAACTCTGTAAATGTTCTAGCAGCAAGCAAACAACGTAATAAATCAACACATTGATTTGCTGGATAATTTCCCTTTTGTCCACCAACAACTAGTGTTTCTACCTGTTGAAATTTAGTAGCATCAATTAAAACATAAAAATTTAAATTATCAGATGTAGCTGTCACAATATATTTGTTTTCTCCACCTCCAATACTCATATAAATATCTTCGTTTATACCTAATGTTACTAAAGTATGTTTTTCACCATCTAATTCCCGAATAGCTGTTTCTATTTGGTTCCAACTAGGATTTTCAATCAAATCAGCTTCATTTTGATTATCAACCCATTTTTCTGTTGTCATGTCTACAACAAACACTACTATCTCCTTGTAGCGATCGCATTTGGGTTTTGTGGAGGTGCGATCGCTCTAAGTTTTTCTTGCTTCTCAACTTTCATCTTTATAAATATTTCTACGATGTCCGACTTCCACAACATTCACCACTAGAAGATCGTCGAAAATATCGTAGATAACGCGATAGTCGCCTACTCTAATTCTATAAGCATTTTCTTTTCTTTTTAGCTTTTTAACCCCATTCGGACGTGGTTCTGTAGCTAAATCATCAATTTTAATTTGTATACGCTCTTGAAGTTCTGACGGTATTTTTTTAAGTTGCTTCAATGCACCCCTCAATATTTCAACTTTATAACTCACGCAACTTCCTTGTTTACTCCTGTTTTTAGTTCTTTTTTAGCTTCTTCCCATGACACTGAACTATCAATGTTCGCTTCTTTTTTTGCTTTGTCGTAGGCTTTTAAATCTTCTTCTTCCTCTTCTTCTTCGATTGTCTGAAGTAGCGCATAAATCTCATCTAAAGTACTGTAATACGCTTGATTTAACAGTACGTTAATCTCTTTAATTAATCGTTCGCGTTCCTGTTCACTTTTCATTTTTAGACCTCTTTTATTTCAAATACATGTTTATATTTTATCTTTATTACTCTAAACTGAGGCTATAACTATAGCGGTTCTCAGTTGAGTGAGGTACAAGAACCCCACCCCCAACCCCCTCCCCGCTCTTCGAGAGGGGGCTATGACGTACCTCATGTGATTAGGAAACGCTATAAGACAGTAATTAAATTATAAATGCGATCGCCCGTGGTTGATTAGAAGTAGAGTGCGATGTCTAACGATAAGCCGCGTTGCCTTTACGCGCTTGAGTTTGTGGAGGTGCGATCGCATCTGTATTTTATTTCCCCGGTGGTAAAGTTCCCCCGTCACCTACATCGGTATATTTACAATAAACATTCAAGCCGATTTTAAGGATATAGAGAAGAATAATAGTAGCGATCGATGGATCGAGGGGAATTGCGGCTAAAGCCATGAGAGATGTAATCGCTGCCGTAAGTAACACAGCATTCTCTGGACTTTTGGTATAATCGCTCAAACGCGCCCGAAAACCTTCATTTCCACAAAGTTCATCCCGCAACACATCTAATGTAGTTTGCCAGATTTTTTTTACTCCCATCGCCGATTGTCCGTGTTTCTCAATCCACAGTTCCTCAAAGGAGGTTTCGAGATTACCGTTGTGACGTTCTACAGCATCAATGGCTTCGTTTGCTGGTTGATATTCTTTGAGTAATTCGCGTACTGATTTAATTTCGTCTAGAGTTAATTGTGCATTCATACTTTTTCAGATTTTAAGCAACCATAGAAAACTATTTATCAAATAAATCTTAAACTGTTAAACTGGGATAAATCCCAATTATTGCAATATTTAGGATCATAGCTCTAATTTTTAACCAGGATTCACAGGAGAATATTCTCCAAATCGCTAACATAAGGAGGTAGTATTCCTGCTTTTCAATACCTGCTCAATATCAAACTCCACTAAACTTTCTATCGAAGTAAATTAACTTAATTTCTCTGCATCCCAAATTACTTTATCAAAACTTACAGCGCTTCCGGCTATTAAGCAATACAGTTTTCTCCTTGTCCCCCTCCTATCATAGCTTTCAGCTTTGGGAATGTACCTCATAGCTGCCAGAAGTGCTAGACAGAGACGTGTGTTAGCACGTCTCTGCAACACAAAGCTTTTCAGTTAGTGTTTAGTGAAGCGGTGTATTAATTTTACGGACTTGCGATCGCAGTTTTCATGGCTTGGAAGATATGACTTTGGTCAACCACACCCCGAACACCAGGTACAGTATAAGTACCAGAGCTATCTGTAATCTGGAAGCCTTGTCCTAGCGATCGGGTCAAAGCTGATGCGTAAGCACCTTGGTAGTAAACAGGTACAACCCGGCGGCTATGGTTCCCCCAGAGATATTTGTAATTTGGATCAGACCCCCAGAAGTGACCAGCATCGGTAGGATTGTGCTTCACGAAGGTGATGTCCTTGGCGTTATATTTCAAGCCTTTAGCGTGATTCGGGTCAGGATTGGGAGTCAATTTAGAGGCAAAGTCATTATTCAGAGTTAGGTAATGGTCATGGTCAGCAGTAACAAGTAGCAAGTTCTTGCTCCAACCACCATGATTATCTACCCAAGTAATGACCTGCTGGACTGCCTTATCAAAATCATTCATGGTTCCGATGAGGTTATCCATGTTGTTGTCATGAGCAGCCCAGTCGATATCGCCTCCCTCAACCATTAGCCAAAAGCCATCTTTGTCTTTCCCTAAAACGGTTAAAGCTGCTTTGGTTAAATCAGCCAAAGTTGGATTTTCGTTAATCTCTTTAGCAATAAAGCTGGCATCAGTTTCACCAGGAGCCAAAGGACGGACAGTATCGGGTGCAGGAGCATTAGGAGCGATGGGATTACCAGCTGCATCAATGACAGGAACACAATCCCCAGCAGTACCAGTTATTATCTGACCTGATGGACAGGTAGCCGGAGTTCCACGCGTGACAACAGAGCTATAGAGAGAGAAGTTGTCTAGACCTGTCAAACTATAGTCTCCTTTAGAGGAACTAACAGGAATGTTGCCATTTTGTCCACGCGCACCATATAGACCAAATAATCTGCCTCCCTTGTTGGGGTCGATTTTAGCAGCCGTTTTTAGCAGTGTCTTAGCTGCATTAGGGCCGCGTTCCAAAAAGGTATAGCCGTAACGATTGGACTTAGGATTATTTTTCAGATGCTGGTAAGTGTCTTCGGTAATGTATGTATACTTAAAGACACCCTCTGCTGTACTTGTACTTTCTCTATTTTCAAAATCTTTGGGATGACCGCCACCCAACAAAATATTGGGTTTAAAGTTCAGCAATGTCTGTTGCAAAATGCTGTCTTGGTTGGTCTTGGTGGGGTCGTAAACACTATCGTACTTACTACGACGATTTACGAAAGAAGCCGCAGCACCAGGCGTTGCATGGCTAACAGGTACGGAAGTTACCAAGCCTGTAGACTTACCTTTTTCTTTGGCAATTTCCAGGATGGTTTTCAACTTCTTCTCGTAAATGTCTACCCCCATCGCGTTGTTAAAGCTCTTTACTCCCGTATACAGAGTTGTAGCTGTGTTAGCAGAGTCGGGATAACTGTACTTGATGTAATCTTTGTCATAAGTACCAGAATTAGCAGGGGTCAAAGGAACCCAAGGAACAGGGCCGCCCTTACTGATGTCATAACCCGCGAGATTACCATCCTCTAGGCTATTGCCATCAGCTCTATTGCCAGGGTTAAAAGGAGTAGGCTGGAATGAGAAGTTGGGACGAACAGGACTTGCACCTGTGGCGGTATCAGACCCATCTAGAGCAGAGTTACCTGTTAGATGGGGCTGGTCTATTGGATTGGCTGGTGTATTTCCCTGAATAGTTGTGCCGTAAGTAGTCACCAATCCATATCCAGTGAGCTTTTGGAAGCTAAGACCGGAGCCTTTACCACTTGTGTAAAAAGGAGCGCCTTTGGCAACGGCTGCGGCCCGTGCCATCTCCCAACCCATACCATCGCCAATCATGATAATTACGTTAATTCCATTACCAGCGGCCAGGGTGGGCTGAAAAACAGAATTACCAAATACCAGCAGAACGGTACAGAGCAAGCCAGCCATAGTAAAGGCTAGAAATCGCTTGTACTTTTGCAAAAATGAAATCATTGCAGTGTGCCTTAAAGTTAATTGAGCAAGTCTTAGCCGTTAATACTGATAAAAATTTGGTTCTAGATGAGTAGCACCAAAGTCTGAGTATGTAGCAGTCACATCTGGCACAGTTGAGGCTGTGGGTTGACTTTGGTCAGGGGTGGTTGCGGTTGCTGATTGTTGATTTGATGTTCCCAAGAACAACAAAGCTGCCATAACCAGACCAGATATAAACCAAGCCAAGGCACGTTTGTACTGTTTCAGTAATGAAATCATTTTGGATTTTTGAATTAAAGTCATGATCAGGAAACCTCTTAGTAAATAACTGAGTTGCAATCAGCGTAGGCGTAGTCCATCGTAGACATCGCTATGCTTTGACAGTTGGGAAAAATGCCATAAGCATTATGTTTAAAAGCTCTTTAAAAATTCAATATAGACAGGGTAAACTAGTGCAAATATTTTGGGATTTATAGTAGTAATTAGTAGAATTACTTATTTAGCTATGTTCCAATACGGTTCAGTTAAGGCTAAAACTCTTTGTCAAAGTAAGTTTTTTTAACGTACGTAGACGCAAAGCGGCTTGCCGCAGGCTACCACAGAGGCGCAGAGGACACAGAGAGAAGGAAAAAATGCTTAACTGAAACGTATTGAGCTATGTTCCAGGTTTGAATTTGTTTTACTTGCAGATAACATTAAAACTAAATCTTGGTTAAATAAAGGATGAATTGGCAGCACTGAAGGTTTTATACAGCTAGTTAGCTGCAAAGTTATTTCAGCAATATTAAAAGTTTTTCGGATGTGATTTTCCAACTTATTGAGTAAGCGATCGCGTTCCTGGATAGTTGCAGATTCAACTGTCAAATTGGCACAAAGTATTACCTTATCTAAGCTAATTCTCCAGATGTGAAGTTTTTCTATTTGAACAACACCAGGAAAAGATTTGAGAGATATTTCCACATCAACAGGATCTATTGATTCCGGTGCATACTCCAAAAAAATCTTTAAACTTTCTTGTACTAAAGGTAAAGCACTCAAAGCCGTAAAAGTTGCAACGACTAAACTAATAGCAACATCTGCCCACCACCAATCCCAAAGATGAACTGCTAAAGCAGCTATAATTACGCCAACAGAACTAACAGTATCAGCGATGACATGAAGCAAAGCTCCCCGCAGGTTTAAGTCGTCGTGAGTGTGGGGATGAAGCAAAGTAATATTGAGCAGATTTACGATTAAACCTAATACTGCAATTGCTAACATAGGTATGCCTAAAATTGCAGATGGATGTTGCCAGCGTTGAATAGCTTCCAATATGATAAAAGTAGCGATCGCAAGTAAACCTAATCCATTCACCAATGCTGCTAAAACTTCGATTCGCTGATGTCCAAATGTTGCTTTTTCCTTAGCTGGTTGCTGTGCCAAAAAACTAGCAAGTAGCGATATTGCCAAGGCTGTGATATCCGATAAAATGTGTCCTGCATCCGCCTGTAAAGATAAACTTTGACTCCATAAACCCACAGTCCACTCAGCAACAAAAAAAACAGCAAGTAAACCTACTGTTATCCACAAATTTTTTGCTTTCTGGTAATTATTAAGTACTCTTACAGAATCATCTGCACATCCACACCATTGAAGTGAAACCATTACTCAAAAACCTTTTGACAGCACAGTAGGAGCTTAAAAAATCACACCACTCGTATTTGTAGCGAGTATGTTCTCAATTCGGAATGTATATCCTCAAATATTGTCTTTTAACAGGCTATGCAGTTAAAGAATTTTTCTCACATGCCTTTTTTATAAAATTACTCACCAATCTCTTATCAAAATATGTTTTTGTAGATTCGGAAATATACGAAGACTAGAAAAAATATGTATCTATAAAAAATTTATCCTACTTGATTTAAGAAATGGTAATGCTTTTGTTAAAAATGAGAAATTAAAGCAGATTAGCATTTGTAATTTACAGCAATCATCCTGTTAGTAACTTACTGCTAATTACACATGAGTTTATTGGTAATCAAAACTTGCAATCAACCTAAGCATTAACCTTGAGAGGATGATAACCATTATCTTTGAATATCCTACTGATATAGGTAATAAACGCCTTTTTGATGCGCGATATATCTCGATAAATATATATTGAGAATAAGAATCTTTTTTACTTATTTCTCTAACTTTTGAATAAAATCTTAAAGATTATGAGCTTCCAATTTGCATCTTCACTTACTACTAATACGGCTCGGTGAATCATTTTCATCTGATTTTATGGCAATTTGACAGTAATAAAAATGTTGCTAATGACATGGACTAAAGTCAGAAGCTTGAAACCATTTCGATGCTACGTGGATGAGTTAATTTTTTTACTTTACAGGAAATTTATATATACGTGACAAGCGTAAAGATTTTATGACGATAATCTTTTGTTTAATATTTCTTAACCTGTATACAGTGGCTAAAAGCTTATTCAAGTGAAATTACAGGACTATTCATTTTTTCACTTTGGAGTATTTTTTGATGAAATTAGCTAAAAATCTTGGTATTGCTACCGTTGCAGCTGCCATCTCCGTTGCTGCTGTTGGTGCTAAACCGGTGCAAGCTGCCTTGGTTAATTACGGTTTCACTGTGAATGCCACATCTGGCGATAATCCCGGTCAGTATTTCGGCTCTTTTCAATACGATGACTCGACCTTAACCAATACAGGTTTTGAGAGATTAGGAGTTGAGAATGGATTAGCAGTTGCATTCAACTACTTAGGTACTAACTATACAGAGGTAGATGATACTGATTTCAACAGTTTTCCTATAGCCAGCTTCAATAATGGCGAAGTTTTAGGACTAAGCTATTTTGTTGCAGACCAGTTTGCGATCGCAAGTGATGCAAATACTCCAAATGTAGGAGGAAACAACTTTTATCTGATTGACCAATCAGTAAATACAACACAAGTAGGTACTGTAAGCTACGCTAAAGTACCTGAACCCTTAGCTGTTGGTGGTACAGCTATTGCTAGTGTTATGGGATTGTGGATGCAACGTAAGAAGAGAGCAACAAAATTTGTGGGTTAACAATTATAAGTAAATCAAAGTAAATCACCTTAATCCTTGCCCGTGTTTAGGGTCAAGGATAAGGTGATTTAAAACTATTTAAGATACTTCGCTAAATGAATCTGTTCCTATCGTCTTTAAAGACCACCAATAACGCCGCCGTCATTGCGGGTAATCACTACTGTTGATGAGCGTGGGCGACCTGATGGGCCATACCCTTGACTGTTAGGCCAATTGCTGGAGAGCGTGGGATTCGAGGTAGTCCCACTATCGCCTGGGTGCTGGATGTTGATAAACATCGCTTTACCATCGGGGGTGGTGATAACACCAGTTACCTCACAGTCTGTTGGACTAGTCAAGAAGCGTCTAATCTGTTTTGTGTTGGGATCAGCACATGACATGGTATTGCCACCGATTTTTGTCCAATCACCACGACCGTCGCCCGCCTGATCAGTCTGTATCCAAAGGCGACCGAAATCGTCGAACCACAGACCATCGGGTGCGCCAAAGTCGTCACCTTTAATATTGCCTTGAAGATTTGTTTCGGGTCTAGTTTTGTCGCCAGCCTGAACAAAAATATCCCATCTGAAAGTAGTGGCTGTAACCTTCTTTCCATCTTCGCGCCAGCGAATGATGTGGCCGTAACGGTTGTCAGGACGTGGGTTGGCAGCATCCACGGGAGGACGTGCACCGCCTCCTGCTGTTGTGCCGTCTGGCTGGTTGGAGGAAACTGGAGTTGTGCCGCGACGATTATTGTTAGTCAACGTGCAGTAGACTTCAATCTCTTTATATCCGCCGATGCGAGGACGCACGGTTGTCCACTCTGGGCGATCCATCATGGTTGCCCCAACTCGATCGCCAGCTTGTCTTGTTTTGACAAGCACTTCAGCTTGGTTTCTAAAACCGTTCTCTGGTGTCAAACCACGCTGACCGTAGACTAAAGGTAGCCACTCGCCAGTACCGTTGTCATTAAATTTGGCAACGTACAAAACACCGTTGTCGAGCAAATTGCGGTTGGCATCACGATTTCCGGGATTTAAAGGTTGGGCACAAACGAACTTGTAGATATAATCGTTACGCTCGTCATCACCCATGTAGAAAGCGACACGGTTATTGTCATCAACAACAACCTGAGCGCTCTCATGCTTGAACCGACCAAGGGCAGTGCGCTTGACTGGTGTGCTTTGCGGATTGTAGGGATCAATCTCGACCACCCAGCCGAACAAATGGGGTTCGAGTGGGTTCGTGCTGTAATTGAAGCGTGGATCAACCTCATGCCAGCGATAGCCAAACCCTAAGGGTGCAAGACCGTAACGATTCTGTCCTTCTAGGATCTCCGAGTCTTCGATCCCTGGAGTTGAAACTAGCTTTTCACCAAGGTTTCCGAAGTAGCCGTTCCAGTTCTCTTCACAGGTTAAGTAAGTGCCCCAAGGAGTGTAGCCGTGGGCGCAGTTGTTGAGTGTACCATAAGCGGTGTAGCCGTCGTTCAGCGTCCCGGTGTCAACAGAGCCAGTTGGCTGAATTGAAAACTTTTTTGACTTTAACAGTGCATTGCCAGCCGCAGGCCCCGATACCCGCATCTCGGTGTTGCCGGTAATGCGGCGACCATAAGAAGAATTACGATTGAAACTCCACTCATTGCCGTTTTTGGAAATTTCTACAACAGACACGCCATGAGCAGCCTGAGACTTCCGTACTTTCGCAATTGTGACTACATCCAAACCATCGGGATGCAAAATCGATTCTTGGGTATACTCATGGTTGACGCACAGCAGACCAGTATTAATGGGCTGATTTAAAAAGCCTCTAAGTGATCTTGCTTGTGAACTTACTGTCCGACCAACAACATTTCCTGGCTGTAAAGGGAAGTAGTGCATACCGTCATTGTGCATACCAAACTGCTTTTCTTGAGCAGCGGCATCTTGGGAGGCATCTGCTAACCAAGTTGGGCCACCAGGTGCGATCGGATCTCCCCAACCAATCAGTACTTTTGCTGTGTAACCTTCAGGAACACTGACAAGATCCTTTTCCAGAAGTCCTGTAACTGGGTTGAGTAGATTCGGTGGGATGCTCTTAAAGCCTATGCCAGCAAATCCCGTTCCTTTGGGAATTGGCGCTGCATCAACACTTTGAAGAAAGCCACCGATAGAAACATCGCCCAGAACAGTTAGCACCGACGTACCGACAGCCGTCATGATGAACCGCCGCCGACTCAGACTAACGCGGTCAATCACATCACGAATTGACTCGTTACCGGATGGGTTGAGGGTCAAATTGTTTTTAGGGTGAAAGCGTCCTTTCATTCTTTGTTCTCCATTTAAGCCATTTAAGGTTTACGAGATTGCTATTCAGTTCATCTCTCAATAACATCAGTAATTCACTAAAGAGAAACTTTAGATATTTACAGAAATTACTTAGATATTTATTGAGATTTGACACATTTTTAACAGCCAATAAATAGCAGCGAATAACAAATTAAAACTGGCTGATGCTTTTTACGCAAATAAAAATTATCAAGTTTTTATTATTTTAGGTACTAAGTATTAACATCAGGTTATATATTGATTAATTGACATGCAAAAATGTATATTTTCAGCTTTTTAACATGGTAAATTTATATACCTGCTTTGAAATATCCAGCAAATATTGTACTATGGGCAGATTTACTATTTCCGTAACCAGAATTATGTAAGGAACAGTGTCAGCGTCGCATCTGTCCTATCCTGGAGATGGATAGATAGTGTTGTGGGTGAGACTGTGTTTTTCAGCGTTGTGATACCGACTTATAATCGCCAACCGATTTTAGAAAAGTGCCTCCGCGCCTTGGAGGTGCAGAAGTTGAGTAAGTCAAGTTCGGTTACTGATTACGAAATTGTCTTGGTGGATGATGGTTCTACTGATGGCACATTGGAGTGGTTGACATCTCACAAAGAAGAGTTTCCCCATGTGCGCTGGTTTCAGCAAGATCATGCTGGCCCAGCTGCGGCTCGGAATCTGGGGGTAGAACAGGCGCTGGGAGACACAATTATCTTTATTGATAGCGATTTAGTGGTGCTGGAGAATTTTTTACAAGCTCACGCGGATGCGCTAGTGCAGGGAAAAGAGAAATTGGGGAGCGATCGCTTTTTCACTTACGGAGCAGTTATTAATACTTGTAATTTCGACAACCCAACTGCTGAACCCTACAAAGTAACAGATTTTTCAGCAGCTTTTTTTGCTACAGGAAATGTAGCAATCCCTAAACATTGGCTAGAGAAAGCCGGACTTTTTGACACCAGCTTCCAACTCTATGGCTGGGAAGATTTAGAACTAGGTGTACGGCTGAAAAAACTAGGTTTGACACTAATTAAATGTCCAGAAGCCGTAGGATATCACTGGCATCCAGCATTTAAATTAGAGCAAATTCCCCGATTGATTGATCAAGAAATTCAACGCGGACGTATGGGAGTTTTGTTTTATCAAAAGCATCCTACATGGGAAGTGCGAATGATGATCCAAATGACTTGGCTGCATCGCTTACTGTGGGGAATTCTTTCACTCAATGGCGCACTTAATGAACGGACAATGGCTCCATTTTTGCAATGGCTAATTAATTTAGGTAAACCTCAATTAGCTTTAGAAATTGCCCGAATTTTTCTCAACTGGTACAACGTGAAGGGTGTTTATCAAGCCTATATAGACAATACTAAGTAGGGTGGACATTGCAATGCCCACCCTACTATCACGAAATATTGGCTGTAGTCTACGCAATTGAAAACCCCTGTATCTTTTCTTTTCCGACAACTCTAATGTCTAACTGCAACTTCAGATGAGTGATATAAGGTTTGAAACCATAACTTATCGTTCTGCACGCGGAGAGTTCCAGTTGATAGAATAATTATTGGGTGCAAATGTGTAACCGCAGAATCCAGGAAGAATTCCTGTTACCGGGTTGGGAACCCAAACCGAGAAAAAGTTTTTTACAAAACTGCCGCAATATTGGGTTTGGTTAGCGTAGGGGATTGTAAAGCTTGGTGTACTTCCAATACAAAAAGGATGGTTTCCTTGCCACTCTTTAGCTGAATCACTACTGGCATAAAGGTAGTAGCGAGTGTCGAGTGTTATTGAGTGAGTTAAGAATTTGTACGCATGAGCCAGGTGTTTGAGGTAACTGGAATCGACCTTGGGTAGTCCAAGTACCACTGTTATAGTAGCTGACTATGACATTAAGATTTTCACCCGATTCGTTGCAGACATAGAAACCTGGTGATGTCTGGGCAGAAGCTTTTTGATTTGATAGGGCTACAAATGTCATACCAACAAATAAAGCTGCAAGAGTTACAGTTTTTGTCCAGTAATTTGAAATGAATCTAAATAGCATACGAGACACCTACGTTAGTTGATAAATACGTACAGAGCGCTTGAGCAACATTACGCTTTATGCTACAAAAATGGATAAACTTCAGCTAAGGAAGGTAGATACTAACAGTATCTAGAACACTGTTCACTTTAGCAGGCACTAGGTCTATCAAATCTTGCTACGCATTAATACGTTAGATAAAGTAACATAACAATATCTCTGCCAATTTAAGAGGGTTCAACGCCTGTAGAAACAGGGTGAATATGACCTAAAAAGGTAAGCTTGGCAAAAATCTGGGCTAATAAAATAGGCTCTATAAGTTCCGAGTTAAAAAAGATTAAGTTTTAGATAATCCTCATCTATCTCTAGGGCAATTTCCAAAAATTGGATGCTTCCCAGTTGGCAGTTAATACTCAACAACCATACATGACAATATTTTTTTATTTGAAAGTCCCTATTATGTCAAAATCGCCCCACCCATCAATCGCTCATACCGATATTTCAACTCTTCTTTCATCAAATACCAACGCTCTAAAGTTGCATCCATCTCTATTATTTTCTCTGCTGCTTGGCGTGCTAAAAGTAAAACTTCCTCATCTTCAACCAAACTCGCTAAGGTAAAATCTGGCACTCCTGATTGACGAGTTCCCAGTACTTGGCCTGGCCCACGAAAACGCATATCCATTTCGGAGATGAAAAAGCCATCCTGAGATTGTTCCAACACCTTCAACCGTTGTTGAGCATCAGGACTTCTAGAACTGCTCATCAATAGACAGTAGGACTGAGCCGCGCCACGACCGACACGCCCCCGCAGTTGGTGGAGTTGCGATAGACCAAATCGTTCCGCATTTTCAATGAGCATCACCGTAGCATTAGGTACGTCTACACCAACCTCAATAACAGTAGTAGAAACCAAAATTTGCGTTTGGTTATCACGAAATTTGGTAATCGCTTCATCCTTCTCGGCTGAACTCATGCGACCGTGCAGTAGCCCAACTTGAAAGTCAGGAAAAACGCTTTCTTGTAGCTTTTGATGCTCCTCCACAGCCGATCGCAAATCCAGTTTTTCTGATTCTTCTACTAAGGGTAAAACCACATAAACTTGTCTACCTTGGGCAATTTCTCGGCGGATGAGGTCGTAAGCATGGTTGCGTTGCTGACCTGATAATACTGTTGTCTGAATCTTTTGTCGTCCTGGTGGTAACTCATCAATCTGGCTGACATCCAAATCCCCGTGTATCGTCAGTGCCAACGTTCGGGGAATGGGAGTAGCTGTCATAGTTAACACATGAGGTTGCTCGCCTTTTTGCTGCAAACGCGCCCGTTGTTCTACCCCAAAGCGATGCTGCTCATCAATCACCACTAACCCCAGTTGATGGAAGTTTACGGGGTCTTGAATCAATGCATGGGTTCCCACTAACAGAGGTAATTCACCAGTTCCTAGCTGAGAATATATTTGTCTTCGTTTAGCAGTTTTAGTTGAACCTGTCAGTAATTCCACTGGTAAATGCAAGAGGTTAAACCAGCTAACTAATTTGCGATAATGTTGTTCTGCCAAAACTTCTGTGGGAGCCATCAGCGCCGCTTGGTAGCCAGATTGAATTGCTGCGAGGATAGCTAGCACGGCGACGACTGTTTTACCAGAACCGACATCACCTTGCACCAAACGATTCATTGGCACAGGTTTTTGTAAGTCGTTAAGAATGTCGTTGAGAACTCGTTGCTGTGCGCCAGTGAGTTTAAAAGGCAGGATTTCGTGGAATTTCTCTACAAGCTGACCTCGTGGGACAAGGATGGCGCTGGTTTGAATCGCCCTTGCTTGCTGCTGACGTTGCAATAACCCAAGTTGTAGGTAGAAAAATTCATCAAAAACTAGGCGACGACGGGCAACTTTCAGAGCGGCGCTATCGTCTGGAAAGTGGATATTAGCGATCGCATCTTTCAATTCCATCAAACCATATTTTTGTCGCAAACCACTTGGTAAAGGGTCTTTCAGGTTAGCCGCAGCAGGTAAAGCAGCAATTACCGCCTGTCGCACTGTATTCGCCACCACGCCTTCAGTCAATCCATAAATTGGCACTACCCGCCCAATATTCAGCGACTCAATCGAATCTCCTGGATTTGCCAAAACCTCTAATTCTGGATTATCCAATGTCAAGCCGTATTTACTTTCTTTTACCAACCCACAGGCTGCCAAAATACTACCTACTGGATAACGGCGTTTTAAACTTTCTTGCCAAGCGCGACTGCTAAAGCGCGTACCTGCGTAAAAACGACCAATTTTGATTTGACCACTGTTATCTTTGACTACCAGTTCTAAAATTGATAATTTCTGATTTTTAGGGCTAGTAAAGCAGTTGCAACGCTTCACTGTAGCCACTATTGTCACCGTCTCACCCGCCTGTAACTCGCGGATATTCACCTGACGCGCATAATCAATGTGGTCACGAGGATAGTAGAAAAGCAAGTCGCGCACGGTCTGTAAACCAAGCCGTGCCAAATTATCAGCTTTTTTGAAGCCTATTTCTGGTAAATCACTGAGTTTTTGCTCAATGCTCGGTGCAAGCCTCCGACTCACCTCAGTGATAATTTGAGATTTTGGGTCGCGCCTTTGGTGCGCTGGAAGCGCAACTTGAATTTTAGATTGATAAATTCTCCCCTGCTCCCCTGCTCCCCTGCTCCCCTGCTTTCCCTGCTCCCCCTGCTCGTCTTGCTGTAGTTGGGAGAGATACCTACGAGTCTCTGCTACTAAATGTTGTCTTTCTTCCTGTGCTAGATGTGGATAACTAGCAAATTGCACCGCTAGTCCTTGCCAACGGCGGCGTTCAGTTTGGGGTAAGCCTGTTGGAAATTTGCCCAAAGTCAGGCTCAGAAATTCACTGAAGCGGTATTGTCTGCCCACCAAGTCTGTAAAGCCGCGTTCAGCTTCTATTGCCAAGGCTTTGTGCAATCGTATCCAATCTGGTTTTTCATTAGTCATTGGTTATTGGGCATGGGGCATTGGGCATGGGGCATTGGGCATTAGTTATTCACAAATGACAAATGACAAATGACTAATCTTCAAACCAACTAGCACGCCATGCAGCTTCAGCTTCAGCGATCGCTCTTTCTCGATGTTTCTTTTGATACTCTCGTCCTAGCTTGTTTAGCTGAACTAAAATACTGCGGATTTGCCTGCGCTCAGAGGAGAGTGTCACATCAGCAAATTCAATTTCTCCTAGCCGCAGGTTAATAGCCATGATTTGCGTCAGTCCAGAATCTTCTGACTGTTGCTCATTTTCAATTTCAATTACTAAGTTTAATAAGTTGGGTGGCCCTGGCATTACCTCACCAGATGCTTCTGATGCAGCCGCAGCCGCAGCCGCTAAAATCGGTTCTGGTAATTTTTTAGGTAATACCCCAGATTTTTGTATTAAAACATTAGCATCATGCGAAAGTTTTTTCAGTATCTCTTGCGTGACCTCTTCTAAGTTCTGTTGCCATTTTACTAGTTCTATAGGATTAGAGGTGTCGGCGGTGAGAGACTGAGAATTAGAGGTGTCCAGAAGTCCAAAAGATGAAGAGGATGTTACTCCCTCATTTCCCTCATTTCCCTCATCTCCCTCATTTCCCTCATCTCCCTCATCTACCCCAGCTTCCTCACTTTTAATACAAGCGAGTAATTGCTCTGCTGCCACTTGACCCAACTTGCGGATGGCTTGTTGCAATTGTTGGCGCTGATTCAATGACAAATACAGAAAATTTTCGGGATACCCTTGAGTACAAAGGTGGTAACTCGCCAGAATCAACTGTTTTCGTACAGCTAATCCCAAGGTGTTTAGATAACTAGCATAAGCGGTTTGTAGTTCTACTGCGATCGCCCGAATCGCTTCTTTTATTGCTGCAATATCCCGTTCAATTCGCTCGATTGCTCTTGCCATATCTTTTCGTTCTTGTCCATGTGAACTATTCCATAGTACAAATGTACAAATTTATTTTATAATAACTTCCCAAAGAATTTTAGATTTTAAATTAAATGCGATACTTCGCGTCTCTAGTAAAAAAAACACAGGTCAGGCTATTTGCTTGACCTGTCCTTTAAGCAGTTAGGAGCGATGCCCTGAGCCTGCCGTTCGCGCAGCGTCTCGTAGAGAAGGGTTATGAAGTGAAATTCTTATTAACTCCTAACTCCTAACTCCTAACTCCTAACTAATATTACTTGCTGCCCATTTGTGCAGCGACTTCATCAGCAAAGCTCATTTCTTGCTTTTCAATGCCTTCGCCCAGTATATAACGGACAAAGCGAGTCACTTGGATGTCTCCGCCTAATTGAGCCTTTGCTTGCTTCAAGAGGTCTTCGACAGAAATACTCTGATCGCGAATGTAAGGCTGATCGAGCAAAGTCAATTCTTTCAGGCGTTTTTCAATTCGTCCCTGAACAATCTTTTCTTTGATGTTATCTGGCTTGTTCGCCAAATCATCCTTGCCCATTTCAATGTCTTTTTCCTTTTGGGCAATTTCGGCAGGGATTTGGTCTACGCTCACATACTCGACATTGGGACAAGCCGCAACTTGCATTGCAGTGTTCCGTGCCAAGGTTTGGAACTCTGAATTGGCAGCCACTGACTCAGTTTGGGAACCCAGTTCTACCAATACACCAACTCGACCGCCAGTATGAATGTAGCTGTCTACTATACCTTGCGTGCCTTCTGCTAGTGCAAAATTGATAAAGCGACGCACTTGGATATTTTCACCGAGCGTAGCAATAGTCTGCTTGATGAATTCTTCTACAGTCGCGCTTGGACTATCAGCATAGTGTTGAGCCAACAAAGACTCAACACTATCAGCAGTCGCTGCTTGCTTTGCCAGGTTCTTAACTAAAGCTTTAAAAGCCTCGTTACGAGCAACAAAGTCCGTTTGGCAGTTGACTTCGATGAGTACACCCACTCGACCACCGGGCTGAATGTAAGTGTCTACTAGACCTTCTGCCGCAATGCGATCGCTTTTTGCCCCCGCCTTAGAGATGCCCTTTTTCCGTAGCCAGTCTGCGGCTTCTTCTACGTTGCCTTCAGTCTCTATCAGCGCCTTTTTGCAGTCCATCATGCCGGCACCAGTTTTTTGGCGTAGCTCTTGGACGAGTTTTGCAGATATTTCCGCCATGTTGCCTCAATTCCTAACTTGACCTCGAGTTGTAATCGCTCACGGGTGTTGAGTATTTCTATCTTACTCAGCGCTGGGGGTGAAAAAATAATGAAGTTATGAGGTATGAGTTTTTTCGCCTCTACCTTAGCCTACGATTTGCCGCAGGCTAGGGCGGATTGCTGCTACTGTGCCAGCCACCGCCCTCCTTCGGACACTTACTTCACCCCTGCTTTACTTATTCCTGTGTTTCCTCGTCGGGAATTACGGCGTCAGTATATTCGGTTTCTTCGTAGTCATCGTCATACTCACCACCGTCGTAATCTTCGTCATACTCTTCAGCCTCAAGCTGACCGTGACGACCTTCATAAATGGCATCTGCCAATTTTCCGACTATCAGCTTAATTGACCTGATAGCATCGTCGTTTGCCGGGATGGGGATATCTACTACATCTGGGTCACAGTTTGTATCCAACATGGACACAATAGGAATACTTAGCTTTTGACATTCTTGAACTGCGTTATATTCCCGGCGTTGGTCTACAATTACCACGATATCGGGCACTTTCCGCATTGTTTTAATGCCGCCCAAGTATTTCTGAAGCTTCGTCATTTCCCGACGTAGCATTGATGCTTCTTTTTTCGGTAATAAATCTAGTGCGCCAGTTTCTTCACGGCGTTCTAAATCTTTCAGACGGTCTACCCGTGTTTTGATGGTTGCCCAGTTGGTCAACATTCCGCCCAACCAGCGTTGATTAATATAGTGGGAACCACAACGGGTGGCTTCTTGGGCAATAATTCCAGCTGCTTGGCGCTTGGTGCCGACGAAAAGAAATTTCTTCCCTTGTTCTGCGTGCGATCGCATGTAGTTGTAAGCATTATCCATCAACTGGGCAGTTTGCACCAAGTCGATAATATGCACACCATTGCGGGAAGTGTAAATGTAAGGAGACATTTTTGGGTTCCAACGCCGGGTCTGATGCCCAAAGTGAACCCCTGACTCCATCATTTGAGCCAATGAAACTACTGGCATATATTTTTCAACTCCGATTCGGGTTAAACCTCCATCCAAGTGCATTTCCCAACTGGGAAACACCCGAATTCTCAGATGTGCGAGATTAGTTAACCATACTAGGTTAACATATTCCGAAGAGTTGTAGTTTGGTAAGGGCGATAAAATAGCGCAGCAAAAACCCTAACTTAAAAATTATAATGCTTAAAGCAATTGATACCGACCTTTGGGTTGCTGAACAACCTCTAAAATATTTTGGCTTGGAAGTAGGGACGAGGATGACTGTGATTCGTCTGACCAGTGGTAAATTGATGGTGATCTCGCCTATTGATATGGATGACGCAACTATCAATGAGCTAAATCAATTGGGAGAAGTGATTTACATTGTTGTCCCCAACTTGTACCATCATCTATTTGTTGCTGACTTCAAGCTGTGCTACCCCCGCGCCAAACTATGGGCAGTATCTGGTCTGGAGCGCAAACTACCAGATTTGCAAATTGACTATATTATTAGCGATCGCAGCATTCACCTGATTGATGCAATTGAGTATTTATTAATACAAGGATTCAACACATTAGATACTAGCGGATTTTCACCACTCAATGAATGCGTCTTTTTTCATGTCAAAAGCCGAACTTTGATTGTCACTGATACAGTTTTCCATTTTGATGATCAATGTTCACCAAGCACAAGGTTAATAGCCAAACTTCTGGGTGGTTACAACCAACTTCGTCCATCGTTATTGGAGAAATTTGCAACTCAGGATAAAGTCAAAGTCAAGTCGTCAATTCAACAGCTTCTAACTTGGGATTTTGAACGAGTAATTATGGCGCATGGCAGCATAATTGAACAAGATGGTAAAGCTCAGTTTAAAGCAGGTTATGAGTGGTTTTTAGAAATTCCTTTGTAGCGATACTTAACTGATGGTTTTACTTTCATGCCTTGTAGATTACTAAATAGTGTCGGGGTCTACATTTAGCGATGGCTGCGCCAACGCCAAGGGCGAACGCAATCTTGCCTTTAACTGTTCTATCTGCAATTCTGCCTGTTCAGCTCGTTGGCGTTCTTGTTCAGCTCGTTGGCGTTCCTGTTCAGCTCGTTGGCGTTCCTGTTGAGCCAGTCCTTCTGCTTGCTGTCTTGCTAAAATTTCCTGCCGTAAAACCTGTACCAGTTCATCAGGGATGAGTAGTTTTTCCCCCGTATCCTCTCGATAAAACCCAATCAACCTTCCCTCAATCACCAAACGTAGTTGTAGCGGTTCACTGCGTCCATCCTGTATGGGTTCGTAGATTTCTCCCCGCAGGCGATAGCCACGTAGCTGTTGTTCTACCCACTCGCCTTTAGGGTCAAATAGCCAGTATTCTTTGACACCTAGCTGCTCATAGAGGGTCTTTTTGAAGATTTCGTCTTGTCCCTTAGTACCAAAGGATGTCATTTCAAAAATAACTGTGGGTACTTGACCCTCTTCCCAAATTTTATAGTTGTCCCGACCGCCGGGTGCAACATCAAAAATCACCATCACATCTGGGGCTACCCCTAACTTAGGAAAGCCTTGTGCATAATAAAGAAATTGATTTCCTAAGGGACTTCCAAGAAATAAATTATCCAAATAAACGAACCACAGAGGCGCAGAGAACACAGAGAGAAGAGAAATAGAGAGGATTTTTGTGTCAGTTTTGGGATATTTTTTTATTTGGAAGTCCCTAATACTGTTGCCTGACGATCTGCCAGATACTGTTTTAGGACTTCCAAAGTAGTGAGCAAGGCATAAAGGTGGTCGTAGGTTTCTGCCACTGGTTGACCATCAGCGCTGGGGTAGAAAATTTCTGATTCGATACCAACTCTTAGAGTAGCCGTCATGGTTGTAAAATCAGTGCTACGAGATTATTGTAGAGCAAGTTTGGCTTTTCCTAACTTGGAATGTTCAAGCTTTTCAAAATATAACTAGATAACTCACAAAATCCTTCGCCTTCGGCAGCGTTAGTAATATAAGCAGGGTGATATTTCAACTGATTCACATATTCCAGTACGTTTGCCACGCCTACAGAAATAGGAAAATAACGCCGATCAAATAAACTTTCATCATTGGGACTATCGCCCACAGTAACAATTTGTTCTGGTGAGTACTGGGGCAAGTATTCGCGCAATACTTGCAACAATCCCCCAGCTTTATCTTGCCCTTGGGGTTTAATGTGACACTGCACATTGCTATATGTAAATCCCCAACCCATTTGTTGACAGAGATTGTCTAGGGTTTGTAGTTCGTCTTGACGCAAACCAGCTACATCAAAAGTCCAGTCGGTGACGCGAAAGCGATTATCAGCAGATTCTTGGATTTGGGGAAATTTAGTTTGTAAATTCTCAAAAATCGTAGCCAAGTGCTGGCGATGTTTAGCTAAATCGGGAATGGGTGTTAAGACTACTGGTTTCTGGTTCCCAGGTGGAAAGTACAAACCGCCATTTTCTGCGATAGCGCCTGCTACTGGCATAATCGCACTCAATCCACTCACCCACCCAGCAGAACGTCCTGTGACAATCAGCACTTTAATGTTAGCTGCTGCTAAATCCTCTAAAGCTTGCAGCAGTGCGGAAGTAAATTTTCCTCGTCTAGTCAGGGTGCCATCCATATCTGTGGCTATTAGACGAATATTGCTCAAGCTTGTAGATGAAAACTCAGACAGGGCAGGGATGCTCTGGTGTCTGGACATAGGTGGTTTGTAAAAGGCTGTAAAAAATATTAATGATACAGCAAGATGACATTGAAAATTTGGGCATCCTAAACATCAGGAGTCAAGTTTTTCAGTTTCCAACCATGTCCACTTCGATATTTCTTGCCCAAACCCCAGGAAAGCCTAAAAAAGCATCCCAGGAAGTGCCAGCAAGTAATCCTCAAATGCCAGTATTATTGCTGGCAACTTCTGGAGGGCTGGCTTTAGCGGTGATTGCTTTGATTGTATATATTAAGCTCCAGAAGAATAAGCTGGAGAAAAAACTTAAGTTTGAACAATTCCGTGCGCGAGAATTAGAGAAAAAATTTAAGCTGGCGCTGGAAACGATTCGCAAAATGGAAACTAATCCTGATTTGGTCAACTCACGGGACTTTAACCTGGATTATCTGCGAATGCGGATGGCAGAAGAGGTGTTTCATTTTGCAATCCTTAATCAAGTGAAGATTCAGATCAAAGAAAAAGTTACTCAAGCTCTGCGTCCAAATCAAGCCCAACTTGGATCAGTCGGAATTGCTAATAGCGCTGCACGGCAAGTAGATGAAATTTTTGATGTAGAGTATGAAACTGGTACTCCACCAAACAGTGCTAAAAAAGTACTATTTCGGATTCAAATCCGGTTAATGAAGTTACCGACGCAAGCAAGTTCTGCGACTATTAGTCAAATTATTGACTGTATAGAAACTTACCTAAGCCCCATAGAAAATGAAGATAGTTGGCAACCAACAATTCAAGGTCGGATTGCTACTATGCATTGGGATCAAAAGGCTAAACCTACGCCTCTACTGGTGCTGGAGCAATCAAATGAAGGCGTGAATGTGACTTTTCGTACTAGTCGCCAACCAAATGTTCTAACTCCGCCAAACCAACCTGGAATGAAAAAATCAGGCTCGGCTAGACAATAAATTATGGTTGTTATTAGTCATTGGTCATTAGTCATTAGTCATTCACAAAGGACAAATGACTAATAACTAAAATCATGACTGAATAGCTGCATTTGGGGAATTACGGGTTAAAAGACCATCTTCCATTTCTACGATGCGATCGGCTATGTCTAAAATGCGGTTGTCGTGTGTCACTAATAAGATAGTAGTTCCCTGATTTTTGGCTAAACTCTGCATTATTTCCACGACATCGCGTCCTGACTGTTTGTCTAATGCTGCTGTCGGTTCGTCTGCTAGCACCAGTGGGGGACGATTCACTAAGGCGCGAGCGATCGCAATTCTTTGTTTCTGTCCACCAGAAAGATTGTCTGGGTAGTAATCAACTCGTTCTTCTAAACCAACAGAACCCAGCATGGCTTTTGATTTAGCCACTGCTTCTGTTTGAGAAATATTATCATTCAACTCTACCGCCATTTGCACATTTTGCTTTGCAGTCAAGAACCCTAGCAAATTGTGAGCTTGGAAAATATAACCAATGTTGCGTCGCATCTGCACCAGTTTGTTTTGACTGACGCCAACGAGTTCTTCACCTAAAAATTTTAAACTTCCCTCTTGTACAGACCGCAAACCACCAATTAAGCTCAGTAATGTTGTTTTACCTGAACCTGATGGGCCGGTCATAATTACAATTTCACCTGGATAAATTTCTAGGTTGATGTCAAATAATATCTGTTTTCTCAGTGCCCCTTTGCCATAGTAGTGGTTGATATTTTTAATGGCAATTACAGGTTCTTTTTCTATCATGTTTTTATTAGGTACAAGTTAATAGTTTTGAAACGTAACTGTAGTGCCTACCAAAAATCAAGCTTTCTTAATTATTGATTATAAACTATAGTTATCAACAAGAAGTTTTAATTAATGTTGACTTAATTAAAAGATATCTGCTGGATCGGCAGAACGTAATTTTCGGACTGCGATCGCACCAGAAATAATGCACATTAGCATAGTCAAAATCAGCACCATTACCGCCCGATCAAAACTCATAAAAACAGGTAAAAGTGTTGCATCTCTGGCGCTTTTATACATAAACAAAGAAAAAACTATTCCAGGGAAATATCCTAAAACTGCTAACAACAAAGCCTCTTGAAGAATGACTGTCAATAAATAGTTTTGTGTGTAACCTATTGCCTTGAGAGTAGCGTACTCAGCTAAGTGATCTGCAACTTCTGTATAAAGAATTTGATAAACAATCACAGTCCCCACAATGAAACCCATGACAGTCCCTAATGTAAAAATAAACCCAATAGCTGTACTATTTGCCCAATAATTCCGCTCAAAAGCAATAAATTCTTGCTTAGTTAAAACATTTATTTCATTAGGTAAATATTTTCGCAATTCTTGGGCAACAATGTTAGTATCTGCTCCCGGCTTTAATCTAATCAGCCCAATATCAATTAATCCTTTTTGACGATTACTGAATATCCGCAGAAAGTTAATATCACTTGTAATTAAATTACCATCGGCGCCAAATGATGCACCTAACGTAAATAGTCCTTCTACTTTAATTCGCCGCCTTCGCACTTCTGCTGTTACATTTTTTCCTTGGTCATAATTAGCAGCAATTGGGCCATACTCCACTCTAGAAGAACGGTCAAATAGAACTACATCAGGCAGTTTAAGTTTATCTAAATTTTCCTGAACTCCAGGTAAGTTAACTATGTTAGTTTCTGGGTTCATTCCAAATATTAGGATACTACGAGGACGGCCTGTAACAGGATTTTTCCATATTGTATAGTCTAAATATATCGGATGTACTGATTGAACTGCCGGTAACTCTAAAGCTTTATATAATCGCCGTTGAGAAAAACTTCTCATAGCCAGAACAGCGCTAGATTGGCTATTGATTAAAACAATATCGCCCTGTAAGCTGCTATGAAATCTAACGTTACTATAATACAAAGCATCCCGAAAACCGAGTTGCATAAACATTAAAATATCAGCAAAAGCAATTCCTGCTAAAGCCACAGCTAGACGAGTTTTTTCTCTTGTCAGTTGTAGCCACGACAGAGGTATTTTTTGATTCATTTTATAGGCGTCCAAGCACAGATTTTAGATTTTAGATTTTTTATTGAATCCATTCGGATGACGCTCGGATAGAATTTATAGAATGCTTAAACTTGATTAGGCAGCTTAATTCAGAACATTCCTAATCCAAAATATCAAATCATAAATTGGTATTACTGCTCGCCAAGAACTTGATTAGTTATTAATATCGACAACAACTTTGGCGTAAGTTAAACCAGAAACTTTCTGGCTATCTTCTGGAGACAGAGCAATTTTCACTTCTACGACTCTGGCATCCACATCTGCTGCTGGATCTGTATTCAGCACATCTTTTTTACCAATTTTTCTGCCAATTTCAGTGACAGTTCCCTTTAATTCGCCGCTAAATGCTCCATTGTCGCTGCTGATAGTGGCGTTTTGACCAATACGCACTTTACTAATACTGTCTTCGGCGACTTCAGCAATCACAAACATTTGGCTGGTTTGGCCAATTTCAGCAATGCCATTTGCACCGATGGCTTCGCCTGATTTGGTGTAAACCTTTAAAATCTCTCCAGCGATTGGTGCTTGAACGTAGCTTAACCTTAGTTCTGCTTCGGCTTTTCTGATATTTGCGATCGCATTACTAACTTGGGCTTGCGCTATTTGCACATCGGTAGGACTAACATCTAAAATTCTGCTCAGTTTGGCCTTTTCTTCATCGATTTGTCTTTGCAAAGTTGCTACGGTTTGATCACGGTTAACTTTGGCTTCGATTAGCTGCTGTTGCAAAGTTGCTAAATTTTGTATTTGGGTAGCTCTGGCTTCGGCAATTTGCTGTCGCAGAGTTGCCAATGTCAGTTTCAGGGTAGCTTGGCTTTCAGCAACCTGTTGATTAGAAGTTACTGCACTCAAGCGTCTTCTATCCCGCTCTTGCTGAGAAATAGCACCTTCTTTGTATAAATAATCATAGCGTCCGGCATCGACTTGAGCATTGCGCTGTTCGGCTTGAATACGTGTAAGTGTTGCTCTAAGAGCATCTCTTTGCCCACTGAGTTCAGCTTCTAAGCGATTCACGGTTGCTTGTTGGACAAGTTTATCACCACTTAACTGAGCTGCAATCCGGGCGATCGTTGCTTGTCCTGCATTCCTTTCCCCAATTAACTGCGCTTGGAGGCGAGCAATAACTGCTCTTTGGGCTTGAATATCTCTTGGAGATCCGGCTCTGATTTGCGCTAAATTCGCACGGGCTTCTTGCACTTTGGCTTTTGCCTCTTGTAGTCCGGCTATTTGGGTATCGCGGTTATCCAAAATTGCGACAATTTGGCCTTGCTTTACCTGTTCACCCTCTCTCACCAGAAGTTGCTGAATTCGTGACGATGGTGCTAATCCTGATGATGGGGCGGACAACTTAACAACTTCGCCTCGCGGTTCCAAACGCCCAACAGCACTAATGCTATTGCTAGATGGCATTATGGGTACGGATGTAGTTAGTTTTCTTAACTGCTCGATTTTAGCTGTACCTAGTATCCCAGCAGCGATTACTATTGGCACAGCTACAGCGATACCCCACCAAATCTTAGGTTGTTCTTGATTAAATGCCTGCTCACTTGGCTTTGGCTTTTCAGTCACCCTTGACATAGTATGTTGCCCATTTACTTGAATTGTGCTGATGGAAGTAAAAATAAAAGGGTTTTTAATCAACAGCCAGCCGCTTAGGACAAACAATAGTAGTTTAAAGCTGGGTATGGTTTAAAATCCATTGCGTGATGAATGCTCAACACTATGGCTTTATAAAATGGTGTTTTCTATAGTGCTTCTCGTTTGTATGTAATACAACTTCCATTCCTCTCTCCTAAAAGGCTACGGTGTACACACAAGTCTCTTGCATCGACCTGCACGTTTGTTGCATCGCCCTGCACCTTTGTTGTATCGACTCGCACCTTTGTTGTATCGACTCGCACGTTTGTTGCATCGCTCTGCACCTTTGTTGCATCGACTCGCACGTTTGTTGCATCGCTCTGCACCTTTGTTGTATCGACCTACAAAAATTAACTCACCCTACGTTACACAGCAACTTTAAAAGACTTGCGTGTGGGAGCATCCCAATTTTGCTTAAATCTTTTCCCTCACCCCCAGCCCCTCTCCCAAAGATGGGAGAGGGGAGGCATAATTCTAGTTCCCCTTCTCCCATCTTTGGGAGAAGGGGTTAGGGGATGAGGGCTATCGAGGGAATGGCACATTTGGGATGCTCCCCTTGCGTGTAGACTGTAGCTCCTAAAAGGAGAGAGGTTTTGAGGCTTACTCCCCAACGCTAGCTATTAAGAGAGGCTTAGGTCTGTATTGAAACCTAGAAACGCTATAGTAGCTGGCTATTCAATAACTCTGAGTATTATTGAGACATGAGTGCAATGGACGTTAGCAAAATTCACAAGCAGTATGAATCTAGATGTAGAGACGCGATGTATCGTATCTCTACACAAAATCCCAAATTGGTATGATGCGGTATACTGCTACATTTACTACGGCTATAGTTAGTCACACAATTGAAAAGAAACGTCAAAAATAGATTGTTACCTTTGCTGGATACAATCTTGGTACAAAAGTTAGTCTTCCTTAAGTGAATCAAGGATTAATTAACTAAAAAATATCTGTCAACTTGAGCATTTGTAACATTAGAGTTTCCTTAACTTTCTGGTCAATGAGTTAGCTGTCTCTAGTTGCTTGCACTACCTACCAAGACAACAAACCATTTTGTGATATTCGCTTCAAAGACCTTACTATAGCGGTTCTCAGTTGAGTGAGGTACAAGAACCCCACCCCCAACCCCCTCCCCGCTCTTCGATAGGGGGCTATGATGTACATCATGTGATTAGGAAACGCTATATTCTCCCTGTTGCTGTTTTGGGACTCCATTAAACTCTCGTTGAATGAATTCTACATTTATCCGTTACGCGAAAACGTAACAGAGCCTACAGATGAAGAGGATGAGGGAGATGATTAAGTAGGGAGATCGAATAGAACTGTGGTCATGTAATTTTCT
>Ga0209490_10001023_pt1 | contig 27267 bp, 16 predicted proteins | sample MAT06_FD_187209 | JGI IMG/M metagenome (GOLD analysis project Ga0209490, IMG submission 187209) | Freshwater microbial communities from Lake Fryxell liftoff mats and glacier meltwater in Antarctica - MAT-06 (SPAdes) (version 2) | ecosystem: Environmental > Aquatic > Freshwater > Ice > Liftoff... | reverse complement strand
TTTCAACACTAAGACGCCTCTCACAGGACAGCCCGTTAGGGTTGTTATTATAGTTACAAAATCACAAATGTTTCCTGCTGCTAATAGCAGCCTTTACTACGAGCAAGCTGTGAACCAGTTAACAGTAAGTAGATGAGTGGGAAAATACACAAATGTCATTGCGAGCGAAACGAAGTGAAGTGAAGCAATCGCAGGGGTTATGGGAGCTTTACACTTTGTTACATAGCAAGGTTTATTTACGCCTACCTACTTATTATCGGCCTATCTATTTGATGTACCGCTCAGAATCGTTGGTTTATTCAAGCAAAAGAATACAACTGTACCTGCAAAATTGACTGTTTACAGCGCTCAAACATCAAGGACAATAGTAACTCAGCAAGAGTGTGAATGTCAAATTATTTCAGGGCCCTCGCCCCGCAGTCGCAGTTCTATTCGGATTATTTGAAAAATGATATACTAGCTCCATAACTCAAGTTCTAATTGGTCTCCAATTTTATGAGAATTCACCGTTTTCTTACCGTTACCATTTAGCTTGAGGTCTACTGGTGGAGCTTTGCCTCGAATATCCGCAGCAAAAGCAGCTTCCTCATACAGCAACCGGTTCTCGATTTCTTCTAAGTGATACTCTTCGGGATATATTTTTGCTTTGCTGCGTTCTGTTGGTCTTTTACCTACTTGTACATCAAACCGAAATGTTTCAATTGGTTGTCCGGTTTTTTCTACATAATCTCGCAGAGTTTTTAAGTTGGGGAAATAGCCGCGCTCGTCCGGTTCCCCGTTTAAACGACGCAGCGCAACTTGATAATATTTTAGCTCCAATTCTGCACCGATAAAATGCCGATCGCAATTTTTAGCTACAACTGCTGCCGTACCCGAACCTATATAAGGATCGAGAACAATATTACCTTTCACGGTTGTAGCCAACACAATTCTAGCTATTAAGTCTTCTGGAAATTGACAGGGATGTATAGTTTGTTCTTCGTGGTTGTGTTTGACGTTGCGAAACATCCAAATGTCGCCTGGGTTTTTCCCGTCAGGATTGCATGAAAGTTCGCCTTTGCGAGAACCCCGGTAATGTTTCTTATTTTGATACTTTTGCGGCACTCTAATATCGTCTAAGTTAAATATATATTCATCGGATTTAGTAAACCAAAGAATTGTCTCGTGACGACATGATAATTTATTTCTGCTGTGCAAACCGTGCTGTCTCCCCCAGATAATTCGATTCCGAGGAATTAATCCGCAGGATTCGAGAATTGGGAAGAAGCGAATATCGAGCGGAATTAGCATACCCCGATTGGAAAAAGCACCGACTTGCCAGAACAGCGAACCTGATTTTTTAAGAATTCGGCTGCACTCTTCCAGCACAATTTTCTGTTCTTCTAAATAAATATTGAGAGCTTGCTTGGTCTCGTATTCCTTCCCTAAATTGTAGGGAGGAGAGGATACTACTAAATCAACGCATTCATCGGGCAAGCTGCTCAGAAGTTCCCGACAATTCCCCAGAAATATCCGATCGAGCGGGAGCTGTTCTCGCTTCTGGTGCTGCTGCATTTGCTTTGCCTTTAATTTCAAAAAAACTTCTACTTTAACTGAAGATAACCAAAACCAGTCAATTAGTCAATACCTCAATCTTTGGGATAAAATCTCTTGTTTTCTGTAGAATATTCCCAGGCGATCGCCTCTGGGTCTTTTTCGCGGCTCCACTCAGCAAACTCCGGCTTAACTTTCCACTTCCCGATCGTAGTCGCGTGAACTTTGAACCTACGGGAAAGCTCTGTTTGGGTAAAAGAGATTTTGGGATTTTCAGGAGTCTTGGCTTGAGCAATCGGGAATAAGTTGGGTTTTTTCTCTTGTGCTTTTTCCCGATTTATGGCAGGCTCTTGAACAGCTATTGCTGCATTAGGTGTTTCGCTTTGATTGACAGTTGGAGCTATTTGGAAATAATACAAAATTCCGCCTTCTTCCGTTACTTGGAAATCGGCGGCAAACTCAAGAGCCCGTTCGTCGAGATACTCTTGAACCTGATCTCCGGGGAGTTTGGCATTCATCGCCAAATCCAAAGCTGTAACTCGCCCGTGATTTTCCTTGATCAATCTGTAGAAAACGGAGTCTAAATGAGCTAGCTTGTGTTTTTGGTGCTGCTGATAGAGCCTGCAAGCCCAAGCAATGCCCGCTGTGGTGGCGATCGCCCAAAACATCCTTCCCGACTCGAAACTGGCAACCGCCGTCAAGGAAATTGGCAAAAGCAGGGTAAGATATCCCCAAATGCTGCCCTTCTGTAGGTTATTGCTGTTTTTGACCATAGTTCCTAAACAGGTACGTAGTTTAGCTTAGCAGAGCGTGTCTGAATGCTCGACAAGTTTTTCGGCAGTGGATATGTCGATCGGCTAATCGCTGACACACTCTACTACAAAATCCCAGAATCTACTTTTTTTTGTAACCGAGGATTCATGTACTTTTTTCGTAAACAGATTGCCATCCTGCTCATAATTGTTGCTTGCTGTACGCTGACGATTAGTTGCAGCGATAACCGAGCTGCCCAGTGTACTAAGTTTACTGAAATTGTCACCAAAGGCAACACTCTCATTGATCTTAAGCAAGGCACCTACGATGCTGCAACGACCAAGAATTTAGCTAAAGATTTGAACCAGACAGCTAAACAAATTGAGGCTTTGCAAATAACAGACACAACCCTCAAAGAAATGCAAGGCTCATCGGTTAAATCCTTCCGCAAAATAGGTCAAGCGCTCGGGGATATGGGCAAAGCTCTTGAGGCAGGAAATCAGGCTTCTACCAGTATAAAAGGTCGAGAGCAAATCCAAACAGCTCAAGCAGATATTATCAAAGCTGGACAAGAGGCGAATCAAGCAGCGGAAGCTCTAGACGCCTTGACGGGCAAACTGATTAATTACTGCAAGGGCGATCGAACTTAAGCTAAGATTTTCCGGCGACATCTCAATAGACCTCTTGCAAAAATAGCTAGGAACAGGCAAGATGCCTGTTCCACAGAAAAAGTTATTTTTGTGGAATGGGCCGGAGAGCCCGTTCCAGAATTTGATTAAAACGACTTTTGCAAGATATCTCAATGAGTGCAAGGGCGAAGCATGACCGCAGACAATTTATTAGTGAAAACTAGAGATTTACTGCGGTCATGCTTCGCCCCTAAGAACTTGTCTTAATTATTTACTTTCGACGCCTTGACAAACATTTGTCCTCCCAAAAATCGCCACAAAAAAGGCAATTTTAAGTAAACTTTTAAAAGCAAGGGCGAGGCTGGTCGGCCTTTCGTCGAAAACGGTAAAAATCTCGGTATCATTACGTCAATCTCAAAGCCGACAGTTTCTAAAAGCTCTTGCAGCGCCAAGTGTGTAATCGGTAATTGATGGTCAATAAAATCGTAATATTCCTTGTAGGAGTATTTAAAATTAGGCTGAATTACCAAAAGAGAACCGCCGGGATTGAGGGCATCGAAGCAAAATGAAATAATTTCTACCAGTTCTTCTTTGTTGCGGAGGTGTTCAAAAAAATTCGAGATAAAAATGCGATCGAACTGTTTGGAAAAAAAATGGCGATCGTCCAAATTTAACACATCAATATTCAGGACATTCACATCAGGATTAGCAAATAACTTTGAATCGGGATTGAGGTCAATCAAACATTTTTCTTGGGCCCGAATTTGATTGATAAACTCGCAATATCCGCCGCCAATATCTAAAATCGCTGACTTGGAAGGAACATAATCTTGTAAAAATTCGTCAATCAAAACTTTCCACAGTGCCACCTTGGCTTGCATTTGTCGGGAATCAAAGCGGTTGGCGTACAACTTTTTGAGATATGTGTCAGTTTTCATAGTAAAATAGCCTTGACTAAGTATGAGTCTATCACTGTCACAGTAAGCTATGAACGTTATATCTACCGAAATACCCGAAGTTCTGATAATTGAGCCGAAAATTTTTGGAGACGATCGCGGTTTCTTTTTTGAGAGCTTTAATCACCAAGCTTTTGTCCAAAAAACAGGTGTGACGGCAGAATTTGTTCAAGACAATCATTCCAAATCTTCTAAAAATGTCCTGCGCGGTTTGCACTACCAAATGCAGCAGCCTCAAGGCAAATTGCTGCGGGTAGTTAGTGGTGAAATATTTGATGTAGCGGTGGATATTAGAAAAAGTTCGCCGACTTTCGGAAAGTGGGTGGGCTGTTTTTTGAGTGCAGAAAATAAGCAGCAACTCTGGGTGCCGGCGGGATTTGCTCACGGTTTTTTAGTAGTATCAGACATTGCTGAGGTTTTGTACAAAACTACAGACTACTATGCACCGGGACACGAGCGGTGTATTGTATGGAATGACCCCGATTTGGCGATCGCCTGGCCGCTAGATGGTGCCGAACCAATTTTATCACCTAAAGACAAAGCTGGACAAACGTTGAAAATAGCTCAAGTGTTTTGATCATGAAAATTTTACTCGCAGGCGGTAGCGGACAGCTAGCTCAAGAATTGCAGCCCATCTTATTATCTGTGGGAGAGGTCATTTCAGTCGATCGCACTCGCCTCGATTTATCCCAACCCGAAAGCATCCGTCAAGCAATGGCTGACATTCAACCGGATTTAGTCGTGAATGCGGGTGCTTACACTGCGGTAGATAAAGCCGAAAGCGAACCAGAATTAGCACGCGCAGTCAATGGAATTGCACCCGGAATTCTAGCAGAAGAATGCGAAAAACTGGGAGCGAGTTTGATTCACTTTTCCACTGATTATGTATTTGATGGCAGCAAAAGTTCTGCTTATCTCGAAACAGATTCTACAAACCCATTGGGAATTTACGGGGAGTCAAAATTAGCAGGAGAGGAAGCAATTAGAAAAGCGGGAAATCGACATATTATTATTAGAACCGCCTGGGTTTACGGCAACTGTGGCAAAGGTAATTTTGTCAAAACTATGCTGAGGTTGGGCAAGGAAAGGGAAGAAATTCGAGTAGTAGCAGATCAGATCGGAAGTCCAACTTGGACAGGCGATTTGGCTGCTGCAACGGCGCAAATCATGCCGGCTATTGGGCTAGAAGATTTTGGGACTTACCATTATACTAACAGCGGTGTTTGTAGTTGGTACGATTTTGCGATCGCCATTTTTGAAGAAGCCGAAAAACTCGGCTTTCCCCTCAAAGTTCAGCGCGTAATTCCCATCACCACCGTCGAATATCCGACACCCGCAAAACGTCCCGCTTTTTCTGTCCTCTCTACGGTGAAAATATCAGCACTTCTGGGCACGTATCCTCCCCATTGGCGGCAAGGGCTCAGACAAATGTTAGCAAGAGAAATGAAGTGAAAAATTGAGGAAATATGAGGGCGGGTTTTGTTCGGAAATTGTCTGTTATCTGCAAAGTTGATCGGCTAAACCCGCCCCTACGAATTCAAACCATTTGTATTTATGAATCCATGAAAGTCAAACAACAATATGTTTTAATTGCCGCATCAGTGCTCGGCATTCTCATACCAGCTTCATATATTTTGTACCTGATATCGCAAGCAGGAGACTTGTCTAATTTTGATTATTGGTGGATGACATGGAATTTCTATTCAGTAGATGGTTTTTCGACAAATCCTTTTAATTGGATATTTAAAGCGAACGAGCATTTTGTCTTGATTCCGGCGATTATCTATGCCTTAAATATCATTGTTACCCAAGGCTCAAATATTGGTTTGTGCTTAGTTGCCTGGTTTTTGGCTTGGATTCAGTGCCACGTATTAATTGCTTTGCTACCACTAAAATTAAGGAATTATCCGCTGCAATTTATCTCAGTTATCCTTTGTATTTCTATTTTTAATTTTACTCCGGCGGCGGCGCATAACTGGATGCGGGGATTCAGTGGTGTTCACTGGATAATTGCTAATTTGTTTGTAATTTGTTCGATATTTTGTTTGCAATCTTATGTGACACTTTTGTTAAATAAGAGGGAATCTGAGCCTCTAGATATTGATTCCCAGGCAGAGATTGGGAACGAGGGATGGGAGCAAAATAAGTGGGTAATTGGCAGTATTGTGTTTGGGATTTTAGGCTGTATTAGCTACAGCACACCTTTAGCTTTGTGGCCGATATTGTGTGCTGCTGCGGTTGTGCTGCGGTTTCCGCGTCGAATAATTTATTTGTATTTCGCTGCTTCGATTGCAGTAATTGGAATTTATTTTTTAACTTATAAAACTCCATCTCATCACCCTTCTTTAACCAAAATTAATCCGCTCAAAATTCTCGAATATATTCCTACTTATCTCGGAGGAATTTTTAGCGAAAATGTGATTATTGCTTCGATTATTGGTATAGTTGGTTTGATAGCTGTAACGGGTTTTGTCGGTTATTGGCTATTTGTAAAAAAGGTAAATCGCCCGGAGTGGCTACCTTGGCTGTCAATCCAGATTTACACCCTGCAAACGGCGTTAATGGCCGCTGTGAGTCGATCGGGATTTGGGCTCGAACAGGCCACCGCTTCCCGTTACGCCACACTCCCAGCCTTGTTTTGGATGAGCACAATTGTCCTCACAGTGTTGTCGGTGCGGGAGTTGCAGCCAACACCGAGAATTCAAGCACGTTGGCTGACACCGCTGTTTGCTGTCACGACAGTGGCGATTATTTTAATGTACGGGGTGGGAGGCGAAACTGCAATTGCGATCGCCCGTAGAGCAACTTATCAACCGCTAGTCGCACTTTCCTTGCAATTAGGCATCACCGATATCACCCTAATTAAAGACAGAGTAGGCAACAAACCCGCCGCTTTTGTCGGGCTAATCGATGCCTTAAAAACCAACAACTTAGTACCATTCAATCGAGACATCAAAAAACACAACTTCTGCGCACAATTAGACACAAAAATCGATCCAAACTTACTATCAGCACCCAAAGACGGAGTACCTGGATACTTTGATACAGTCACCAAACTCGCACCAGCAGCCTCCAGAGTAATTGGTTGGGTTGGAGACCCCGAAAACAATGTAAAATGTATTGCCATTCTCAACCAAGAAAATCTCGTTCGAGGCTTTGCCATGTCAGGTTTTCCGCGTCCAGATTTAGTTAAATTATTTGGGCCAGCCTACCAATCCGCAGCTTGGAGAGGATACATCCAAACATCACCAACAGACAAACTATTAACAGCCTATGCCTCATTTAAAAACCGCGAAGGTTGGGTAGCATTGCGAAATTCCCAAACTATCAATCAAGACGGTTCAGTTAAGACTGATCCCCCCTAGCCCCCCTTAAAAAGGGGGGAACAAGAGAATGCTCAAAGTCCCCCTTCTTAAGGGGGATTTAGGGGGATCTCCGGGACATAAGCAGTCTTAACAATCGCGTATTGAGTTATCAATAACACTTACAAAAATCGCTATGCCAAAAGACCTCAGTTTCGTAATTCCCGTCCACAACGAAGAAGCAACACTCAAATTGCTGTTTGAGAAAATTAAAATTGTCATGTCCCAAACTGGAATTGACAGTTACGAAATCATTTTCATAGACGACGGCAGCCGCGATAGTTCCTGGCGGGAAATCGCGGATTTAGCCACCCAAAATCGCCAACTAATTAAAGCGATTAAAATGCGCCGCAACTTTGGTAAATCCGCCGCACTTTCAGCCGGATTTCGCAACGCAGCCGGGAGAATTATCTTTACTCTCGATGCCGATTTGCAGGACGACCCCGCCGAAATTCCCAAATTCTTAGATCATTTAGAATTAGGATTCGATTTAGTTTCCGGTTGGCGAAAACAGCGAAACGACCCGCTTTCTAAAACCTTACCTTCCAAGTTATTTAATGCCGTTGCGTGCTTGCTGACTGGGGTAAAAATGCACGATATGAATTGCGGTTTTAAAGCTTATCGCAGGGAAGTTTTGCAGTCAATTAAATTGTACGGGGAATTGCACCGCTACATTCCGGCTTTAGCAAACAGTTTAGGGTTTAAAATTGGCGAAGTAGTTGTCGAACACCATCCGCGAAAGCACGGAAAATCAAATTATGGTTGGGAACGTTACGCCCGGGGATTTATTGATTTGTTGACTGTGTTGGCGACTACACAGTATTTGCATAAACCGGGTCATTTGTTTGGGGGTTTGGGGCTGTGTTTTGGCTTGGTTGGAACTGTTTCGCTGAGTTATTTGATTGTTGTTTGGTTTCTAAATTTGGCGGGGATGAATTTTGGGCCGATCGGCAATCGACCTTTGTTATTTTTTGGGATTTTGTGTACAATTCTGTCAGTACAGTTGATTTCTTTGGGGATTTTGGCGGAGTTGATGGCGCGGAATGTGGATGCTGATTATGTGGATAAGCAGATTTGTGAAATTATTGATGATTCGGAGTTTGATATTTAACTGATAAATCACAGTCTCTCCGGCCAATGCCACAATCACCATCACAGGCAAGATGCCTGTGCCACAATAAAGGCTGATATTATTTGATTTTATACAGTATCCATTTGCCTTCTCTATCTACTATTTCTCCGTCAATATTTGGATGCCAATCGCTGCGAGTTAAGATATAATCGGCGTTGTAATTTTGGGCTACCTTGACTAAATCTGCACTGCTACGACGGCTGAACAAATCACTTCCGCCCCAAATCATTTGCGAGTTTAATGGTACTCCTAAAACAGCTTCCATCCGATTTTGCCATTCTCTGATGCCTTTTTCTGTCAAGGGAAAGTTCTTGAAGTTGACGACAATTGCTCTTTGTGAGAAATACTGAAAGCTGGTGACAGATGGGGGGATTAATACCAGTGCATCTTGATTGCTACTTTGTGAAAAACGTAAGGCTAATCTGTTTAAGTCGCCACTGGGAACGGCGTTGATATTAACTCTTGCTTGAAATATATCTAGCATAGGTTTTGGCAAGATTCCTGCTACTCCAAAAACTAAGGTGGCCGTAGTTAAAAAAGTTAAAATATGAGTTGTAGTCTGTTTGATGGCTGTAGAAACGGCTATTTTTTCTAAGATAAATGGGAAGGCGAGAATTGAGAACAAGATTGGGATGCTAATTATGCGATCGCCAATTATTTCCCATGAATTAGTAAACGGATATATCAAGCTAAAAATTAATGTTCCTACTGTCAAAATCCACAAGAAAACAGTATAACGATTGAGAAATACATATTTTCTAGTCTGCCAAACAGATAATCCCGAAAAAATGATACCTCTAAAAGGTAGAGTTAAAATAATCAGCAACAACAAAGCAATACCTATTTTCTGGTCTTTGTAAAGTTGCTCGACGGTTAAACTAACAGCAATAAATATAATTATTTGCGCGAAAGGTACAGTTCTAGCTAATTGGAGTTTGGCGATAAAAGCCAGTGGGTAAATTTCGACAAATACGTAATTCAGCAGCAATCCAAAAATTGATGTGCCAACAATTATATAAAAATTAAGTTTGTCTTCTTTGTTCAGTAAATCGACATTTTTGATGCACAACAAACCGCCAATTATGAAACACATAAAGTTGAACCAACTGCCGACACCCCAATTTGATGGTAGGATATGATGGGGGTTGCGGACTTTGGCGTGAATGAAGACAAACTCGGCATTTTCGATAATTTTAGTGCTGGTAGTACCTGTCAGTAACATCGGTACATACACTATACTTGCCATGACTGCTAAAAGTGCGATCGACAAAATCAATGTTTTGAACTTCCGCTGTCTTACAGATTCAATCAGTAAAACGGGAACCATCATCAATCCCGGTAGCAAACCCACTAAGAATTGCAGCAGACAAGCCAGTCCAAAAAAGAAATATCCTGTCAGCCATTTGTGACGCAAACTAAAATAAATTCCCCAGATTGCGAAACCCATCGAGAAGGTACTGGATACTGATTTAGTCGAAAATATCAGCGTGTTGCCAATATCTGTAAATGAAGCCGCTATACATAAGAAAGTCATCGCCGCTGCTGGCAGTTTGGAATTAGTGTAGATATTAATAATTGCGTAGCAAGCTAGGATAAATGAACCGAAGGCGATGAATTGATAAATAAAATGCGCTAGGGTAATGCCTGCTCCTAAATTTGCCAATAAATAAATGATATAATAATAGTATGATCTGGGATTGAATTTAACCATTTCCTGAACATAATAGTCATTTTTATAAAGTTCAGGATTTAACATAAATTGAATTGGTGGCACATCGGGAAAGTTACCTCCTATGGGGAATTTATACCCTACTGCTATGAATGAACCGATGATGACGAAAGTATAGAGAGATAGATTAAAATACCTATTAGATTTTTGATGTTTCTGCATTGATGGTTAAATTGTTTATAAAAAATCAATAACTAAGTAAACTAAAGAGGGCAACCACGGGGGGTTGCCCCTACAAGAATTACACTAATGAACAGACTGTTATAATCTGGATAATGATTTAGGATTGCTATACAAGCCAAGATGATATTATTGAGAGTTGCTGTGTACTGCTAAGTTATTAATCTCCAATTTACATTGTTTGGTTAAATCCTGTTTCTCGCTACTCGATACCTCAAGCAGCAGATAAAGTGGATTTTTGCCTTTAACTAATAGATTTAAGTCGGATGGATTTGCTTGAGTGTAATTTTGTGCTACTGCGTCTATTACTTTACCTTGTTTGTCCCACAAAGTCAAGCGCAGGGCGACTCCCGGACATTGCTGGTTAAGTAAATTCAGTTTGCCGGTAACTTGGGCTTTGTCTGAGATAGAACCTAAATACAGAAATGATGTATCGAGTTTATTGCTGTTTTTAATCGGATGAGTTACGATTTTATATGAGTTATCCAATTCTCGACTGACGGAATAATTGGCACTTGTATAGATTGATTGATTCAAACTAATCCAATCTAACTGCGTACCTGGTTTCTCGCCTATTTGTTTTTGCATCGCATCAAGGGTTTTGACGGCTGTGGCAATGGAAGTTGGACGAATTCTTCGGTAAACGCTGACAGTCATGCCGTTTTCCAGCTTAAATTGTTCTGGTAATTGTTGGAAATCGCGGGAAATTTCCCAATTCTGAGTAAAAGCATCATACACAACTTTAACAACATCTTGTTCGTCCGATCGCAAAACCTGTTCGTCACTCAGCAACACCTGCTGAAAGGGCACAGCAACCACCGCATATTGCGACAGCAACAACTCCGGTAGCGGGTAAGTATCGCGGGAATCAATTTGCGGCCTCCCAATCGTATTTAATTTCCACCAACCCTCGGGCGGGTTTAATTTGCGATTAGCTTGTCGCAGAATATTAGCATTAAAACTGTTGGAAGCACCGACAATATAAATCGGTTCTTCGTTTGGTGCTAATTTTCGCAGAAACTCTACTAACTTTACCACTTCGCCGTAGTCCGATCGCACTAACGGCCCAAAATTAGCCGCAAACAGTCTTGACATATCAAATTTGACAGGAATCAAGCCGACTGCGGCATTCACAACCAGGTACAAACCAGCCGCGCCCAGCATTAGATAGCGGATTTTCCCCCTGAGAGTCAGCCAAGTTGTCCAGAAAAATGCGGATAATCCCAAAAGTGCGATCGGTGTAACATGAATTGTATAATGCAAGTAGCCATAACGCAAGACCAAAAGCCATTCAACCAGAGACAAAATCCCGAATAGCGAAATAAAAACAGCCGCCTCAGAAACCAGCATTCGAGTCAGCATCCCCGCCGAAAAACCAATCGCTACTAACAGCCAAGTTCCTAAACCGTAAAAAGCAGCATAACGAGTTAAAATATCACTTACAGGCAAACTCCAAGCCGCATACAAATTGCCGTAATTTATCGTCAAAGCGCTGCGAGTAAAATCTCCCGCTACCAGCATTAAAACAGTCAAGCTAGTTGCAGCAATCGCACCCAATTTTATACCCGATTCAAACAAATATCGGTAGGGATGCGGCAATGCCGTATCCTTATCTTGCGGGGAATCGAGGTAGGGATGCGGCAATGCCGTATCCTGGTCTTTTGGGCCAGGCAATATCGTGTCCCTACGGTATTTCAATGCCGTTTTCCTACGGCGTATTAGTATGATAAACTCTATAAAAGTCTGTAAAGTCGCTGCACCCAAAAATGCGATCGCACTATAAGCAAAATGTCGGCGAAACAACACAGCCGCCGCCAGTAAAAAGCCAATAAATGGTATTCTCCACCAACTTTTTAGCTTGACATCTTGCAAATAAACTAAAACTGCTAGCGCTACAAACACACAGCCACCAGTATCCAAATATCCCCGCAAAGTCGGAATCCAACTCATCGGCGTCAATAAACTCAGTAACACCATTGACCAAAATACCCGGCGCGGATAAATAGGAATTAGCTTAACAGAAATTGCTCCCAGCAACAGGCGAAACGGTAACACATAAATCAGCGAAATACTGAGAATATAACTCAATCTAGATTCGCCAAATAACAGAATAAACGGCACTAACGGCAGCGTGATTAACAGATTTTTTTCTTTAGATAACGAATCTATAACTCCGCGCCATGCTGTATCTGGCGAATCTCGAAATAAATTAGCAGTGTTAACAGTAGCTGTATTGTAGCCCGCGTAATCCCACCAATAAAAAGTACGTTCGCTAGATACATATATTGACGTTACCGCAACTGTCGCGAGAACAAGTAAAAACAGGAAAAACCCATCAATCATCAACTTGCGACGCAACTTAAAATCAACAAAATCAAATAATCCCATCACTATAGCAACCCTAAATCACTTGTATAGCCCTGGAAGCACGGGTGGTCAGAAACCGGGTTTTTTTGCAAAAATTCTGCATCAAAGCCTTTAATCCCCGTAAAAACCCGGTTTCTTTGGTATTAATGCGCCTCCCAGACTGTTACCTTAAAACAGTACCTTGCAAAAAAACATCCAATTTTTCTGCATATTGCCGATTGGCGATCGCACTTGGATGCAAGTCATGAGGTAAATTATTATTGGCCGGTATTTTCAAATCAACCGAAATATCCACCGTGGCAATTCCCTCCTGACTTAACTCCTTCAACATCTTAGCAGAACCAGCATTAATTCCCGCAACAACTAACTTAACACCATTCGCCTCAGCCAAACGGTTAAACTCTTCAATAATTGCCTTAGAAACATCGTGACTTTTGTACAATCCCTCTTCAAATTGATTGTAATTAACCTCTAAAAAATTCACCAATGCCGAAACCCGCATTAGCGGCCACTCATCATATTCCAATTTTGTCATGCTGTAGGTAAAATTATTTTTTCCATCCAGCCTAGCATCAGGCTGTAACAGAATACCGAGTTTATTCCAAGCAGCCATTTGCTTTCTTCTCGCCCTCAATAAAGTATTACGTCTATCGTGAAAACCCGCGTAAGCAATCACCGCAATCTTCGGTTTATTTCCCTGTTTAAGAGCTTCTTTAAATTGAATAAATGAGTGCAGAGTCCCGTAACCATTAACACCAAAATTCACTATTTCATATTGCGGCAATTTCGATTGCAGCAACCACGCGTAAGTCTCGTGATCATTCAAAGACCAACCGTAAGTAAAAGAACAGCCTAATATCCATATTTCAGGCTTGTTGGTTGACGATTGATTGTAAGTATTTAGTGGATGTGTTATTCTTAAACTATTATTGAGATGAGTTGCATTAAACGAGTAATTGCCATTAAGCGTTACCTTGAACTTTCCCGGTAAATGCTTGTAGCCGAGTTCGGAATCTTTGGTAAAAAAGTTACCTTTTGGTTCGACAGCAACATCAACATTTTCTATTTGCCACGGTTTGTATCCCGCAACTCGCAAAGCAACTTCGGCAGTGGTAACAGATAGAAGTATTGGAAAAATCAGATAAGTGATCAATCTGAAAGCTGAGGTTTTAAGGAAATCTTTTTTAATCATTTACTCTAGGAAGAGGTTTGACAAACTATTTTCCTGTATATAGGGCAATACGATTCACTTAACATATTTATGCCCCGGAGATCCCCCTAAATCCCCCTTAAGAAGGGGGACTTTGAGGGCATTCTTGTCCCCCCCTTTTTAAGGGGGGTTAGGGGGGATCTGTCTTAAGTGAACCGTATTGGTATGTAGGGTGCACATTGCGCACCCTACTAAATGTTCAGTGCCGAAAATGCTTAAAATTTGGTAATTTGTAGGGTGTGCACTGCGCACCGGTTGACTTTGATACCTATCGAAATACGCACTGGTTGACTTTTTCGGTAGACATTGCGCAGGTTATAAGATGAGCCGGTGCGCATTGCGCACCCTACAAACTACTAAAAACTTCGCTGTCAACTGTCAACTGTCAACTGTCAACTGTCAACTGTTAACCAAACCTAATATCATCCTGCTTCAGACAGCCTCACCTTATTACCAATCAACTTCAGAAAACTCGCTCCAAAATGTTGAATTTCCAAAAAATTAGCATAAGCAGAAGTTGACTTGTAAACTCTAAAAGTCCGCATAATTCCTAAAGTAGCAGCACTTTCCAGCGGGCCGATAAAGCTAGTATCCCTGTCCAAGAAATGAGACTGCTTAGCCCAGTAAGTCATCTGTTCCGCATTCAAAAAATAGCAGCCGGAATGAGGATTCAAAGCCCGCTCAAAAGAGATTGGCTGTTCCATTATTTTCCCTACTAACTGCGGCTGTTCTTCCACGTTTTGAAATTTAGCCGTAGCTGATACCGTTAAATCACCATCAATATATGATTTGAAAACAGCCCCTTGAGGCGATATTTCATAACGATTTGGTTGCAGCAAATTTCCGCTTCCTCCGTGATGCGTAAACCAGTTTAATTTACTAAAAAACCACGGATCATGCAGAATTAAATCATCTTCTAAGTAACAGAAATAATCATATTTGTCAAGACACGCTCGCAAAACTGCTTGACATTCAAACCCCAACAGCAGCGGTTCGCATTTCGTAGCGTGGTGCATAAAAGACCTCGGCTGCATGGGCAGTTGAGGCAATAGATGATAGCCTTGAGTAGTGCAAACAACAATGTCAATTTCGTGACTTTGAGCTTGATTAGCTGGGATAGTTGCACATTCGCCAATGTGAATCATGCACTGAGATTTGCCGTACAAAGCTTGCAGCGATGTCACGCAAGCGGTTAAAGCATTTAGTCGCGGTTGGGGATCATTTCGCTGGGAAGCGTGTTTCCCGTCGCCGCTGGGATTGTAAAAGTGAGCAATAGTGAATAGAATTCGCATTGGTGTGAATTTAACAATTAAAAATTAAACAATAAAACAGAAGACCGGGCGGTTGAAACCGCGTCTATACAGACAAAACCTGCCTCCGCAGGTTGAAGACCGGGCGGTTAAAATACGTTATTCTCTTCAGTCCGCGGAGGCGGACATCGTTTGTATAGCAGCGGTTTCAACCGCCGTCTTATCCGACCCCAAGCTTATTACACAATAACCTATAAATCTTACCGCATTCAGTCGCTAAATAACTCAGGTAATCGTGCTCGCAACTCAGCATTTAAACGTGGCAAGTCGTCTCGCATTTGCAAGTACCAATCTCGGCGCTGTCGGTAGTGTCCGCACAGCAAGCGGTTGTCGCGCACCCATTCGTAAGCATTCGCGGCTATTTCCCGGCGCATCTGAGTATCGGAAATCAGTGCATTTAGCTTAATTTCAAACTCTTTTACATAGCGATAAATCAACCCAGTTTCACCGTCAAAAATCGAGTTTTCGTAAACTGTTGGACTTGCCAAAACCGCTACTCCTCGCGCCGCACACTCAATGAATTTTAAGTCGGATTTCATTTCGTTCACCGGGTTGGAAACGAGCGGCAGTAAAGCTATATCGCAACTATACATGATTTCTTGATACCGTTCGTAACTGCAAAATGGTTCAAATTCTTTTTGCTGTATTTCCAAGGATTCAAAAAATCGGCTGTCGTGAATTACTTTAACTCGAATCCGGTGTTTGTGCGCGACGAAAACTCGATTGAGCGCTGCCATAATTGGCTGCCAATCTTGTTCGCGGTTGAGCGCCCCAAAAAATATGGTGACAGTATCTTCTGTTGGATAGATTCGCGGCGCAGGTAGGTAAGCTAATTGGTTGGGAAATACGGCAACATGGGGATTGTAGTTACGCAAAATTTTGGCTAGCGGTTCTGTTGTAGTTTGAACGCAGTGACAGCCGCGATAGCTGAGGTAATTGTTGTCTGCGTATTCGCGGCGACGGACGGGATTGTCGTCTATTTCAGCTACTATTAAATAGTCTTGTTGTATAAGTTCTTTGAGTTTGGGAATGTAGCCGGGATATTGCATGATTGTCCGTTGCCAGATGAAGACTTTTTCTTCTCCAGACAGCGGCGGAATTAATTCTGCTGTTTTGACTGCGGATACGGTGCGGATACCGGGAATTGTGGCGCTAAATGTGTCGGGTTCCAAAACTCGCACCCGATCGCACCCTGTAGGAGCCATAATAATGGTTTGGATCAGCAGTCTGCGCGGTGGTACGGTCGATTTGGTCGATCGCACGATATAATGTTCAGCACCAGTTTCCGTAGCAAAAGTGCTGGATGTGAGCTCTAAAGCCTTTACCATTGGATGCAGCAACTGCTGGAAGTGGACAAAAGTTTCAGTTTTGTGCCCCTTCCCTTGCAATTCGTAAACCTGCAATCCGGCTTGAGCAAATAATGATTTAATAATTTCTAGGGTAAACCAGTGCTGCATCTTGCCGTCGGGATTTTCCCAATGTCCCCGTAGCAGGTTGACAATTCTGCGCCAATATTGAGCGTTGGGAATGCTCGCGAATATTTGCCCCTCCGTGTTGAGCAAAGCACTGTACTGTTCTAATATCTGCCAGGGATTTTTGAGATAGGGGAGCAAGTCACCGAAAATCAAGCAATCGACGCTTCCTGCGGCAATGTCGAGACTTTCAACGGCAATTTCTTCAATATCGGCTACCACCACCCAGTCTAGCCGATCGACCGCAATTTGGGCTTTTTGTCGATCGCATTCAATGCCAATATACTGACAGTGGGGATTTATCTGCTTGTACTCCTCGCCCATAGAACCCGTACCGCAGCCAATTTCGACAATGACTTTAGCATCCGGCGGTAGCAGCTTCAAGAGGTCGTGGTTGACGCGATCGATCACTTTATCTAAAATTCCTGATTAGTTTATCATAATATAGATTTGCCACCCATGCCGACAACCGGCCAGCCGAAGGTTAGCATTGCGATGCCAGTATACAATGGCGATCGGCACATTTGTCAAGCACCAAATTTTAAGTGACCAACTATTTCCCTATCTCTCTTCTCTGACTCTGCGTTCTCTGCGTCCTCTGCGGTTCATTTAAATCTTCTTCACCAATCCTGCAAAGATTCTTCCTATATATTAGCAAATATTGAACAAAATTATAATCTACTCTCAACCCCCTATCTCCCTTAGCCGAATTAACACGATCAATTAATTCAGCTTTTTTCCCAAAAAATTAACACCACAATTTGCTCAATATATTCAAAACTATGAACTATAATCTAGGACTTAACATCGCCGGCTACATCAACGGCGAATTTGGCATAGGAGAAGGTGTTCGAGCCAACATCCGAGCCGCATCAGCCGTCGGCATTCCCTTTGTTATCAACAATTTTACCCGCAGTCCCCACCGCAAACAAGACACCACATATCAAAATTTTAGCGATGATAATCCCCATCCCGTAAACTTAATTCAAGTCAACGCTGATGAAGTTGCAACCTTTATCAAACATACAGGTTCCAGCTATTTTGAAAACAAATACAATATCGGCTTTTGGGCCTGGGAACTTCCCGCATTTCCCCCCGCATGGCAGCCAGCATTTAATCACTTTCACGAAATTTGGACTTACAGCAACCATTGCGCCGAGGCAATTTCCGCAGTCTCGCCAATTCCGGTAATTAAAATCATGCCAAGTATTTCTCTAGCTCAATCTGCTCTTGAGAGAAAAGCACTGAATTTGCCTAAAGACAAATTTATTTTCCTATTTGTATTCGACTTTTCCAGTCGCATCGAACGCAAAAATCCTTTGGCGGCAATTCAAGCATTTAAACAAGCTTTCGGCCAAGATGACAGCGTATTATTGATTGTCAAATCTTCCAACTCAAAGAATTTTCCAGAAGCTCAAGCATCCTTAAACTCAGCCATAGCAAATTGTGCAAATATCAAACATCTAGACGGGTATTTGTCCAAAGAAAAAATCAACGGCTTGCTCTACAATTGCGACTGTTATGTATCGCTGCACCGCTGCGAAGGATTTGGGCTAACAATGGCTGAAGCCATGTTTTATGGCAAACCCGTAATTGCCACCGGTTATTCATCAAATACAGAATTTATGAATGTCGGAAATAGCTTTTTAGTCAAGTATAAATTAATTCCAATTGAGCAAGATTGCGGGCCTTACAAAAAAGGCAATGTTTGGGCCGCAGCGGATGTCGAACACGCTGCTAATTTGATGCGGTTCGTTTTTAATAATTCCCAGGAAGCTCAACAAGTTGGGGCGATAGCTGCTGAGGAAATTAAGACTTTACTCAACCCGCAAGTTATAGGTAATAAAATTAAAAAACGTCTTGAATATATTGCCGAGATTACCGATAACTTTCAAAACTTGCCTCTGTCAGGAATAGCTAGAATGAAGTCTGCTAAAATGAGCCCAGACTTGGATCAATATTCCTTGTCATTGCGAGGAATCAAGCAATCTTATCCCCAAACTGACTTGCATAAAGATTCCTTGTCATTGCGAGGAACGAAGCAATCTCATCCCCAAGTTGACTTGCATAAAGATTCCTTGTCATTGCGAGGAACGAAGCAATCTCATCCCCAAACTGACTTGCATAAAGATTCCTTGTCATTGCGAGGAACGAAGCAATCTCATCCCCAAGTTGATTTGCATAAAGATTCCTTGTCATTGCGAGGAACGAAGCAATCTCATCCCCAAGTTGATTTGCATAAAGATTCCTTGTCATTGCGAGGAACGAAGCAATCTCATCCCCAAACTGACTTGCAATCATCACACCCCAAAAGTCAATCAAAAACAGAACTAAAAAACTGGCAGCCGAAGGTGAGCATTTGCATTCCGACATATAACGGAGAAGCGTTTATTGAGGAAACAATCAAAAGCGCGATCGCCCAAACGTACTCTAACATAGAACTGATTATATCCGACGACGGCTCCACAGACCGCACAATTGCGATCGCCCAAACCTTCCAATCCCAAACAACCGCCGATTTCCGCATCATCCTCCACCGCAACTACGGCTTATCACAAAATTGGAACTTTTGTATCTCCCAAGCAACAGGTGAATACATTAAATTTCTGTTTCAAGACGACTTACTCGAACCAGAATGTATCGAGAAAATGGTCGCCCTCGCCCAACAAAATCCCGAAATAGGCATGGTTTTCTCCCCGCGCGCCATCACCATAGCGGAAGATGAATCTCATCCAATTTTGCGAAAAGCTTCCCAGTCAATTAAAGATTTGCACAAAAGTTGGTCGAATTTAAAATCAATTCAGCCAGGAAAAGAATTGCTAGCAGATACTAACTGCTTGAGCAACCCAATTAACAAAATTGGTGAACCGAGTACCGTCTTAATTGCCGCCCGAGTCTTTGCCGAAATAGGATTATTTGATTCAGGATTATCTCAGTATGTAGACTTAGATATGTGGTGGCGAATCATGGGGAATTATCACATCGGATTTGTAGACGAAAAACTGTCTTCGCTGAGGATTCATCCCGAACAACAAACTTGGAAAAACTTCGCTGCTGGGGAAAATCATAAAGATGTGGTCAGATTTTACAAGAAACTACTAAATAGTCCTGATTACAGTTTCCTGAATCAAGAAATTAAACAGACAATCCAGCAAAAATTGGCATCAAGAACCCAGCCGAGTTTATCTGACTTGTCAGCACTGATTGAACAGTACAAAAAATCGCCGTCTAACCAGTCTCTTCTCGCAAAATTACGCCAATACCGCCAACAAGTAGCTGAATATTGGCTAAATCTGCCAGCGGAAAAACTCGAAAGTGCTTACTCGCAAGAACCTGGTAAAGCTCATAAATTGCTACTATCTAGCGCCCTCAAATATGAAACATTAATTGAGTCAGAACAAAGTTTTGTCCAGCAGCTATCCTCGAAACTTGCTGAAGGAGGGGAAGTTGCCGATAAGATTCAATATGTTCTCGCAGCCATGCTGTACTGCGACGCTTATGAGTTGCCGCTAGAGTATCAAAATGCAGCAATTCCCCAGTGGTTTTTTGATGACTTTCTGAAATTCCTATTTCAGTCGCCGAGTTATTTTCAACAAAAGTGGGAAGTTGAAAGGTACTCTGCATATTTCCAGCAGTTAATCCAGTATGTCGCTGCTAATATTGCCACTTTCCCCGATTCGGACGTTTGGCGTTATTTAGCAGCATTTATTGCCCAGAATGTTAGCTTTCAAGCTTTGTACTTGAGCGAGGCGAATCTGCTGAATGTATTGAGTCAGCGAGCGGATATTCTGGAATTTCATTTGAAAAATATCGGGTGTCAAATAGACTGGACTTTTGCTCAGAGAGAACCTGAAAGCACTAAAATTAGAGTGGGCTTTTTGCTTGACAAAATTAGTTCGGAAACAGAGATTTTCGCCGCAATTCCAGCTTTTGAATATTTAGATAGAGACAAATTTGAAGTTATCCTGTACAATTTCCAGGTACAAGATGAGCGACTGGGGAAATATTGCGAAAATTGCGCTGACAAACTGGTGCAACTGTCGGAGGATTTGTCTCTTCAAGTGCAAGAAGTTCGATCGCACAATTTAGATATTCTGCTAATCTGTACCAATACCACGGAAACTTCTCAACCAACTGCGCTGCTGTGCTTGCACCGACTAGCGCGCGTGCAAATGGCTACCGCCACATCAAACCCCGCCACCACCGCAGCCCGAAATATCGATTATTTGATTGTCGGAGATTTGACATTACCCGCAGATGCAGCACAGTATCGCGAAAAATTAATTACTTTAGAAGGTTCGGGAGTTTGTTTCAGCTATCCAGTACCATCAGCACCTGCCACAGTTGAACCGACTCGCAGCAGTTGGGGAGCCACCGATGAATCTATAGTGTTCATGTCTAGCACTCCAGCTTTTCAAATTATCCCAGAATTGAGAGAAACTTGGATAAAAATTATTGCCGCCGTACCGAATTCTATTTTAGTTTTGTATCCCTTTCGTTCCCGCCCAGAAAACTATCCGACAGTGCCTTTTTATCACCAAATTCGATCGCTCTTTGGGGAATCTGGTATTGACAAAAAGCGGGTAGTTGTGATAAGGGCACTACCAAATCGTGCAGATTGCATAAAATGTCTGGAATTAGCTGATATATATTTAGACTCCTATCCAGACAGCGGTGCCGACTCCTTAGTAGAACCGCTGTTGGCCGGGTTGCCTGTAGTGGCAAGAAAAGGGCAAAAAACTCGATCGCGACAATCCGCAGCAGTGCTCGAAGAACTGTTAATTCCTGAATTGGTAGCAAACAGCGAGAAGTCTTATATAGAGATGAGTACAGCACTGGGAACTAACCCCGAACTGCGCCGGCGCTATCGGGATCGAGTCCAGCAAAAAATGGCAGCAAACCCCAAATTTCTTGACAGCCGCGCTTATTCCCATCAGATAGCGAAACTATTTGAAAGGAACCCGTAGCGAGGCAAAGCGTCAAGAAATAGGCAGCCAATAGCGTTAGCTTTCTTGACGCTCTGCTATCATCGGTAAACTAAGGGGTTAGTGGTTGTCGCTTTTTTCCTGCCACAGCTAAATTAAAAGGGAAAGCGCAAGTCAGTTGGAGAACAAAAAATGACAGGACTTTTTCAGATAGGCGATAAATTACTTCAAGCTCAGGATATGCCATCGCTCCTAAAGCGGTATCAGTTAATGCCGCAATTCTTGCGGGGTGTAATAGTAGACCAAGCGATCGCATCCTTTAGTTGCAACGACGAAGAACGCCAATCCGCCGTCGAAAACTTTCTGGCGCAACACCAACTGACAGCCCCCGAAGCCAAAGAAGTTTGGCTGCGCAGCCAAAATATGACAGAAGCAGAACTTCAAGAGATGGCCGTCAGGCCCTTGCTGATCGAAAAATTTAAGCAAGAAACTTGGAGACCTAAAGTAGATAATTATTTTTTAACCCGCAAAGCCAGCCTAGACCACGTAGTCTATTCCCTGGTGCGCACCAAAAATCCAGCACTGGCAAACGAACTTTACTTTCGCATCCTGGAAGGGGAACAAAGCTTTGCCGAAGTGGCCCGCGACTTTTCCGAAGGGCCCGAGTCCAAGTCCGGCGGCCTGTTGGGCCCAGTACCCCTCTCGCAGCCCCACCCGGCAATTAGTAAACTTTTATCAGTCAGCCAGCCAAATCAACTCTGGACGCCGCGTCCTCTGGCAGAATGGATGGTAATTATTCGACTAGAAAAGTTCATACCAGCTCAGCTCGATGAGTCGATGCGGCTGCACTTGATTAACGAACTCTTTGAAACCTGGCTCGCCGAACAAATATCGAAAATAGGCCCGCTACAGCCCCTCTCTTCCGTGTCTTCAATATCATGACTTCTTCCGCTGTTTCCCTCTCCCAGATTCAAGATTTCTTAGCTAAAACACCTCCCTTCGATCGGCTTTCAGAGGAGGCTCTGACGGCATTGGTGGCTAAATGCCAACTCCTTGGTTATCGGACGGGGCAACCCCTGTTTGAACGAGAAAAAATGCCGACTCAGGTGGCAATTATCTATCAAGGACAGGCCCGGCTGTTGGGCTTTGACCAGCGATCGCAACGACACGTGAGTTTACGATTGGTGCAGTCGCAGGAAATTCTCGGCTGGGCTGGCTTGCTCAGGGGAGTTCCTTGCGAAACGGCGATCGCCTCTACAGATGTAATTGCGATCGTCCTACCTGCTGAAGATTTCCTGAACGTACTGGAAAAACAGCCGACATTTGGAGAAGCTTTTCACGCTCACTCTTCCTTAAGCGAAGTGTTTGAACTGTTGAGCCTGGAATTGCAGCGCCAAGCCGACGGCACTTCGGATCTCAAGGAACTAACTCGCCAAGCTTGGCAAGACGCGATAGTTGTCAATGTGCCAAAGGGTAACAAAAAAACTCAAGACCTTGCTAAAGAACTAGATGCCGATCGAATTTGGCTAGTCAGCAGCGGCGTCTTAGGCGAGTTTCCCACCGGCAGCCGCTTCTTGGCAGAAAATGCAGCCAAATCCTTAAAAGTAGAAGGCCGCGCCGGCGCTCGCTTGGTTGGCTTCCGCGAACCCCCAGAAGTAAAACAGGAGGAAGAGTCAGGTGGTTATGATCTAGAAACAGAGACAGAAGGCTCAGGAGGGGAGAAGCCACCAGGCGGAAAATCGATCCCCATTAAAGACGCCCCACCTAGTCCGCCAGAACCCACAACCGGTCAACCAAAAGATGCGGGGAGATACCCAGTTTTCCGGGGGAAAGGGCAGATTGAGGCCCCGCTAGCTTGCTTCCAAATGTTGAGCAAGTATTTCGGCATCAAATTTCGTCGAGATATCATCCGCAAAGTTCTAGAAAATCAGTTAAAAACTGCCGGTTCTATCAGTATGCAGGCCTGCGGGGCGATCGCCCAAAGCATCGGCCTCACCCCCCAATTGGCGCAAGTCCCAGCCGAAGCCATCAACCGCATCAAAGCCCCCGTAATGATCAAATGGGAAGACAGCTTCGCCATTATTTACAGCATTACCGAGCAAGAATTGGTGCTGGCGACAGCCGAAAAAGGGTTGATACGGAAGCGGATACCTCAGTTCAAAGAAATCTGGGGCGAACAGGGAGAAGTCCTGCTGCTCCAAGCTCCGCAAGTTGAACAAAAAGAGCAGTTCAGCTTCTGGTGGTTTGTGCCGGCACTGATGGAACACAAAACAGTGTTTTTTGAAGTGCTGTTAGCCTCGTTTTTTGTACAGTTATTCGGTCTTGCCAACCCATTAATCACTCAAGTAATTATTGATAAAGTATTAGGTCAGCGCAGCATCGACACCTTGGATATTTTGGGGGCGTTTCTGTTAGGTGTTGCCCTGTTTGAAGGACTGCTCAACGGTTTGCGTACGTTTTTGTTTATAGACACCTCAAACCGTATCGATGTCAAATTGAGTGCAGAAGTCATCGACCACTTGCTCCGGCTGCCCCAGAATTACTTTGACAATCGGCGCGTCGGAGACCTGGTTTACAAATTCAGCATGATGGGGCAGATTCGGGAATTCATGACGAGCACAGCTCTGACAGTGGTTCTTGATGCCGTATTTTCGGTGGTTTACGTCGCCGTTATGCTTTCCTACAGCGTGAAGCTAACCTTCGTATCTTTGGCAGTGATACCTGTACTGGCCGTGATGATTATTCTGATCAATCCGCTGGTGCTGCGCCTGATCAAACAGAGAAATATGCGTTTTTCTGACTCTCAATCCTATCTAGTGGAAGTAGTCAGCGGAATTCAAACTGTTAAAGCTCAAAATATTGAATTGAAATCTCGCTGGGAGTGGTCGAGCCGCTACGCAAAATACATTACAGCCAGTTTTAAAACAATTATCACTGGGACTACCGCCGGTACGGTTAGCAGCTTTTTAAACCAGGTGGGTAACTTGGCTCAGTTGTGGGTGGGAACTTATTTGGTACTGGGAAATGACATGACTTTGGGTCAGTTGATTGCTTTCCGAATTTTTTCGGGGAACGTGACTGGTTCGCTGCTCAGGTTTGTGAGCGTGTGGCAGAGTTTCCAAGAAGTCTCGATGTCGATCGATATGCTTAAGGATGTGGTCGATACACCAACCGAAACTAGCGAGGAAGACCGGAGCAATATCCCACTGCCGGCCATTCAAGGTCACGTTAAGTATGAGGAGGTTTCCTTCCGATTCCTCGAAAGCGGCTCATTGCAATTGGCGAATGTGAATTTGGAATTTCCCCCTGGCAGTTTTGTCGGAATTGTGGGAGGAAGTGGTTCCGGTAAAAGTACGGCGATGAAGATGTTGCAGCGTCTTTATCCGCCGCTGTCGGGCCGGATATTTATTGATGGCTATGACATTGCTAAGGTGGAGTTATATTCGCTGCGCAGTCAACTTGGAGTAGTGCTACAAGATACTTTGCTGTTTAACTGCTCTGTACAAGAAAACATTGCTCTAAGTAATCCCGACGCGAGTACGGATGAGATTGTCCGAGCTGCAAGACTAGCGGTAGCTCACGATTTTATTATGGGCTTGCCTGCTGGCTACAATACAATAGTTGGAGAGCGAGGATCTTCGCTTTCTGGGGGGCAAAAGCAACGGATCGCGATCGCCCGCACGATTTTGCAAAACCCGAAACTACTGATTTTGGACGAAGCTACAAGCGCCCTGGACTACCATTCCGAACGCCAGGTTTGCAATAACTTAGCAGAATCTTTTGCCGGCCGCACCGTGTTTTTTATTACTCACCGCCTGACTACCATCCAAAACGCCGACATAATTATTATGATGGATCAAGGTTCTGTAGTTGAGCAGGGAACTCATAAAGAATTAATGGCTCTTAAAGGGCGTTACTATTGCCTCTTCCAACAACAAGAGTCATCGAATACCTAATCATCGGTAATCGGTAATCGGTAATCGGTAATCGGTAATCGGTAATCGGTAATCGGGTAATTGGTAATCGGTAATCGGTAATCACTAAAAAATAATGACAAACAGTAATTCCCAATGCCCAATGCCCAATGCCCAATGCCCAATGCCCAATGCCCAATTCAAAAATAACAAATAGCTATGAAATCCATAATACTTTCTGAACAACCAGTCATTCTCGAAAAACCAGCGATTTGGTCGCACTTGTTTTTGTGGATGATCATGCTGATGACCACTTCGGGTGTAGTTTGGGCTTATTTTGCTAGCGTAGAACAGGCTGTCCCCGCTGTTGGCCAATTGGAACTCAAAGATGGTGCTAGAGACATCCAAGCGCCTGCTACGGGTGCGGTAGTGAGAGTTCACGTCGAAAATGGCGATCGGGTAAAAAAAGGCCAGCCTCTCCTCACTTTTAACCCCGTTGCATCCAGTGCCGATTTAACCTCGATTGAGAAAACTAAAGAAGCCCTGGAAAAAGAAAATAAATTTTACGAAGATGTTGTCAACGGCAAAGTTCAAGGCCCGATTCCTTCGAGCCTACAATCAACAATCAAGGACAGACAGAGCCTCACGGCACAAAATCAAGTGCTGCAAGCTTTGATTGACGAACTCTACCTCAACAGGGGAACCAGCGGAAATTTTGATGCCGCCCAGCAAGGACTGTATGTTAATTATCGATCGGAATTTCTGTCTCGCGTCGCCGCAGCCCAAGGGCAAGTTCAGGAGTTGGACAAACAACTAAAGCAAGCTGAGAATGCAGAGAAAGCCGCCGGCGATCAAATGACCGTAGCACAGCAACAATTCGGTTTTGCTCAAAACCAATTAAATTATTCTCAACAGCAGTTAGGTTCTGCGCAAGAGCAAGTCAAATCATCCCTGGCTCAGAAAGATTTGGCCCAAGAACAGCTAACAAAATCCCAACAAGTATTGAAATCAAATCAAGCCATTTTGGGTAGACTAGGCCCCCTGGTGGAGGCAGGAGCCATCGCTGAACTGCAAAAAGAAAAACAGGAACAAGATGTTTTCAGAGGCCAAGGCGAAGTTCTCAAGCAGCAAGATCAAATCAAGCAGCGCGAAGGTGAAATCAACTCCCGCAAAGGTGAAATTAACACGCGCTTGGGTGAAATAAATACGCGCAAAGGCGAAATTAACGCGCGTCAAGGTGACATCCAAAAAATCACTGCTGAAGTAGAGCGCCAGCAAGGAGAGCAAGCCCGCATTCAGGAGTCTATCAGCCGCGCCCAAGAACAGTTGAAAAACACCAAGGATTCCTGGGCAAAAGAGCTTTACACCAAAATTGCTGACAACCAAAAACAAATTGCCTCCAGCGATTCTCAGCTCAGCCGTTTCAAGGTCGAAAACCTGAAAAAGCTGTCTGAAGTAAATGCTCAGCTAGAAAAAGCGCAGCAAACCCGCGATACTCAAGTTCTGATGGCTCCAGTATCCGGCGTGATCTTCGATTTGAAACCTTCCAAGAAGGAGAATTCTAAGTTGGATATCGCGAAAGATCCGATATGCCAATCTATTATTAACTCGGTGCTGAAGCCTGGGGAACCACGCCCAGCACGCTGCGAAGAAGCTTATTATGAAGCACAGCAAACTGAGAAGCTGCTCAAGGTTTTGGACGACGAAAACGGTCTGGAAGCAGTTGTTTACCTGGAAAACAGCAACGTAGCTCTCGTATTGGATGCTTTGAGACAAAAGCGCGATAAATTGGAGC
>Ga0209490_10001017_pt1 | contig 27331 bp, 21 predicted proteins | sample MAT06_FD_187209 | JGI IMG/M metagenome (GOLD analysis project Ga0209490, IMG submission 187209) | Freshwater microbial communities from Lake Fryxell liftoff mats and glacier meltwater in Antarctica - MAT-06 (SPAdes) (version 2) | ecosystem: Environmental > Aquatic > Freshwater > Ice > Liftoff... | reverse complement strand
CCGCGCTGACAGTCCGGATGATTCGCCCATCTGGAAGGGACTCAAGGACCGCGCGGTGTTGGGGGCGGCATTCGCGGAGGCCTTGGCGCAATCGAAGACAGGCAAGGTCTTCGTGGAGAGCGATCTACGGGCGCACATGAATCCCACACGCATGGCGCTCATCGGTCAGGCCACCCAGGACTTGATTCGCCGCATGAAGAGCCTGTGCCCTCGCTGCCAATCTCCGGGGTTCTGGGTCGTCGAGCGCATCCTGGGCCGTCCGTGCCTTGAGTGTGGCTCGCCGACGAACGAGGCGTGTGCCGAGCGATGGGCGTGCGTGGCGGGCGATCACGCGGAGGTTCGCGACTTAGAAACTTCGCGCTTCGCGGACCCCCAATGGTGCAATGTATGCAATCCATGACGACCAACATCACCACAAGATTACCGAACACAGAATGGAGGCATGCATCGTGAAAACATATGACGAAGTGAAGCTCGATTTCCCGAGAAAGGAACGCATCGGATTCGAGGAAGCGATCCTCTGCCCGGGGAAGACCCCCGAGCACCTCGAAGCCATCCTCGAACAGGCGGCAGCGAGAAATGCGACGTTGCTGCTCACTCGAATGAGTGTCGATCAGGTTGCCTCCCTGCGTCCCGAGCATCGCGAAGAGCTCGACTATGAGCCGCTCTCACGCACCGCGTACTTCGGATTTCGCAAGCTGCCGGAACCCGCGGGCTCGCCACGTGTCGCAGTGGTCGCAGCCGGCACTTCGGACGCCTTCGTGACGCGCGAGATCTTGCGAACGCTTCACTATGCGGGAGAGAACGCATCGTCTTTCGTCGATGTGGGGTTGGCGGGCATGTGGCGCGTCATGGAGCGGATCGAATCGATCGGCCAACACCCGATCGTCATCGTCGTCGCCGGCATGGACGCGGCGCTGCCGACTGTCGTTGGTGGGCTCGTTCGCAGCGTCGTGTTTGCGGTGCCGACCTCAAACGGGTACGGCGTCGCGGCGGGCGGAGAGAGCGCGCTTCGCGCCGTGCTTGCAAGCTGCTCGCCCGGGCTCGCGGTGATGAACATCGACAACGGATACGGGGCCGCGTGCGCCGCGATGCGCGTGCTCCGCGCGATCGACGCTCAAGGCCAGTGATGCGGGTCATCGTCATCGGAACCGGGACGGAGATCGGGAAGACGCACGTGACAGAGTGCCTCTTGGTGCACGCGCGTGCGCGCGGGGTTCGAGCGCGGGCGTACAAGCCCATCGCGACCGGAGTTGCGGAGCGATGCGAAGACGCAGAGCGACACGCCAAGGCCTGCGAGGCTCCCTACACGCACCCGACCTTTGCGTACCGTCGTCCGGTGTCTCCGCATCTGGCTGCACGCGAGGAAGGTCGCCCGATCGACCTCGACGTGATTCGGAAGCGCGCTGACGAGATGGCGTATCACGTAGACGTCTTGCTCGTGGAGGGGGCGGGCGGCCTCTTTACCCCGCTCAGCGACTCGATCACCAACATCGATCTCGTGCGATCTTTGATGCCGGCCGTCGTGCTGCTCGTCGCGCCCGATCGACTCGGCGTGCTCCACGACGTGCACGCTACCAAGCGTGCGTCCCTGGAGCGCGACGTGGCGCTGCATGCGGTCGTGCTCTCCACTCCAGCGACGCTCGACGAGTCGTCGAACTCCAACGCAGAGGAGTTGGAGCGACTTGGCTTTGGCCCCGTTATTGGCGTATTTCCGCGAGCGAGCGTCGACGCAGCCATCAGCCAGCGGGTCGCGGCGCAGGCGTGGATCACGCTCGCGCTTGCGCCGTAAGAATGCGGAGATGAGGCACTCGTTGCTTATCCCTCATCGGTAACACAGCCTTGGGAGGCATCGCTGACCAGCTTGATGTATTTGGCCAGCACACCTCGGGTGGCACGCAAAGGGGGCGCTTGCCAAGCATCCAGCCGCGCTTGCAGCTCTGCATCGGAAAGCGCGACCTCAATCGTGTCGGCATGGGCATCAATGCTGATGATGTCGCCATCCATAACCACAGCTAACGGCCCGCCCATCTGGGCTTCCGGCGTGATATGGCCGATGACGAAGCCGTGAGTGCCACCCGAGAAGCGCCCATCGGTGATCATGCCCACGCTTTTGCCGAGGCCCGTGCCCATGACGGCAGAGGTGATGCGCAACATTTCAGGCATGCCTGGCCCACCTTTAGGCCCTTCATACCGAATCACGATCACGTCGCCCGGCTTGACTTTGCCCGCTTCAATACCCTTGAGCGTCAATTCCTCCGAATCGAACACACACGCTGGCCCCGAAAATTTCAGCCCCTCCTTGCCGGTGATCTTCGCCACCGCTCCCAAAGGCGCCAGGTTCCCCCTCAGGATTCTGATGTGGCCCGTGGCCTTAACCGGGGTCGACACGGGGAAAATCACTTTTTGCCCCTCTCGCAGGCCCTGCAACGCTTCAACGTTCTCGCCCAACGTTTTCCCTGTAACCGTCAGCAGGTTGCCGTCAACCAACCCTTCCTTGATCAGCAGCTTGAGTACGGCGGGTGTGCCGCCTACCTCATGCAGATCTTGCATCAAGTACTGACCGCTGGGGCGCAGGTCTGCCAACATGGGCGTTCGTTCACCCACGCGCTTGAAGTCATCGATGGTCAACGCCACATCTACGGCGCGCGCCATGGCAATGAGGTGCAAAACCGCGTTCGTCGAGCCGCCCAACGCCATCACAACCGCAATCGCGTTCTCAAACGCAGGCTTGGTCATGATCATCCGAGGTGTGATGTTCTTCTCGAGAATGATTCTCATGGCTTTGCCAACCTCGCCACACTCCCGAATCTTCTCCTCAGAAATAGCTGGATTCGATGAACTATAGGGCAACGCCATACCCATCGTTTCAATGGCCGCCGCCATCGTGTTGGCCGTATACATTCCGCCACACGCGCCTGGCCCGGGGCAGGAACTCTCGACCACCTCGTTAAGTTGTTTCTCGTCGATCTCTTTTCGCAAGAATGACCCATAGGCCTCGAAGGACGAAATGATGTCGAGCCGCCTGTTGCCCAAACGGCCAGGAGCAATGGTGCCGCCATAAACCATGATGCTAGGGCGATCGAGGCGGCCCATCGCAATTAGAGCGCCCGGCATGTTCTTGTCGCAGCCAACGATCGATATGTTGCTATCATAGTAGTGGGCGAGAGAGATGGCCTCGATTGAATCGGCAATCACTTCACGCGAAGGCAACGAACAACGCATGCCTTCGGTGCCGTTCGAAATGCCATCGCTCACACCAATGGTGTTGAAGATCCATCCCACGAGGCCAGCGTCTTGCACACTTTTCTTCACGTGAGCTGCGAGGCCATTGAGGTGCATGTTACAGGGATTGCTTTCGTAACCCGTGCTGCAGATCCCCACCTGAGCCTTGTCGAAATCTGCTGGTTTTAGGCCTGCCCCGCACAACATCGCCTTGGCGCCAGGCAGCGAAATGTCTTGGGTTAACTTCGCGCTGGTTCGGTTGATTGGGTGAAGTTTGTCGTTCATGTCGAATCCTCGTTGTCTGATGGGGGGAACCTTCCAGCCTGCCAGGACGACAAAAAAGTCGTCACTGACCTTGGCCTAGGGCGAAGCCTTGTTCACCATCAAAGGTGCACAAGTTCTCGGTCTTGATAACGTCGACGTCACCTTGAGTGACCTTGGTGAGCAGCTCGATGATGTCCTGATGTTGGATCTGCCCGTTGCTGGTCTTGGCCACAAACCGGCAGCGCCAGTGGTCCGTGCAGAAGGTTTCAGGAAACCCGCCCGGCCACACTTTAACGCCCCGGTTGGTGATCATTTGTAACTGAAGGTTTTCGGTGGCCAAGGCTGATAGTCTATCAGCCAAGAACTCTGGCGACCCAACGGCGCTGTGCACGAACACATCCACACCCACCATCTGCTTTTGGGCGGCAGCCCTTCTCGTGTAGAGAGGCTGAGTGGAGGCCTTGACGACCGGAGGGTTCTGGTAGGACACCGCTGTAAAGTGTACGGGCTTGTTGCCTAGGCGTTCGATCACGGCCTTCGCGAAGGCACGAGTGCCCACGACGGTGGTGGTCTTTTCGCCCTTGAGATCAACAGTGTGAAGACCCTCTTCGATGGTCCTTAGCCAGGCGTTGTGCACGCGTTCGGCGACGTCCGCCTGGCGGATGTGAATGAGCATCATCACCGCACCTAGCAGCAAACCGCTTGGGTTGGCAGTATCTTGACCCGCAATGTCGGGCGCGCTGCCGTGAATCGCCTCAAACATCGCCACGTGTTCCCCCACATTGGCGCTGCCCGCCAAACCGACGCTACCTGCAATTTCTGCCGCAACGTCACTAATAATGTCACCGTACAGGTTGAGCGTGACGATAACATCGAACACCTCGGGGCGGCTGGCGATTCGCGCGGCTCCAATGTCGATGATGTAGCGCTCTTGTTTGATGTCAGGAAATTCTGCGCCTATCTCTTGGAAAATCTTATAGAACAGCCCGTCGGTCATCTTCATGATGTTGTCCTTCACCATGACCGTGACCTTCTTCCGGCCGTGGCTTCGCGCATACTCGAAGGCGAAGCGAACGATCTTCTCGCAGCCCGGCCGCGTGATGAGCTTGAGGCACTGGTACACCTCGTCGGTCTGCCGGTGTTCGATGCCCGCGTAGAGGTCTTCTTCGTTCTCACGAACAATCACCATGTCCATCTTCGGATGAGCAGTGGCTACGAAGGGGGCGTAGCTCACGCAAGGGCGAACATTGGCATACAGACCCAGCGTCTTTCGCACCGTGACGTTGAGGCTCTTGTAGCCGCTGCCAGAAGGGGTGGTGATGGGCGCCTTCAGGAACACCTTAGTCTGGCGGAGGCTGGCCCAGGCGTCGGCGCCAATGCCAGCAGTGTTACCGGCAAGGTAAACGCGCTCGCCAATCTCGATTACTTCAGGAGCGATGCGCGCCCCGGCTGCTTGCAAGATGGCCAACGTGGCGTTCATTATCTCGGGGCCAATGCCGTCTCCATACGCCACCGTGATGGGTATTTGCTCAACGTTAACATTTTCGGTCTTGGGCGCGGTTTCGGTCTGCATATGAATCCTTTCCCGGGGGGATAGTGAGAGCCTAGGCGGATCTATGTATTAAGAAAAATACTTTGTTTTTATGCTATGCATAGGTCAAGACCTATGAAAAAAATGACGGAACGGCTGCTGCGAATCAGCCCTCATCAGCTGCGTGCTTTTGAGGCCACGGCCCGCTTGTTATCGGTCACGCGGGCCGCCAAAGAGATGCATGTTTCGCAGCCCACAGTGAGTGTTCAGTTGCGCGACCTATCTGCAGCGATTGGCGAGCCGCTATTTGAAGTTGTGGGTCGGCAGATTCGCATCACACCTTCCGGCGATGAACTGCTCAAAACCCTGGTCGAGGTGACCGATTGCTGGCAGCGCTTCGAGAGCCGATTGGCCGACATGCACGGCCTTGTGCGCGGTCGGCTGCGCATTGCTGCCGTGACTACTGCGGAGTATTTCGTACCCGATCTTCTGGGGCCCTTTGCCCAAGCTCACCCTGGTGTGGACATCACGCTGGCGGTCGAGAACCGCGATCGGGTGGTGGAGCGCATTCAGCGCGGCTCAGATGATCTGGCCGTCATGATGTTTCCGCCCCGAGGGATCCCGCTTGAAGTGGTGCCTTTTCTGGACAATCCCCTGGTGGTCGTGGCCGCGGCGCCCCACCCATTGTCTGGGTCTCGCGTGCCTTTGCGAAAACTCTCCACGCTGCGCTGGCTGATGCGTGAAGAGGGCAGCGGCACTCGGATGGCGGCAGAGCAGCACTTTGCCCGGGTGGGGTTCGTACCCCAGATCGCTATGAATTTGGGGAGCAACGAGGCCATCAAACACGCGGTAGCGGCAGGGCTGGGCATCGCGGTGCTGTCGCGGTTGGCCGTGGTCAACGAACTTGCCAAACCGCTAGGGGGCGGGGTCCCCCGGTTAACAGAACTGCAGGTCACTGGATTTCCCTTGCGACGTAGTTGGTGCGTAGTGTGGCGCCAAGATCACCCGTTGTCGGCCGCGGCAAAGCAGTTCATCACTTATCTGCGACGGGGGGACGGGGGGACGGCGGAGGCGGGGGGTAGCGCGAGACCGTCGTCTGGGCTCCCCAGGCAGGCGTAACGGCGTAAGAACTCAGGGGCTGTTTAGCCTTTAACCTTTAGGCTTTGCCTCATCGTCACCGTCACCATCACCGTCACCGTCACCGTCACCATCATCGTCGTCATCGTCATCGTCCTTTTCGTGCAGCTCTTCCTCAAGGTCTTGCACATTCGGCTCCTTCACTTCTTGAGCCGCCAAGCCGAGAGCAGCGCGCTCTCGATCGCGCTGGGCGCGTTGGCTTTGGAGACGCTGCATCACCTGAGGCTTGGTCGCCATGATGATCGCCATGGTCCGGCCTTCCATCGTGGGGGGCTGCTCAATCAGCGCGATATCGACCAAATTGGTGAGAAAATAATCGAGCTTTTCCCGCGCTTTTTGCGGGTGGGTGATCTCTCGGCCGCGAAAACGGCAAGTGACCTTCACCTTGTTGCCCGTCTCGAGGAAGCGGCGTGAAGCGCGCACTTTGACCTCCAGATCGTGATCGTCCGTCTTCGGGCGGAGCTTGATCTCCTTCACTTCGACAATCGTTTGTTTGCGCTTGGCCTCTGCCAATTTCTTCTTTTCCTCGTACTTGTATTTGCCAAAGTCGAGGATCTTGCACACTGGTGGTACGGCTTTTGGATTCACCTCCACCAGATCGAGGCCGACACGCTGCGCGCGTTGCAGTGCCTGATCGGTGGGGAGCACGCCGAGATTTTCCCCGCCCTCGCCGACGACGCGGACTTCCGGGACACGAATTCTGTGGTTAACCCGAATCTGTGGTCCACGGGTATCCCGCGGGAAACGTCGTTTCATTGCCATGTGCGTCTGTCCATATTCCTCATAGGGGTCGTTTTTCTGGTTAAGGTGCTAGCTCGCTTCATCGAGCTTGGGCGGCTTGGATTCGGCTAAAAGTCGTTCGGCAAAAGCTTCAATCGAAAGCGTGCCGAGCTCGCCAGCATCGCGTGATCGGGGTGTCACGGTGCCATTCAGAGCCTCGTCGTCGCCTATCACTGCGATGTAGGGCACACGTAGCATGCGGGCCGCACGTATCTTGGCGCCCAGCTTATCCTGACCCGAATCGACACTAATGCGCAGGCCGCGGGAAGTGAGCTCGGCTCGTACCTTTTCCGCGTACTCGGCTTGGCGCTCGCTCACAGTAACGATGGCTGCCTGTTCGGGAGCGAGCCACACCGGGAATTTCCCCGCGGTATGCTCGATGTACATCCCATAAAAACGCTCAATGGAGCCCAGAATGGCTCGATGCAGCATCACCGGGCGATGCGTCAGGCCATCGTTGCCCACGTATTCCAATTCAAAGCGAGTGGGCAGCGCATAATCCACCTGGATGGTGCCCAGCTGCCAGCTTCGCCCGAGCGCATCGGTGACGTGAAATTCAAGCTTGGGTCCGTAGAATGCACCTTCGCCCGGCAACCGCTCAAACTTGAGATTCGATTCAAGCAGCACCTTCTCAAGCACCGCCTCGGCGTGATCCCACTGCTCATCCGTGCCCACGCGCTTTTCAGGGCGCAGCGCTAGCTTCACCGCAACGTCGACGAACCCGAATGCGCGGTAAACCTCAAACAGCAAGCGATTGAATTGCACCAGCTCGCCGTACATCTGCTCGGGCGTGCAGAAGATATGCGCATCGTCTTGGCAGAAGCTCCGCACGCGGGCCAAGCCATGCAGCACGCCGCCTCGCTCGTAGCGATGCAGGCGTCCGAAATCTGCAATGCGCCAGGGTAGCTCGCGGTAGCTTCGGCGACGTTGCCCAAAAATCAAACAATGGCTCGGGCAATTCATGGGCTTCTGGCCCAAGTGGCAGAGCGCCGGGTGCTCGTGGAGCGAGCCTCCGCCGTGGTCGTGCGGTTCGTCGAGGGAATCCGCCGTTACCGGCAAATACATGTTTTCTCGGTAATTTTCGAGATGGCCGCTCGTTTTGAACAGCCGCTGATCAAAAATCTGAGGCGTGATGACTTCCTGATAGTCGTAACGCTCGTAAAGCCCGCGAATGTAATCCACCAAGCGGCGATAAATGCCGGCGCCACGCGGCAGAAAGAACGGCATCGCCGGTGCATACTCGTGAAACATGAACAGCTCGAGCTCGCGCCCAAGCTTTCGGTGATCGCGCGCCTTGGCTTCTTCCAAATGCAGCAGGTGTGCTGCGAGCTGCTCGGCGCTCCGGAAAGCGGTGCCATAGATGCGTTGCAGCATCTGATTCTTCTCGTCGCCGCGCCAATAGGCGCCCCCAGTCGACAGTAGCTTAACGGCTCCCAGTTGGCCGGTTTTCGGTACGTGTGGGCCCTCACATAAATCGACCCAGTTGTTGCCGGGCTTGCCCGGGCCACCGTGGCGATAGAGTGAAATCGATTCGCCTGCTGGAATCGACTCCAAAATCTCGAGCTTGTACTTTTCGCCCATCCCGGCAAACAACGCGTGCGCCTGCTCGCGCGTCACCGTTTCGCGATAGAAAGGGCGATTGGCCTTGATAATTCGCTGCATTTCCTTTTCGATTTGCGCGAGATCCTTCTCGTTGAAGGGGCCTTCCGGGCGCAAAAAATCGTAATAAAAGCCTTGATCAATCGCGGGACCGATCGTCACCTGCGTTCCCGGAAAGAGCCGCTGCACGGCGTCTGCCATCACGTGTGCGGCTGAATGCCGAATCACCGGCAGTGCCTCCGGGCTGCTATCTAAAATGGGCTCAGCCTCGGTGCCAAGCTCGGCTGGCAGCGGCGAGTGGAGATCGTACACTCGCCCGCCTGCTCGGACGGCAATCACCTCGTCCGTGAGCAGGCCACGTTCCGCTAACGCTTCGCGCGCCGTGTACTCGGGCATCAGTTCGGTCGCATGCCGGAGGACCCCTGACCGTGCTGAGCCGGACCTCTCAACGCGGTTCGGCCCGCGCACTGTATCGACAAACACCACAGATTTGTAGGCGCGGACAGGATTGAACTGTCGACCCCTACCGTGTCAAGGTAGTGCTCTACCACTGAGCTACGCGCCTTTAGGGTCGTTCTTATGTCTGGTGTGTGGTGGGATGCGTACAAGCGGGGCGGACCGGATTACCCCCCGTGTTTTCGACTGTCAAGTTAGGTTTTGGTGACAGGGAAAAGCTCGGTTTTGCTAACAACCCTAGCCCAGTCCTCGCCCGAGAGCGTTGCTTGCGTGGGGACCTGAATAACGGTATAGGCGCCCCACTTTAGAGGTTGGCGTCTCGCCGCCCCACATAAGGAGGCATCTTTTGAGGTCCGCGGCATACGCATGGCAGAATGTTCCCCCAGCCCCCGGCCGTCCCGTGGGTTCTGATCCAGTTCCCGTGAAGCCCGGCGTGCAAGGCATGCCCGGAGGCAACCAGCCAGCCCCAGCCCCAGATCTGGGTATCTCAGGTCTTTTGCCGCTGCTGATCGTGGTTCCGCTCGTCCTCTTCATGTTCTTCAATTCGCGCTCCCAGCAGAAAAAGGCGCAGAAGATGATAGCGGAGCTCAAGAAGGGTGATCGCGTGCTCACTCAAGGCGGACTCGTTGGGAAGCTGGTCGAGCTCGGTGATCGCTACGCGAAGATCGAGATTGCCCCAGGTGTGAAGATCGATGTCGTCAAATCCGGAGTACTCGGCAAGGATAATCTCGAGACCGCCGCCACCGTGGAAAAGAAGTAATCCACCCGGATTTGGCCATGACCCCGAACATCGTCATCACTTACGTATTTATCGCTTTTTTTGCGCTGCTCGCGTTGACCGGCCTGTTGAAGCGCGAGCGTCGCGTGGCGCTCTGGCTGGGAGCGCTGTTCGCAGCGGGCGCTGCCGCAGCGGCCCACTACGATTCCTTTTGGTCGTTGGTGTTCTTGGGTCTGTTGTCCTTCTGGGCGGCCTTCGCGTCGCTCAGCATGATTGATCTCGGGTGGCGCTTTCGTTTCGGCTTGGTGAGCTGCGTGGGCTTGCTCGCACTCATAACGCTCTGGCCAACCCTTTCTATGGTGAGCAGTGCTCGCCTGCCCTGTCCCCAGTGGGTGAAAGAGCGCAACCACTTCGCGCTGGTTGCCGGTCTCGATCTGCGTGGTGGCTTGCGCCTCGTCTACACCGTCGATGTGGATGAAGCGATCAAAGACAAACGCGATCATTACTACGAGCAAATGCGCCGACAGCTGGCAAAGGTCCTCGACCTTCACAAGGGCGACGAGCCCCCTCCGGAAGCCGTCTACACGAAGCTTCGGGAGAAGGTCGTCGTGGAGGCCCCCGCCTCGCGCCCCAATGCACTCCGCTTAACCGTCATGCCAGGCACCGAGCCCTCGCGCGTGGACTCCCGATTCTTGGAGATCTTTCGAGGTGATTTGACGTTCTCGCGCTCTCCGGATCTTCGGACTTACGATTTTGCCGTCAAGGAGGCGGTTGAATCGCAGATCCGAGAACGTGCGGTGAATCAGGCACGCGAGATCATCCTGCGCCGGGTCGATGAGCTGGGGTTGCGCGAAGCTTCTGTCTCCACCCGTGGCGAGGATGTGATTGTTGAAGTGCCAGGTGAGGATGAAAAGAGCTTCGCGAATATTCGCGACATCATCAGCCAGACCGCACGGCTGGAGTTCAAGCTCCTTGATGATGAGACCGATTTCTTTGGCCCGCTCCAATCCAAGCTCGATACGGCCGAGACCAAGAATCTGCCCGTTGGCCTAGAATTCCTCCGGGAAAACGCGCCGGCAGGTCAGGATGCTGAGGGCGATACGAAATCCAACAGCATCACCTATGCCTTCTTGCGGCGCCAGAAGACGGAGACGTCTCAGCAGGCTCTCACGCGTTTCCGAGAATGGGCCGGCACGCTGACACTGCCTCCGGATCGTGAGCTTGGCTACGAAGTTGAATACAAAGAAGATCCGGCCACTCTGAAGCAAGAAGAGGACGGAATTCGGACCTATCTGTTGAAGAGCCGCGCTGAGATCACTGGCGATTTAATCCGCGACGCGCAGGCGATGCCTAATCAAGATCAGGCCAGCATGGGCGGTTGGTATGTCTCGATGGAGTTCACCGATCAAGGCGGGCGCCTCTTTGACACAATCACGGGCGCCAACATCAAACGCCGCTTTGCAATTATTCTGGACGGCAGGGTTTCAAGTGCACCCGTCATTCAATCTCGAATTTCGGGCGGCCATGCGCAGATCACGCTCGGCCGCGGCGATCCCGAAGCTCAGCTCAGGGATGCCAAGAAGCTCGAATTGGTGCTGAGGTCTGGGGCCTTGCCGGCACCCATTTCGCCTTCAAATGAACAACGCATCGGCCCTTCCCTCGGCCAAGATTCGATCGATCTTGCCGTGCGGGGCGCCGTTGGCGGTGGCCTGATCGTACTCTGCTTCATGTACCTCTACTACCGACGCGCCGGGCTTATCGCCAACACGGCGGTGTTGATGAATCTGGTCTTGCAGCTGGCGATTCTTTCATCCTTTGGCGCGGCGATGACGCTCCCCGGTATCGCCGGCCTAGCGCTGACGATCGGGATGAGCGTCGACGCCAACGTGCTGATCAACGAGCGCATCAAGGAAGAGTTGCGCTCCGGGAAGACACCGCGGGCAGCCGTGGAGGTCGGCTATTCACGGGCTTTCAGCGCCATCATCGATGGCCACATCACGACCATGATTTCCGGTATCGTGCTCGCGCAGTACGGGACAGGCCCGATCAAGGGCTTCGCGGTCACTCTCCTGGTGGGCGTGGTGTGCAGCGTCTTCACCGGGGTGTTCGTGAGCCGAGTGTTGTTTGATCTTTGGATGCGCGGCTTTGGCAATCGAATTCGCTTCAGTATGGGCTGACTATGGAATTTCTACCCCCCGATAAGATCTACAATTTCATGGGCCTTCGGCACTGGTTCCTAGGAGCCAGCCTGTTCACGTTCGTCGCAGCGATCGTGCTGTTGTTCGTCGTGGGTCCCAAGTTCGGGCCAGATTTTATCGGTGGCACCGAAATCGAGGTGGAATTCAAGCAGCTCGTCTCGGGGGAGGAGATCCGGCGGGCCGTGAGTTCGGCAGGTTTCTCCGAGCCCGATGTGATTCGGGTAGCCGAGGCCAAGTCGAATCGCTTCCTGATCCGCGTCCATGAGGTTTCCAGCATCGACGCGGCCACGCGCGCTACGCTTGGGCAGCGGCTCTGCCACGGAGAGAACTTAGCAGCCGCTGATTGCCCGGAAGATAAGCGCGCCACCGAAGTGAAGTTCAGTCCCGGTGGCGATAAGATCACAATTCGCTTTCGTCAGGATCCCGATCTCGCCTGGGTGAAAGAACGCATGAGCGGCGTGAAGGGCTTGCAGCTCCGCGAAGGCCAAAATAATCCGGCATTGCAGAACGCTCGTGATCGCAAGGTCGAAGTCTACCTGATGGGTAAGGGCGATCAGTTGCTCGGTGCACTGAAGTCAAATTTGGGCCCTGAGAAGGTGCCTGATAGCGCGCTGCGCGTTGAATGGATTGGTCCGAAGGCGGGTGCCCAGCTGCGAGATTCTGCCATCAAGAGCCTGGCGATTTCGCTCGTAGCTATCCTGATTTACCTAGCCTTCCGCTTCGACCTGCGCTTCGCGCCAGGTGCCGTGATTGCGCTGTTTCACGATGCTGTGGTCGCTATTGGGATTCTGGCGGCCCTCCAAAAGGAGCTCAACTTGGTGACGGTAGCGGCCGTGCTCACGATCGTGGGGTATTCGGTGAACGATACGGTCGTGATTTACGATCGCGTGCGTGAGAATCTTGGCAAGATGCGCGGTGCGTCGTTTGTGCAGCTCATCAACGTCAGCCTCTCCGAAACCTTGAGCCGCACTATCCTCACCGGGGTCACTTCAGTGCTCGCCATGTTGGCCTTTTTCGTGTGGGGCACCGGCGCGCTCAAAGATTTTGCGCTCACGCTGATCATCGGTATTTTGCTCGGCACCTACTCCTCGATTTACGTGGCACTTCCGTTGACCGAGTGGCTTGATCGCAAGTTCTTCGCCAAGCTCACGACGAAGAAGGATGCCAAAGTGCGCCCGGCACGCACGGCTCCGGTGATCTGAGGGCCGATCTCTCCCGTTGGGAGCGCTGGGTAGGGCCACCGACGTCGCGTCGAGTTGCGCCTGAGTTGACAGGGCAGCCCTTCGGGCGCGATGGAAGAAACATATGGAGCTTGTGCCGGTGAGCGGACGCGACCAGGAGTCGTTCAGCGACCCCGCGAAGGCTCCACCTTCGCCTGACGTCCTGGCGCTCGTGGAAGGCTTGGCGCTAACGCGTACGGTAGCTACCTGGCTTGTCGCGGAGGGCCACCACGACTTAGAGCGCACGCGCAGCTTTCTCGATCCGCGATTGCGTGAGCTCACCAACCCCGACAGCATGCTGGATCGTGAGCTCGCGGCAGAAAGGCTGGCGCAGGCCATCCGTGCCCGCGAACGCATTGTTGTGTTTGGAGATTATGATTGCGACGGGATGACCTCCACCGCGCTCTTGACGGAGGCGTTAACTGAGCTCGGTGGCGATGTTCAGCCAGTGTTAGCCAGTCGCTTCGAGGGTGGCTACGGGCTTTCTGAAGTGGCGCTGGCTTGCGTTTTGGAGAAAGCACCCCAGCTCGTGGTTACTTGCGATTGTGGCTCCTCCGATCATGGGCGCTTGCAGAAGCTGCGTGAGCTGGGCATTGATGCCATCGTTGTCGATCACCATCTGGTGCCGGCTGAGCCACTGCCCGCCTTGGCGTTTTTGAATCCGCATCGGCCCGAGTGTGGATTCGGCTATAAAGGTATGGCTTCCTGTGGGCTCGCGCTGGTGCTCGTGGGCGCCGTGCGCACCAAGCTTTCGCGCAAGCTGGATCTCAAGAAGTGGTTGGATCTTGTAGCGATAGGCACCGTGGCCGATGTGGCGCCGCTCGACGCGGACAACCGCGCGCTGGTGCGAGCGGGCCTCGCGGTCTTAGCCAGTGGGGAACGCCCAGGCCTACGCGCGATCTTCGCACTCGCTGAACTCGATTTCTCTACAGGTTTCACAACGGAAGACATCCTGTTTCGCATCGCACCGCGGCTGAATGCGCCCGGCCGCCTGGGCTCGCCACTGGCGGCGCTAGAGCTCTTGCTTGCGAAGACCGAACCCGAAGCCCGAGCCATCGCGAGTGTCGTGGAGCAACAGAGCCGTGAGCGACGCCGCGTTCAAGATGTGATGCTCGACGAGGCCGAGAAGCAGGTTGAAGCCAACGGGTACGCCGAGCGAGCGGCGATTGTGCTGGGTGAGCAAGCTTGGAATCACGGTATTGTGGGCATCGTGGCCGGAAGATTGGCGGAGCGCTTCCAAAAGCCGGTGATTATTGTCGGGTTTCATGGGGAAGTGGGCCGCGGCTCCGTGCGTGGACCCAACGGTTTTCGGCTGTATGCAGCACTCGAGCAGTGCGCACACACCTTGGTTCGCTTTGGTGGACACCAAGCCGCAGCTGGGCTCGAGATCTTGTGGCCCAATCTGGCAGCGCTGCGGGCAGCCTTTGAAGAGGCTTGCGCGAACGCTGAGCCGCACACGAGTGACCGTGGGTCGCGGGCTTTAGCCACACCCTTTTTCCCGAGCGATGAGCCAAGCCAGGTGCTGCGCGATCTGAATCGCTTGGAGCCTTTCGGTCTCAGAAATCCGAAGCCAGATCTGCTCGTCAACGCGAGCGTTCGTTCGGCACGAGAAGTCAAAGGTGGGCATCTCAAGCTTGATCTCGAAATCCAGAAAGGGCAGCGGGTGAGTGGCTTTGCGCCCGGGCTGGGTTCGCAACAATTGGCGCCCGGTGCTCGGATCCGGTTCGTCGGTCAGCTGCGGCTCGATCGTTACCGAGGCGCTGGTGCCGTGGAGTTTGGGGTGAAGGAGATCGAGTGCCTGTGAGCGAGCCGTTGATCACATTCAAGGGTATCCGCAAGGCATTTGGCCCTAAGGTGGTGTACCGGGGGCTCGATCTCGAGGTGCGGCGTGGCGAAGTGCTCACCGTATGTGGGGGCTCAGGCGTCGGCAAAAGTGTGCTGCTAAAAATGTTGATTGGCTTGCTCCGTCCCGATCAAGGGAGCATCACCTTTGACGGCAAGGAGCTCACGACGCTGAGCGAGGGTGCCTTTGCGGATGTGCGACGCCGCATCGCAATGCTGTTCCAAAGCGGCGCGTTGTTTGATTCGCTCACGGTGGGTGAGAACGTGGGCTATGGGCTCCAGGAACATTTTCACGATAAGATGAGCAAGAGCGAAATTGCTGACCGCGTGAATTGGGCGCTCAGCTTGGTGAATCTGCCAGGCATCGAAGCCATGAGTCCGGCAGATCTTTCTGGAGGCATGCGCAAGCGCGTTGGCTTGGCCCGGGCGATAGCCGTCAAGCCTGAGGTCCTCTTGTACGATGAGCCCACCACGGGCCTCGATCCGATCAATACGGCTCGCGTCAATCACCTGATCACTGGCTTGCAGGAGCGGCTTGAAATCACCAGCATCGTCATCACCCATGACATGCGGAGCGCCTTCAGCGTGAGCGATCGCCTCGCCATGGTGCTTGGGGGCCGGGTGATTTGCACCGGCACGGTAGAGGAGTTCCAAAACACCGACGACGCGCGTGTGCAGGACTTCATTCATGGACGCGCCCCGGTTCAGGAGGATGTGCAGACCTTGCTGAGCACGTCCTAAGGGCTACAATCGCGGTTTCATGGCTATCCCGAGAGAAGTAAAAGTTGGTGGGTTCGTCTTCTTGGGCATGCTCGCTGTGGTGCTCGTTGTCTTTTTGATTGGCGATGAACGCCAAATGTTCGATTCGAAGGCGCACTTCCGCGTCCTGTTCAGCGATGTTGAAGGGCTGCGGCGCGGCTCCGAAGTGCGCATGGGTGGCGTCACGGTGGGCACCGTGGATAGCGTTGAGTACAGCAAAGAGGCGAAGGATTCGACCGTCTACGTAACGCTCGGGGTCGTTCAATCCGAGGCCGCGCGAGTGCGAAAGGATAGCGTCGTCAAGATCACTGCCAAGGGCATGCTCGGCGATAAGATGGTCACGATCAGTGTCGGGAATCCGAAACAGCCTGCCATCGAACCGATGGGAATTATTCGGAGCGAAGCCGGCGAAGATCTCACGGTGGCTTTGTCACGTCTCGGTGGCATCACGCTGAAAGTGGAGAAGACAGTTGATAATCTACAGCGCGCGACGAGCGTGCTGGCTGAGGAAAATGTCCACGAAGAGCTGCGTGGTTCCCTGAAGTCGATGAACAGCATCTTGCACAATGTCGACCAGGGAGACGGCTATGCAGCACGCCTGCTCAATGATCCCAAGGAGTCAGCGCGTATTTCTTCGCTCATTGCCAGCCTTGAGCACGCCACCGTGGCGCTCGATCATACGATCCAGAACGTGAATACCCTGGTGGGTCAGGTGAAGTCCGGTCCAGGGCTCGCGCACGAGGTCCTGTATGGCCAAGAAGCCGCCCAGGTGGTCGCGCAGATCGGGGGCGCTGCTGAGGAGTTGAAGCTCACGCTCAAAGGCGTGCGCGAGGGCAATGGCTTAGCGAAGAGCCTGCTCTACGGCGGCAAAGCTTCTGATGATCTGACTCAGAATCTGACGGAGCTCAGCGTCACGTTGAACAAGATCGCTTCCGACGCTCGCCAAGGCAAAGGGACCCTCGGGGCGCTCCTGGTCGATCCTTCGGTGTACGAAGATTTGAAGCTGTTGCTTGGCAATGTTGGCCGCAATAAGGCCCTGCGTGCACTCGTGCGCTACTCCATCCAGCAAGATGAGGCCCCGGCTGGGCCCGCTGTTCGTGACCCGGAGGCAAGCCGGCTTGAACGCCTGGATGCTTCACCTCGCGCTACGGTACCCGGCAATTGAACAAAGCGCTGAGCCGGCCCTATACTTTTCCGCGATGCGACTCCTAGAGCGTTTAGGGCGAATAGCGACTCTGCTTGTTTTGTTTGGGCTGGCCGCTGCCTTCGCGCTTTGGTTTGGTACGGGTGGCCTCTGGAAGGGCCTGGATGTCGCGCAAGCCGTTGCCGCCAAGGATCGCAAGAAGCAACGCTACGACCTCACCAAGCTCACAGCGGTTAACCGCACGCTGAAGAAGATTGTTGAGAAGTACGTGGAGCCGGAGCGCGTTAATCCGCGCCAAATGTTCCTGAGCGCACTCGACCAGATTCAACGTGAAGTGGCTCAGGTCATCGTGCTGCACGAGGAGAACTCCCCCACGGTCAAAGTCCAGGTGGACGTTGCGAAAGCTCAAGATTTTCGCGTCGACAACGTTCAAGGCCCCTGGGATGTTGCCGCACGCTTGCGCGAGGTGTTTGTCTATCTTCAGGCCAACCTGACGGGCTCTGGCGTGGATCTCGCCGAAGTCGAGTACGCCGCCTGCAACGGCATGCTGCGCACCTTGGATCCGCACAGCGTTTTCATGAGCCCTGAAGGCTTCGCCGAGATGAATCTCTCGACCTCAGGGCATTTCGGCGGCCTTGGGATTGTGATTGCGATTCGCGATGATGTGCTCACGGTGATGCGGCCGATGCCCGGTACGCCGGCAGGGCGTTCGGGCCTCAGACGACTGGATCGCATCCTGAACATCAACAATGAGTCCACGCTCAATATGCCGCTCGACGACGCAGTGGGTCGCCTGCGCGGCGATCCTGGTTCGAAGGTGACGATTTGGGTGCACCGTGATGGCAAAGAGGGTTGGCCGGGGACCAAGGCCATCGAGCTGAAGCGGGAGGTGATTCAGATCCGTTCGGTGGAATCACGCCTTTTGTCACGTGGCATCGGGTACATCTCGATCAAGCAATTCCAATCCAATACCTATAATGATCTAGATCATGAGTTGAAGGCGCTTCAGGCTAAGGAAAAGCTTTCGGGCTTGGTACTCGATCTTCGAAATGATCCTGGTGGGCTTTTGGATCAGGCGGCTCGGGTTGCAGATCGGTTCCTTGCCCAAGGCACGATTGTGGCTACGGTGGGCAATAGCGAAGGGCGCGATGAGAAGCGCGCGACGCTCGCGGGCACGGAGCCCAACTATCCGATGGTAGTGCTGGTGAATGGCCAGAGTGCGAGCGCGAGCGAGATTGTGGCAGGAGCGCTCAAGAATAACGATCGCGCGCTGATCGTCGGCCAAACAACCTTTGGCAAAGGCAGTGTGCAGCTGGTGTTTCAGAACATCACGCCGGAGAATGCCGCGCTGAAGCTGACGATTGCCCAATATCTCACGCCTGGCGATGTTTCGATTCAGGGCGTGGGCGTGACGCCGGACATTGAGCTCGATGGGATGACGGCAGATGCGCTCGACATGGACCTGTTTGTATCCGAGTCAGCACTGCGCGAGCGCGATCTCAGTAAGAGCCTCGACAGCAAAGCCAAGCGCAATCGGGATCGCCCTTTCTTCAAGCTTCGCTACAACGTGCCCGAGAAGGAGCGCGCCGAGCTGCGGGATATGGGCGGACAGGTGGAGGACGAATTTCGGAAAGACTTCTTCATTCGCTTCGCTCAAGAGCTAGCGGCACACCTGACCCCCGGGAAACGCCCGGAGCAGCTGGAGCACGCTAAGCCACTTCTCGCGCAATTCGAAAAGAGCGAAATGGCGTCGATCGCGCAAGACTTAAAGAAACTCGGAATCGATTGGCAGCCGCCGGGCAAGACCGTGACGGATGGCCCGCGTGCAGCGGACTACGAGGTCAAAGTTGAAACGAATCCGAAGAACGCTGACGTGCGCGCGGGCGAACCGCTGACGTTGAAGGTGAGCATCAAGAACAAGGGCGACAAGCCCATCTTCCAGCTGCGAGCCATCACCAAGAGCGAGGGCGTCTTTTACGACGAAAAAGAGCTCATTTTCGGCAAAATCTTGCCCGGGGAGACGCGGCTTGCGGCGGCTCCGCTCGGTTTCTGCGACATTGAGGGGCGCAAGTTTGGCTCTTCAGAGCCTGTGCCGGTGGATGCGCAGAGAACCTGTCGCCTTCCTAAGGACGCGGTCACGCGTCAGGATGTCGTCAAGGTTCGCTTTGCCGCCGAGGGCGGTGAGCCACCCGCCGATGTTGAGTTTCGTCCTACAGTTGAGAGCCTGCCACGGCCTATTTTTGCGTATGCCTATCAAATTGTTGACAATCGCCCCGGCAACGGTGATGGCCAGCTGAGCCGGGGCGAGGGAGCCACGCTCTACGTAACGGTTAAGAATGTGGGCAAGGGCCCGTCTTTGGAGACTAAGGCGGCGATCCGAAATCTCACAGGAGATGGCCTGTTGCTCAAGGCTGGGCGCTTCGATGTGTCCCAGATGAAGCCCGGCGAGGCGCGCGAGGTGGCCTTCACCTTCGATGTATTGGCTAACTTGGAAGCCGACGAAGCCAAGGTGGAATTAATCATCGAAGATCGGGATTTGCGTGTTTTCTCCAATGAAAAGATCACGCTTCCGGTGGTCGGGAGTGGGATGCCTGTCTTGGCCAAGCCCGGTTTTGTGAAGGTTCGTGTTGAAGCGGCAGTGCGCGGAGAGCCAGTGCTGGGCGAACACAGCGTCGGCGTGCTGAAGGCGGGGTCCGTCGCCACACGCTTGGGAGCCCTCGGGGCTTTCACGAAGGTGAAGCTCGGTGGCGCGCGTTTCGGCTTCGTGGAAACAGAAAAGCTCGTCGATGGTCCGGGCCCGGAGCGCCTGCTGTTCGAGGCTCAGCTCACGCGCTCCCCGCCACTCCTAGAAGTGAAGAGCGCCGCGTTGGCCTCGCGCGATGGCACGGTGAGAATCGAAGGCCGTGCAATGGACGGCAATGGCGTGCTCGACGCCTACATCTTCGTCGGAGGCAACAAAGTTTTCTACGCCTCTAATCGACGCGCCAAAGATCGCACCAGCATGAGTTTCGCTATCAACGCCGCACTCGATCCCGGAATGAACGTGATCAACGTGATTGCTCGTGAGAGCGAGGACACCTCGACGCGCTATACGATGGTGGTGCGCCGCGATGGCCCCAAGGGCGAAGCGCTCCCAACCCCTAAGAATGAGCTGTTTGGTGCTGGTTGGCAGTTCGGCGGCGAGTAGCCGCAAGTTTTAGAGCGGAGCCTTTCATGCCAATTCGTTTGCACATCAATATCGACCACACCGCGACGCTCCGGAATGCTCGTGGCACGCTGTACCCGGATCCGCTGCTGATCGCGCAGCTCTGCGAACAAGCTGGCGCTGATGGCATTACCGTTCATCTGCGCGAAGATCGGCGGCACATTCAGGATCGCGATGTGGAGCGGCTGCGTGCGCAACTCAGCAGCGTCCTGAACATGGAATGTGCACCCACCGATGAAATGCTCAGCATCGCAGAAAGGCTGCGCCCGGATGTGGTCACGCTGGTGCCCGAGAAGCGTGAAGAGCGCACCACCGAAGGCGGGCTAGATGTCGCTCAGGCACGCACGCGAATTGAGAAAGCTGCGCGCGTCTGCCACAAGAACGAGATCAAGCTGAGCCTTTTTATTGAGGCCACCCCCGAGCAAATCCGACTCAGTCGTGAGCTGGGCGCCCATCAGGTGGAGTTCCACACCGGGGATTATTGCCTGGCCAAAGAGCGACGTCAGATAGAGCTGCTGGAACACCTGAAAACAGGCGCGCGATTGGCTCGCGAACAAGGGCTAGAAGTTGCGGCAGGTCACGGGCTCACCCGCCATAATCTATTGGCAATCGCCGAAATTCCCGAGATCGCTGAGCTCAACATCGGGCATGCGGTGATCTCGGATGCGCTGTTCATGGGGATCGATGCCGCCGTGAAAGCCTTCCGCGTCGCGATTGATCGCGGCCTTTCGCGCCGCGCGTAGCTGGGGAGCCTTATGATTCCGGTTCTCAGCCGTGAGCAGATGCGAGCGTTTGATGCCGACGCGAGTGGGCGCGGACAGGTTTCGTCGCTGGTTCTCATGGAGAATGCCGGCCGGGGTGCCGCTCTACTTTTGGAACACCTGTGTGGGCAAGCCGGAAGGCGAAGCCATTCGGATGGATCACGTTCGACGCTCGTTATCTGTGGCACGGGAAACAACGGCGGCGATGGCTTAGTGTTGGCGCGCCACGCGCTTATTCTTGGCAGAAGCGTGAAAGTATTAGTGGTTGGCGATGAACAGAAGTTCACGGCACCCGCACGGATCGAATTCGAGGCGTTGCGTGCAAGTGGCACCGAGGTTTCACTGTGCGTGCCTGAATCGGCCCGTGCGGTGCTCGGTGGCGACTTGGGCTCGGCCGAAGTGGTGGTGGATGCGCTGTTTGGGATTGGGCTGGATCGCCAGCTTTCTCCGGACTTTGTGGCGATTTTGGCACTGCTCAATCAGGCTTCAGCGTTGCGAATCGCGCTCGATATTCCTTCCGGCCTCGACGCCGATACGGGTCGAGTGTTAGGCGGCGCTTTCAGAGCGCACCACACCCTCACGTTTGTCGCACCGAAGCTTGGCCTGCTGACAACCACAGGTTCACTCCATGCGGGTCAAATCCACGTTGTCCCGATCGGCGTGCCTGGGCCATTGCCTGAGAGCGGCAGCGTGCAGGCTCGCTGGCTTGAGTGTTCAGATATCTCGCGTTGGCTCGGACCACGTTCGATCACTGCACACAAAGGAAGTGTGGGGCGGGTGGCGATCGTCGCTGGCTCGCCTGGAAAGATTGGGGCCGCGTTCTTGAGCGCCCGCGGCGCGCTCCGTGCCGGTGCCGCTTTGGTGACGCTCATGGGCTTACCCAAAACCACCCAAATCTTTGCCCAGCGAGTAACCGAAGAGATGACGGCAACGCTCAATCCGCGGGATCCCGAGGGCAGCTTGCGCGAGGCGCTCACGGGGATGGACGTCGTGGTGGTCGGCCCCGGCTTGGGTCTAGGCACCACCGAGAAAACGCTGGTGCGTACGATCCTGGCAGAATTTCCAGGAAATATCGTGGTGGACGCGGACGCGCTCACGCACTTTTCCGGTCGCGCAGACGAGCTCAGAGCGGCCAGAGGCAAGCTGGTGCTCACGCCGCACCCGGGAGAAATGGCGCGATTGCTAGGAACGGACGTTGCCACGATCGAGAGCGACAGATTCTCGGCAGTGGCGCGCGCCGTTGAACTCACCGGGCACGTGGTGCTGCTGAAAGGGCCTCGCACGATCATCGGAGCGCCTGGCCACGTTCCGTATATCAACAGCTCAGGCTCACCCGTGCTCGCGACCGGCGGCTCGGGCGACGTGCTGTCAGGTGTGCTCGGCGGCTTGCTGTTGAGCCTGCCGCCGTTCGAGGCCGCCGCCTGCGCGGCATTTCTACATGGTCAGAGCGGGCAGCTTTGGAGCGAAGCCACAGGTGCGGATCGCGGCATGTTGGCGCGTGAAATCGCCGATGGCATCCCCAAGGCGCTTGCCTCGCTGTCAGCTTAAAGTTTCTCCGCCTGACAGTTTGACACGGCGCCCGTGTCTGAAGGGCCACCGTCGAACGCTCGAATATCGCCAGTTTTCCAGCCAATGCAGCGCGTGACCCGTTTGGCACGCAGCTTGCGAAGCAGCCAACGAGGTTCGCATGAAAGCATTGACCACCCATTCCTTTGGCAAAGAAATTGAGCTGCATCTTTCAGTGTTGAGGCGGCGAGCGCTGCATCTCACGCGCCGTCCACATGAGGCGGATGATTTGGTGCAAGACACGATAGTGCGCGCGCTTCGTTTCCAGAATTCATTCACCGCGGGCACCAATCTGCGCGCCTGGCTCTGCCAAATTCTGTTCTCCGTTTTTATCAGCCAAGTGCGCCGTCGCACGCGCGAACGCAAAGCGCTCTTCTTACTTGCAGGCGATCCCAATCTTTCACCCAAGTCGGACACTGCACCGAAGCTTCAGCATCTCCCGCCAAGCGTTGAGGGCGCGATGAGCGAGCTCCCCTCATCTTTCCAACATGTCGTACGGCTCGTGGATCTCGATGAGTATTCATATCAAGAAGCAGCCGAGGTGCTGGAGATCCCCGTGGGCACAGTGATGAGCCGGCTGCACCGTGGGCGCAAGCTCTTGGCGGGTAAGCTTGCGGAGGCGGAGGTGTTGGAGGCGGCTTGATGGCTTCGCGTGTAGGTTGCCGGTTCGAAGGAGAGCGAATCTCTTCACTTTCCTGCGCTCACCCTCACTGACTGGCTCGATAGGCTACGCTGCAGCGTCCGCCTTGCGCCACTGAAGTCGGAGTTCCTTCCGATTCTCCGCACAATCACGGAGGTACATGTTAACCAGCGTTTGATAGGGCATTCCGACGCGCTCGCCCATGTCCTTGAAGTAGGCGAGCGTCGTTTCATCGAGCCGGATTGTGATCGACCTCTTCAGTCGCTTTGCATAGGGATTTCGGCGACCTTTCGAAAAATCGTATTGCTTTCTCATGTTCGACTCCTTCGCGTGTAGGTTGCTCGTTCGGAGCGATCTGCCTTGCGGGCGGAAATGATGCGTATGACCTCGCCATCGCTGCGGCAACAGTGGCAGACGACGAGAACGTGAAGCCTCAAGCTGAAGCCAAGTAACAAGAATCGCGCCTCGTCCTCGGAATGATCAGGATCGTCGATGATAACCGCGTTGTCGTCGAGGAAGACAGTCTCCGCTTCCTCAAACGAGATGCCGTGCTTTACGCGATTTGAGCGATTCTTTCTCTCATCCCATTCGAATCGTAGACGACGCACGCATACAGTGTACATACAGCATTGGCGCGCGCAACAACCCGCGCCAGCGGCAAGGCCGCGATCAAGAGCTGACGAGGAATACGGGGCGCGGCTTCTTGGCCGGAGATGAGCGCAGGCCCACGCAGCTGAGTATCCCAGGAACCGCTCTCCACTTTGGTCGCGCTCGCATCCTCTGTTAACGCTCATCGTGACCGCCACGACGAAGCGCTCACTCTCGTCGCAAGGTCGTCAGAACTCACGAGTTCTCCCGTGGTGTCGCTCACGTGCCTGGAGCCGCCCACTGTGTTGCCCCCTCTCGTCCGTCCTCGGCGCTCGACGCGCGTCCGGGTTAACAATATGGGCCTCGCTCGCCTGCGGGCGGCCGGTCTCACCCCAAAGCCGTGCTCGCTGTCGCTCCGCGCGGCGGGGGGAGACATCGCAAGCTAAAGGATTTCCCGTAGTTTGCCTCACAGATTCACATCTCATTTAGGTTGCGCGAATCACATCAAACACAGTATGTTGCATCAACAGTGGCCAATCATCACGACGCCCTCTTCAAAGAAGCGTTCAGTTCGCCCGAAAGCGCCGCTGCTGAGCTCAGCGCCATCCTGCCGAATGCCCTCGCGCGAGCTCTTGAGCTCGAAAAGCTGGCCCTTGTTCCGGGATCTTTTCGCAGCAAGGAGCTAGCCGAAAGCCACGCCGATCTGCTCTTCACAGTTCCCATCCTCGGCAAGCCAGCGTTGGTTTACGTCCTCTTTGAGCACAAAAGCTTCAGTGATCGCTGGACGCCCTTTCAGATTCTTGGCTATATGTTCGACATCTGGGAAACATTTCGCCAAAAGAATTCCACCTCTGCGTTTCTCCCGCCGATCATCCCGCTCGTCGTGCACCACAGCGCCAGCGGCTGGACCCGATCAAAGGCCTTCGACTCACTCTTCGACCCCAATTTGCTCGCCATCCCAGGTCTCTCCCAGGGGCTGCCCAACTTCGAGTTTCACCTCGATGACATCAGCAATCTTCCAGAGGATCAGCTGCGGCAGCGAGCCTTCGGCGCCTTTGCCACGTTGGCCGTCGCTGCCCTCAGCCGCTCCCATGAGTCCCCGGAAGCTCTCCTCGAGGCACTTGCGTCTTTTGCCGATCTCTTTGCTTCTTTGCTCTCCGCACCCAACGGCGCCCGTGCGCTCGCCATCCTTTTCGAGTATGTTTCCCGAGTCGCCCCGAACACGACCCCGCAGGATTTGGAACGCGCTCTTGCTAAGAACACCCCAAAGGCTCAGGACATCGCCATGACCATCGTTGATCAGCTCAGACAGCAAGGCTTGGAGCAAGGCTTGGAGCAAGGCTTGGAGCAAGGCTTGGAGCAAGGCTTGGAGCAAGGCCGAGCCCAGGGTCGCGCATCGACGCTCCTCAAACTATTGAAACTCAAGTTCGGGACCGTTTCGACTGACGTAGAACGAAGGGTGGTCTCGGCGGCTCCCGAGCAGCTTGAGCTTTTTCTTGAACGGATCCTCGCAGCCTCTTCGATTGACGAGGTGATGCAGGGATAGGCTGCGAGCCTGGCGTCGACCGCCACAATTTGCCCGACCCCATTGGCGAAGGCAGCTTGATACGCCAATGTGAGGCCTTGAGCGTCGCAAGTTGACGGGTTGGGAGTCTGTGACCTTCAGCAGGCCAATTCGGCATTGGCTTACGATGATAAAGAAGTGCGCACTTCAGGCAAAAAACTTTCGATAACCTGTTGTGCCTTTTCGGCGTGAGACATTCCCCGATAGCCCCGGATCAGTATCCGCGCGACTTCAGGTTTGGTGTCATTTCCGAACAGGAGCACGTGTTCAAGTCTAGCCCCGGAGGGGAAGACCTCGAGCGTGGATCCCCACGGCTTCCCCACGGCCGGGTCCTTCAACGCTCCCAGAGCCCCGCCAGATCCAACTCAATCGCATCGAACGGCTCGGCGCGCACCTTCTCGGCGCCCGCCCAGCTCGCGCAACGGGTCCAGAGTTCGCCCGCGAGCTTGTAGACTTCGAGGGTCTGCGCATTGGGGTCGATCAGCCACGCGTAAGGCACCCCCTCGCGTGCGTAGATGTTCATCTTGCGCACGCGATCGATGGATTGCGTTGATGGCGATAGGACTTCGCACACCCAATCGGGGGCTAACGTAGACGCAGCGCCCTCGGGTAACTGCGGCACTCGTTCCCGACGCCACCCGGCTAGGTCTGGGACCAATATATCGGACCGAAGGTGCAGTTCCGGTTCATCTAGGATGAGCCATCCGCCTGGTCCCCCACGCCCGCGATCGAAGGGGGAACCGAGGTCCATGCCGAGCCGCGAGGCTGAAAGGGAGTGCGAGAGGGTTGGCCTCGGGAGCACCACGAGTTCTCCGTCGATGATCTGAGCGAGCTGCGAGTCGGGCACGGCCAAAAGGTCCTCGTAGGTCGCGTGGCGTTTTGCGGTCTCAGCCATGTTGACTTTCTAGCACATGTAGAGCGCAATAAAGACTGCTAATTCCCACCCCGATGCCGCGAAGCGCCGCTTCCGGGGATCTGGTTGGGGGGCCGCGCGGCGGGAGCGCCAGGTTAGCAGCCCTTTTCGTTTCGTAGAAGATAGTAAGCATGCTTACTATCTTGTGTTCGACTTTGAGATGAGGTCGCTGACAAGTTTGGGAACGCTTGGGTGCTCAACCTATGCCCGGGCGCGGTGCCCAATCTCCACTACTGTGGCTAAGCGCTGCGGCTGCGAGCTATACGTACGGAGTGACCGGGGAGGTCGCTATGAATCGTATTGGTTTAACGTCAGTGTTCGAATCCTGTACCGCCGGCATTCTTGGCGCGGCTGTTCTAGTGGCTACGGGTTGCAGCGATCCTGCGGGAGGCTCATCGCAGGCAACGGGCGGGCAAGCAGCAACAGGCGTCGGAGGTTCAAGCTCATTGGGCGGACGAGCGTCGAGTACGGGCGGAGCTGGAACCGGAGTCGCCGGCCCAGCAGATTGCACGGCAAACGATGGGCTCATTTGCGTCAAAGCGGAGGGAATCCTCAATGGAGTTCCGTTTGCATGTGTCGGTCAGGGGATTTCCGCCAGGTTTAATTTTGGAGTGCCGATATGGGGTGTTACCTGTGATGACGGAGCTATGGGGGTTATTACTGCGCACTTGGCGTTCCCCGTGCAGGCAGCGGGCCCGGTTAATATCAGTGCTGGCCCTGGCTCGAAATTGTCGTTCTACGTGAGTGCGGATGGCCCAGCTTTAGGCATGGGTAGCACCATGTCGGAGAGTTCCCGCATCTAGTGTCAGGGAAGTTGACTGGCACTGTGGGAGCTGATGTGTCCACGGGCAGGTTCATCGCCAGCTGGAGTATGCCCGCTCGCGGATGCATGTCGGGGGACCCCTACAGCCCGCTATGCGCCTCGGGAGATGTTAACCTGGCATTTCGAGTTCCCGTTGTCCAATAAGCCCGCGATCGCCAGCGCGTTGCTCGGCATCGTGCTGATGCTAGGTGTGGCCGTAGGTTGTGAGGGCAGCTCGACGAGAGCGAAGCGCGTATCCACAGTCCCAACGGAGTTCGCACACAGCGCAGTCGACAGGTCAGCTCAAGGGAGCGGCGCGCACCTACCCGTCCCGTTGCCCGAGCAACGCCGACAAGCACAAGCCAACCTAGATTTCGCCGTCGAGCTTCTGCGGAACACCGCAGAAGGCAAGAACGCGG
>Ga0209490_10001016_pt1 | contig 27348 bp, 20 predicted proteins | sample MAT06_FD_187209 | JGI IMG/M metagenome (GOLD analysis project Ga0209490, IMG submission 187209) | Freshwater microbial communities from Lake Fryxell liftoff mats and glacier meltwater in Antarctica - MAT-06 (SPAdes) (version 2) | ecosystem: Environmental > Aquatic > Freshwater > Ice > Liftoff... | reverse complement strand
TGGATTTCCTGCCCAATTGGCACGAATACTTTTGGATTGTTCGGCTCGATCCTTTTGACTTTCTCAACCAAATCGGCGGCTTATTTGGCCAGCGCTATAATTCCGGCCTTGTCCAGCGTGAGTTCGCTTTCGAAGTTGTTGACTAGGAAATTATCGGCATAAACAACGCGCATTCTTTAATCTGTTTGCGAATCGATGCGTCCCAAGCGTGACCGCCGCGGAGTTCAGTCTGGTCGAATCAAACTTTCAAACCCTCCGCGCGCAAAGCATCGCGGATGCGACGTTCGGTTTCGGCGTCTTCCGATGGGTAGCCGCCTAACGCCAAGCATCCCGCGCCTGCTGCCACCAATAGCTCATCTGCGCGGCCGCCAAGCCGATCTTGCCGCCCGCGTAGCTCAACGGATAGCGGTTGTATTCCGTCCAACTTAGGTCGTTGATCGCAAGGGCCGAGGCCAGCACTTCACCCATCGCGGTGGATGCAGAGATGCCATGGCCGCCAAATCCCTGCAACACCCAAAGCCCGGGCTGCGCTTGGCTAATCTGCACCATTTGGTGGCGCGCGTAGCTCATCAATCCGCTCCACGCAAAATCAATTTTCGCGTCTTGCAAGCTTGGAAACACCTTCAGCATATCGGCGCGCAGGCGGCGCGCCACTTTGCTTGCGTCCAACTCACCCACCGAAACACGCCCGCCCCACAGCAGGCGCTCATCTTTCAATTTGCGGAAATAATCAAAGGCAAAGCGTGTGTCGTAGATCGCTGCTTGCCCAGGGATCAGCGCATTAATCTCGGCACCTAATGGCTCAGTCGCCATCACATACGTGGCGATCGGCAACACCGCGCGCTGCGCTGCTGGCACCGCAGCATTTTGGTAAGCGCCGCCAGCGACGATGACTTCGTCGGCGCGAATGACACCTTCGCGCAAATGCACATCAAATTGCCCGCGCTTGCCGCTCACGCGCCGTACGTTCGCGCCCTCATGGATCTTCACGCCCTGCGCACTCGCCGCGCGCGCTAGGCCCAGCGCAAACTTCAAAGGATGCAGATGCAGCGCGTTGGCTTCAAAAAGCCCGCCCGAATAGCACTCGGAATTGACAAACGCACGCAGATCCGCGCGATCGAGCAACTTCCATTCAACGCCCAAATGCTCTTGTAAAAAACGCGCCTTCGTCTTCAACACCGCATCAGACCGAAACCAGTTCGCCCACAAAACGCCGCCGTCGACGCAATCACAGTCAATCGCGTATCGCTCGATCCGTTCGCGAATCAAATTGACCGCGGCCACCGTGCGCGCGTACATGCGCCGCCCGCGATCGCGCGGCAGTTCGCTGACCAACTTTTCCTCAGATCGCGCGTAGCCGGCAAACACAAATCCGCCGTTGCGGCCGGACGCGCCGAAGCCGATGGACCGCGCTTCGAGCAGCACGATATCCCGGTAGCCACGCTCCGCGAGTCCAAGCGCGGTGGCCAACCCGGCATAGCCGCCGCCGATGATCACTAGCCGCGCTCGGGAGTTGCCGATCACGGGCTCCCAGTCCGCTTGGCGATCGGTGGTGTGCTCGTAGTAGGAGTTCACCAACTCCATTGCGGGCGATCTTTTTTGAGCGTGAGTCCCGCTTGGATCCAGCCCAGATTGATGCCAATCCGGGTGGCATCAATCTCGGCCCAGGAGTAAGCAATCGACCGGCCGGTGGCGTCATCCACCAGTGCCAGCTTCAAGATCGGCTGCTGGGTGTTTTGATAGGTCAGCCGCGCCAGTTGGATTGAATAACCAGCCGGCGTGCCGTCATCTTTGACCAGCGCAAAATACTGGCCCTCGCTGTGCACCACGATTCCGCGCGTGCCGTACCAATTTTTGGATTCGCGTGGCGCGTCGCGACCTTCCTTCTTGATCGCGGCCCAGCCCTCAAAAAAGCGCAGTTTGCGATTCTTGTGTGGCTCCACGCGACCGTAAACCGAAGCACCCTTCTCGTCGGTGGCCGCTTCGCGAATCCACAGTGCTGATTCGGTGAGTTTGAAGCGATCCTCAACAAATACATTGCTGCCCAAGCGCTCTGAAAAAACTCGGCAGGTTCGCCGGTTCACGCTGCCGTCGAAGGTGTCTGTTCCATTCCAAAACCAGCGCACCTCGCATCCTTCGATTTGTTTTAAGTCGTTCAATGTGAGCTGCTTGAAGACCTCTGGCTTGCGTTCGGCATCGGTGAATTTGGCCTCGTTCTTAAAGGAATAGATCGCCATGCGCAGCGAACCATCGGCCTCCTCGCTAAATCGATACAGGCGCTGTCGATACACCGCATTGGCTTTTTGTGGCAGCGTTTGCTTGACGAAAAAAACGTGCTCGCCGAGCAAAGGCGCCGCGACGGGTGCGAAAATATGGTGCGTGTGCTCGTGCGGATCGGCGGGCCGCTGCGCCTCTGGAAGCTCGACAGTTTGCAGCCAAAACTGCTCGTAGTTGTCGTATTCGCCGGGGAACCAGCTTAGTAAATGCGCAAGCGATCCTTCCGCTGCAGTTCCGACGGGCACAGCGCGCACCGGCGGCTGCGTGGCGGTCTGCATCGAATCGGGCGCAGCGTCGGGCGCAGCAGACTCCGGGCTGGAATTGAACATTGCACAGCCCGCAAGCAGGAACGGCGCAAGCAAGGTGATAAAGCGCTTCATAGGCACACTCAAGTTAGCCAAACAGCGGCGTGCTCGCCGAGCTCAGGTAGGGAATATTGCGGAATCGCGGGCTCGTCCAAAAACCGGATGGGAACGCCCAGATGCGAGTTGCCTTGTGGATCAACGACGCGCATTTGGCGGGCCGCCACTTGCTCGCTGCCCAGCGCCTCGTGCAGATTCAAAACCGGCGCCCAACAGCAGTCAATCGGTGCAAGAAATTCCTCCCACTGCGCAAGCGTGCGGGTTGTAAAAACCTGCCTCAAATAGGTCGTGACCGGCTCTTGCAACGCACCCGGCGGATGACGCATGTGCTCGAGCAAATCCGCGCGCCCAAGCGCCTGAAGCAGGTTGCGCGCAAACTTAAATTCGCTGCCGCCAAGCGCGATATGACGGCCATCCTGCGTTCGATACAGCTGATACATCGCCGAGCCGCCCCACGAGCGCTCTAGCTTCACTTGCGGCGCGCGATCTTCAGCAAACACCGGCCCCAGCGCATTGGGCAGCCAAGCGAGCAGCGCATCGTGCATCGAGAGGTCAAGGTAGTCGCCGCGTCCGGTTTTTTCACGCCGCAACAGTGCTATCAAGATTCCCGAGAGCGCCATCAACGATGCCGCCATATCAGCGCTCGGCAAGTTGGGATTACATGGCTCGCCATCGGCGCCTAGATTTAAGCTAACCGTGCCGGCAAGCGCCTGAATCGCCAGATCATGCGCGGGCTTGTCGCGCCACGGCCCGCTTTGCCCAAACGCAGAAATGGAACAATAAACCAGCCTCGGAAATCGCACCGCAAGATCGGCATAGCTCAAGCCCAGACGCGCCATCACGCCTGGGCGAAAAGCCTCAACCAGTACATCAGCTTCGGCCAATAGCGCGAGCAGCGATTCCATGCCGCTCGCAGATTTCAAATCCAACACCACCGAGCGTTTGCCGCGATGGGTATTGCGAAACCACACGCTGTGCGCGCCTTGGTGCAGGCCAATATGGCGCACCGGCTCGCCATCGCCGGGTGGCTCGATCTTGATCACCTGCGCGCCATGGTCGGACATCATCATCGTGAGATGCGGTCCGGGCAAAAACATCGATAAATCGAGAACTTTCAAACCTGCAAGCTTCATCGCCTGAAGAATACTTCAGGTGATGCGCTTTAGCTGGGTCGTAAAGTGCTGGGCACTTCAGCCAATAACCGCCAGCGACGGCGCTACCTCAACACGGTTGCGCCCCGAGCGCTTGGCGCGCAGCAGCGCGGCGTCCGCGCGATCGAGCATGTTTTCCAGATCGTCAGCGTCACCGCCGAGCTGCGCGAGCCCTAAGCTGATGGTAAACGCGATGCCCTCCTGCAGCGGTGCACGCTCGACACCAATGCGCAAACGCTCAGCCACGCGTCTCGCCTGAGATAGATTGCAGTTAGGCAGCAGCACGCCGAACTCTTCGCCACCAATGCGCCCGAATAAATCACCAGGCCTGAGCTGGTTGAGACAGCACTGCACCATATGCACTAGCGCTTCGTCGCCTGCGTGGTGTCCAAAACGGTCATTGATGGATTTAAAGTGGTCGATATCAACGTACAGCGAGCAGGTCGGCTTGAGGTCGCGGCGCGCTCGCGCAATCAGTCGCGCGCCCATATCAATGAAGTGGCGACGGTTCGACAGGCCGGTTAGTGGGTCGAGGGTGGCGGCTTTGGTGAGCTGCTCCTCGAGGGTAAAATTGCGCCGCCGAGCGCGCTCAAAGAGTTCATGAAGCAGCCAGCCCGACATACTGCTGGTCAGCAAAAAAATCAGCGCGTTGAGCCGCAAAAGATGCTCCACGTCCGCAAGCATCAACGCCAACATCGGAAACGCGATGTGCCCCACTGCGGCCAGCAGTGCCATACGCCTTTGCGTCAAAAAAAGTAAGCCGGTGAGCGGCAGCACCATCAAACCCGGCAGCGCCCAGATCATGCCGCCTTCCAGCTGCAAAGCAGCAACCGTAATGGTGGTTTGCGCAAGCAGCTGGCTCAGCAAAACGTAACGATTCCACACGCCGCCGTGGGTGGGCAGGCGCGACAGCAGCACCAGCGCAAACATCACCGACGCGCCAAACACACGCACCGCTACCGCCCGGGTGGCACCGGTCGGGTCAATCATGCGATCCCACAGACCAAACAGCAAAATCACGATGCCGACAGTCAACAGCATCGAGCGACCCGCCGGCAGCAAGCGCAAGCTTTGCACTTGCTGATAGCGCTCGTAGGCCTGCACTTGTAACGGTGGCGCAAGAATGCGCTGCCACCATGGGTGCGCAGTATCTGTCGGCGAATCTAACGAAGATCGCGTTGTCGATTCGAACAATCATCACTCCAGGCGCATAAAGGGCTGCGCATTGACGCGCGATAGGAAGCGTTAAGCAAAAACCGCGCCGTGTGCTTCAGCAACCACGCAAGCCGCACAGGACCGCTACAATCCGCGCCCCATTTCTACCCGGTCTCGACCGTTGGCTTTGAGTACGTTTGCCGCACCGCACGGAAGTGCCCTCGCCTTGGCCTTAGCCGAGCGCGCGCTGAACTCGCAACACTTGCTAGTGGTGGTCACGCGTGATTCGCATGCCGCGCATGTGCTGGAGAATGATCTTGAGATATTTCTCGAACACCGTCTGCGCGTGCTGCACGTGCCCGACTACGAAATTCTCCCTTACGACGCATTCTCGCCACATCCCGACATCATTTCGCAGCGCATTCGTGCGCTCAACGATCTGTCAGTTCTGAAACGTGGGATTTTAGTAGTACCGGTCTCCGCGCTGCTGCAACGCTTAAGCCCGCGACGATTTTTGACCGGCAACACGCTGCTGATTAAAACCGGCGATGAGGTCCATCTCGACGTTTGGCGCACGCGCTTAGAGCAAGCCGGCTACCGCGCGGTGGCACAAGTGGGCGATCCCGGCGAATTCGCGGTGCGCGGCTCACTGCTTGATTTGTATCCGATGGGAAGCCTGCTGCCTTACCGCATTGAGCTGCTCGACAACGAAGTCGACACGCTGCGCACGTTTGATCCTGAATCACAGCGCACAATCGAGAAAATCGAGCGCATCGAGCTGCTGCCAGCGCGCGAATTCCCGCTATCTGATGATGCGGTCAAAGGCTTCCGCTCGCGCTTTCGTTCGCGTTTTCCAATTGATCTAAAGCGCGTTGCGGTCTACCAGGATCTAAAAGAAGGCACGACGCCGAACGGCATCGAAAACTATCTGCCGCTGTTTTTTGAAAGTACCGAATCGCTGTTTGACTACGTTGGAACAAGTGCTGAGTTCGTTTTGCTGCCGGACGTCGACACGGCAATGAAGAATTTCTTGAAGCAAGTGGCCGAGCGTTTCGCGCAGCGCGCAGGCGACCTAGAACGACCGTTACTCGAGCCAACCGAGCTGTATCTCGCTGGCGATGAGGCGAGCTCCCTGCTCGCCCGCGCGTCACTCACGCGCATTGAAAGCGGCGTTACGTTGGGCAGCAAGGCGCCTGTATTGATCGATGCGCAGCCGGCGCCGACGTTAAAGCTCGAACGTCGTGGCGAGCAATCGGGCGACGCGCTCAAGCGCTTCGTCGAAAGCTATCCAGGCCGCGTGCTAATCGCTTGCGATTCAGCCGGTCGTCGCGAGGCGATTCTTGAGCTGCTGCGCGGTTTGAACTTAAGCGTCAGTGTGCTTAAAACCTTCAGCGAATTTAAGTCAGGCCAAGTGCGCTTGGCACTGATGGTTGCCGCGCTAGACGACGGTTTTGCATTGAATCAGCCGATGCTTGCGGTGCTCACCGAGCGCCAGCTGTATGGCGAACGCGTGCGCTTGGAGCGTAAGAAAAAGCGCGCCCAGCGCGACCCAGACGCAATCATTGCCGACCTTACCGCGCTCAGTTTGGGCTCACCGGTGGTGCATGAAGACCACGGAGTGGGCCGCTATCAAGGCATGCAAACGCTCGAAGTCGGCGGCATTCGAAGCGAATTTCTAGTGCTTGAGTACGCTCGCGGCGACAAACTCTACGTGCCGGTCGCGCAATTGCATTTGGTCAATCGCTATTCAGGCGCTGCGCCGGAACTTGCGCCACTGCACAGCCTGGGCGGCGATCAATGGGAACGCGCCAAGAAAAAAGCACTGGAAAAAGTCCGCGATGTGGCGGCTGAGCTGCTGGAGCTGTACGCCAAACGTGAATCGCGCACCAAAGTGGCGCATCGCTTCGACGAGCAGGTCTACGAGGAGTTCGCCGCTGCGTTCCCGTTTGAGGAAACTCAAGACCAACAGGGCGCTATCCTCAACGTGATCAAAGACTTAACCGGCACCCGCGCGATGGATCGAGTGGTTTGCGGTGACGTCGGCTTTGGCAAAACGGAAGTGGCTTTGCGCGCCGCATTTGTGGTGGCACAGGGCGCGCGCCAAGTCGCGCTGCTGGTGCCCACTACCCTTCTGGCGCAGCAGCACTATCAAAACTTTCGCGACCGCCTCGCCGATTGGCCGATCCGCGTGGAGGTGATGTCGCGATTCAAATCGCCAAAGGAAATCAAAGCGGCCATTGAGGACTTGAAAAACGGCAAGATCGACGTGGTAATCGGCACGCACAAGCTGCTCAGTAGCGATGTGGCATTTCGCGATTTGGGTTTAGTGATCGTGGATGAAGAGCAGCGCTTTGGCGTGCGTCAGAAAGAGCAGCTCAAACAGCTCAAGGCCGAGGTCGACATGCTCACCCTGACCGCAACGCCGATTCCGCGCACGTTGAACATGGCGATGTCGGGACTGCGCGATTTATCGCTGATTGCCACCCCGCCGCAGCACCGCCTGGCAGTCAAAACCTTCCTCTCGGTGTGGGATTCCGCGCTAATCAAAGAAGCGCTTGAGCGCGAAATCTCACGCGGCGGACAGGTCTATTTCCTGCACAACGACGTTGACACGATCGAGAAAACCGCGCGCGAAGTAGCCGAGCTGTTCCCCGATGCGCGCGTGCGAGTCGCACACGGCCAAATGCCCGAGCGCGAGTTGGAATCGGTGATGCTGGATTTCTATCGACAGCGCTTCAACGTGCTGGTGTGCACCACCATTATCGAGTCCGGCATCGATATTCCGAGCGCCAACACCATCATCATCAATCGCGCCGATCGATTGGGGCTCGCGCAATTGCACCAGCTGCGCGGTCGCGTCGGCCGCTCACACCACCGTGCCTACGCGTATTTGCTGGTACCGGATATGAAATCCATTACCAGCGATGCCAAAAAGCGCCTGGAGGCGATTATTTCACTGGAAGACTTGGGCGCTGGGTTCACCCTCGCTACTCACGATCTGGAAATTCGCGGTGCCGGAGAATTGCTCGGCGAGGGACAAAGCGGGCAGATTCAAGAAGTCGGCTTTACCCTTTACACCGAGCTGCTGTCGCGTGCGGTGCGCGCGCTTAAATCGGGTGAGATTCCCGATGATCTTGATAAGGCGCGCGGCGCCGAAATTGATCTACACGCACCGGCGCTGCTGCCCGACGACTACATCAGCGATATCCACACGCGCTTAACGCTGTACAAGCGCATCGCCAGTGCCGCCGATCAAGAAGCGCTTGATGAGCATAAAGTTGAGCTGATCGACCGCTTTGGCCTTCTCCCGGAAGCCGCGCGCACGCTGTTTGCGATCAATGAAATCAAGCTGCGCGCAGCGCCACTGGGCGTGCGCAAACTCGACATCGGCGCGCTGGGCGGGCGCATTCAATTTAATCCCGACGCCAATTTTGATCGCGCCAAATTGATCAAGCTCATTCAGCGCGAACCAAAAGTGTTTCAAGTATCAGGCTCAGAGCGGCTAAACTTCAAAATCAACACGCCCGATGTCACACAGCGTGTGGAATTCGCAATTCGCCTGCTGGGTCAGCTTTAGCAATGCTCAAACAACTGCTCATTGGCTTGCTAGCCACATCGATGGGAATGCCGGGATCGGCAAGTGCGCAAATGCCAGCGCAAGAGCCGTCCAACGTCGAGGCGGCTCCGGTGCAAATAACGCATGTGAGCGTTGAACTGCTGGTGTTCGCACGCACCGAGAGCGCCGTGGCTTCGACAGCACTCGACGTAGCTCCCGGTTACGGCGGCCGCAGCCTGTTCGCCGCGACGTCTTCGGAAATCTCGGGTGATATCGAGCGCTATACCGAATTGCCATCAAGCACGCATCGCCTGGCAAGCGCAGCCAAGCGCCTCAGCGCGACACCCGGCTACCAGCTGTTGCGGCACCTGCGTTGGGAGCAATCGCTGAGCTCGCAAGTAATCCGAATTGGCGACGATGACCTCGCAGCGCTGGTCAGCGGAACGGCTGAAGTAGCCGCGCAAGACCAGGACGCGGCGGGCCTAAGCCTGGATGTGACCTTCAAAAGCGCCGAAGGTCAATATTTCCGATTGCGACAGCGTCAGCAGATTCGTTTGGACGCACCGAGTTACTTTGACCATTCCCATTTCGGCGTGATAGCACTCGTATCGCCCGGCTACGACGCTCCGCCAAAGACAACCCCTGTGCCCTCACCATGAATACCTACCAAGAAGATCGTCGAATTGAACCGCGCTTCCCGCTGCACGGTACGGCACGCCTAACCCGCGCGGATCAAACCTGGGACTGTCAAACGCTCGACATCTCCCTTAACGGCGTGATGGTCTCTCAGCCGCCGGGGTTTTATCTAATCCCCGGAGATCGGCTGCATCTGAAGCTGCACATGGGTGTGGATATGACCATTGAGGCCGCCGTGATGCTGGTTTACAACGACGAAGGCCGCGTCGGCTGCGAGTTCTACGATATGGATCGCGCCAGCTTTGATCGGCTCAGCCAGCTTATTAATCAGCTCTACTCAAGATAGTGTCGCGGTGATTATCAATTTGCCACGTTGGCAAGTGGCAGAAAGTGGACTGGAACGGAAGCTCGGGATTTACGGCAAATGCCCGCATCGTCTCGCCGGAACTCGCCAGCTGAAGCACTTATTAGTCAATTCGAATTTTCGCCGCTTTTATCAGCGCTTAAGCCGTCGACTGTGCTCTGAGTTAGGTATTACCCGCGATCTCTTGCGGCATCACCGCCTCCCCCACCACTCGGAAACGCCCTATCTGGAGCGAGTGGACCCGAGCGCAGCGCGTACGATCTTTCTTCACCCCAGAGTCTGCGCGGCTACGCGCCTACTGTGCGCCAGCGCCCTGAAAGACGGCTTATCACTTGAAATCATCTCCGGATATCGCAGCTACTCGCGGCAGGCCGAGTTGATTAAAGCCAAACTACAGACAGGCCTGAAAATCGCTCAAGTCCTGGCGATTAGCGCAGCCCCCGGACACAGTGAACACCACAGCGGGCGCGCCATTGACTTCAATCAGACGGGCGAATCGCCTCTAATTGAAGATTTCGCAAGAACCGAATCATTCACCTGGTTATGCACCAATGCCGAACAATTCGGCTTCGTGCTCTCGTACCCCGAAAACAACGCCAACAACATTGCTTTCGAGCCTTGGCATTGGCTGTTTACGGGAAACAAAAACTAATTCCAGCAGCCTGCAGTGGTTGGGGTTCGCGCGCCGGATTGATTAATCCCAAGATTACCGCACTTATCATAAACCTGGTCACCAGAGGGCACGGCTTGCAACGTATAGGCATTGGCGGTAGCTGCTGCGGTCAATGAAATGGCGTACAGCGGCGTGCCGTCACGCGGCGAGTTAGCAAGTGCGGCCGGAATGGTGTAGCCCACGTAGGTATTGTTGACCGTGTAGAACCGCTCCATGATTTGCGTGATCTCCTGAATATCCGCTTTCGCCTGCGCGCGACGCGTCTTGCGAACTTGATCGTTGTATGCGGGCACTGCAATTGAAACAAGAATGCCCATCACCACAACTGCAATCATCAGCTCGATTAGGGTGAAACCAGCTTGCTTTTTCGATGAACGCACGATTCTCACCTAGTAATAATTGTTTTTGAATTTCCTGAAGCGATGTGCAGCGGGAAAGCCGCACATCGCATCTATTTGCTGCTTACCTAAGCTGCCGCCAAGACTGACGACCACGCACAGTCTTAATCGGTGGGATAGCCACTCCACCCAGCGTCGCACCGCCATCGTTGATCAAGACATAATCTTGCGGGACTTCTGAATCAGATGGTGAGCCAATGATTGTTGGTTGAGCTGGTGGCGTTCCTGATGGAAGAGGTAAGCCCACACCCCCAGCAGTCCCATCGAGCAGTCCACCTGTCCCAGATAACGCTCCCTGCACCAAAAGGTAGCCGCCCGCGGACGGGTCGCATTCAGAGCCCGAAGGGATGAACGTTGAATAGAAGAAGAAGCCACCGCGCGCTACCGCTCCAGAAACCACGCGTTCTCCAACGATATTCAGATCGCTGAACCAACCGCGCGAAAACCGATAGTCGACCGTGTTCTCCGATACTCGACGCCCACCGGCCACCTCTGAAAGCGTTTGACCAACCAGCAATGGCGGAGTGGTGGCGTAGGGTCGAGAGGCGATGTTTTCCGATGCACCTAGCGCAAGCGTTGATGGAGTAAATCTGCGGTCGTGAAGTGCATAGAAGGACTCGATTTTCTCTGCCTGAACGCTGGAGTCACCCACCGCGAAGTAGCGCCCGGTGCCAAAGCCCACAATGACGCCACCAAGTGGATGCGCAACCACCTCGGGCGATGCCGTTATTTGCTGACGACGTGCTAACCGAACTGGCGTGGCCGAAGCGGGCATGATCGCGGTGTAGAGCGGACCGGCAACAGCTGACGCGCCGAAAGTAGAAACACCCCAGTTCGCCACATTGGTCGAACTTACGTCAAATTTCCACATATTACCGTGAAGATCACCGCCGTAGACGACGTCGCCACTTCGATCAAACTCAAGCGGAGCAAGCCTCGTCGTTTCGCCAACGCCGCCCCGCGTTACGCCTGAGGTATCAATTACAGCGACCGTCCCGATCCCATTGGGCCGGCCACTGGGATCAATAACCGTAGGCAAGCTACCCACTCCCGTATCGATTTTCCTAATCAGAGCGCCCGTTTCGAGATCAACAATAAACAGGAAACCGCGTTGATTATCGGAGTTGTAGCCGTTTCCGAAAATAGCGACCCAGCGCGTTTTATTGCCAATTAAGGCAATTCGCGGTTGTCCTATGGTCGCACCCAAGTCCGGATCAGTAAACTCCCACATCGCACTACTTGCCGACATCGTTGTGGGACTGGTGATATCAATGGCAAACACGCTTCGACCGCCAGCGCCAGTCGAACCTATCGCCACCGTCTTCCAAGCGCCGCCTAAGTAGGCATCCCCAATCGTTGGGATGCCATCGACGTAGAATCGGTGGCTATAGCCGGTTAGTGAGAGTGCAGCCATGTTGGGCAAGACTGCTCTCGGCACATACGCAAATAGTTCAGTCCCACCGGCTGCTCCACCTTCCGCATTTAGCACGCGGTACATTCCGTCATTCGATCCTACAACCAAAACGGAGGGTCGACCGGGTACGGCGAGCGTGCCTTGTTTGACGGTGGCTAAATAAGTGTTGTACGTGGTGCCCCCAACGATTCCAGGCCGTGAGTAGCCAAAATCTTGCTTCGCCGATACCGCAGGGCTGGAATTAATAACATCGCCAAACGCTTTTGAGCGCCGACGATAGCCCGTGCTTCCGTCCAGCGCTTCACCACGCAAATTGTTCACCTGAGCAATCCGGTCTGCCACAGTTCCTGCTCCAGTTCCGACAAACAGAGCTTGATCCGCAACGGTCATAGAACCGTAGTTGAATTCGCGCACCGCGTTGTCTAACGAGCGGTAAAAGATTTTTCTGGCTGAAGGAACCGGCAGCCTTGCAGCAGCGCTCCACGCTTGAGTGCCAAGGCGACCATTGCGCTCGATGCCTACTGCGACCACATCACCTGTCCAATCGCGAGCGTCGTAGGACGCGAGATAAGCCAAGCTGCCGACGTCGATACGCGTTGAGTTTGTCGCAACAGCACCAGCTGGGGCCGAACGATCAAGGATCAGCTGAAATGCTGCGCGCAGCCGTTGCTTTAAGGTCAGCGCATTGGTCACAAGGAAATAATTGTCCGGCGTACCGTCCGCATTTTCATCCCACTCGCGGCCCTGCGGAATTCGGTCCCCTCGAATCTCAGTGCCGCCCGAAAATGCCTTGTTGTCGGTGAAACCACCAAACTTGGCTGCATACCAAAGAGGGTCTTTGAGTAGGGAAGCGTTTGTTCCCGCCGTGCCGGGCGTAAAAGTGCGCGTCGCGCTGGTCGGCAACAGTGCACCGCTCGCAATAACCGGACAGCTTACTAATGGCGTTGCCGTGTCACATGCACCCGACGCGCGGCCGGGCGGAGTGTCGAACTTGTAGCGGGCATAGCCCGTGGAACCGGCGGATGGTCGCTTGCCACCCTCGTCGACAATTTCCAGATAAACGCCGTCTTGCGTAGTTCCGGAAATAACATACCCCATATGATGTACGACACTCCCCGCCTCATACTCAGTAGCGAGATTAACCACCAACGTGTTAGCCGCAGTCACCGAGATCTCATAGCGGACAATGGCATCCATATCGTGGTCATTACCTTGCTCAACGTCCTCATAATTAATTCTGAAGACACCGTACGGACGACCGCCGTTAACTGCCGGCACGGTCGGTTGCCCAGGAACGTTGACAAGCGCTTCTATGTAGAAGTCAACAATTGTATTTGTGGGTCTAAAATTCGCGTCTTGAGGAATTCTAAAGTTTCCGGTGTTTCCCGTATGCGCAACCGATTTCGCAAAAGGAATCAACGTAACTACTCGGCCATCAACAGGAAATTCAATGCGTGGCAAGGGGGAGGCCAATGCGACCGAAAACGTCTGAATATTCTGTTGACCCGCAATGGGATTGACATCACGCGTCAGCCCGTAATAAGAGGTGGCGGCGACATAGAAATTACCCTCTTTTGTCGGCTCCTCAGGGGCCAATCCGCGTATGTTGCTAAAACTAGACGCTGCCTTTGGGGTCGGCGCCCCGTCATTAATGATCGCATTTTCCCCAATGAAAATATTCTTTGAAGTTGCCCCGAACTCCATAGTCCAAATATTATTGGCGAGGGTCCCAGCGTCAAGATTAGTCACTTCCGTTCGATCAGTCGAACTTGGCGACGGCGGACTCCCGTAGATCCCACTGGGCACTTGGCTGTCGTAAGACGGATTGATGTCGCTGATGACGGTGTTGAATGGCTTTGCGCAGGTCCTATAGCCCAATCCACCAGGAGTCGGCGCATAGGGATCTTTCCAGCCGGCTTGGATAAGCCCTAACGTATTATCCACTGAGGTACCCAGGGGATAATTATAAATCGCGCCACCCGGAGCTCCTGAAAAATAACGCAGCGATTCGTACACCATTTCGCCGATTGGGTTACCCCAGTCTTTGCACTCACCGCCAACTATTGCCCGAAAACCAATGCCTCCGCAGTCATTATAATTACTATTATTATTCCGGTTCGTTCCTGGGTATCCGACGATACGCAACTTGTCGATCTGACTCACTATTCCAGTAATGCTCTGAAATACGCCATTGGTGCTATTTACCTCATCCTGAAAGCTCGAAACATTTTTACGCAAGACACCGCCTTCCGTGTTCTTCGTAAAACTTCCCATCAGCAGCCCAAACATCATTTGGTTATTTTCACCAAATTCATGTAGGAGGCCAGTCGGCTTGTAGTTACCATTCGGATAAAGTTTGCAATCGGAATCAATTAGCGCGGCTGAAGTGCAAACCTCGACCCTCACCATTCGCTCAATAAACCTTGACTCCGGAATCGTTCGTTCCCACAGGAGGCGATAGCCATCGCCGCCCTGAGTCTCTTGCATGCGCAGTTCAATCGGGACAAAGCCCGTTGTCGTCGCCGTGTACGAACCCGCTAGGCTTGAACCATCGCTATGTTGGATTGGGCAATCTCCGCCAGCGCAAAATCCATGCCCGCCGTACCAGCCGGCAACCCTCGCGCCACCTATCCTGACCTCTACTGCGTCATCTCCGTCAACTGCAAACCGGTAGCTCACTCCGCTATCTACCCGAAGCAGGCCTTCGACACGCAGCAAATAGTTGTTATTGCGCCCCGCCACAATCGAACCATCACCATCTTGATCGCCGGTCCACAAATCAGTCCTCGCCGCAGTGCCTTCGGGGGTGTTTAGACCCGTCTCGGCTACCCAAGTCGCAAGCTCGACCTCGTCATCCGGATGGCCATTTGGATAAAGAACCCGCGTATCCCACTGCCGTGCTATCAACCCGGAGAACTCGCTAGCCGGAACCTGAATGAAAGCGGCTGCCGCCGCGGCAACTTCGCAGGGTCCGCGCCCGCCACCATTTCCGCTCGGCACACAGTTATCGCCAGCTACCGGCCCCTCAATCGAGACCCAGTTCCAAATTCGAAGACCCGAGTTAGGCAGGATTCGAAGCCTAGGGTTGGTCAGGTCATCATTCATACTGGCATTCGCGAACAGATGCCGCTTGCCCACCACAGGCAATGTCAGTGGCGCGTATTGGCGGATATCGTACCCATCGCGCGCGATACCCTGATATTCCTTACCCCAGCTGTGCCCGTCCTGAGGAATCCGTTCGCGTTCGAGTACCGTGCGGGTCGCTGTGTCGATAGAGCGCGTACCGCCATAAAGCACCTTCTTCAGTGCATCAATTCGCGATGTCGTCAAATAGTTAAGGAAGTCGCCACTCCATTCATTAGTGCCACCGCAACGTTTGTTGGCAGTGACGCGAGTGGGTGCGTAAATATTATCAGCGCCATAGACATAGCACTTGTATGAATCAAAGAGGCCAAAATAGTCGACCTTTCGGGAGCCGAATACGGCAATATCCCCTTTGTAGCCAATGTCCAACTCGCCGTCGCCATTCAGGTCAGAAGAGTCGTTATAGGCCTCGTAATAGAGTTTGTGATCGCGACCCATTACCAGCATATTCAGCGGCGGCTGTGGAGTTGCGACGAACAGCGGCGACTGCGAAATAACCAGTGGTCCTGGTTCTGCAAGCTGAGCCGACGCATTAGAAGAATACCCACCCATCGCGCAGGCGAGTGCGGTGGCGAGTGCGACGGTGGACCTGGAAAATAGTGTGTTCATTACAAACTCCTCGAAAGCGCTTTGGATGCTTCTGTCTTAAGGAACGGAATTACTTAAGGAACGAAAATTTCTTGCGTTACCGCAGTGCCGCGGCGATCTGCGGAACCAGCAGACACGCCAATACCCGTTGCTCGAATCACAACAAGGGTAGCGGTGGTATTTACTTGCAACGATGTGAAGCCAAGAGCTAAATCGACACGTTCAGCATCCAGGTTTGATGCGCTCGGTGGTGAAGTTCCAAGCCACGACGATGCGGGGTCGGTATAGGTGACTTCTTCCTGAACTTGTGCCGCGAGCCGAATATCAAGTTCTGCCCTGCGACCTGAAAGGGTGTCAGCTGAATACACCTTTATGAGTGGCAACTGCCCTTCCGCATTCTCAAAGGCCTGAGTCTGCAAGAGAAAATTACTGGCCATACGCTCCTGCATTAGGCTCCCCTGTGAACTACTCACGGCAAGCAGTGTCAGCAGAATCAAAACCATCATGCCTATAAATAGGACCGCACCTGACTCGTTACGCTTATATCGATACATTTTTTTTCTGCCTGGCTTAGATTGTTCACGCCTTACAGCGCTGTGGGCAACGCGCGCTGCGCCATTTGATTTCTCGGCTGAACGACAATTTCATACACTTGCCGGAGCCGCCGGTCATCTTGCGGATTGATTTGCACGGATGCGACAGTCGCGTTAGGCACGGCCAAAGTGCGGCCCGTGTTGCGTCCTAATTCGTAGGTTTGCGTATCTAAGTCTGTTCTGACCTCAGTTGGGCTACGCAGAAGCAGACTGATCTTTACGCTTCTTACGTTACGCCAGCGTCGATCGATGTCAACTGGGTTCGGATACAACGGGTTAACAGCACGCAGGTCGTTCATTCCATCAAAAGCGACATTTGCAATATTTGTCGCGGTTACAAAATTGTCGGCGCCTTCGCGGTAATAAAGTTGATCACGTGCAGGAGCGGTTGCCGGAACGCCGGGTACGGGAGCCGCCGTAGGAGTGCCATAAAGTATTTGCATACTCTCCACACCCTCGACGAGTTCGTCGCGCACTACCTGCATTACGCCCGCGGCATTTGGACTCAGCGCGGCGCGAAATAGGCTAGGTTCGCCACTCGCGCCTACGCCGATGTAATAAGCGGCAACATTCATTGTCGAGAGGTAAGTGACTCCGCCGGAGCTTCCATAATTCTCCTCACCTGTCCAAGGCCGGTTCAAATTTCGCGGCTGCGGCGCATCAACTGTGAAAGAATTAATTCTTTGGCCAAGGAAAACTGTCGTCTTGGAGCAATCGGACGCTGCGTACACAGCGCCTTCTGCAAGAAAGTCGTTCGGCACAGCGGGCAGGTTATGAAGAATGACCCTAGGCGTGGTTACCATTGATAACGCCGCTGGCGGCTCCGTCCCTGTGCCTGGAAACCCGGCATTAATTACGGCAAGCGGGGCTTGCGAGTAGCGCACGATTAATACGTCTGTCCCAATCACCACGCTTCCATTCAATACCGGCGTATTGGGCAGTGAGGGCGTCCATGAGGCGGCAGCGGCATCAACCGTCGCAGGCGCTGAGAATGGGATGGTGTACACGCCTGCGCCTGCCGCGGACGGGGCGGTAGCCGAGGCTGTGTATTCGTAGCCTCGAATGCCGGCGCTCATTTGCGCGCCGAACAATAGGGGATCTGCGGTGGCTGCGATGTAGTTCAACACAGGCTCGGTTCGAATGCTGCTTGTCGTAAATGAGGTCAAACTTCCGCAGCCAATCACGCCGGAGAGGCGAATTTCCCTCGAAAGAGCACCGGTCGCAAATCGAGCATTTTCTTGAACCCGCGACAGACCGTCCTGCATGTTATAGGTGGCTTTAGTGCCTGCGAAGATCTCGACGATACCGAGCATTAGAAAGACGCCCAACACTAGCGCGATCATCAGCTCAATCAATGACATGCCGCGATTTGCGCTCGCTGCGCTGTTTAGTCCGTGAGTTTTGTCGTTCATATCTGCGTCTCCAACACGAAATCGCTATCCGCGCCTTCGGCAAAGCGATCAGTCAGACGACTATCGGAAAGCCGCACAACAATTCGCACGTTCTCAACCTGTATTGCGCGACCAGCGAACGTGCGGTTTGCGGCCGTCACTGCTATCGAAAATTGCGCGGTGGGCAGTACTTTCAGTAATTGCTCATTGAAGGTTTGCAGCTGCATACGAATGACAGGATTGCCGCTGGGAATCGCAGCAGCGAGGGCTTTGTTGTAGTTCGCCAAGTTGCTAGTTACAACACCAGCAGGGGAAACATTCACGCGATTAGAGCGAATTGAGTCGGTGAGCTGCTGACCCAGTAAGGTTGCCTGCGTTCTAAAATTCGCGCTCTGGTTGGTTTGGATTGAAACCCCTTGAAGAGCCGCCATTCCAAGCAATCCAAGTGAAAGCACCACAACTGCAATCAGAACCTCGATCATCGTGACGCCGCGCTGATTGCTCTTTGAATGACTATTTTTAAGACTGATCGGCATTGGCGTTCTCATGTGCAGGCCACGCGGGTGATTTGCACACGGCCTGTGCGGGCTATCGAGAAATTCCGGCTTTGGGTCCCTCGACAGGAGGGAATGGATAAGTTGAAGTTAATGGCGGCGGCGCTATCAACCGCGCCGGTTGCGAGATATCGCACAAAAGTAGGTGGACCAGTAAACGCAATCCCGCCATCAGCGCTCTGAAAAGCTCGAATCACTGCCTCGGCTGGGTTCGCTCTTACGCCATCGCGATTCTGATCAACAAAAACAATGAACCCATTCGCCCAAGTAGCGGCAGCGCCACAGGTTTCGCCATCGGAACTGCCACAGATCGCGGTTGGCACGGTCAACTTAACCGCCTCACTGCGAGCCAGCATAAATGCCATCGAAAGCTCGTTGGCTTGCGTGGTGACGCGATTGTTTTGGATTGCCTCACGGAAGCTGGGCAGCGCGGCGGCCAGAACAATCCCCAGCACCAAAAGCGTGACCATCAGTTCGATCAGGGTGAAGCCTTTATTCCTGTGCAACATGGTGGGCTCTCATGAATTCGCATTCGCACCATAGTCAGCACGCACGCACCGCGCAATAGCAATGGGCTTGAGGGTAGCTTTATCGCAAGCAATCGCCCGACAAACGGTGCGATTGCCTACACTCAGCAGCCCTGATTTGGCTTCAATCCGCATGCAACTGACCCCGCTTACTGCGCTTTCGCCCACCGATGGTCGCTATGCGGATCGCTTGTTGGCGTTGCGCCCGATATTTTCTGAGTACGGTTTGATCCGGCGGCGGCTGCTGGTAGAGGTGCGCTGGCTTGAAGCGTTAGCAGAAGCTCCAGGCGTTGTGGAAGTGCCTAATTTACGGCCGGATGCGTTGAACTTTTTGACGGCACTTGAAGCGCATTTCGGAGAGGCCGATGCGCTCGCGATAAAGACGATTGAGAAAACAACCAATCACGATGTGAAGGCGGTTGAGTATTTTTTGAAGGCTAAGCTCGACGCGCATCCGGAGTTGCTCAAGGTCAAGGAATTTGTCCACTTCGCGTTGACCTCTGAGGATGTGAATAATCTCAGCTATGCGCTGATGTTGAAGGACGCGCGCGAGAGGGTGTTGCTGCCGCAGCTCGATCATTTGGTGGCAAGCCTTAAGCACTTAAGTTTGGCGCATGCCGAGGTGCCAATGCTGGCGCGAACGCATGGTCAAACTGCCTCGCCGACAACGGTGGGCAAGGAACTCGCGAACGTGGTGGCGCGCTTGCAATCCCAGCGCGATCAAGTTGTGCGCGTGGCCATTCGCGGCAAACTCAACGGCGCGGTGGGCAATTTCAACGCGCATGCGATTGCCTATCCAGAGGTCGATTGGCCTGCGCTAGCGCGGCGTTTTGTCGAGCGCTTAGGCCTTCATTACGCGCCACTGACCACGCAGATCGAGCCGCACGATTACATGGCGGAGCTGTTTGATGCGATGACGCGCACCCACACCATTTTGTTGGATCTCTGTCGGGATATGTGGGGCTATATCTCGCTGGGCTATTTCAAGCAGTCCACCGTGGCCGGTGAGGTGGGTTCAAGCACGATGCCGCACAAGGTCAATCCAATTGATTTTGAAAACGCTGAGGGCAACTTTGGCATCGCCAACGCCCTTTTGACTCATTTTTCGCAGAAGTTACCGATCTCGCGCTGGCAGCGCGATCTGACCGATTCGACCGTGCAACGCGCTATCGGCACGGCATTCGGGCACGCGCTGATCGGCTATCAATCACTGCTCAAGGGTTTGAGCAAGCTGGCGATTAATGAAGTGCGACTAATGGCCGATCTTGAGCAATCCTGGGAGGTTCTTGCTGAGGCGATCCAGACGGTGATGCGCCGCTACGGCTTGCCGAATCCTTATGAGCGATTAAAGGAGCTCACCCGCGGCGTGGGCATGACCGAGCAGCGACTGCGCGAGTTTATTGGAACGCTGGAATTACCCGAAGATGCCAGGCAGCGCTTGCTTGCCTTGACGCCAGCGAGCTACGTGGGTTTGGCCGCCAAACTAGCGCGTGAGATCAACTAATGCAGCTCGATATTGACGATTTTTTGGCCAACTACTGGCAGCGCAAGCCCAAGCTGATTCGGCAAGCGTGGCCGAATTTTTCGCCGCCCGTGGATGGCGATGACTTGGCCGGATTGGCCTGTGAGCCCGTCTGCCCCGCGCGCTTGGTTTTGTACGATCGGGCAAACGATGCTTGGTCGGTAGAAAACGGTCCTTTTCAAGATGAACGCTTCGCCACTTTGCCGGCGCAGGACTGGACCTTGCTGGTCCAAGACGTTGATAAAATGATCGATTCAGTCGGCGCGCTGCTCGATCACTTTCGCTTTTTGCCGGCGTGGCGGATTGACGATGTGATGGTGTCGTATGCCGCGCCGGGCGGCTCGGTTGGCGCGCATGTCGATGATTACGATGTGTTTTTACTGCAAGGCCAAGGCCAGCGCCGTTGGCAAATCTCGACCGCACCAGACGCTAATTTGGCCATCAAGCCGAATGTTGAGCTCAAGGCGCTGGCGCAATTCGAGGCAACGGATGAATGGCTGCTTGAGCCGGGCGATATGCTGTATTTGCCGCCGGGCATCCCGCACCACGGCGTGGCGGAGAATGGTGAATGCACCACGTTTTCGATTGGCTTGCGTGCGCCGAGCGCGGCTGAGCTGGTGCTCGATCTCGCCGACCATTTGAGCGAGCGCGAGCCGGCGAAGCTGCGTTTTCGGGATCCGTTGTTTGGGCCGGTTGCCTCCACAGGTCTCATTGATCCGTCCAGTTTTCAAGCTTTGGATGACTTGATCTTGGGAGCATCGCGCTTGAGTAGTGATGAACGAGAGCGCTGGTTTGGGCGCTACATCACCCGCTATCGTTTAAACGCCGAGCCGGTGCCGCGCGCTACAGGACTGCGCCCGCAAAAGTTCATTGAGAAGATTAACGCCGGGCGCGCGCTGCTGCGCAATCCCTACAGCCGCATGGCCTATCGCCCGACGGCGGCTGGCGCGGAGCTGTATGTGTGTGGCGAGATGCTAGAAGCGCCGCTTTGGTTGGCGCGCACGCTCGCCGATCAGCGCTTGCTTAATGCTGAAGATTTGCGCCCGGTGCTCAACGATGCGGCTTCGCTTGCTCTTCTGCTTAGCTTGTTTAATCTCGGCCATTACGAGTGGTCCAAATGATTGACGATCGATATTTTCTTGAATTCGCCGATTTCAAGCGCGACCAGGCTGATCTGCGCCTGATTCGAACGCATGTTTTTGTGGTCGAACAGGCCGTCCCTGAAGACCTCGAATGGGACGACGATGACGAGCGCTGCGATCACGTTTTAGCGCGTGATCGCAGTAACGCGCCGATCGCAACGGGGCGTGTATCACCCGAGGGGAAGATTGGTCGAATGGCAGTGCTTGCAGCATGGCGCGGCCAAGGCGTAGGCGCCGCGGTGTTGCGCTCATTAATCGAGCGTGCGCGCGAGCGCGGACTCAGTGAGGTGCATTTGCACGCGCAAACCCACGCCAAGAAGTTTTATCTCGACGCCGGTTTCCGGCCGTTTGGCGCGGAATTTGACGAAGCTGGTATCGCCCACGTCGCGATGACCCGCGTGATCGCGGCGCCCGAGAGCCTTAAATCGCCGAAATCGGTGGTCAGCGCGCGCAAGACCGAACCCCTGCTCGCGCAGTCGGCCAGTGAGTTGATCCACTTAAGCGTCTTGGTCATTGCCAATGCGCGCCGCGAGTTGTGCATCTATTCGCGCGACTTGGATAAAGCGGTATTCAATCAAGCCGCAACGCTTGAGGCTCTGAAACAGTTTGCCTTGCAATATCGGCCGCGCAATCGCCTGCGCATTCTGGTTCAAGATCCAACTGATGCGGTGAAATCTGGGCACCGTTTGATTGCACTCATGCAGCGCCTACCGTCGATTATTTCGATCCGCGTGCCGCAGGACGACGACCTCAACTATGCCAGTGCATTTATCGTCAGCGAAACCAGCGCGTACCTGTTCCGCGAGTCGGCCGAGCGCTTTAACGCGCGTGGCGATCTTGAAGATGGGGTTGAAGCGGCACGTTTGCGACGCTATTTCGAGCAGGTCTGGGACCGCGCCAGTGAGCACCCTGATTTGCGACGGCTTGGTATCTAGATCAAGCCCGCAGATTCGATCACTGCACTATACTTTGCCCACTTTTTTAGCGCCGATTGCGAAGTTCCGCACGGCGATCAATTGCCCAAGACGGGCGTTTTAGGTGTAGCGCGTGAGCTCTGATTTGGCCGACCGGTATCAATCTTCTTTCTTGTCGGGCGCGAACGCCCAGTATGTAGAAGACCTTTACGAAGCCTATTTGGCCAATCCAAATTCGGTAAGCGCTGATTGGCAAGCCGTGTTCGCCGGGCGCCCAGAGACCCCGCACGGCCCGATCATTGAGCGGTTTAAGGCAATGGGTGCACAGCCGCTGAGCCAAAAAGTCAGCGCGCTTGCGTCCGGCGGCGCTGGCCTCACAGATGTTGCTGCCGAAAAACAGGCGGCGGTTTCTAAACTGATCAACGCCTTTCGCGCACGCGGGCACGAAGCGGCGACCCTTGATCCGCTCGGCATGAACAACCAGCCGCCAAATGCTGACCTGGATCCGGTCACCCATGGTTTGGATGCAGCCGATTTACAGACTGAATTCAACACCCTGCCGATGGCTGCGCCGTCGCGCATGACGCTCAGCGCGATCGTCCAGTTGCTCAACTTGAGCTATACCGGAAGCATCGGCTGCGAGTACATGCACATTACTGAAACCGCCGAGCGGCGCTGGATTCAAGAGCGCATCGAGCGTGCCGCGGGACAGTTCGGGCTCAGCACCTCAGAGCGTCTAAATTTGCTCAAAGCGTTAACCGAAGCCGAAGGCCTTGAGCGCTATCTCGGCACCAAATACGTCGGCCAAAAGCGCTTTTCGCTTGAAGGTGGCGACGCGCTGATTCCGTTAGTGCGCGAGCTGATCGAACGCGCTGCCAGCCACGGCACGCAGGAAGTGGCTATTGGCATGGCGCATCGCGGGCGTCTTAATGTATTGGTTAACATTTTGGGCAAAGCGCCGCGCGAGCTGTTTGATGAATTTGAAGGCAAGCACCACGCCGCCGATTCCGAGCACTCCGGTGACGTCAAATATCACCTGGGATTTTCATCTGATGTTTCTACCCAAGCGGGCTCGGTTCACCTTGCTCTGGGTTTTAATCCCTCACATTTAGAGATCATCGCGCCGGTAATGGCGGGTTCGGTGCGCGCGCGCCAAACGCGCCGCAACGATGTCGGGGGCGACCAAGTGGTGCCGGTGTTGATGCATGGCGACGCGGCGTTTTGCGGTCAAGGCGTGGTGATGGAGACATTCAATATGTCCCAGGCGCGCGGCTTTATGGTCGGCGGGACGATCCATGTGGTGATCAACAATCAAGTGGGTTTCACCATTTCTAATCCGGCCGACGCGCGTTCAACGCGCTACTGCACGGACGTCGCCAAAGTGGTGCAGGCGCCGATTTTTCACGTCAACAGCGATGATCCGGAAGCCGTGGTATTCGTCGCTCGGATGGCGGCTGAATTCCGTCGGGAATTCAAAAAAGACGTGGTCATCGACTTAGTGTGCTATCGCCGCCACGGCCACAACGAAGCCGACGAGCCGGCGGCCACGCAGCCGCTGATGTATCAAGTGATCCGCGCGCGCAAAACCGTGCGCGAAACCTATGGCGCAACGCTGGTGCAGGCCGGCTTGATCAGCATTGAAGAAGTTGCGGCTCTCGCCAACGGCTACCGCGATGCCCTCGACCAGGGACGCCCAGTCGCCAAAGTGGCCGAGGATCCGGTGCGCGGTGAATTTGCAACCGATTGGACGCCACATATTGGTCAAGCCAACGGTAAGCCAATCACCAAAGTTTCGCGGGAGCAGTTAGATGCCATATCGCTGCGTCTCAACGAGGTAATCAGCCCAATTGCGCTGCATCCGCGCGTTGCCAAGATTATTGATGACCGGCGCAAGATGGGGATCGGTGAACTCAAGCTAGATTGGGGATTCGCCGAAACCTACGCCTATGCAAGCTTGCTCAATGATGGCTATCAGGTACGCATCGTCGGCCAGGACTCTGGACGCGGCACTTTCTTTCATCGGCATGCCGTGCTGCACGATCAGAAAACCGGCGTGGCGTTCGCGCCGCTTTCCGCATTTGCACCGCGCCCGCACCAGTTTTCAGTGGTCGATTCGCTGCTATCGGAAGAAGCGGTGATGGCCTTTGAATATGGCTACTCGACCGCCGAACCGCGCGCCCTGGTGATCTGGGAGGGCCAGTTCGGCGATTTCGCGAACGGCGCGCAGGTGGTGATCGATCAGTTCTTGTCGTCGGGTGAAAGTAAATGGGAGCGCCTTTGCGGGTTGGTGCTGTTTTTACCGCATGGCTATGAAGGCCAAGGCCCAGAGCATTCCTCCGCGCGCCTGGAGCGCTTTATGCAGCTCTGCGCGACCAACAATATGCAGGTTTGCACACCCACCACGCCCGCGCAGATGTTTCATATGCTGCGCCGCCAGATGCTTGCGCCAACGCGCAAACCGCTGATCGTGATGACCCCAAAATCGATGCTGCGTTTAGACGTCTCAACCTCGACCTTAGACGACCTGGCAAACGGTGAATTTCAAACGCTGATCAGCGACCAACATGCCGATGCAAGCGTGGTACAGCGCGCGGTAGTATGTGGCGGCAAGGTCTACTACGACCTAGCCAAGGAATTGAGCACCCGCGACGCGAACAACATTGCGCTCATTCGTATCGAGCAGCTCTATCCCTTCCCGAAAGAGGCGCTTGATGCAGAATTACAGCGTTTCCCGCAGCTTTCAGAATTGGTGTGGTGCCAGGAAGAACCCGCCAACCAGGGTGCCTGGTTGTTCATCCGCGATTCGCTACAGCGCGCTTTGCAATCCGGGAAACAGCGCCTGCGCTACGCCGGCCGCGACGCGTCCGCATCACCCGCGGTCGGGCATTTATCAGACCACATCGCCCAACAAAAAGATCTGATCAACCGAGCACTCACGTTAGTGCCGGTCAAAGCAACCGAGCCCTCACCTGCATCTGTCGGTTAGAGCGCAACTACCAAACATTTAAACGATCACTGGAAACCTATGGCCAACATTGAAGTCAAAGTCCCTCCCCTGCCCGAATCGGTTTCCGACGCAACTGTCGCTACATGGCACAAAAAGCCTGGGGAATCCGTCAAGCGCGACGAAAATTTGGTCGATCTAGAAACCGACAAGGTGGTGCTTGAAGTGCCCGCACCGTGCGATGGCGTGCTGATTTCGATCGCACAGCAGAGCGGTGCCACCGTGGCTAGCAACGAGCTGCTCGGCACCATTGAGGAAGGCGCTGTTAGCAACGCAAGCCCGGCAAGTGCAAGCGTTGTACCGCTAGCGGCCTTACCCGCAGCAGCCGCTGCACCCGTGGCTTCGAGCAATCCGGACATGGGCCCTGCCGCGCGCCGGATGGTCGCTGAGAACAATCTCGGCAGCGCGCCGATCAGCGGCAGCGGGCGCCACGATCAAGTCACCAAAGAAGACGTCGTCAACTATCTCAAAGCTCCGGCTCCGGCTGCCGCTGCCACCGTTTCCGCAACAACAACCGCAGCGACGATGGCCATCGGCTCAGGCGCGCGCACCGAGGAGCGCGTGCCGATGACGCGCATTCGCCAACGCATCGCCGAGCGCATGATGCTGTCGAAAAACTCGATCGCCATGCTGACTTCCTTCAACGAAATCAACCTCAAAGCGGTCATGGAAATCCGCAAAACCTTCGGCGAGCAGTTCGAAAAAACCCACGGCGTGAAGCTCGGTTTTATGAGCTTTTTCGTCAAAGCGGTGAGCGAAGCACTCAAGCGCCATCCGGTGGTGAATGCCTCCACCGAAGGCAACGATGTCATCTACCACGGCTTCAACGACATCGCGATTGCGGTGTCCACCGAGCGCGGCCTGGTCACCCCAGTACTGCGCAACGCCGAGCTTTTGTCATTGGCTGAAATTGAGCGATTAATTGGCAGTTACGCCAAGAAAGCGCGCGAAGGCGGCCTGGCGTTAGAAGACCTGCAAGGCGGCACCTTCACGATCACCAACGGAGGCACCTTTGGCTCGCTGATGTCCACGCCGATCGTCAATCCACCGCAGTCCGCCATCCTCGGCATGCACGCCATCAAAGATCGCCCCATCGCCGACGCAGGCCAAATCATCATCGCCCCGATGATGTACGTAGCCTTGAGCTACGACCACCGCATCATCGACGGCAAAGACGCCGTCCTATTCCTAGTCGACGTCAAAAACAGCCTGGAAAATCCGCACCGCATGCTGCTCGGGCTGTAAGCCTGTCTCTAATAAGCTGGGTAGACCGAAAGGATACCCAGCCGCTCTTTGGGATTCTGTGACTGCCTGCAAAGAGTGTGCATGTAGTGCATCTATCGATTCCGCACCACGCGACGGAGCGGACCTAAAATCGCATTACCGACGAAGGCGACAACAGCCAGCGCGCACTCAATCACCTATCGCCAGTGCAAGCTCTCAAACTGTGGAGGTCAAAACAACCGGAATTGTTTGTCAAAAGTGTTTATGAACAGACGGGTCTTGACACCATGCAAGTCCTACACCATTGATATCTCCAGTTGTTCGTTGAATATCCTTGTCTTCCAAAACGTAGTCGGCGGCAGCGTTAGAGGCCTCGCTACCAACAAGGAAATACCGAATCAGTGAGAATCCGCCTACGGGAAGCAAAAGCATCGTTAGCGCGAAAACGAGAAGTGTCCTCTTCGCCATTCTGTACATGAACAATCCTCTTTGCGACCGCCGCCAAAGAGCGTGTATTCAGAGCCCAAGTGTCGCGTCGCACTTATTCCGTTTAAATTCAATCGAGCCCCGGCACTGAAGCCTTCTTCTTGATATGTTTCTAAGCTATCACTCGTGAAGTTCGTTCCGCTACAGTCAATTCTGTTAACACCTAATTATTAGGCGAGTTACCAAATCTGATTATTGCCCGAATTGGACCGAGAAAATTGTCGCCAAATGCTGCGACGATGCCCGCAAATAACCAAAAATAAGCAAGAAGGG